>Ga0315286_10001405_pt1 | contig 21792 bp, 20 predicted proteins | sample YL17G10_0_MG_FD_205038 | JGI IMG/M metagenome (GOLD analysis project Ga0315286, IMG submission 205038) | Sediment microbial communities from Yellowstone Lake, YNP, Wyoming, USA - YL17G10_0 | ecosystem: Environmental > Aquatic > Freshwater > Lake > Sediment | place: USA: Wyoming | collected...
TGTTATGGGCATATTCGGGACGCATCTTGTTCCACCGTTCCTGAAAATCCCAATAGTTCTGGAATATCTCGCGGATAAGCTCCTTCTTTTCCGGAAGGATCGCCAGAAGGTCCACCTCGAACATGGCATCCCATATCCACTGCCCGTAGAAGTCATCGCCCGTTCCCGCCTGCAGCCAGCGATGCTTAAGGGTGCCCTCCGGAGGCCTGATCTTGTCTATGACACATTGACGAAAGACATCCTCGGCCAGGCGGATGAGCTCCGGGTTGTTTGATTCGAAAAGTGATTCGATGGCGCTCGCATACCCTCCATCCGAGGCGAGCCCTTTCCCGGGCCATTGCGACATCATCAGCCCTCCCAGAGCTCCCTCCAGGCTTTTGACCATGAATGATCTTCTATTCATATTTCAGCTCCGCCTTTAACAGAGTCGTTCCCACCGGATCGCCCGCTTGAGGATGCGGTCGGGCACGACGCGGACGCCGAGCCCGGGCCCCCCGGGGATGTCGATAAACCCGCCGGGATCCAGGACGACAGGAGGATCGGCGATGTCCTCGTCGAAGTAGTTGCTCGTTTCCGAGGTGTCTCCAGGCAGCGTGAAGCCCGCGGCGGTCTGGAGATGGATGTTAACGGCCCGACCGATGCCCGTCTCGTCCATGCCGCCCGACCAGGCGTCGATGCCATGGCTCGCGCAATGGGCGGCGATCCTCATGGATTCCATCAGGCCTCCGACCCTCCCCTGCTTGATGTTGATGACCCGGCAGGCGTTGAGGGCGATGGCCGTGGCCGCGTCCCCGAAGCCATGGATGGACTCGTCCAGGCAGATCGCGGTCTTCAAGTCCTTCTGGAGGATCGAATGCTCGTAGATGTCGCTATGGGAGAGCGGCTGTTCGATCATCATCAGATTGAAGGCGTCGAGCTGTTTGAGCAGGGCCGTGTCCGCGAGCGTATAGTCGCCGTTGGCGTCCACCATCAACGGGAGGTCCGGAAAGCGGTCGCGCACGGCCCAAACCCACTCGATGTCCTGCCCCTTCTTGACCTTCATCTTGACGCGGCCGTATTTCTTGGCCACAGCTTGCTCGACGGCGGCCAAAAGCTCGGCTTGAGAACCCTTGAGGCCGATGCTGATGCCGGACATGATTCTTTTGGCCGGCCGTCCCATGAGCTCGTGGAGAGGAACGCCCTTCTGGAGCGCGATCAGGTTGAGGAGGCCGTTCTCGATCGTCGCCTTGGCCATCCCGTGGCCCCGGACGTGCCGGAACCGCCCTTCGAGCTCGCCGAGCGCGATCCCCGGTTCGACGAGCGGCAGGAGGAAGTTCATGATGATGTGGCGGGCCGTGCCGTTCGTCTCATAGAAGTAGAACGGGTCGGGGTCGGAAACGCACTCGCTCCAGGCGGTGACCCCGGCCGACTCGAGGCGCATGAGCAGCGCTTCCTTGTGTGTCCAAGTGTAGACGCTCGTCCCGAACGGGGCCACGAACGGCAGCTTGACGGTGACGAGATCGACGTGGTCGAGCTTTGGGAGGGGGAGCCCTTCAAGAGCGGCGGTCGGCGACGGGACGATGGTCATGCGGGCCTCCTGGATCTCTGAACGGCGTCACGGGAACGGCAAGATTATAGCCCCGTTCGCGGGTCTCCGTCCAGGAGCAGTTCAGCCGGACGCTCGAGATGAAAAAGCCTCGCCCAGACGCCGACGCCGTGGACTCGACCTTCTACTTCCCCAAAGACCCGGCCCGGAAGGAATCTCGGTTCATCCTCGGCGCGGTCGGGCGCTCGACACCGCGGCGGATCAAAAGGCGGCGACAGCCTTCTGCACGATGGGTCTCAGTGCGGCGACGTCCTGGCTCGTCCCCTGGCTCCCCGTCCAGTACTGCAGTTGCAGCAACCGACCTTGCTTGAGCACCACAAAGACGGCCCCGAAAGGCACCTGGCCCGAAAAGGCCCGGTCCCCAATACCGGTCTCATCGCTCACCTTCGCGTCTTGACTCGCCTGCGCGCCCATGCGGGCGCCCATAAAAGCCCCCTCCCCCGGCACCCCTCCTATGTTCTTGTAGGTGAGCACGATCAGCTTGTACCCCGCGGTAGCCCCCTTCCAGGTGCACGCCCCCCCCTCCGGTGTGGCCGTCTGCGTCGGCGTTCCGCCGAGAAGGGGGGCGACGTCGCCGGACTTCAGGAGCGCGCATGCATCGGTTTGAGCCGGAAGCGGTCCGGGCTGCAGCATCAGGACGGCGAAGGCGATAGCCCCGAGAATGAAGGCGCGGGGCCGGACGATCTCTGCAGTGTGTAATTTCATGAGAATTATCCTCCAGTAGGATTGAAACGCCTCCTTCCGCGAGGCTTACCGGCCGAGCTTGACCTCTCCGCCTCCCGAGGCGAGGGGAAAGCCGGTCTGGGCGATGTATACCCCGGCAGCGGGAATGACGACCTCAAGGCTGCCGGATTCCCGGCCCGCATAAATGAAGCCCGTGTCCAAGGACAGGCCCGTGGCGACCTCGAGGATGATCAACGAGCCCGCGCCTTTAGGCTTGGCCTTGTAAGCGTAGCTCACGGCCAGTTTCCCAGCGGCCGCCTTGAACGGCTTCGAGACGGCATCCGTCATTTCAGGACCCGTCATGTTTTGGGGGAGGGACACGGCCGTGGCCGGGTCGGGTTTGGCGATGGTCACCGTCCAGGCCCCCGTCCCCATAATCTCGAAGACAAGGTCGCCCTGCTTGGCGACAGTATCGTCCACGGGGAGGAGGTAGCTGCCCTTGGCCTCGTTGAGGATGGCCGTGTGGACGATGTTGTCGGCTTTGTCCTTCACACTAATGCTCATGAAACCCTCCCCTGCCGTCCGCCCGATAACGTAGGCGCCGATGGCAAGCTTGAGGGCCGGCGTCGATTGAGCATCCGTGCCTTTTACGGTGATGACGCCGCCCGCAGTCGAGACCGCGGCCTGTTGTTCGCTCGCCGGAGCGGATGCCGTCGCGGTTATCGCGGCAAGGACGATGAGAGCGGTCAGAACTGTTGTTATCCTGAGTTTCATGGTTCCTCCTGTCGGGAATGGGACGGCGGGCAGGCGAGGCCCGGTTTTCCGCAAGCGAACATGGCCGTATTCTACGTGATTTGGCCGCGTACTTCCAGAGGCAGAGGAGATTCTTTCTCGGGGACAGAAAAAGGTTTTTGGCGAACCGTTGTCGTCTATCGCTTCTTATTCTTATCCGGAGCCTCGGGTCCCTTAAGCTCGTTGGCCTTGCTCTGGCCTGAACTCCCAGGGTCCGGCGCTGCCGCAGTTGTCTTCGGGTCTCGTGCTCCGCTCTCCTCGATACTCTTTCCCGCAGGCTCGCCCTTTTTCAATTCCCGGTCTTTCTTCGTCGTTAGCTTCGCCGTCTTCTGCCATTTATTATCCCTGGCCATCTCCGCCTTCCCTCTCGCCACCCTGTAGGCCGAACCCGTCACGTTTATCTTAGCCATGATACTGACTCCTCTTTACCGGAGATTATAATGCCCTTGCGCCCCTTACTTCAATCTCTTTCTCCGCTCTCACCGGTTCGCTTCGGGAGGGCACTATTTTCGTTTTCTCGATCTTATTTCGGCATTTTTAAGGTTTTCGGCGACTCTGAACTTGACGATCTTGCTTTTCAATTTGAGCGGCGGCTGATCTCACTCACCGAACATCTCGGTGATGAGCCGCCGGAGGGCGGAGGCCTCGTCAGCGGAGAGAGCGCCGATCCTCGATCCCAGGCGGGTCTTGCTGACGGCCCGGATCTGGTCGATCGCGATCTCCGCCGGGCGGCCATCGCACCGGACCGGGAGCCGGCATCGCCAGACAGGATGAAGCTGGCTAGTTATCGGGCAGAGCGTCACGGTTTGAAGCAGGGCGTTCAATTCATCCAGGCTGACGATGACCACCGGCCTCGTCTTGGCCATTTCCGCTCCACGGGAGGGGCCCAAGTCCACCCAGCGCACTTCGTAGCGTTTGACGGCTAAGTTACGGGGGCGGGGCTTGAATCCCTTCGACGCTTCCCAGGGGACCGAATCCAAGCCATCCCCGTCCAACACAGCCCATTCGCTCCAATTCTCGTTCGTGGCCGCCATCTCCCGGGCCGTGTCTTCCCAGCTGAGTTTCTCGACGGCCGCACCCAGGGGCCGGAGAAGGATCCCCTCAGTTCTTTCTTCCATGATCATTACGGAACCGACGGAATAGCGCTTCAAGGACGCGGCCGGCAGGCGCACCCCGCGGGAGTTCCCGATCCGAGCGACCTTGAGTTCCCGGGTTTTCATATTCGGCACTCCCCCGCAGGAATCGTTGATTCGAGCGTTATGTAATTACTGTAGTTACATCGGGAACAAAAGTCAAGTCCCGTGCCGGGAGCGGCGGCGTCAGATCAGCCTGTCCAGCTTGTCCTTCGTTATCTCCGAGCGGACGTTGCCCGTGTGTTCCGTCGCCGCCGGTTCGAAGAGGAGCAACTTGACGTGCCGGTCCGGAACGACGCGATGGGAGACACCCTTCGGTATGACGATGAATTCCAAGGGATTAAGCACGGCGTGACCTTCGGTCCAATGGACGTTCAGAACGCCCTCGAGAACGAGAAACATCTCGTCCTCCTTTTCGTGGGTGTGCCAGGGGACCTTGTCTCCTTCGGCACGGACGAGTTTGACCTGCTGTCCGTTGAGGTCGGCCACGATCTTGGGGGAAAACGTATCTGAGAACTTGGCAAAAGCCGCCGCGATGTCGACTTTTCGGATATTCATGGATCCCCTCCTTGGTTCCTGCCTGTCGAGAGCCCGAGCTGATTCGGGCAAGCTCTCGAACACGTTTCTGCAGCTTTCGAAGCGCCTAGTGAGCGGCCGTCGTGGAAGCAATGATCGCGGGCATGATACAGGCCACCATGACGGCCGCCTGCATGGCCTGAATGGCCTCCTGGGTGGCCTTGCCGGTCATTTCCCCGTTAACGACCTGCTCGATCCTCGTCTTACGACCCTTCAACTGTTTTTTGTCGAAGACGAGTTTCAAAAGGTCGGCGCTTTTCGCCAGGGACAACAGGACGGCCGTACGCGAGTCGACCTCTCCGATATCGCCGAAAATGGCTTTGCGCAGCCTTTCGATCAACTCCCGTTCAGGCCTCGGGTCGACCTCGGGATAGATCTTCCGGGTGAAGATCCCGAGGACCTTGTCCTCGTCGATCCGGAGGGTGCCGCGTCTGGCCAACTGCTCCGCCAACCGGTGTTTGAGGTTTTTGGTCTGGGCGAACTTCGCGACCCAGGTCTGGAGCTGGGCGCGCTTCTTCGCCCCGGCGAGCTTGGCCAGGCATTCGTCGATCAGGGGATCTCCAGTCGGCGCGGGGCTGAGGACCCTGGCATATTTTTTCTTCTTGACGGCTTCGATGTCGATCCGCTTCTCGATCAGGAGCTCGGCCAGAACGGCACCTCCGATCGCGTAGCTGTACATCGTCCCCGAGACGACGGTCCCTTCCCGGTCCCGAAGGACCAGGAGCATGATCTCCTCGTGCAGGTGAAGTGAATTTTCTTTTCTCATCCGCGTCCTCCCTTAGATCTTCGGCCTGAGGTCGAGGCCGACCCGGATATCCAGGTTCGATCCCTGCCGCTCGACGATCCCGAATTTTCCGCGGTGATCCTCGAAGACGAATGCTCCTTCGCGAGTTTCCAGCACTTTCAGATACGGATCGAGGTTCGCCAGGAGGTTGTCATAGACCGATCCGGCCTGGGCTTCTCCAGCATACGGGATGATGAAGCGGATGGATACGGCATCAGGCCTTTCCCTGTAGTTCGCCACTACGCAGAAGATCTTTCCCCCGAGCTGAAGGACGTCCCCTTCCCCGAAGGTGAAGTAAGGCTGAAGCCCGTAGGGACCCCGGATCAGACGCTCGGAGCCGGGCACCTTGCCTTCGGCGGGGAGCAGGTCGAGCGGCGTCGGGGCGGATTCCTCCGCGACGCCGGCCAGGAAGGAGTTGGCGAGAGCCGCGGCCTCGGCTTTCGAGGCGGGGACGTTCCCCAGGTTGTCGACCTGGACGAAATATCGGCCTTTGAGGATGGTCACCTGGACCTCTTCGCCGGAGTTGCGGGCCGCGATCTCGGGGAAAGGCGTCTCTCTCCCCATCTTCGTCAAGTAGATGCCCAAGGCAGACTCGGCGCTCTCCATCTCGTAGGCGTTGAGCGTCAGCTCCGCCTTGTCCCGGGCGTAAGCCTGGAGGCGGAGCTTGGCGAACCCGAACTCGAGGAAAAGCTCGGCCCCGCCGTCGATCTGGTTGAAGAGGTCCTGGCCGGCGAACGTCCGGAGCGCTCCGGCTTTGGCCCACCCGGGGGCGAATCCCGGATCCGGGATTGCTGGCGGCCCCGCGGGCTTCTGGCGCGCAGCAAGGGGTCCGACGGCCGACATTGACGCCGGCGCGGCGTAGGCGAGAAGCCCGGCGAACGCCGCCAGGGCGGCGAGCTTCCCCGCTCTCCCCTTCCGTCGCGGCCCGTCAGACCCGGACATGCGCGATCTTGGCCGGATCGGCGATCCCCAAGCCAAGCCTCTCGGCGTAACGGAGATACTCAGTGAAGCGGGGATTCTCGTTGACCGCCACGCCCATTTCCTTGCGCTTGGCCACGATCCTGTTATGACAGACCAAGTCCAGCGCGAACGGGTCCGAGGCGAAATACAGCCGGTTGTCGATGTAGGCGAACTTGGCGTTCTTGTCCGGCCCGCCGTCATACTGCGACCGCAGGCCGTCGGTGATGTTGAGGACCATCTTGTCGCGCACCGGCCAGAAGGCCGGCACCTCGACGCAGACGTCCAGGAACAGGGGCGCGTGCAGCCGGTTCGTGTTGCAGACCGCGCCGTAGCCGATGTTCTTGGTGGCCATGGAGATGGCGTTGCCGGTGTTCTTGAACACGGGCAGGTTGACGATCTTGGTCAGCTTCTTGGTCAGCAGCTTCCCAAAGTAGGAGTGCTTGCCGTTGAAGACGTGCTGATTGAGGTAGGGCAGGTCCTTGGGCCCCTCGACGTCGGCCCAGTAGAAGACCTCCTGGTCGAAGTTGGGGACGCTGACGTGGGAGCCGTCGGCGTTCAGCCACTTGCTGTTGTCGGCGGTCTTGCCCTCGGCCGCCGCCTCGTCCATCGTCTGCAGGCCCTCGATGGCGATACCCGGGAAGCGCTCGGCCGTGTAGCCGGCGTCTTTGAGCATGTAGTCGAAGCGGTCCCAGATGACGATGTTCTTGCGCGGCAGGCCGCTGGAGGTCAGCCAGTCGATGACGGCGTCGACGACCTCGAGCCGGGTGCTGATGAGGCCCGGCCCGACCGGGTTGACCTTGAGCCCGACGACGTCCTTCCTGGTGAAGAACAGCCCGAAGCTCTTCTTGAGATTTTTCCCGGTCAGCTCCCGGATCCCCTTCTCGAACATGGCCTTGACCACGGCCGCGTTGACCTTCCCGTCGGGCATGGCCGCCGGATCGTGGACCTCGACGACCCGGCCCGGGAACGGTCCGGGCAGGCTCCATTTGGTCCTGGGGACCTTGAGGGCGTCCGCAATGTTGGTTTTGGGCTTGGGGGGCGGTCCGGCCGGCTTGACCGGAGGCTGCTGGCCCTGGGTCTGCTGGGCGGCTAAAAGACTGCGGCCGGCCATGACCAGGCCGGCGCTGAGCGCTCCGCCGGCCTTCAGGAAATCGCGGCGGCCGACGGCGTTCTCGGGGGGCATCGAGCGGTAACGAGGTTCTTTCATCGTGTTTTTCCTCCGGATCAGTCTCGAAGGATAGCCCGCCGCCGGCCATGTGTCAAGGACCGTGAAGCCCTTGGATCGGGCCGGACCGATCCCATTCATCGGCCTACAACTTATCTTGACATAATCATCCGGATCCCATACAAATCCCTTATGATCACGAGAATGGAAAAGCGAATATCCATCGGAGCCCTCTCCCTGTTTCTGGTCATGGCCCTGGCCGGCTGTGTCAGTGTCGAGAAACGGTTCAAGAAGGGCCAGGAACTGGAGAGCAAGGGCCGGTTGGAAGAGGCGGCCCAACGCTACATCAAAGTCCTGGCCAAGGACCCGGGCATGGAAGATGCGCGGCAGAGCCTGGCCGACGTGGGCTCCCGTTTGGTCGACACTTACCTGTCACAAGCCCACGCGCACGAGTCGGACGGCGCTTACGAAAACGCTGTCGCGGCGATCGGCCGCATCGACAACCTGAGAAGCCGGACGAGTCAGGTAGGCGTCACGCTCGCCGTGCCGGAGGATTATGCGGACTTCAGCCGGGACATGATCGACGCCGCCGTCGCGTCCCTATTTCGGCAGGGCGAGGACCTGGAGAATGCCGGGAACTGGCCCGACGCTCTCCGAAGATATGAACGGCTGCGCACGTATCCTCTGGCCTCAGACCAAATGCGCAGCGTCGATGAGGCCCGGGCCCGGGTCCTTCTCCGATGGTCCGAGCAGGACCTGGCGAGCGGGTCCTTCAGGGCAGCTTACGGGCACGCGCAAGGGGCCATGGACATCTTCGGCCCCGACAGCGAAGCGGGAGCCGAGGGCCGGGCGATCCAGAAGGCCGCCCTCGAAGCCGGGACGAAGACCGTGGCCGTCCTTCCCTTCTGGGCGTCTCCGGGAGCCGGAGACAGGGCGCCCAGAGGAATGGAGAGCAAGCTCTACGATACGCTTTTATATGAGTACCTGGACGCCCCGGTCCTGTTCGTCGGACCGATCGATCGCGGGGCGGTCCACCGGGAGATGAGCCGGCTCCGCATCAGGGGCGGAGAGATCCCCCTCCGGACGGCGGTGCTGGTCGGGCAGGCGCTGAACGCGGATTTCGTCGTGATCGGCTGGCTTGAATCCTACCTGCAGGAAGACGGCGTTCCCGAAGAAACCGCGCGGAAGGCCCCTCTCCGCAAGGACAGGTCAACGGTCGCCACTTATTCGGAAAAAAAGTACACGGTCAAGCTGACCGGCGAGGTCATGTACCGGATCGTCGACCTCGCTTCGAGAAGGGTCGTGGAGGAGCAAACGGTAAGCGCCACTGCGTCCGGTCAATTCAGACGGAATTATTTCGACGGGGATTACACCACCCTCGATCTGTCCCGGGACGAGCGGGCGCTATTCGACAAAGAAGGGTGGCTTCGGGCCGAAGAAGAGCTTCAGGCGTCACTCGACAATAAGCTCGCTGAAAAGATCGCCGCGAGCATTTTTGAGAGGGTTCTGCGGTTCGTCAGGTGACGCTCTCCTGACACCAGCGCCTATTTCAAAAAGATCTCCAGCACCGGTATCTCGACCGAAGGCTTCCGGACGGGAATCGAGAGCGCCAGGTCCCCGGACCCCTCCCCCGCCGGACTGAACCGGATCTCGGAGGCGTCGTGCAGGAACTGCACGTATTTCACCTTGCCGGCCAGGCCGGCGAGGTTGATCCTGTCGAGTGGATAAGCGAGGAGATGGACATAGAGCCGGTTCGTGGCCGGGTTCCAGGTCAGCAGCGTGTTCGGGGGCGCGGTGAATCCCGCCGGGGCTTCGGTGCATCCGTAGACCGACCGGCCGTTGATCTTCATCCATTCCCCCATGGCGGCCAGGCTGGCCTGGGCCCTGTAGTCGAAGGTCCCCCTCGCCGTGGGCCCGACGTTGAGCAGGAGGTTGCCGCCCTTGCTCACGGATTCGACGAGCAGTTCGATGAGCTGGGCCGGGCTTTTCCAGGTGTATTCATCGCGGTAATAACCCCACGACCCAGAAAAGGTCTGACAGGTCTCCCAGGGGATCCTCTTGCCGTCGCGCTCGGGCCATTTGGCCACTTTTTCCTGTTCCGGCGTCGTGAAATCCCAGCCTCCCGCCACATCCTCCAGGTCGAGCCTGTCGTCGACAATGATGCCGGGCTGTAACGACCTCGCGAGCTTGAGCAGGTTCTCGGAATCCCAATCGGCCCGTCCCTTTCCGTTCTTTCCGGGGAACGAGAAATCGAACCAGATGATGCTGATCTCCCCGTAATTCGTGAGCAGTTCCCGGACCTGGTTTTTCAAATACTCGCGGTACTTGGCCATGTCCTTTCCCGCGTTCAGCCTGGCGTAGTCCGCGTCGTTCTGCTGGCGCTGCGGATGCACCGAGTCGATCGTGTAATCGGGGTGATGCCAGTCGATGAGCGAATAATAGAAGCCGACCTTCAGGCCTTCGGCCCGGAACGCTTCGACGTACTCTTTGATCAGGTCCTTGCCGAAGGGCGTGTTCGTCGCCTTGTAGTCGGTGTATTTCGAATCCCACAGGCAGAACCCTTCGTGGTGCTTGGCGGTCAGCACGACATACTTCATGCCGGCGGCCTTGGCCATCCTGGCCCATTCCTTGGGATTATAAAGGTCGGGATTGAACAGTTCGAAGTACTTCTGGTACTGCTCGTTGGTCATCCTTTCCCGGTTCTTGACCCATTCGTGCCTCGCGGGCAGCGCATAGAGACCCCAGTGGATGAACATGCCGAACCTGGCCTCGGTCCACCATTTCAGCCGCAGGGCCTTCTGGGCGTCCGTCTCCTTGGGCAGCTGGGCTATCGAGATCTGGGAAACCGTCAGCAAGACGATCGCCGCCACCAGGATCTTCATGGTTCTTGTTCTCATGGGATCCGTCCTTTCGATCGAAGTCGTCCTATTTCAGTGGGACAAGGATAGCCCGGACATGGACAAGTGTCAATAACTCATCATCCCGCGGGAGGATCGCCCGGAACCCGGCGAACGTACGGGTGCCCAACGATCCGGAAGCCGAGAGGCTCGCCAGGAGGCCGAACTGGCCGGACTCAGAAAATGAGCCCGGCCGTGAAGATGAAGCCCCTGTTCTTCATGCTGAGTAAAGTGGGAGCAAAGGCATAAGCGTTGGTCAGGCCCATATAATAGCGCAGATCGATGAGCCCCTTCATCTTGCTCATCCCGATCTCGGCTCCCAAACCGAAGTCTGCTCCGAAGTCCGTGGACTTGAAGAACGGCTTGATATCGTCTCCGAACTCCTTGGCGCTCAAGAGGAATCCCACGGCCGGTCCGGCGAACACGATCGGGACGAACTTGCCCTCTTTCATGAGCCGGGCGCGGAGCAGAATGGGAATATGGAGATAGTTGAACGTCTCGACGATCTTATCGCCGTCGTCGTTCCACCACTCGCCCATCGTCAGGTAATTGAGCTCGGGCTGGATGCCCAGCATTGGAGTGACGTTGATGAGGGCGAAGACGCCGAACGTCGGCCTGATCAGCGATTTCTCCAAGCCGTCATCATCGGTCCACACGTTGTTGGCCATGGATACGCCCGCCTTGACGCCGAAGTTGAACTTCACCTGCGCCGAGACGACCGCCGTCAGGACCAGGACAGCCAAGCACGCGATAACGATCTTTTTCATGAGTTTTCCCCCTGGATATTGGATTTTCAGCTCCTTTTCAATAGAAGCTGTCAGGAAGAATAAGCAACCTTCGAGCCGTTGTCAAGCGCCTGAGGGGGACTGCCCGTGTATAACGTATAACATTGCTTGGCTTTGGAATATGTTTGATAACAAAGAACATAACTCAATAAACAGGTAATTTCAAAGCCTTAAAATGGCTAATCTAGGGATAATTATTGGGTTTTAAGCTATCATCGTTGCTTAATATTGAAGAAGCCCTTCTTAGCGCCCTGTTTTCTGGGCTAAAAGGACCCATTTAAGGGAATAAATGGTGCCATAAATTTATCAGTCTTGTTTATTTTCTTAGAGTTGCGACAGCCAAGCAACCTAGTAGATTAGGGATTATGAAGGGTGACGTCCACGTCGTCTGATCTTCCCCTTTAGAACCGGCGAAGCCCCTTATACTGCTCTTCGCTGAGCGTTCTCAACAAAGATGGGCATTTTTTCTCCGGCCCTAGTCCTGTCGTCAACCGCATGTTTTCTTACCGAATATCGATATATCAACTTGACATTATATATTATCAATGTTATCATAACCTCGAGGTTATAGACCATGGCCATTCATGAGGAAGTGCTCGCGGCGGCCCGGCGCATCTGCCGGGAGCGCGGGGAAAAGAACTTCCGGGTCTCGGATATCGTCCACGCCCTGCCCCATCTGAATCAGAGCTCGGTCCGCACCCACGTCGTCAGCCGGTGCTGTGTCAACGCCCCCAAGAACCATCCCCACAAGTGGGATTATTTCCGGCGCGTGGGTCGGGGCGAGTATATGATCCTCTCCCCTTATAACGCTAAAAAGGAGCCGCCGGGCCGGGTCGCGGAGAGCCCGTCCGCCTACGCCCCGGCCGGCCCCGCGCGGGACACGATCCATGTCGTGGTACGTCGTTCAGCCGGGTTCTATGTCGCCGAAAGCCTGGAGTTGGCTTTGGTCACACAGGGGCGATCGCTCGACGAGATCCTGAGGAACCTCAGGCAAGCGGTCTGGCTCCATCTCGAAGGCGAGGACCCGGGCTTGTTCGGCCTGACGGCATCTCCCCGGATCGCGGTGACCTACGAGGAAAGCCTGTCCGGCGATGGCGAGGCTTAAGCGCCTTACGGCCCGGCAGGTCCTGCGGATCCTCCAGGACTTCGGATTTGCGGTCGTTTCGACTCGGGGCAGCCACGCCAAGCTGAAACGCGAGGTCGAAGGCGGCCCGCCCCAGGTCTTGACGGTCCCCCTCCACCGGGAGCTCGCCCCCGGAACGGTCCAGGCGATCTATCGTCAAGCCCTCCGCTTCATCCCCGAACAGGACCTCCGTCCTCACTTTTACGGGACCAACTGACAGCATCGGCTGACTGTTTCTTGTCCCCGACCGATATCGGCCCGCGCATCCCGGCAAAGCGGAAATCCCCCCCGAAAATAAAAAAAAAGGCCGGGCTTCGTTGACCTTCAGGGGAGGGATCTTCGGGATGTTGAGTTCGGTCTCGGATTCATGATATAGGTCATCATCGATTTTACAAGGAGGAGCCATGTATCTTTCCCCCCGCATCTCCTCAGGACTCCGTTCCCTGTTTCGGAGTTTGATCCTGATCGCGCTTTTTTGCGCGGCGTCCGCCGCCGTCGCCGAGGGGCCGCCCTCGTTCCTCCGGCGGCCGGACATTCACGGAGACCGGATCGTCTTCACCTCGGAAGGCGATCTCTGGATGGCTTCGGTCTCCGCGGGCTCGGCCCGAAGGATCACGACCCACGCGGGCACGGAGACCAACGCCCGGTTCTCGCCGGATGGGACGGCGCTCGCCTTCAACGCCCAGTATGACGGCGGCACCGACGTTTACGTGATGTCCGCGGACGGCGGGACGCCGAAACGGCTCACCTGGGACCCGCGCGGCGCCAGGGTCGTCGGATGGAGCCCCGACGGGGCGAACGTCCTTTTCCTCTCGCGGCGGGCGAATCCGGAGAGCGTTTCCCGGATGTGGCAAGTCCCCGTTCGCGGCGGTTTGCCGGCCCTTCTTCCCCTCCCGCGCGCCGCCCTGGCGGCCATGGCTCCGGACGGAAAGCGGGTGGCCTATGTCCCCGTCTCGGCGGAAAGGCAGAACTGGAAGCAGTATCGGGGCGGGCAGGCCGACGAGATCTGGATCACCGACGTCTCTCAACGCCGGTTCCGGCGCTTGACCTCGGATCCGGGCATCGATACTACCCCGGCGTGGGCCGGAAACGCTCTTTTCTTCGTTTCCGAACGACGGGGATTAGCCAATCTTTACCGGATGAACCCCGAAGACGGGTCCACGGCGCCGGTGACGAACTACAGCGACGCGGAAGCCCGCTATCCTTCATCGGACGGAAAGTCGGTCGTCTTCCAGCACGGCGACGGGCTCGCCCTCTATGACATCGCCTCCGCCTGGGTCAAGGAGCTCTCCATCCATCTGGACACCGACCGCATCCATGCCCGGCCCAAGCGCGTAGCCGCGTCCGCGTTCATGAATTCCATCGTTCTCGGCCCGACGGGCAGACGGGTCCTGGTCGAGGCCCGGGGGCAGCTCGTCAGCGCGCCCGTGGAGGAAGGCGCGGCCCGCGTCCTCGCGCCGCTCTCCGGGTCGCGGTCCCAGTTCCCGGCCTGGTCCCGGGACGGCAAGACGGCGGCTTTCATCTCGGACCGTTCGGGCGAGGACCAGGTATGGACGGCCTCAGCGGACGGCTCGGGCGAGCCCCGGCAATTGACCAGGGATCATCAAGGCCCCCTGGGCGAGATCAAATGGTCGCCGGACGGGAAATACGTGGTCACCTTCGACCGCGAGATGCGCATCCTTCTCGTCGACGCGAACACGGGAGCGGTAACCCTCGTCGATCAGAGCGACCGCGGCAGTTCCTACGACAGCGTCAATTATTCGGCGGTCTTCAGCCCGGATGGAAAATGGCTGGCCTTTCATCGGACCGAGCCGAACCTGAACCTGGCCGTCTATCTTTACGACATCGCCGGGCGGACAACAACGGCGGTCACGCCGCCCGGACTCAACGCCTACGCCCCGTTCTGGGACCCCGAGGGGAAACTCCTCTATTTCCTCGCCGACCGGCAGTTCGATCCCATGGACACCAACCTGACCCAGTCCTTCACCTTCGACAAGACCGCGAAGATCACCTTCGTGGTCCTCTCCGCCGACGGCAGGTCGCCCTTCCTCCCATCCGCCGACGAGGAAGGCGAGGCCGACCCGAAGACCGCCCCGAAACCCGAAATCAAGGACTCGAAGCCCGAATGGCCGAGCGTCAAGATCGACCTGATCGGACTGGCCGACCGTGTCGGCGAGATCCCCGTTCCGGCCGACCGCTTTCTGCGCGTCGAGGCGGTCGAGGGCCGGCTGTTGATGCTCGTTCCGGGAACACCCGGGCCGGGCGGACCGGAAGGAGCGGGCGCCGGCAACGAGCTGCGCGCTTTCAACCTTAAAACCCCGCGGAAGATGGACGTGGCCGTGATCGCCAAGGGAGTGGCCGAATTCCAGGTCTCCGCGGACCTGAAAAAACTCCTGATCCGGACCGGGCGCCAGTATGCGGTCATCGATGCGGCCGCCTCCGCCGTCCCGGCCGAGGCCCCGAAGATCGACCTCGACGGCCTGACTCTGGCCGTGGATCCCCCGGCCGAATGGAAACAGATCTTCCGGGAATCGTGGCGCATCGCCCGCGACTTTTTCTACGCCCCCAACATGCACGGCGTGGATTGGGCGGCCATCCGTCCGATCTACGAGGCCCGGCTGGCCCGGATCGGCGACCGGGGCGAGCTCAACGAGATCCTGGGAGACATGATCGCGGAGCTCAACACGAGCCACGCCTATGTGGGCGGCGGCGATCTGCCCGAAGGGGCGGGCGGCCTGCCGATGGGCTATCTGGGCGCCGATTTCGCTCCCGACGCCGGGGGGAAGGCCTACCGTATCGTCAAGCTGCTCCGGGGCGACGGGTTCGATCTTGCCCAGCGGAGCCCGCTTCTCGCCCCCGGCCTCAACGTCAAGGAGGGCGACTGCCTCCTGGCCGTCGACGGCCGGCCGGTTCGGATGGACGAGGATATCCAGTCGCTCCTCGCCGGAACCGCCGGACGGGTGACCTCCCTGACCGTCAACGCGAAGCCGGCCCTGGAGGGGGCCCGGCAGATCCTGGTCCGGCCCATGGCCAACGAGTCCAAAGCCCGTTATTACGACTGGGTCGGATCGCGGCGCGCTTATGTCCTCAAGCACGGCGGCCCCGACATCGGATATATCCACCTTCCGGACATGGATAGAAACGGGCTCATGGAGTTCGGCAAGCACTACTATCCGAACTTGGACAAAGACGGCCTGATCTACGACGACCGCTTCAACGGCGGCGGCTATATCTCCTCGATGCTCATCCTCCAGATGGCCCGCAAGCCCATCACCTGGTTCAAACCCCGCTATGGAGCCTCCTGGACGCGTCAAAGCTGGGGATTTCCGGGCCATAGCGTCGCGGTCATCAACGAAAACAGCGGCTCGAACGGAGAGGAGTTCCCCGACATCTTCCGGAGGGAGAAGCTCGGCCCGGTGATCGGGGTCCGGACCTGGGGCGGCGAAGTCGGCAGCGGGGGCGGCTACCGCCTGATCGACGGCGGCCGGTTGAACATCCCCAATTACGCCAACTGGGTGGAAGGCGCCTGGATCATCGAAGGGACCGGCGTCGAGCCCGATATCACGGTCGAGCAGGACCCGAACGCCGTTCTCGAAGGCCGGGATCCCCAGCTCGACCGGGCGATCGCCTATCTCAAGGAGAAGATCGCCGCTCAGCCGGTCCCGCGCCCCACTCCTCCGCCCTTCCCGGTAAAATCCTGGCGGAAATGAAATCAAGGAAGAAAGGTGCCCGAACTATGAACAGAAAGCTCGCCGTCATTCTCTTCGCCTTCTTGGCCGTCGAGGCCGCCGCCCAGAGCCCCAAAGCGTATTGGAGCTTCGACAAGCTGGAGAACCGCCAGACGCAGGAAGCGATCAGTGGAAAAGCGGATACCCTGGAAGGCTACTTCGAGAAAGCTCCCGGGATCAAGGGCGACGGATTGCGCCTGGACGGTTTCACCGCCTGCCTGAGAAGCTCCGGGCCGGACCGGATCGTGACCGGGAAGGAGATCACGGTCGAGGCCTGGGTCTCGCTCGGCGAATACCCTTGGAACTGGTGCCCGGTCTTGACGGCCGAATCCGACGAAATCAAGGGATACCGGCTGATGATCGGGCCGCTGGGGCAAGCCTCCATGGAATGCGCGATCGGAGGACAGTGGATCTCCTGCACCAGCGGACGGGACGCGATCCCGCTCCGGACGTGGATGCACGTGGCGGGAGTTTACCGCGCGGATACGGAGGTGGCCCTTTATATCAACGGAGCGTTGATCGCCTCGAACAAGATCAACGGTTCGATCGCCGCCGCCCGGTCCAACTATGTCCTGGGCATGGTGGCCCGGCCCGACAAGCCCTCCGACATCCATCGAACGATGGGGACTGTGGCGGCCTATTTCGGGCTGGATGGGATCATGGACGAGGTGAAGGTCTATGATCAGGCGTTGACGGCGGAGCAGATCAAAAAGAGCTATGCCGCCGTCAGCGTGGGGAAACCGGACATCTCCCCGAGGAAACTGCCGGTCGTCGAAAAAAATCCGGGACGTTTCGGGGCCTACTACACGAAGCTGAAATACTACCCGGGGTGGGATCGACTGTGGCCGGTCGACCAGGATCCCGACGTCGTGGTGTGCTTCCCGGGGTCCCAGGTGAAGCTCATTTTCTGGAGAGGCATCCGCTACGGCGCCTCGTGGGTGTCCGAGAACGAGAATTGGATGACCGACCAGAGCGTGGAAGCCTGGGGAAAGGGGGCCGAACACGAGGAAGGCTGTTTCGAACACATGCAGGACCGGCATTGCCGGTTTTCCCACGTCCGGATCATCGAGAACACCGACGCCCGGGTGGTCGTTCATTGGAGATACGCCCCGGTCAGCGCCTACAACAACACCTGGAGGGTGGATCCGAAAACCGGCTGGGAATGCTGGATCGACGAGTACTACTTCATCTATCCGGACGCCAGCGCCATCCGGAAGGTCTCCTGGAAAAAGGGGACCCTGGGAGAGCCGAGGCAGTTCCAGGAAACGCTGGCCCTGCTGCACCCGGGTCAGATCGTGTCCGACCTCCTGGAAAGGGATTATGTCACCGTCGCGGATTATTCCGGCAAAACCGGGACAGTCTCCTTTGTCGAGGATCCCGACGTCGCCCCTTACGGGCCCTTCAACTGGGATGTCTCCCATCCCTACACCATTCAGCAATACCATTTCAGATCGCAGAACAAGCCGTTCATCTGCTTCGAGCCGGGGAACAAGATGTGGCTCCGCTTTGAAGACCTCGCCTCGTACGAACGGGCCAGCGGGTGCAACCATTTCCCGGTCGGGCAGGCCCGGTGCGACGGACGGACGACCCTGACGTCCGACCGGCCATCGCATTGCTCGAGCTTTCCGATCTCCGATCCCGTCCTTCACGAAACGGACGACCGGGAATTCTGGGCCGCCCTGTATGGAATGAACTCCATGGCCGTCAAGGATGTGATCGAATTCGGAAGATCCTGGGCTTATCCTCCCGACCTTGTCCTGAAGGGCGGCGACCTCCGTTACGGGGGCTTCGACCGGACGGAACGGTGCTACAAGATCGTGAACACGGCCGGATCGCCGAGAAGCTTCGATCTCAGCTTCTCGGGCAGCGCCTCCGCTCCCGTCGTCAATCCCGTCCTCTTTGTAAAAAATTGGAACGGCCCAAAGCCCAAGGTCATGCTGAACGGGAAAGCCGCCGGGACCGCGAGAGTGGGTTTGAATTACGAGCTCGAAGGCACCGACCTCATCGTCTTCCTGCCGGTCCAGAGCAAGTCGCGGGTGGACGTCCGGATCGTTCTGGAATAGCCGCCCGTCCGGGGCGCGTCAGCGATGGAAACGATCAGAGGTCCGTGGAGGACGCTTTTTTCTCGCCCGCGGCCCGGATCTTCTTCGGCCTGTCTTCCGGAGCAAGCGTGACGCCCGCCCGCATCAGCATAAGGCCCAACGCCTCTGGCGTATCGGGGCCGAAGCCGACCGTCCAACCCACGAACTTGCCCTCGGCGTCAAAGACGAAGATCGTCGGGCTCATGGGCATCGCTCCGCCGCTCAAAAGGAGGGCGAAGGTCTTTTCAAAATAGTCCTGTTGCGCCTTGCCGAACGCTTTGCGTTCTTCGTCGTTCAGTTCGTCGAACGGTTTCTGCAGCGTGGGCGGCGGACCAACGGGGTCCCAAACGACCGGAAAGCTGAATTTTCCGGCGTTCTGCGCGCGCCACCGCCCCACGTCATCGAGAGAACCATGGGCGGCGACGCCGATGAAGCGGACACCCTGATCCCTGTATTTCGCGCCCCACGACTCCCAGGTCTCGAGCATCGGCGGCGGGGGACCGCCTGCCGCGTCCCAGAGCCCGATGACCAGCGCCTTACGGCCCAGGAAACTCGACAGCTTCACCGGTTCCCCGGCAGTACCGCCGAGGGTGAGATCCGGGGCCTTGTCCCCTGACTTCAATTCACCGAAGTCCTCCAGGAACGCCGGACGCTTGGCCTCCTCGGCGGCAAGGGCTTTCTCTTCCTCCTCGGCCTTCGCCGCCTGAGCGCGGCCTTTCGCCACGGTCCCCTCGTCGACATTCAGGCCGGCGAGGGACAAGGCGAGCTCCGTGCGGGCATCTTCCCGGCTCTCGTTGCCGACGACCACCCCGGCGATCCGCCCGTCGCGACCAATGACGAACTGCGACGGGATACCCTGCACGCCGTAGAGTCTACTGGAAACGCGCTCCTCAAAGGTGGCCGAGCCGCGCTCGTTCAGGTCGTACGCAAAAACCAGGTCGGGGTACTTTGCCTGGTTCTTGGGGATCCACTCCTTGAACCTCGCGATCGTGTCGCTAGTGCCGGAAGCCAGCACGACCAGGCCCTGGTCCTTGTAACGCGCGGCGATCTCCTGAGTATGCGGGAAAGAGGCTATGCACGGGCCGCACCAAGTGGCCCAGAAGTCCAGGATGACGACCTTGCCCTTGAAATCGGAAAGACGGACGTCCTTGCCCATCACGTCCTTCATCACGAAATCCGGCGCGATCGTCCCCGGAGGCAGAGGGCTTCCCGGGGCCGGGGGGGCTTGGGCGAGCGCTCCGTAGCACAGGGCGCCGAGAAGAGCGCCAAAAGCTAGAAGGTGATTGATCTTCATCGATCGATTCTCCCACGAATGTGCCGTCATTTCAAGAAAATAAAAAAGGGCGGACTCCCCTTTCGGGCGCATCCGCCCTTTGCGAACAAAGCTAGTCGATCAAATCGGGAACACGTTTCACCCGATTCTTGGGGACACGTACCAATTTCAAGAGAAATTGATTACATGTCCCCGAATCGGGCATGTCCTCTCGCGATCAGTACCGGCCGCCAAAGCCGCCTCTGCCACCACCACCGCCGCCGCCCGTGCGGGGCAGGTCGGTACGCGGCAGGGCTTCCCAGTCCCGGTCCTGACGAGGCCGGGACCGGGCCTCGTTGACCGTCAACGGACGGCCCTTAAGGGCCTGGCTGCTCGGAGGGGCGCTATTCATATCGAACGCGGCTCTCCATGATGACGAATTCCCGGTTTCTAGCAACCACCGAGAAAAGCTGGGTGAGTTTTTCGACACTCGGTACCGATCGTCCCTGCTCATACCTGGCGTAGCTGTTCAGAGACTTCGAGCCCAGCCGCGCGGCGACTTCTTCCAGGCTCAAGCCGGCTTTCAGCCGGGCGCGCCGGAGCAACAAGGCCGTGAGGGCGCCCTGATCGGATGCGCCGATCTCGAATTCCTTCCCTCTCGTTTTGAAGACGCGGACTCTGAAACCCTTCCTGTTGACAAGAGACTCAACGGCGTCAGCGATCATCTCATACGCTTCCTTCTTGGTCTTGCCCTGCGTGACGATGTCGAGGATAGGGATCTCGATCGCCCAGTAATTCCCCTTTTTGAAAACTCTGCCCGTGAATCTCATGGCTTTTCTCCTTTGGCCGACCGCAAGATCGCACCGGCCGTGTACTCATTGATCTCGGCATGCCTCGGGACGGCGACCTCACGGTCTCCGCACGCCCAAATATCATGGCGCCGGCCATGGCGCACGATCAGTCAGCCGAGCATCCGAAGATGCTTTTCGAGCTCGCGGCGCTTCACGGCTCCAATATACACAGATATGTGTAATTGTCAAGCGTAGCGAATCCGCCCCCACGAAAGAAGGTCAGGGCGCCCTTCCGGACATCCGCCCTTGGTTGCGAATATGGTCATCGGCAATAAGCTGAGGACAAGCGCCGAAAAGATACGTCTCAGATGGGCCAGACGATGCGGCGGGGATCCTTGCGGATCGCGGCGGCCGTCTTCTGGAGCTCAACGACGATCTCGATTTTTTTCTCGAAGGGCAATTTGGCCAATTGGCGACGCCGTTCGCGTTTTTTCTGGAAGACGATTTCCGCAGCCTCACTTTTCATCATTTTGCTTCTCAAACTTCTTGAACTTGTCGGTCAGCCCGAAAAATTCCAAGATTCTGCCGAGAACGGCCCGATCGAAGACCGCATCTTCCAGCAATCTGACGAGGCGTTCCCTGTCCTTGGCCCGGCCCGTCTGCAGGGCGATGGCCGCCAGGTATTCGGCCGTAACGACCCGGGCCTCGACATCCCGGTATTTCAGAGTCGCCGCGTTCTCCACGGCCTCGCGGACGAGAGCGTTGTAAGCCGGGATGAATTGGACGGGAAACCCCTCGATGAGGATGGCCTCGGCTTCAGCGCCGAACCCGCGCTCCCTGGCATATTCATAAACCGGCGCGAGAACGTCCAACCCCTCACTGGCCGGGATGAAAAAGATATCCAAGTCATAGGTCAGAACCGGCTCGATGTAATACGTCGCGGCAATCCCGCCGCCGATCGCATAGGCCTTAATGATCCCTTGGCGGGCCATATCCTTGATAACTCGAAGGGCTTTTTCCATGGGCTGCACCGCGTATATTTTATTATATCCGAAAACCGGCCGAAAATAAAAAAGGGCGGACTCCCCTTTCGGGGGCATCCGCCCTTTGCGAATAAAGTCTTTCTTAAGCGATCAGTACCGGCCGCCGCCGCCGCCAAAGCCGCCGCCGCCTCTGCCGCCGCCGCCGCCGAAGCCGCCTCTGCCACCGCCGCCGCCGCCCGTGCGGGGCCGGTCGGTGCGGGGCCGGGCTTCGTTAGCCGTCAGGGGACGGCCCTTGAGGTCGACGCCGTTCAGTCCGGCGATGGCCTTATCGGCCTCTTCCTTGTTCGGCATCTCGACGAAGCCGAACCCGCGGCTCTCGCCGCTGAACTTGTCCTTGATGATCGACGCGCTGGAAACCTCGCCGAACGCCGCGAAAGCGTCCTTGAGGTCCTGCTCGTTGGCCGTACGGGAAATGTTTCCCACATAGATGTTCA
>Ga0315286_10001406_pt1 | contig 21778 bp, 22 predicted proteins | sample YL17G10_0_MG_FD_205038 | JGI IMG/M metagenome (GOLD analysis project Ga0315286, IMG submission 205038) | Sediment microbial communities from Yellowstone Lake, YNP, Wyoming, USA - YL17G10_0 | ecosystem: Environmental > Aquatic > Freshwater > Lake > Sediment | place: USA: Wyoming | collected...
CCATCATCACCATCGAGCGCCACATCCTCGAGGAACAGGCCTTCCACCCCGAGGCCACGGGCGACCTGACCAACCTCCTCTACGACCTGGCCCTGGCCGGGAAAGTCATCGCCAGCAAGACGACCCGGGCCGGCCTGGCCGAGATCCTCGGCCGGACGGAGGACATCAACATCCAAGGCGAGACGGTGATGAAGCTCGACCGCTTCGCCGACCTGACGATCACCCGACTGACCGATCACACGGGCCGGCTGGCCGGTCTCGCCTCCGAGGAAAACGCCGAGTTCATACCCATCCCCGACAAGTACCCCATGGGGAAATACCTGCTCGTCTTCGACCCTCTCGACGGCTCCTCGAACGTCGACTACAACATGCCCATCGGCACGATCTTCGGGATCTACAAGCGGACGGGCGTGGACGGCCCGGTGAGCGTCTCCGAATTCCTCCAGCCCGGCCGGAAACTGGTCGCCTCCGGCTACATAGCCTACGGGACGAGCACGATGTTCGTTTACACGGCGGGTCACGGCGTCCACGGCTTCACGCTCGACCCGGCGGTCGGCGAGTTCCTCCTGTCCCACCCCGATATCAAGATCCCACCGGCCAAATATTTCAGCGTCAACCTCGGCTACCAGCTCTACTGGAGCCTGGGTGTCCAGCGCTACACGGAATACCTGCAGGGGCACGGCGGCGGGATCAAGGGCCTGTCCCTGCGCTACATCGGGACGCTCGTCTCCGACTTCCACAGGAACCTCCTCGCGGGCGGTGTCTTCTATTACCCGGCCGACTCCAAGGACCCGCAGCTCCCGGCCGGAAAGCTCCGCCTTTTATACGAAGCCGCGCCTCTCGCCTTCATCGCCGAACAGGCCGGCGGCTACGCCTCCGACGGCCTCAGGCCGATCCTCGACGTCGAGCCCTCGTCCCTCCACCACCGAACGCCCCTCTACATCGGCAACAGGGATCTCGTCGAGAAAGTCGAGGAGCTCATCCGCGGCCTGGATTAGGGATCTCCCGCGGAAGGAAAATACATGAAAAAACATAACGCTTGGATTTTAGCCGCGCTGATCGTCGCCGCGGCCTTGGCGGCCCCGGGCTGCGCGAAAAAAGAAGGCCGGGTTCCGGAATCGGGCCCCGTCGCTGCCGGCGACGGCTGGGTCAGCCTGTTCAACGGCCGCGACCTCGAAGGCTGGACCCCCAAGTTTGCCAAAAGCGAGTTGGGAGTGAACTATAAGAACACTTTCCGGGTCGAGAACGGCGTCCTCAAAGCTTCTTACGGCGAATACGAGAAGTTCGACGGCGAATTCGGCCATCTCTTCTATAAGGAGCCCTTCGGCCATTACATCCTGCGCGTCGAGTACCGTTTCACGGGAGCGCAGACGCCCGGCGGTCCCTCCTGGGCCTTCCGGAACAGCGGCGTCATGTTCCACAGCCAGTCCCCCGAGAGCATGGGCCTGGACCAGAGCTTCCCGGTGTCGATCGAAGCCCAATTCCTGGGCGGGAACGGGACCGAAGAGAGGCCGACGGCCAACCTCTGCACTCCGGGGACGAACGTCGTCATAGCCGGTGAGCTCGTGACGCGGCACTGCACCAATTCGACGGCGGCAACCTACCACGGCGACCAATGGGTGACCATCGAGATCGAAGTCAACGGCGCCGGAGTCGTCAGGCACCTCATCGACGGCAAGACCGTCATCGAGTACGAACAGCCCCAGCTCGACCCCACCGACGCCGAGGCTCAGAAGCTCATCAAGGATAGGCTGCTGCTTCTCGAGAAGGGTTACATCGCCCTCCAGGCCGAGAGCCACCCCGTCGAGTTCCGCAGGATCGAGATTAAGGTCCTCAAGTAACGGCGGCGCGGCGGGCCAATCCGCGCAGCATGCCGGCGAATACCAGCCGGTGAAGCGGCCATACCGCGTACCAATAAACCAGCCCGGCCAACCCACGCGGGTCGAACATGGCCGTCTGCGTGATCCGCGCCCCATCTCCCTCGGGCTCGATCTCGAAGACCAGCCAGGCCCGGCCCGGCAATTTCATCTCGGCCTCCAGGCGCAGGCGCCGTTCCGGCACGAGCTCCTCGACCCTCCAGAAGTCGAGCGGCTCGCCGGCCCGTAATTCGAGCGGATGCCGCCGGCCCCGGCGCATGCCGACGCCTCCCGCCAGAAGGTCCAGGGCGCCGCGCGCCCGCCAGAGCCAGTTGCCGTAATACCAGCCGGTTTCGCCGCCGATCCCCTGGATGGGCGCGAACGCCCGGGCGGGCGGCGCCGCGACGTGCGCCGACCGCGCGTCCACCAGGCGGTTGCCAAGCCTAACACCGCCCCACTGACGGGGCTCGCACGCTCCGGCAACTGAGTCCGTCCAATGGGTCTCCGCGAATTTCCTGTCTTCACGGCGCAGCGCTTGGGCGATGGCCTCTTTAACGCCGACCGGCCGCACGGTGAACGCGGTCAAGGCCGAAGGGTCTCGGACCACGGTTGGATGCCGGACGCCGTCGATCAATTTGCGGCCCACCCGCGCGTAGAGCGGCGTCACCAGCCCGAGCCATAGACCGGACAGCCGCGGCGTGAGAAAAGGCACGGAGATCATCGCCCGGCGCAAGCCGCGTTGGCGGGCGTACTCGCGCATCAGTTCTCCGTAGGACACCCGGTCCGGTCCGCCGATCTCGAAGATCCGATGGCCCGACGGCGGGAGGTCCAGCGCGCCCATGAGATAGGCCAGCACATCGTTGATCGCGATGGGTTGCGCCGGCACCCGCACCCAGCGCGGCGTGACCATTACAGGCAACCGTTCGACCAGCGCGCGGACCATTTCGAACGACAAGCTGCCGGAACCGAGGATGACAGAAGCGCGGAATTCGATGACGGGCACGCCGGCCGACCGGAGGATCTCCCCGACCTCGTGCCGGCTGCGGAGATGCTGCGACAGCCCGTCCGCGTCGTCGCCCAGGCCGCCCAGATAAACGATGCGGCTGACGCCGGCCGCCGATGCGGCTTGGGAAAAATTCTGTGCGGCCGCCCTGTCTTTACCTTCGAAGCTGCCGGACGCACCCATGGAATGGACGAGGTAATAGGCCGTGTGCACGCCGCGGAAGGCGGGTTCGAGCGACGCCGCGTCGAGCAGGTCGCCGGCCACGGACTCGGTCGCCGCCCCCGCACGCCCTTTCAGGAACTCCGGCCGCCGCGCCAGACAGCGCACCGGGCGGCCGCATTCCTCCAGCCGGCGTAGCAGCCGGCCCCCGACATATCCGGTGGCGCCGGTCAAGAGAACAAGGCCGTTCATTTGGTACTCTTCCGGCTGACAACGCCGTCAAGCAGCCAGGATCTTCCTGATCTCCGCGGCGTAAGCTTCGCTGGCCGGGTCCGGTGTTTCGATGACGATGCCCGCCGCTGACGAAACCCCCAGCTCGAGTTCGACGGCCCGGACGATCTGCTCCTGGGCGAAGACGGCCGGCTTCATAATGGCGTCGTTCGACCCCAGCCTTTTGAGGATGGCCACCCCCACGGCGTCGACGGCCACGCGGTCCGTTCCGGCCAGGAAGACACCCGCGTCCTTGCGTAGACCCTTCATGGGGCCCTCATCGACGAAAGCCACGAGCCCGTCGAGGACGATCAACGCCGGGCGATAGGCAGAGTTGATCTCGGCGATCATCCTTCTCTGATCGGGGGAGGAATGGAGCTCCCGCATCAGCGTGTTCCCCTTGCGCGGTACGACCCCGACCGAGTTCTTGAGCGACATGGTGAATACGCCGCCGTACTGATGGGTCTTCAGGCAGCAGGTAGACACGACGCACTCGCTCTCGACGACAGGCCTGGCGACGAGGAAGCCGTCCTTCCAGTGCGAGCCCGGCGGCGTAATCTTGACATAGCCCGTCTCGCCGAGTTCGTCGAAGTTCAGGAGCTTGGCGTCGAAGGCGGCGGCGAGAGCGCGGACGCCCTTTTTATCGAAGACCTCTTCTGTCGGCTCAGGACCGCTCCGGTCGCCAACGGCCAGGCCCTTCGCTCCCATGTCCCGGATCCGCGCGAGGAGCGCTTTCAGCGTATCGTTATGGGTCGATCCCGGCGTTTCGTCGGAGGTGTTGAAATTCGGCTTGACCAGGACGCTCTTGCCCTGGAAGGGGTTGATGTTCAGGAGGTCCAGGCACTTCTTGACGCCCTCGGCACGGTCTTCGGTCTTGACCAGGACGACCCGCGTTTTAGACGGCGCCGGAAACGCGGGCCTCGGCAAGCCCCATCCTCCCGAATAAGCGCTCTTCGATAGCACGGCCGCTCCGGCCACCCCCGCCCCGGCGGCGAAGAATTCCCGGCGTGTCATTTCGCGGAGTTTTTTCATGACTTGTGTCCTCCCGATAACCTAAAAATCTTCAGTTCATCTAATCTAACATATTCTCCCGGCCCGGCAAAACTACGCTTGTCTCAGCCCATGAGACGAATTTGTCCTGCCTCACGTCTATCGATAACAGGGTCAAGTTGAGCATCCTCTTGACTTCAACACTATTATCGTGTATACGTTAATAGTGTTTAAACGGAGAATCGCGAAATGCTCAAGAACATCACCCTGAGCGCGGAGGAAGGATTGATCGAGAAGGCCCGCGACAAGGCCCGGCGCGAGCGGACGACCCTCAACGCGACGTTTCGGCAGTGGCTGCATCAGTATGTGAGCCGCGGCGCCAGGACTGCTGATCTCGCCTCCTTCATGGAATCTTTGAGCTATGCCCGGCCCGGAAAGAAATTCTCGAGGGACGAGTTGAATGAGCGATAAGTTCTTCCTCGATACGAACATCCTCGTTTACACGTTCGACGACGAGGATTTGGGAAAGCGGGACCGGGCGAGAGCGCTCGTCGCCGAAGCGCTCTCGGGATCCCACGGCATCATCAGTTACCAGGTTGTTCAGGAATTTCTGAACGCCGCCCTCAGGAAGTTCGCGAAGCCGCTCACGTCCGCGGACGCCGAACGCTACCTCACGGTCGTCCTCGAGCCCCTTTGCGCTGTCTTCGCCGGCTTCGATCTCTACCACCAAGCCATCGACATCGCGGAACGCTGGAAGTACTCATTCTTCGATTCGCTGATCATCGCTTCCGCTCTGCAGGCCGGCTGCACCGTTCTCTATTCCGAAGACCTCCAGCACGGCCGGAAGATCGGCGGCCTCCGGATCCTCGATCCGTTCGTCGAATCCCCACAAAACTGACGCAAGGCGTCTTGACACCAAGATATAGGCGTGATATGGTCAGCCATATGAAAACTACCATACATATTCCAGATAGCCTGTTCGACGAGGCTCGGAAGGTCGCGGCGCAGGAGAAAACGACGTTGAAAGCCCTGGTCGAGGAGGGGCTCAGGAAAGTAGTGACCGAACACCAGGACCGCAGGCCCAAGGGATTCAAGCTCCGCCAGGCCGCCTTCAAGGGCCAGGGCCTCCAGCCTCATGTGGCAGGCGTGACCTGGGACCAGATACTCGACCTCAGCTACGAAGGACGGGGCGGATGATCGCCGTCGACAGCAATATCCTGGTTTATGCACACCGCGAAGACTCGCCTTGGCATGCCGCCGCTTTCGAGTGCGTGCGGGGACTCGCCGAGGGCCAGGCGCAATGGGCGATCCCCTGGCCCTGTCTCCACGAGTTCCTGGCCGTCACGACGCACCCGCGGATCTACTCCCCACCCACGCCTCTCGATCTAGCCATCGACCAGGTCGAGGCTTGGCTCGAATCGCCGAGCCTTATCCTCCTGGCCGAAGACGGGGGCTATTGGCCGCGGCTCCGAGCACTCGTCCTCGCCGGGCAGGTCGCCGGCCCGAAGATCCACGACGCCCGGATCGCCGCGGTTTGTCTTCAACACGGAATCTATGAACTGTGGACGATCGACCGGGACTTCAGCCGCTTCTCGGGCCTGCGGGTCCGCAATCCCCTCAAGCCACTCTAGAGATTCCGCTCTCTCCTCATCTCCGAGTTGCCATCCGCTTCTCTGCGTGGTAAGAGATAGCTCGAGAGGAGGCGACATGAGAGCACCAGGAGCGACGCGCTACACCGGGGTGTCGATTATCGTGGGGATTATGGCTGCCGCCGTTTCGTTGGCAGCACAGCCCGCGAAAGCCGCCAAGGCCCTTGTTCTCGAAAACCTGACCTGGGTCGAAGCGGAGATGGCCCTCAAGGACTATGACGTCGCGCTCGTCGCCCTCGGCGCCCGGACGAAAGAACACGGCCCCCATCTCGCGCTCAAGAACGACTACATCCTGGCGGAATACCTCATGAGGCGTGTCGCGGACGAGGTCCCAGTCGTCGTCCTGCCGACGCTCCAATACGGATATTACCCCTCGTTTCTCGAATACCCTGGCTCGATCTCAATCGGGACCGATACCTTCAAGAATGTCGTTATGGACATCTGTAAATCCCTGAACGGCTATGGGCTGAAAAAATTCTACGTCCTCAACACCGGCGTTTCGACGATCGGGCCGCTCGCGGAAGCCGCGAGAGATCTCGCGCCCCTCGGCATCACCCTCCGCTCCCTGAATATCCTCGAGGTGGACAAACAATTGCCCGAGGGGCTTCTGAAGCAGGATGGAGGAACTCACGCCGACGAGGGCGAGACTTCGATGATGCTCTACATCGCGCCCGAGACGGTGGACATGTCCAAAGCGGTCAAGGATTTCGACCCGCGGCAGGGGCGGCGCGGTTTGACGAGGGATCGCGACGGAGCGGGCAACTACAGCCCGAGCGGCATCTATGGGGATCCGACCCTGGCCACAAAGGAAAAGGGCAAGATCATCGTCGAGGCGACGGTCCGCGAGGTTGTCCGCCAGGTCCGCGAGCTCATCGCGTTGAAATGAGCGGCACGGGACGGGGCTACTTCGGACCGCGGCAGTCGCGGACGCAGATGCCACAGATGAACTGGGTGGTGTAGCCCTTCTTGCGGAATTCCTTGAGCTTCTCGAAGCAGGCCAGGTGGTCGAAGGCCTCCCGCGTCTCGTTGATGGCCTCGGCCGGGCAGGCTCTGATGCAGGCGCGGCAGGAGCCGCAGTCGCGGCCGAGCGGCGCATCGGGCTCGAGCGGCATGTCCGTGAGCACCGTGACCAGCCGGAAGCGCGACCCGAACTCGGGGTTGACGAGGAGGTTGTTGCGGCCGAACCAGCCGAGGCCGGCGGCACGGCCGACGTGCTTGTGCGAGAGGTGGGCCCTCTGCTTGTCCCAATCGATGATCTGGGAGGCGGCGATGGCCATGGACCGGAAGCCCAGCTTCTGGAGGTGATCGGCGACGAGGAGCGCGCCACGGTCAAGGAAAAAATTCATCTGCCGGTAGTGGTGGAAGTATATCTGTGTTGGGTGGTCACCGATGTCGTCGAGAACGGCGTCGCTCAGGCCCTTTCCGAGGGAGACGGCCAGCCCGAATCTGCCGCTCGTCTCCGGCTCGAGCAGGAATTCCCCGCGCATTCCGGAGACGTCAGCGACGCCGAACAGATCGAAGCCCAGCTCCAGGGCGAAGGCCTTCAACGCCTTATAATTCGCCGCCTTGTCCGACTGGTCCATGAGCGAGGCCCATTCTATCGGCGGCCGCCATCGGCTGTCAAACAGCTGTCTTGACGGTCTTTTAACAGCCCGTTGACAGAATCTTGACAACCACACGTTTCTGCTGGAGTATTGTGACGGGGATGGAAGGGGAAATATAATGAAAACTCTTGCCAGTATGCTCATCGCATCGGCTCTCATTATCTCGTTCCTTATTTTTCCGGCCGACCTTTCGGCCAAAGAGAGGCGGGGAGCCACCCTTGTCATCACCCGGCTCGACGGGAGCCAGGTCAGCGGCGAGCTCATCGCCGTCAAACCGAATTCACTGCTTCTTCTGAACAACGTCGGAAGAGACGAATCCATCGACCTCACCGACATCAAATCCGTGCGGATCGTGAAAAAGTCCCGGGCGGGACTTCTCAGTGGCATCGGAGGCGCGGCCGGCGCCGCTGTCGGGGCGACCGTGGGGGCCTATGTCTTCAACGCAGGCTCGGATGATGAGCCCTCGAGCCTCCGCAACGGTCTGGTCTTCGGGGCCCTCGGCGCTCTCACCGGCTGGCTCGCAGGATCGCTGGTGGGGACGGATTCGCGCTTCATGGTCGCAGGGGAACGGCCGGAGGTCGTCGCCGCTTATTGGGACAGGCTGCGGGCGCACTCCCGGGAGGGACGCCTGCCGGGAGTTGCGGTGTCGCCGGAGAAGACGCCCGAGCGGGCCCCGCAAGCCGGAGCCATCGGCCCGGGCGCCTCGCCCGCGAGCCAATCCCGTCCGCCGCGGCGGCCGCGATTCAAGCTCAGCCTGTCGGGAGTGTACCCTTCCGCAGCGAAGGCCAATCTTTATAATTGCGATGGTTCGTTCTATTTTCCGGAAGAGGCAACCTCCGAAAGAGGGCCCTACCTTGGGGAATTCACGGAATGGTCCCGCACGGGACCCGGTCGAATCGCGCTGGGGCCGGTCAGCCTTTCCTATGAGTTGACGGAGCATTTGTCGGCGGAGGTCGAATTTTTCACCCGCGGCGGCAGCTCGAGCAACTGGAACGGGTGGATGGGGTTCACCTCGAGCGCCGACGGAAAAACTTACTGGGGCAATTTTTATCATGGCTATGAAGCCCGCTTCACTTCCTTTCTTCTTGGTCTGACCTGCCGTTCGGGCGCGCCCACGATCAACCGGCGCCATGTCGTGGAAATCGGGGCGGCGGTCGGGCCGGCCTGGGTCAGAGGCACGGCCTACAGTTCGTCCTTGCCAGATGAATTCCCGCTCCCCTCGGTCCGAAAGGTCGCTTTCGCCGGGCGGGTCCAAGCCGGCTATGACTATTATCTCGTTCCGACCTTGTCCATAGGGTTGTTCGTCGGCTACCGCTACATGGAGACAAACTTCACCGGAGTCGTCAGCTCGGGAATCGCACAATTCTGGGAGGACGGCGTTCAGACGACCGAGCAACCGCCGAGCTTCGAACGGTTGACCGAAGTCTCACTCCCCAGCCTTCCGGTGAACGGGAGCGGGGCGTTCTTCGGCCTGCGGCTGGGAGTGAGAATTTAGGGGCGCCCTCAAATTGCCAGTTTCTTGACATATTCTTGACAGAGTTTTGACAACTCCCCTGCCCGTCCGTCCTATGTTTGCTAACGACAGGATGCTTCCCGGAAAGGAGGGCAAGATGTCTCGGAAAACGGCTACCTATCTGGCTCTGGTCGCATCTCTCCATTTCACCGTAGGGTGCGCGGCCAACCGCGTTCAAGGCCCGTGGGCGGGGGTGGCCCAACTGCCACCCGTATTGGTCGAAGCCAAGGCGCTCCCTGAAGTCCGCATCGAGGCGGGCGGGAACCCGGGCTTCACCGGGAAGGTCACCGGCCTGGAAAACAGCACGGTTCGCGTCCTGCCCGCCCCCTACTGGAACGTCGAAACCCTGAGGATCGACCTCGCGGAAATCTCCTCGATCACCCTGCCGGAAAAAAAACGCAGTGTGGGCCGGGCCGCCGCTTACGGAATGGGGATCGGTTTTCTCGTAGCCGGCGGCCTCGCGGCCGCGGCGAGCAAATACGACGAGGACTATCAAATTGGGCTGGCGTTCGGCGGCGCTGTCGCGGCCGTCTCGGGACTCGTGGTGGCGGCCATCGCTGCGCTGAGCGGCTCCAAGTCGGAAAACACTTACGTTTTCAAGGGAATGACCCCCGAGCAGAAAGCCGCCGCGATCCTCGACCTCATGGGCGTCAAACGGTAACGGCTAACAAGAACAAGGAGAGTCGCCATGAAATCCTTTTGGTCGAAAGCCTTCACTTCCGTTTTCATCGTCGTCTTCCTCGCCTCCTGTACGAAAACCGTCACCTACCTGTCCCCCAACGAGGCCGTGAGGATCAGCGCCGCGCCGCGCGTCGTCGTCGAAACCCAAGACGGCAAAACTCTCGATTTCCGCAACCCCAAGGTCGAGAACCAGACGATCGCAGGCATCGCTAAGGGCCGGGGCCAGGTCAGTCTGGATTATTCGTCCATCAAGTCCGTGAGGATCGAAAAGAAGAAGTCGGGGCTCGCCTACGTCTATGGCGGGGCGGGTCTGGTCCTAGCCTGGCTCATCATCGGCGCCGCAACCGCTCCCGAGCCGCCCCCAGGGTCTTGCCCGTTCATTTATTCCTACGACGGAGCGACCTATCATCTCGACGCCGAACCGTTCGGGGCCTCCCTCTGCGAAGGATTGAAGAGGGCGGAGTGGTCCGGGATGGAACACCTAACGGAAGTCGACGGCGCCTACCGCATCCTCGTCGCAAACGATCTCCCGGAAACCGAATACGTCGACGAAATCCGGCTCCTCGTCATCGACCATCCTTCCGGCCTCAAAGTCGTCCCGGACGCGGCGGGTGGCCTCCACGCCGTCGCCTCCCCTCGGGATCTCCGGTCGGCCCGGGACTCGCGCGGGACCGACATTACCGGCCTGTTATCACGCAAGGACCGCGTCCTCTGGCAGACGGACCTCGAAAAGGTCGATCCGCAGGTCCGGGAGAGCCTGATGGACGAACTCACCCTCGAGTTTCCCAAGCCGGCCGGCGCAAAAACGGCCAAGCTCCTGGTCAACGCCACGACCTCGTTGTGGGGAGCTTACATGGGGAAGCGTTTTCTCGGCCTCCACGGTGACGCTCTGCAGGATTATTACGCCGAGGTCGACAGGCACGGCCCCGCCTACTTTCAAACGATGTCCTGGCACGTAAGCGAAGAGATGTACCTCCTCCAGATCCGCGTCCTGACGGCGAACGGATGGAAAACGAGAGGGACGATCTACGGCGGAGGCCCCTCAGCGTCTGTGGACAAAACTTACGTGGTCAACGTCGCCGACGTCCCCGGCGATACGCTCACCATCCGGCTCATGCCGCCGGCCAACTTCTGGGCGATCGACTATCTGGCCGTGGATTACTCTGCCGACATCCCCCTGTCCGTCACCGAGGTCGAGCCGATCGCCGGAGCCGGGCGGGAGAACCGGGACGCCGCGGTCCATCTGAGGGCGACGGACGGCTCGTATCTCGTCATGCCGGAGGGGAGCGATCCGGTCGTGGTGACTTTCGGCGCCCCGCCCCGCCCATCGGGGACCGAGAGGACCGTCATCCTCAAGGCCAGCGGCTATTACGACGTTCGTGTCGAGACGGCAGGCGTCAGGCCGCGGACCGACATTCTCCGGAGATTCGCCGTCGAGCCCGGGTCGACGATCCGGTTCGCCATGGAAGAATACCTCGAGTGGAAAGCCGCGAGCGATGCGAACGCGCGACCTGTCAAGACACGCGGGAACTAGGGCTCTCCGGTATCCCCTCGGCGGCGTCCCGCACGCCACCCTTGAGGTCAACCGGACCTGCAACATCCGGTGCCGCTCCTGCTATACCCTCGACAGGACACACATCAAGTCCCTGGACGCGGTCAAGAGAGAACTCGACCTTCTCCTCGAGAAGAGGAAGCTCAGCGCCATCACCATCCTCGGCGGGGAGCCAACCCTTCATCCGGACCTGGCGGAGATCGTCACCGCCGTGAAAAGCCGGGGTCTCCTCTGTCAACTCCTGACGAACGGAGTGGTGTTCCTCGAAGACGGAACGGACAGGCTCCTGGACAGCCTGATCCGGGCCGGCGTGGACAGGTTCATCGTTCACCTCGACAACGGCCAGGCCCACGTGCACGGAAACATCGAAAAGGCCCGCGAGACGCTTTTTTCCAAGCTTGAAACGAAGAAGGTCAATTTCGCCCTGTCCGTCACCGTCTACGGCGAGGACTCCGGTTGTCTCGCCCGCCTGGCGAAGAAGTATTCACGGTTCAGGTATTTCGACAGCATCCTGGCCGTTCTCGCCCGGGACCCGCTTCTCCCGAAAACGGAGAGCGCGGAGCTCCTCGGCGAATACCGGCACATCCGCTCAGAGTTCGGCATCGAGCCCGCCGCCTACATTCCCTCGAGCGTAGACGCGGAAGCCGTCCATTGGTTGCTTTATTCCTATTTCATCGACACCAGGACCGGAAAGGCCTTCGCCGTCTCACCCGTCCTCAACCGGACCGTCCGGAAGATCTACCGGACGGCGCACGGGCGGCACTTCTTCGTGCCCAAGTTGAAGCCGGCCGTCGCGACGGTTCTGTTTTTCCTGGCGGGCCTCGCCGACTCGTGTCTCCGCCCGAAGAGGGCCCGGTCTTTCCTAGGCATGCTGGCCGCGGGAGTCGGCGGGATCCGGTTCCACTTCATCGTCATCCAGACGCCGCCGGAGGTCGATGAAGCCGGACGGCTGATCAGCATCTGTTACCACTGCCCCGACGCGACGGTACGCAACGGCAGGCTGATGCCCGTCTGTCTCGCAGATCACATCAGCCCCTTGGACGGGTCGCCGGCCGAACCTGCCAACGAGGATCTGGTCGAAGCCGTCTACTCCCACATGGGCGAGACCCGCCGGATGGAGGCAGAGCTCAGCGCGTGACGAAGGGTTCCGGATCCACCGATTTCTATGTTATCCCCACACTGTCTAAAGGCACGATCGTCGGCTACAGGTATCTCCGGGCGAATTTCCCCGAATCGATCACGACGGATACCCTGAACTTCTGGGATGCGGTTTCTACATCGGCCTGCGGCTTGTGGTAAGGATCTAGGGGTGCCCGCCTTCGATTGACTCCCTTCTCCACCTGCGGTATATCAATCGCTAGCCCGTCCGGACACGATTCGGGCACCCGGCTTGATCCGCCCTCCAGGAGGAACAAGGATGAAGGCAAGATCTCGGGACTTCGCGTCCCGCTCGATCCTCATCGTTATCGCTATCATCATCGCCACGGCGCCCGCCTTCGCGCAGGCCCAAGCCCGCTCCGCCGCGCCTACCATATCCATCACCGTGTCCATGGAGAGGCCGACGACTCATTATTATCACATCGTCTTCCGCATCGACGGCCTCAAGGGCGGGACCCAGGACTTCAAGATGCCGGCCTGGACGCCGGGCTACTACCGGATCATGGATTACGCCAAGAACGTCCTGGACTTCAAGGCCGAGGACGGCACAGGGCGGCCCCTCCCCTGGGAAAAGACGGCCAAGAACACCTGGCGCGTCCGTTCCGGCCAGGCCGCGGCCGTCGTCGTGAGCTATGACATCTACGCCTTCACCCGCTTCTGTGCCGACAGCTACCTCGGCGACGACGGCGGCTTCGTCACTCCTGCGGGCCTCTTCATGCACGTCGCCGGACGCCTCCAGAGCCAGGTGACCGTCACTGTCCTCCCGCGCCCCGATTGGAAGCACGTCTCGACCGGCCTCGACCCGGTCGCGGGGCGCCCCGGCACGTTCACCGCCCCGGACTTCGACACTCTCTACGACTGTCCGATCCTCATCGGCAACCATGAGATCCTTACATTCGAGGCCGCCGGCCTGCCCCACACCGTCGCCGCCTACGACCTCGGTACGGCGGACAGAGCGAAGTTCACGGGCGACCTGAAGAAGATCGTCGAGGCCGCAGCCGCGCTCATGGGCGATCTCCCCTATCGCCACTACACGTTCCTCATCATCGGCCCCGGGGGCGGAGGCCTCGAGCATCTGAACTCGACGGCCGTGACGCTCAATCCCGCCTCGCTCACGAACCCCCAGGCCTATAAGGGCTGGTTGAGCTTCATCGCCCACGAGTACTTCCACCTCTTCAACGTCAAGGCCATCCGGCCCATCGCCCTCGGCCCATTCGATTACGAGCGCGAGAATTATACCAACATGCTCTGGGTCTCGGAGGGCATCACGGTCTACTACGAATACATCCTCCTCAACCGGGCCGGCCTGATGACCCGCGACGAGGTCCTGGAGCGGCTCGGCTCGACCATCGCCAACTACGAGAACGCCCCGGGCCGGCACTATCAGCCGGCGACGGCTTCGAGCTTCGACACTTGGACCAACTTCTTCAGCCGCGGCGAGCATTCGGCCAACACGACCATTTCCTACTACGACATCGGCGCCGGGCTGGGGCTTCTCCTCGACCTCAAGATCCGCGAGGCGTCGAAGGGCCGCTCGTCGCTCGACGACGTCATGCGGACGCTTTATCTGACCTTCTACAAAGAGAAGAAACGGGGCTTCACCGACCGCGAGTTCCGCGACGTATGCGAGCACGCCGCCGGCGTCCCTCTCGACGAGATCTTCGACGTCTACGCCGCGACCGTAAAGGAATGGGATTACGCCAAGTACCTGGGCTACGCCGGCTTGGCGATCGACGGCGAGCCGCGGCCGGCGCCTGGCCCCTGGTTCGGCGCCTTGACCCAGGACCAGAACGGAAGCCCGGTCGTCTCGTCGGTCGAGCCCGATTCTCCGGCGTCCCTGGCCGGCCTCAGCGCCCAGGACGAGATCCTGGCCCTCGACGGCGAGCGCGTCACCCAACGCTCGCTAGCGGGGACGATCAACGCCCGCAAGCCCGGCGACAAGGTCAAGGTCCTTTACGCGAGGCGCGGCTCCGTGCTCGAGGCCGAGGTCACGTTCGGAAAGAAGACCGAGCGGAGCTTCCGCATCACGCCGATCGCTGGCCCGACGCCCCAGCAGAAGGCGCTCCTCGACGCCTGGCTGAAGTAAGGAATCAAAGTTAGAGGGAGGGGCGATCTTAGCGCGCGATAAACCGCGCCGGCGAGACGGCCGTCTCCGGAAAGTTCTCCAGAAGCTGCTTGTCCGTCGTGACCAAGGGGACGCCCAGCTCGCGAGCCAGGACGACGAATTCGGCGTCATAGGCCGAGCAGGCCGAAGAGGCAGCCAGGCTAAGTACGTCTCCCGAGACCACGGCGTATTCGTTACCGGCCATCAACGATTCCGCTTCAGTCATAATCCGGAAGGCTGCATTCAACCCGAAGAGCCCGCGCCTGACGCACTTGACAAGAGCGTTGCAGAGTTCGCTCCGCCAGAGCAGGGGCGAGGCCCAGACCTCATCCTTCTGAAGAACACGTTCGGCCGGCTCGGTCTGGCCCCCGTCGATCAAAAGATAGGCGATGAGGTTCGTATCGACGACGATCACGGTCGGCCTTCCCTCTTGGCCTGATTGATGAAATCATCGGTCAGGAAACCGCCCGTCTGAGCCCGCAAGGCTCTGGCCCTGGCAAGGATTTCGTCGGCCGATGAGTGCCTAGAAGCCATCGCTGAGTTAATAATAGAGATAATCTCTCCATTTATGCTCCGGTTATTCCGCTGCGCCCTCTCCTTGACCTTCTTATAGAGATCCTCCGGGGTTCGATCCCGTCTTGGCTTGACTTGCCGGTTCTTCAGGTCCAAAATCGATATGTTCAGGGGGTAGTAAGAACGCATGAAACCCAACCGCATCCAGACAACGGTATTCCTCGGTATCGTAGCGCTCACCGCCGGATTCCTGGCCACCGCCGGGACGGCCCAGAAGCCCGACTGGAAGGGCAAGATACTCACCGAGGATGGAGTCCGGGTCGTGGTCAATCCGGCCGAGCCGATCCATGGACAGATCAAGCTCGACCTCGGAGAGGAGCTCCGCATCGGCAAGGAGGGCGACGAGCAGACGCAGTTCTTCCGCGTCATGGACGTCGGCGTCGACCCGTCCGGTAGGATCAATGTCGTCGACGCTCGCAACTTCCGCGTCCAGGTTTTCGACCCGTCGGGAAAGTACATCCGGACGATCGGCCGACAAGGCCAGGGTCCGGGCGAGTTCGAGATGCCGATGTCCGTCTTTTTCGGAGGGCAAGCGGGATACACGCACGTGCTCGACCGCTTCCGGCGCGTCAACCATTTCGACGACAAGGGCGTGTACATCCGGTCCGCCATGTTCGACGGAGTGGCGATATCCTGTTTCCCCGATGCCGGCTCCGGGTTCATAGCCGTCCTTCTCGGCGGTTCCGACGAAGAACTGACCAGTTTCCATTCTTTATCGCGCATAAACGGCGAGGGAAAGACGCAGTCCGTCCTGGCCCGATTCCCCTATACCCTTTATATGGAACGGCGCGAGGGCGCGACCCTGTCCCGCTCGACGGGCTACGAAATGTCGCTCTATGCCGCCCCGCTCCCCGGAAACTCTCTCGTCTATGGGTATTCCAAGGACTACGAGTTCGTCGTCCTCGGCCCCGACGACAAGAAGCTCCTGGTCATCCGGGCGGACGAGCCGCGGCCGGAATTCACGTCCATCGAGAAGGCGATATTCGGCAGTATGCCCGTGCCGAAACTCAAGCCCTATTTCTACGGCCTGCTGACCGACTCCGACGGGCGGATCTACGTCCAGAAGAACGCCAACACTAAAGGAAAGCGGGGCTACGGACCTATCGCCACGGAAGACAAGCTCTTCGACGTGTTCAGCGGCGAGGGTCGCTTCCTCTTCCGGACGGCCCTGCCGCCCAATACCCGGGTGATCCAGGGCGACCTCATCTACACGTTCTACGTCGACGAGGAACAGGGCCTCGAATACGTCCAGCGCTTCCGGATCAAGAACTACGCAGCCCTGCCCAAGAATTAGTAGAGAATTCGTCGGATAAGGGGGGACGATCATGAGAGATCGATCATTCCATGAAGGCCGCAAGGATTTGCGGAGGGCTGGTCAGGCGCTTCTCGTTCTGATCGCTCTCATCTTAGTGGCGGCCGCGGAGCCAGCTCAAAAAGCGAACATCAAGACCGAAGACGGAGTGCGCATCATCCGGAACCCAAAGACTCCCGTGGCGGGACCGGGCGGTGCGCCGGCCGCCGTGAGCCTCGTCGAGGACCTGGTCATCGGCAACGACACGAGCCGGGAGGATCACTGGTTCGGGTTCCTGAACAGCCTCGACGTCGACGCGTCGGGGAACATCTACACCGTCGATCCGAAGAGCATCCGGATCCGGATCTTCGCCCCCGACGGATCTCTGGTCAAGGCCTTCGGGCGGGAAGGCCAGGGCCCCGGCGAGTTCAGCGGGCCCGGCGGGATCATCGCCGCACCGGACGGTTCCATCCTCGTCTCGGACGTCCTCAACGGCAGGATATCCTATTTCACGCGGGAAGGCGTCCATTTGAAGGACATGCTGTACGGAACCTACAGGATCGCCGGCCTCGCGATCGACGGCCGTTCGAATCTCATCGCCACCCACGCCCAGGCGCCGAGCGGCGATAAGCAGACTTGGGAGCTCATCAAGTTCGACCGCGACTTGAAGCCTCTCATGACGGTCCATGCCATCTCCATTCCCTTCAAGCCCCGCGTCATGAACTTTATTCCTGACCGCCTCTTCTTCGCCTTGGCCGGCGATGACCGCCTCGCCTGGATGGTCTCGAACGATTACGCGGTCCAGGTCGTGGACTCTTCGGGAAAGGCCGTCATGAAGATCATCAAGGACCGCGACCCTCAAAAGTTCACGGCTGAGGATCGGGAGAAGATCATCAAGAGCCGGTTTCCGAGCGGTGCCCCCCCTCAATTCGAGATCCAAACCCCTGAATATTTCCCGGCCGCTTCCGGTTTCATGACGGACGACAAGGGTCGCATCTATGTCCGGACCTACGAATCGGACGGCCGCGGCGGGGTGGCCATGGATGTTTTCGACCCCGCGGGCTTCTACATCGCGCGTTTCTTCGTCCCCGAGGGCGAGGATGATGTCACTGTCCGGAACGACAAGCTCTACTCGATCGCCAAGGATCCCGCATCGGGCGATCCCCTCGTCAAGCGCTATGCGCTGAAGTGGAAATAGGCGGCGGAGCGCCACGCGACTCGTGGCGACCAGCGTGTCCCCTCTAAATGTCTGGCTGGGGCGAGGCGTATTCTTATAGAGGTGGCAGATGAACAAGTGTGCCCGGATTGTGTTTTCGCTCCTAGTGTTGTTCCTATTGCTTGGACAGACGCTCGACTCGCGAGGCGGCCGATCCTCCGCCCAGCGGCAGGACGCGGACAAGCTCGCGGCGCTCATGCGCGACAGCTCGTTCCGGGAAGCCGATAAGCTCGCGGCCACGCTCCTGGCCGACCCCGCCGCGGACTCGCGAACGCAGGCCATCTGCGGCCTAGCCGTCCTCAAAGCGGGGCGCGTCCGGGAGGCTGAATCGATCTTCGACAAAGTGATCTCGCTATCACCCGATAATCCCGAAGCTCATCTCGGCCTGGGGCGGATCGGCCGAATCCGAAACGATACGGACTCAGCCATTTCGCACTTCCGCCGGGCCATCCCCTCCTCCGCTTTTTACGAAGAGGCCCTGCGGCAATTGTGGCGGGCCATCTGGGACCGCGGCTTCGTTTCCGAGCTCCATGAGGTCTACAAACTGGCCGAAGAGCGCTACGGACGCGAATCCAAGCCCCTCCCCTCCTGGTTCACCAACGGACTCGGCCAAGTCCAAGGGCTCGCTGGAAGGCGGCTTTTTCAGATGGAAGGCCGCTTCGAGCGCCTGAGGATCCCTCTTGTCAGGAACGAGGACCCGCGGGTCCGCATCCGCATGCTGACCTTCAAGCTCAACGGGAAGGGCGAATACCTCTTCGACATCGATTCGGCCTCGGCGGATTTCCTGACCGTCAGCCCCCTTCTGGCCGAGGAGCTGGGGCTTCCCCTGACCGGGAACTCCACGGCCACGGGAGTCGGAACGGCGACGGCCGCGGTCCGCTTCTCCATGCTGGACAAGGTCGAGCTCGGAGGGATCGCGTTCCGGAACGTCCCCGTCATGGTCTCTGACCTTCACCCGTTCCGGGGATTGAAGAAGGGCCTGCTCGGGACGGCCCTGCTCAAACGCTTCAACGTCACGATCGACGTCGAGGCCGGAGTCATGGACCTTTTTCAGCTTGACCGTCCCGAGCTTCTGGCCGGCAACATCGACCGGGCGGCGGTGGCGGCGGACGTCCCGCTCTACCTCTTCGACGCGACGACCGTCGAGGCTTCCATGGCCGGAGCTCCCCCTGCCCTTTACATCCTGGATTCGGCGGCGGCCGCGAACCTCGTGGACAACCCGTTTTTCGAGGAACACATCAAGCCGAAGCTCGACCCGGCCAGGATCGTCCGCTCCGGCATCCAGGGCGCCGGGGGGGCCCAATACGTCAACCGCATCGACGGATTATCGATCGCCCTCGGATCCTTAATCTTCCTAGAGCAGACCGTGCACGAATTCCCGATGGAAGAGCTGAATTCGATCACCGACCGGTACGCCGCCGGTCTTCTGGGCAATCCCCTGCTCTGGCCCTACCGCGTCCATATGGACTTCCGCGCCGGCCGGCTCATCCTGGAAAAGTATCCCAAATCCTAGCTCGGAAGGTCTCGAGGCCGAGCGGGCTTACTTTCTCGCCCTGAGGATGTAAAGGTTGTGGTCGCGCAGGAAGGTTTCGACCCGGACGAGCTCGAAGACCGACCGGCCGACCGTCTCTTCCACTTGCGCGCGGGTCAGAAAATGGCGGTCCGGGTCCGAGAACCTGGCCGGATCACGGTCCATGAGAACAACGGTCGCGTCCGGCTTCAGGCACGGCCGGAGGTTCGCCAGGAGTTCGACCGGCCGCTCGAGGTCGTGGAACGCGTTGACCATGAAGACCATGTCCAGCGAGGCGAGCGGAAAACGCGGATCGTCCACCGTTCCCAGGACCGTCTCGATGTTCGCGACCTTTTCGTCGGCGTAACGCCGTTCGATGTACGAGAGGGCGGAGCTGTCGATGTCGTTGGCGTAGATCTTTCCCGTTCCGCCCACGCCGCGGGCCAGCCAGAAAGAAAAATAGCCCCGGCCCGCGCCGACCTCGCCGATGACCATACCGGGCTTGACCCCGGTCGCCTCCATGACCTTTTCGGGCTGTTCGATCTTGTCGCGGCTCTCTGACTGGTACGCGGGCCGAAGAGACGGGGCGGCTGCGAGGAGCAGGAAGGCCGCCGAGAGGATCGCGCCCAAGCATGCCGCGGCCCGACGTTTCCGGACAATGTTCTTGGTCATAAGCATCATTATTTCTCCCGCTTAAAAACCAGCAACTTTCATGCCACCGCCGGACTCACCCGCCGGAGAAACGTCCGTGGTCCGTTCGCCCCGAGGCGGACGGCCGATCCTCGTAAGACAAGGCGGCGGGCAGCTCCCGGAGCGCGCACAATTTCTTTACAAAATCTTGAATCGATGCCCCATATGGGTAATTACTACTGTTTTTATAGGAAATTGAAACCTTTTGCCCGGGCCTTACGTCTAACCGGATGTAAGCAAAGAAACGAAAAATGAAAGAACAGAGAAAAATATCATGAAGATCAGAACAAAACTGGCCATATTCGTCATCGCCGCGATCATTTCCCTGACGGGCTTCGGCTTGATCACCAACGGTTTGTCGGCGGGCAAGATCATGACCGCCGCTACCCCGGGGGTCCAGTACTCCGTCAGCATCACTGGATAAAAGCCGCCGGAGATATCGGCCGCGACTATCTTATTTCTTGCGCCTTAGCTCCTCAGCTCCCCGCTTGATCTCGGTCAGGTCGCGGCGCATCTCGCTCCAGCCGTACCAAAGGGCGTAGTCCGGATTGGCGTGGAACGTCCCCTGGAACGTGCGCATGCGGTGCTCGAGGAACATGACGAAGAGCGTCTGCTCGATGGACGTGGGCGCGTCGTGGAAGGTCAGCAGGTCGGGAAAGGCGTAGGCGTAACTCTCCGGTTTGGCCAGGAGGCCGTCCTTGTAGAGGCCGGCGACGATCCGGATGGCCTCGGCCATCAGCGCGTCGGCGGCTTTGATCATCTGGTCGCCCTTCTCGAGCTCGGCCTTGGCGAAATTGATCGAATGACAGCCGTTGCACGTCTTCAGCATCTTGTCCCGCTGCTTCTGCCAATCCTCCTGGGTCAGGCGGGCCATCGCCGCCCCCTTGACCGCGTCCAGCCGGGCCGTCGGGTTGCCCTTGGGGTCGAGAACGCCCAGGCCCTGCAGGATCGTTGCCTGGTCGGCGGCCCAGGCCTTGTCCGCGGGCAGGGGCAGGCGGACAGCCAGGAACCCCCAGCCCGTCATCACTTCGTGGTCGCCTCCCTGCATGTGGCAGGTCTGGCACGTCGGGGCGGCCACGCCCTCAGGCAGGATCTGGCTCTGCTTGAGCATGGCGCGGACGCCGTGCTTCGAGGCCGAGTACATCTCCCACTGCGGGTGGTCGAAGCCCATGTGGCAGGTCTGGCAGGCCTGGGGCTGCTGGGCCTCTTTCTTGGAGAATGTGTGCCGGGTGTGGCAGGCGTCGCATGAAGCCCGGCCGAATCCCACCCCCTGATCGCTGAGAGACTTCGACTCGGCCGCCGTCTTGAGGCCGAGCTTGTGGCACGCGCCGCAGCCTTTCATCCCGTCGATCATGGCCATCGGCTGCCAGTGGATGGTGGGCATGGCTTTCATGGCCGCCCAGGCGAGGGCGTGTTTTCCCTTCTTGAACTGCGCCACCTTCTCTTCATGGCAGGTCGCACAGGTGTCGGGCGTCGGGATCGCCGCCTTGGCGAAGTCCTCGGCGGTCTTGTGCAGGTCGCCGTGGCAGGTCGAACAGTCGACGTCATTCTTGCTGTGGAGGCTGATCTGCCAGTCGGAGACAATATTGGGCGTGACCTTCTTGTGGCAGGTCAGGCAGTCCTCGGCGAAAGCTCCGGCGCAAACCAGGGCCATGGCCGAAACGAGCATAAAGATTTTTTTGAGTGACATCCGCGACCTCCCTCGAAACGAATTCATATTCCTGTGTCCTTGTAGGATAATCAATTTCGGGGCTGAAGCGCAAGTAGATTCGTCCCCCTGGAACCGCGACGGCGGCAATGATAGAATGGGCGTACCCGAGATGAAAAATGACCCCGCTTAAAGAATGGGCGGAACGCTTCAAGCCGTCTGCGCGGGCGAAGACCCACCTGCTGGCCGCGGCCCTTCTCTGGACAGTCGTCGGTCTCGGGCTGGCCGCGGCGGGCCTGGTCTGGTCGTTC
>Ga0315286_10001407_pt1 | contig 21778 bp, 17 predicted proteins | sample YL17G10_0_MG_FD_205038 | JGI IMG/M metagenome (GOLD analysis project Ga0315286, IMG submission 205038) | Sediment microbial communities from Yellowstone Lake, YNP, Wyoming, USA - YL17G10_0 | ecosystem: Environmental > Aquatic > Freshwater > Lake > Sediment | place: USA: Wyoming | collected...
ACACTGCCATCATGACCATCGCCGAGGACGACGAGATCCCGTTTCTGGAGGGAGGCTGTGCCGCTCCAGGTCCGGCGTTTGCCGCACGGTACGAGCAGGGTTTCGACTGGGGCGGCGGAACCGATGAGCTGCGGGGCATCACGAATGTGCCCGACGTCGCGAAGCTGGTCGTATTCGACACGTGGACGCGGAATTGCGATCGGTACTTCCCGCCGAGATGCAATTTCAGCAACGTGTTCCTGGCGCACAGAGAGGCGGCAAGATCGATGACCCTGGTCGCCATGGATCACACCCACTGCTTCACATGCGGCAGGGACCTCACGGCTCGCATCGCTCACGTGGATTGCATCCGGGAAGAGAAGCTCTACGGTCTTTTTCCTGCATTTGTCCCGTTGGTGGCTCAGTCGGATGTCGCCAACGCTGTGTCGACGTTGAGTCACTTCTCTCGCGAGGAGGCATCCGCGGCTCTTGGACAGCTTTCGCGAGATTGGCTGGTGCCGGCCTCGGCCGTCGAGGCGCTCGAGGAGTTCATCTTCCAGCGGGCGGTCTTTGTCGCTGAGCATATCGTCGAGTGGCTGGCACCAAGGTGTTGGCCGCAGGGCCAGTTGTTTTAGATCGGGGTGGAGCACTCCCATGGCAAAGTTCGCGAACGGCCACTACAGTCTCGTGCAGTATTGTCCGAGCGCGTCTCGACTCGAGGCCGCCAACATCGGCGTCTTGCTGTACTGCCAGGAACTCCGGTATGTCGACGTCCGACTCGCGAGGGGGAACTCCCGAATCGTGCATTTCTTCGGCCGAGAAGGCTTCGATTCGTTCGTGCTCGAAGGGGCCAAGAAGGCCGTCGAGCACCGCGTCCGCCTCGGGTTCGATGCGTTCAAGACGTACGAGGACATGGAGTTGTTGATTCAGACCCGGGCGAACGCGGTCGTATTGTCCGCGGCTCGGTCGATCAAGGTCGACGATCCCGTCAAGACGCTTGATGAGCTGTTCGGTGAACTCGTCGGCGGAGCGGTACGGACGCGAGCAGACCGTCGATTCCGAGAGGTGGACGAGATTCTCGGCCGACCGAGTCTCAAGGCGCTGGTTCACCGACCACAGCCGGTTATCGTCCCTGTCGTAAATCGGCGGCTGACGGCACCATACGCCTTCAGAAATGGCCGCTTCAATCTCATTCGGCCCGAGCGATTCTCGGCTCATCCAGGAGCCGCTACAGGTGCGGCCATGCGTCTGGCGATGGAAGGGGACTTGCTGGACAAGTACCTCCAGGTGGACGGAATCAAAGCACAGTTGATCATCGTGCCATTCTTCCCAGCCGAGTCCCAACAGAACGACCGCGCGTCTGTCCTGCGACTGTTTGGCGAGTATCACGTGCGAACAGTCGACGTACCGAGACTGGAAGAACTGGCTGACGAGATTCAACGAACGGCCCACTGAACCACGGAGCCCGCTCATGCACGTCGGCCGGAACGACCCATGTCCGTGCGGGAGCGGGCGCAAGTACAAGCAATGCTGTCTCCCGAACCATGAACGGGACGAGAGCCGGTGGCGCTCGTGGCGCGGGGCCGAAAGCGCCGCGGTCCCGGCGGTCCTGGAGTTTGCCGGTAACACCTGGGGCGAAGCGTTCCTGAAGCACGCATTCGAGCAGTTCTTCTCCGGCTCTCCGGATCTCGAGGATTCGATGACCGGCGGCCAGTGGGATCAGCTCTTCCTGCCGTGGTTCGCGTTCGACTTCATCCCAAAGTCAAGCTGGCGCCAACGGCGAAAGGCGTCCTGGCCGACAACCATCATGGCCAAGGCGTTCCTACGGGATCACGGCCTCCATCTGCCGGCCGCAGTGACACGAGCGCTCCTGGCCGGGGCAGAGGCGCCTCTCAGCTTCATGGTGGTGACGTCGGTTCAGCCGGGTCAATCGGTCGACCTCAGGGACATCCTGATCGGGGACACCCACCACGTGGTGGAGCGGAGCGGATCGACGAGTCTACGCCCCGGACACGTCGTCCTAGCGCGAGTGATTGCGGACGGCGATCTCGAGATCATGTCTGGGCTGGGACCGTTCCCGCTGTCTCCGATTAGCCATCAGCGGGTGATCGACTACCGCGAGGCCGTCCTCCGCAAGCGTGGGCCCGTCAATCGTTCGCGCGTGAAGGCCGCGGTCCCGGAGATCCTTGCGCTCTATCATCGACTGGTTCACGTAATGTTGCATCCAGCACCGCTCCTCCTCCAAAACACGGACGGCGATCCGCTGGCGCCGACGACGCTGGAGTTTGGCGTGCGGTGCAGCGTGCGCGAGGCGTTCGATCGCCTCAAGCCGCTCTCCCTCTTGAACGACGACGAGATGCTGGAAGACGCCTCGTGGTCGGCTACGGGTGAGTTGATCGGCGTCGAGTTGCGTTGGAGCAAGCGGGGAAACAGGTTGCACCGTGAGTGGGACAACACGACGCTTGGCAACCTCGTCTTGTCGCCCGGCCGATTGAGCGTCGCGGTCAATTCGACGAAACGAGCGCGGACGATTCGGCGCGTCGTGGAGAAGTATCTGGGCAAGGCCGTACTGTTCCTGCGGGAGACGACAGAATCCACCGATGCCATGCTCGAAGCGGCCGGGCGCGGAGACCTCCGTGGCCTCACATCGACGGGCAGCCCCCTGGACCAGGCTACGCCTGAGTATCAGGAAGCCCTCGAGGAATTCAACCGGCGTCACTGGGAGGCATGGGTCGACGAGGAGGTTTCCGCTCTCGGCGGCATCACCCCGCGCGAGGCCGCGAAGACCCGGCTCGGCCGCGAACGTCTGGAAGCCCTCCTGGCCGACTACGCATGGCTGGGCGAGGCCAGACCTCGCGGCTCGTTCGAACCAGATGTGGCGTCGCTGCGGCGGCGACTGGGACTGCCGGGCGCGTAGGGACGGCCACCTGTCCGCGTCCGCGCGTTGCGCTACGGCGAGACCTCGACGTAGCTCGAAGAGCGAAGTCGGGGGGCGTGACGATCCCTAATCTCCAATCCCTAATCCCCAACCCCGATTCCGTCTGAGTTCCTACCCCAGCTTCCGGACGATGAAGCACTTGAGGTAGTACGTCTCCGGCACGCCGAGCAGCACGGGGTGATCGCGCGCCTGCATGCGCTTTTCGACGACGACGACGCGGGCCCGGGCATCGATGGAGGCCTCGTAGACAATCTGGCCGAACGTGGCCTCGTCTATGTTGTATGAACAACTGCACGTGACGAGCGTGCCGCCGGGCTTCAGGATCTTCAACGCACGCAGGTTGATTTCCTTGTAGCCCGCGTACGCCTTCTCCACCGCGTCCTTGCTCTTGGCGAACGCCGGCGGATCGAGCACGACCATGTCGTAGCGCTCTCCAGCCCGGTCGAGACGCCGCAGTTCGTCGAACACGTTGACGCACTGCGCCTCGATGTTCGACAGCTTGTTACGGGCGGCGTTGCGCGTGATGTGGCCGACGGCCTCCTCCGACACGTCGAGGGCCGTCACCTGATCGCAGCCATCGGCCAACTGCAGCGCGAAGGCGCCGTGATAGCTGAAACAGTCGAGCAGCCGGCCGCGGGCGTACTGCCGCGCGGCAATCCGGTTTTCGCGCTGGTCGAGAAAGAGCCCCGTCTTCTGCCCGTGCCACAGGTCCACGTCGTGCTCGATGCGTCCCTCGCGCACGGTCACCAGCGGCGGCACGTCGCCGGCGAGCAGCGACACGCCCTGCTCGAGGCCCTCGAGTTGGCGGACGCGCACATCGTGCCGCGCAAGAATGCCCGCGGGGGCCAGGGCGTCCTGCAGCATCTCCACAATGCGAGGCAGCAGGCGCTCGGTGCCCTGGGAGAGCGCCTGCACGACGAGGTGGCGGTCGTATTGATCGACGACAAGCGACGGCATCAGATCGGCCTCGCCGTGCACCAGCCTGAAGGCGGTCGCATCGATCGCGAGTTGGCGGCGAAAGGCGATGGCCGCGTCGAGCCGGGTGCGCCACAGATCGGGCCCGGCCGGCGCCTCGCCAATCGTGAGCAGGCGCAGCGCGATCTGCGACTTGTCGCTGAACAGGGCGTGGCCGAGGATCCGGCCCCGCGGGTTCATGACGACCACCGTATCGCCGCCCTGCGCCCGCACGTCCGCGACATCCGTGCGGTAGATCCACGGATGTCCGGCGCGCCCGCGATCTTCGCCGCGGGCGGTGACGACGACGCTGGGTTCGGCGGGGTGGCTCACGTTACAGCTTCTCTCAGGGGACCTGCTCATCATGACAGAAAGAGGACGAACGTGTCCGCGTTCGGCCGGGCTGTCCGCCTCCGCGCCAGAGCGCTACGGCGAGACCTCGACGAAGCTCAACGAGCGAAGTCGGGGAGCCCGTCCTTCGGCGTTGCTCAGGACGCCCCAAGCAAGGTCGAGGGGCGGCGATCCCAGGGGTGTCACGCCGCCAAGTACTCGTGCGCGATAACCCCAAGGGCGTCACGCTGCCACCTGTCCGATCGGCATCGAGCCTGGGATCGCCACGCTCCAGCGTGGCTTCTCCAGTCCGGAGGCCATTTAGGTCCGCGTGAAGGCTGGGTGTTGAGAGCCGGCAACACATAGGATCAGGTAAGATCCATGGCTGTGCGCATTGCCATTGGATCAGATCACGGCGGCTTCGACCTCAAGCAACACCTGTTGCGGCTGCTGGACGAGTTAGGCGTCCGGTACGAGGACTTCGGCACGTTTACGCGGGACCCGGCCGACTATCCCGACATCGCTGCGCCCGTGGCCCGCGGCGTCGCCGACGGCTCCTTCGAACTGGGCATCCTGATCTGCGGCACGGGCATCGGCATGTCGATCGCGGCCAACAAGATCCCGGGCGTCCGGGCGGCGCTTGTCACCGATGTTGAGACCGCCCGCCTGAGCCGCGAACACAATGACGCCAACATCATGACGATGGGCGGGCGCACGACGCCGGTCGATCGCGCCCGTGACATCGTCCGCTCGTTTCTCCAGACCCGTTTCGACGGGGGCAGCCGGCACAGCCGCCGCGTGCAGAAGATCGCCGCGCTCGATTGCAAGGACTCATAGACCATGGATACCAGCGCTCTCATCGCGGCTCACCGCCGCTCGCTCCGCGATGCCGATCCCGACATCGCACAGGCCATCCGCAACGAGGTGAACCGCCAGGCGTCCGGCCTTGAACTGATCGCGTCAGAAAACTTCGTCAGCAGCGCGGTGCTCGAGGCCGCTGGATCAGTGTTCACGAACAAGTATGCCGAAGGCTATCCAGGCCGCCGCTATTACGGCGGCTGCGAGTACGCCGACGTGGTCGAACGCCTCGCGATCGATCGCGCGAAGGCCCTGTTCGGAGCGGATCATGCCAACGTGCAGCCCCACTCTGGCGCGCAGGCCAACATGTCGGTGTACTTCACGCTGCTGAAGCCCGGTGATACGGTCCTCGGCATGAACCTGTCGCACGGCGGCCACCTGACGCATGGCCACCCCCTGAACTTCTCCGGCAAGCTTTACCACATCGTTGCCTACGGCGTGCGCAAGGAAGACGAGCGGCTCGACTACGACGAGCTCGATCGGCTCGCGATGGAGCACAGGCCGAAGATGATCATGGTCGGGGCGAGCGCGTACCCGCGCGTGATTGACTTTCCGCGCATCCGCGCCATTGCCGATCGATCGGGAGCGGTCATGGTGACCGACATGGCGCACATCGCCGGACTGGTCGCTGGCGGCGTGCATCCCAGTCCCGTGCCGCATTCGGATTTTGTGACCACCACCACGCACAAGACGCTGCGCGGCCCGCGCGCCGGCATGGTGCTCTGCAAGGCGCAGTACGCGAAGGATCTCGACAGGAGCGTGTTTCCGGGCGTGCAGGGCGGCCCGCTGGTGCACATCATCGCGGCCAAGGCGGTCTGCCTCAAGGAAGCGGCGGAGCCCGCGTTTGCCGCGTATCAGAAGCAGATTGTGGCCAACGCCGCGCGCCTGGCCACCGTCATCGCGTCGCACGGCTTCAGGCTGGTCTCGGGTGGCACGGACACTCACCTGATGCTGGTCGACGTGTTCTCCAAAGGGATCACCGGCAAGGCGGCGACCGCGGCGCTCGGAAAGGCCGGCATCACGGTCAATCAGAACACGATCCCATTCGACCAGAATCCGCCGCTCGTCGCCAGTGGCATCCGCATCGGCACACCCGCCGTTACGACGCGCGGCATGGCCGACGCCGAGATGGAGATCGTGGGCGACCTGATCGCCCGCGTGCTGACGGCGCCCGATGACGAGCACGTGCACTCGATGGTCCGGGCCGAAGTGGAAGCATTGTGCAGGACGTTTCCCCTGTATCCGGACACGCTGATCTAGCCGCCGCCGTCGATCGCGTGTTCGCCGCCGACGGCCCCCTGGCGCGAGCCGTGGCCGAGTTCGAGCCGCGCGAGGGCCAGCGCGACATGGCCGCGGCGGTGGCGCGCGTCTTCGCCCGCGGCGGTGTGCTGCTTGCCGAAGCCGGCACGGGCACCGGTAAGACGCTGGCCTATCTGGTTCCGGCCATTCTCGCCCGCCAGCGCGTCCTCATCTCCACCGGCACCAAGAACCTCCAGGAGCAGATCTACTTCAAGGACCTGCCCATCCTGCGCGACGCGCTACACGTGCCCTTCACCGCCACCTACATGAAAGGGCGCGGCAATTACCTGTGCCTCCACCGATTCGCCACGTTGCGCGATGACGTCGAGGCGGGCTCGCCGGCCGATCGCCTCTACCTGAAGGTGGTGGACGATTGGGCAGCCACCACCGAGACGGGCGATCGCGCCGAGATCCAGGACTTTCCCGAAGATGTCGCGTTCTGGAGCGACATTGCCGCCACGGCCGAAAACTGCGTCGGTACACAGTGTCCGGAGTACGACGACTGCTTTGTCACCGTCATGCGGCAGCGCGCCGCCCAGTCTGACGTGGTCATCGTCAATCATCACCTGCTGTGCGCGGATGCAATGGTGCGCCAGAACACGTATGGCGAGGTGATCCCGGAGTGTCCGCTGGCGGTGATAGACGAGGCGCACAACCTGGAGGATGTGGCGACACAGTACTTCGGGTTTTCGATCAGCAATTACCGCCTCGACGAGCTGACCCGGGATCTCGAGCGGTTGATGGCCTCCCGCGAAATCGCCGACCAGGACGGCCAACTGGGACGGGCACTGAACCGGGTTGCCGACCACGCACGACTGTTCTTCTCGGCGCTCGCATTGGCCAGGCATGACTTTCCGCCATTGGCCAGGGCGTTCACCGGTACTGGTGGCGAAGACCGCGCGAGAGTCTCCCCGGACATGCTCGAGCCCGTACGGGAGCCTGGACGGTACCTGCTCGACGCGCTCACCGGTCTTGAAGCCACCGTCGCGCTCACGCGCGAATCATCCGAAGACCTGCGCGCCATCGGCCGCCGCGCGGCCGAACTGCGTGACGAACTCCGATTCCTCCTCGATGCCAACGACCGCGACTATGTCTTCTACCTGGAGTTCCGGCGGCGCGGCCTCTTCCTGCGGGCCTCGCCCATCGATGTTTCCACGCTGGTTCGCAACCTGCTGCTCGATCGTTTCGCGGCCACGGTGCTGACGTCGGCCACGTTGACCGTCGAGGGCACGTTCACCTACGTCCGCAGCCGCCTCGGTGTGGAGCGCGCCGAAGAGCTTCAGCTCCCGTCCGAGTTCAACTTCCGCGATCAGGCCATCCTCTACCTGCCGCCGCGGATGCCGTCGCCCAAGACTCCGGCCTTTGCGGACGCTGTCGCACGCGAGGTCGTGGGCATCCTCACGCGCACCGAGGGCCGGGCATTCGTGCTGTTCACCAGTTACGCGATGATCAGGGCCGTGCGGCCCATCGTCGAATCGGCGCTCGACTACCCGATCCTGGTCCAGGGCACCGCGCCGCGTTCGGCGCTGCTGCGGCAATTCCGTCAGACGCCGCATTCGGTGCTGCTGGCGACATCGAGTTTCTGGCAGGGCGTCGATGTGGTGGGTGATTCGCTCAGTTGCGTGATCATCGACCGTCTGCCGTTCGCCTCGCCGGGTGATCCGGTCATCGCGGCACGCATCGACGCGATTGTTCAGCGTGGCGGTGACGGCTTCGCGGACCTTCAGGTGCCGTTGGCCGTCCTGACGCTCCTCCAGGGGCTCGGCCGGCTGATCCGCCACCGGCGCGACCGTGGTGTGCTCGCCATCCTCGACCCCCGCATCACGACTATGCCCTATGGACGGCGGTTTCTGGCGTCGCTTCCCCCCACCCCCGTCACCTCCGATATCGAGGACATCGTCAGGTTCTTTGCGGACGACCGGCGGCCAACTTGACGGGTTGCCGCCGCGGGCCTCCTGAAAGGCCAGGATTTCCGTCTGTTTCCCATTGGTATGTCATGTGCAGATGAAAGGGCTGGCGGTTTCGCTCGGTGCCGGCTTTGATGTAAACTTAGCCGGATTGACAGTCGTGTTTTGGTAGTTCTTTTAACGTCCTGCCCTCTTTTTCCTACGGAGGAGCGCTATGCTTCGCCTCTTTTCTGGCCGTCGTCTGCTGGCATTCGCCCTGGTGGCGATGGTGGCCATCGCGTTCGCAGCCCCTGGGTTTGCTCAGACCGGAGCCGTCAAAGGCAAGGTCGTCGATCCGAAGGGCAAGATAGTCGACAAAGCCGTGATTCTGATCGAGTACATGGACGGCATCAATTTCAAGGTCGAGACCAAGAGTGACAAGAAGGGTGAGTTCATCCAGATTGGACTTCGGCCCGGCCGCTACAAGGTGACGGCCTCGACCAAGGAGTTAGGAGCGCAGTCGTTCAGTGTCAAGGTCCCGCTTGGTGATCCCTTGCAGGTCAACTTTGTCCTCGGCGGCGGCGGTGGCGCCGGCAATGCGGCGGCGGCGGCGGAAGAAGCCAAGAAGACCGCAGAGCTGAAGAAGATCTTTGATGACGGCGTGGCCGCGAGCACGGTGGGCAATTTCGACGAGGCCGTGGCGAAATTCACCGAGGCTGCCGCCATGGTGCCGAAGTGCTTCGACTGCTACTACAACATCGGCTTTGCGTACGTGCAGAAGAAGGAGTACGACAAGGCCGAGGAGGCTTACAGCAAGGCGATTGAATTGAAGCCGGACTATGTCGAGGCGTACAGCGGGCTGGCGACGGTGTACAACGCACAGAAGAAGTTCGACAAGGCCGGGGAAGCCAGCCAGAAGGCGACCGATCTGGCAGCGGCGGCCGGGCCAGCCGGCGGCAGCGGCGGCGTCGATGCCGAGTACAACAACGGCGTCATCGACTATAACGCCCAAAAGTTCCCGGAGGCTGCCGAGCACTTGGCCGCAGTCATCAAGCTTAGCGAGAAGCATGCCCAGGCGCACTACCTGCTGGGGATGGTCCTGGTCAACCAGGGTAAGTTCGCGGACGCGGTGGCCATGCTGGAGAAGTTCCTGGTGCTGGCACCCGACGACAAGAAGGCCGAAGAGGTTCGGAAGCAGGTGCCGGCGCTGAAGGCACTGATCAAGTAGCGCCGCACACCTGGGCCTGATGTCCTTGTCACTCCAGGACGCCATCGCTGCTAATCTCGCCGAGATTCGAAGCCGGCTGGCCCGCGCCACGGAGCGGGCCGGTCGACTTTCCACTGATGTTCGCCTGGTTGCCGTCTCCAAGACCTTCCCCATCACCCACGTCCTGGCCGCCCACGCCTCCGGCCAACGGGTCTTCGGCGAAAATCGTGTCCAGGAAGCCCTAGAGAAGATCGGCCTATCGTCCGATACATCAATCGAGTGGCACCTGATTGGCCACCTCCAGTCGAACAAGGCGCGGAAAGCGGCATCCTCGTTCGCGTGCATCCATTCCATTGACAGCGTGGAACTTCTGCGCCGAGTGGATGGGGCCGCCGAGGAGGACGGGCATCAGCCCGAGCTGCTCGTCCAGGTCGATCTGGCGGGTGAACCAACCAAGCACGGCACGGCGGTCGACGCGCTGCACGCCATCTTCGAGGCGGGGACAGCGTGCCGGGCCGCGCGCGTGACCGGGCTGATGGTGCTGCCGCCGTTCATGGATGATCCGGAGGAGACCCGCCCGTATTTCCGGCGACTCCGCGAGATCCGCGATGAACTGGCGGGCCGTGGCATTCCCTCGTCGATGCTCCGCGAGCTGTCGATGGGGATGAGCCACGACTTCGAGGTGGCCGTCGAGGAAGGCGCGACTCTCGTCAGGGTCGGCTCCGCCATCTTCGGTAGCCGCGGCTAGGTCAGTCGATTCAAGGATTCGGAAACGAATCTCGCCACTCAGGACCTGGTGCTGAGCGAGCGTTTGTCATCGGGTTGATTCGCCCGGATCTGCAACCGTCATTGCGAGTCGAAGCACTTGGGCAGTCTCAGTGTTACGAGGACCGACATGAACGTTACACCGCTTGACTTGCGCCAACAGCAGTTCCGCTCCTCGATGCGCGGTTACGACCGCGACGAGGTCACGGCATTTCTCGCGGAAGTCGCCGCCGACTACGAGGCCGCCCTGCAGGAAGCCGACCGGATGCGTCAGGAGGTGGCGCGGCTCGAGGGCCTCGTCAACGAGCACCGCGAGCACGAACGCAATCTCCGCAACACGCTGCTCACCGCCCAGCGCCTCGCCGACGAAATGAAAGAAGCGGCCAATCAGCAGGCCGCCGCCATCACACGCGAGGCCGAGGAGCGCGCCGATCTGATTCTCGAGAAGACACAGTCCAGGGTAGACGACGTGCACCGCGAAATCGACGGGCTTCGGATGAAGCGACGCGAGGTTGAAACGTCGGTGGAGTCGTTGATTGCGTCGCTCACCAACACGCTCGACTTTATCCACGATCAGGATCGGCGCGATCGTGAGGACAAGATCGCCATCCATCGTCCGCGCCAGGCGGACGGCCGCGAGGGCGTGTCGATTTGGGGCGATCGCCGGGAGCGCAGTCAGGAACGCAGCGAGCGCGAAGAAGTGCTGCGCGCCGCCGCCGTCGAGCGCCGCGCATAGCAGTCTGGGATCAAGACACGCCACAGGAACACCACCGACGCGGCCATGAGGGCCGCGTCTTTCCCACTGACAGGCTTCTCGAGACACGGTGCAGGCGTTCCGCGCGTCTAAGCCGGGATCGGCCTACCCTGCTCACTCTTCAGCGGCGGCGGGGTCCACGACGCGCCCGTCGAAGAGACGAATCGCATGCGTCGCGCGGTCGGCATGGCGGGAGCCGTGGGTTGAATGCAGACGGTTGGTTCGATCGAATGTCGCACCAACGCTTTGCCGTGGTCGCGCGTCTTGTTTAGTATGGGCGCTCCGACAGATGTCGAAGCCGTTTTGCCGCAGACGTGGGCACTTGACGTGGACAACGACCTGACTCGCGTGTTCGACGCCCACCACGAGCGGCTCTTTCGACTGGCGCGTCGACTCTCGGTCAGCCACGATGACGCCCGCGATCTCGTGCAGGAGACGTTCGTGCGGGTGGCCCGTCGGCCGGGGTCCTTGCCCGTCGGCCATGATGGCGAACAGGCATGGTTAATTCGAACCCTCGTCAATCTGTCGCGGGACCGACGCCGCCGGGCGGTCGTCCGCGTGCGGCATGCGGCCGCCCATCCACCTGATGCAGCACCAGGTGATCCGGAAGCGGCGTACGTTGCGCGGATGGCGGTCGAGCGGGCGTTGAGCCAGCTTGATGCTCGCCGACGAGCAATCGTCGTGCTCCACGAACTCGAGGGTGAATCCGTCAAACAGATTGCCCTGACGCTCGGCATCGCGCCCGTCACGGTTCGCTGGCACCTGTCGAGAGCTCGTCGTCAGTTATGCCGAGTCCTGAGTTGATCGGAAGGAACTTGAGATGTCAGACATGCGGCGCCTTTCACGTGAGCCACTACGGGAGATGCTTCAGCGCGGCGATCCCGCGCGGGAGGACGGAGCGCTGACTCCGGACGAACAGCACGACATGCGAGGTCTCGTGATCTCGGCATCGCCGATTCGCGTTCGCCGGCCGTGGCGATGGGTGCCCCTCGCCGCAGGCGTATGCGCGGCTGTCCTCTTGGTGGGCGTCGCGATGGGGTCTTGGCGAACGGGTGGGTGGCCACGAGGCGACACTCCCGTGGTGTCCGTGTCGGTTCGAACGCCTGTTGATGCTCCTCAGCCCGTGCGACAGATCCATCTGACGGGCCGCAATGGGACTCGCATCATCTGGGTGCTCAATCCGGCCGTTCAGTTCTAAGGGCAATCATGAGGAGGCAACCGATTATGCGCCTGATACATCTTCGTCGTCTCGCTGCTTCGCTGGTCGTGGTTTGCCTGAGCGCGGGAACGGCCGTAGCGGGCCCGGCTCAGAACTATCCCGTCGATCCCCAGGTCGCCGCGCAGACCCCGGCACCGAGCGGCGTCGGCGCCTCGCCCCAGCGCGTGTTCGACGCCGCCCGGGCCGACTACTATGCCGGGCAGTGGACGCTCGCGATTCGGGGATTTGAGACCTTCATCAAGACGTTTGGATCGTCCGACCTCGCCGACGATGCCCAGTGCTACATCGGCGAAACATGGTACGCGCAAGGCAAGTTCAAGGAAGCCGTGGCGGCGTACGACCATCTGATTGCAGCCTACCCATCTAGCAACAGGCTGCCCGACGCGCACTACAAGCGAGGGCTGGCGCTCAACAGCCTCGGCCAAGTCGCCGAGGCCCGGGAGTCGTTCGCCGTCGTCATCAAGAACTATCCCGCGAGTGACGCAGGTCGCCTCGCCAAGCAGGCGCTCGACCGCACAGACCGCGGCTGGGGTCTGGTCGCCAAGCAGAAGTCCGCCTCTGGCGAGTCGGCGGAGGCGAAGGGCTTCTACCTCGTCTTGTTGCTTGCACACACCAAACCTGGAACGACGGTCGAGGGGTTGTCCGCGCGAGAGATGAACGCGCTCAAAGATGCCAGCGAATTTCTCCCGTACAAGAGCTATCAGGTTCTGGACAGCGTCCTGGTTCGAGGTTCCCGCACGCAGACTGTTCGGATGCAGGGACCAGCCGGTCGCGAATACTCGGGCACCCTCGACGTGGGACCCGTGAATCCGCCGAGCCCGCAGGACGTGTATGTCAAGGTCGATCTCACCGACGGACAGACCATCGGCAGCGTGCTGAAGACGGAGTTCCGGATTCGGTTGGGCGAGACCGTCGTTGTGGGAACGTCCAGAGTCAAGGGCACCGACCAGGCGCTCGTGCTGCTGTTGACGGCTCTGCCAACAGAGGAAGTCGACAAGCCAGCCGAAGTCTACAAGCCAGGCAATGGCGTGTCCTTCCCCGTTCTGGTGACTGAGGTAGCGCCACAGTACACGGCTCAGGCCCTAAGGGCCCGGATCCAGGGGACCGTCATCGTTGACTGCGTCGTCCTCACTGACGGCGCGGTCGGAGACTGCCGAGTGGTCCGGTCGCTCGACCCTGCTCTAAATCAGCAGGCGATCAAGTCTGCCCAACAGTGGCGCTTCAAGCCGGCCATGAAGGAAGGGCGGCCGGTCGCGACACGAGTCGAAATCGAACTCGCGTTCTTACTTCGCTAGCCGCAAGGGGCGAAGTATGCGCCTGCGCCAGGCGCATCGACGGAGCGTTGATTGTCGTCATCCAAAGGTCATCGACTCGCGTTGGAAACGTAGCCAGGGGCGGCAGCGTGGTCGAACCGGACGCCGTGCCGGGCGAAGCTGTCGCGGATCTGTTCGGCCTGACGATACTCAAACGCGGCCATAGCCGAGCCAATCTGGCAGGCTGGTTTCGCACCACCGCCGGTAGTCTTCCATAGTATCGAACGCGCGAAACGGCTCGTCGTCCAACACCGGCCGATACGTCTTGATACACGCGTGGCGGACGCGAAGGCGGAGTGGCCGCCTCGCCGCCGCTTCGAACTCCTCAATCCACTGTCGCTGATCCGAGGACTCGGTCTGGGCGCTCATTGCGCGCAATTGTCACACTCACTGCTCCGGCGAGTCGGGCCGGTATGGTGACGGTGGTCAGTGTCGCCATGTGCGCGGCCGTCCTCACACAGCAGTCCCATTCAACTATGGGTGTAGACCGCGATGGATTCCATGTGCAGCGGCACCGGGATCCCGTTCGTCGTAGTGAGGCGAAGTGCCAGGTGCACAGTTCTGGCTTCGGCGCCATCCAGATGCGTGGTCTGTCTGGGCCGCCGTCTCAGACGGCCAACGCCTCATCCAACAACCGCGGCATCTGACCAACCGCGTACAGCGGGATGGAGAGGACCCCGTCATGCAGGGACAGCGTGAGGTGAGAAAACCGGATCCCCAACGGACACTGGTGCTGCTGCAGGAACGATTTCAAACTCTTGAGTCTTCCGGTCTTGCCGGCCTTCACTTCGATGGGGAAGACCCGAGCGCCCAGCCTCGTCAGGTAGTCCACTTCGGCCAGGCTGTTGCGGCTCTCCCGTGCCCAGAAAAAGAGCTTCCGCTTTTCGTAGGGGTCACCCATGGCCAGCAGTTCCTGGCCGACCCACTGCTCGGCGACGGCCCCGGTCTGAACGGAAAGGAAATCGTCAGCCAGCGCGATCTGGCTGTCCAATCCACAGGCGTGCTGCATCAGGCCGACGTCCAGAAACAGGAGCTTGAATTTCTCCTCGTCGGCATGGACTTCCAGCGGCAGCCCGTGCCCCGACGTGGCCCGCACCCGCGCCACCACGTGGGCGCGTTCGAGCATCTCCATGGCTGCCTTCAGTTCCCGAGAGCGATCGTCCCGACTGACGTTGACGTAGCGGAACCGCTGTCCCACAAGGCCCGGTGCCGCCAGGAACACCTTCTGGAGATGGTCGAGACGGGCGAGGCCGGCGTACTTGCCAAAGTCGTCGCGATACGTCTGGAGAAGCGAGGCGTGAATCCTGCCGACTTCCACCAGGCTCCCGCTTCCCCGGTACGCCTCGACCGCTTCGGGCATCCCGCCCACGAGCAGGTACGCCTTCAACTGCCGGACGAGTTCATCGTGCAGGGGCGCTTCGATCCCCTCCCGAAGCGTCACCCGATCGAGGTAGCTCCGGAGAGTCGCCTTGCCCATGGCCGTCAGGAACTCGCCAAAGCTCATGGGGTGCATGTGCAGGTACTGAACCCGCCCCACCGGCATACTCAGGTCCGGAGCCTTCAGACAGAAATCCACCAGGGACCCGGCCGCCAGGACGTGCCGCTCCGGCGTCTGCTCGCGGAAATACCGGAGGGACGTGAGGGCGGCTGGACAGCGCTGGACTTCGTCGAGGAAGAGCAGGGAGTGCCCCGGCAGCAGGCGTGCTCCGGTCAGGACTTCGAGCATCCGAATGATGCGCTCGGGGTCCGGTGTGTCGAACGCGCGCGTCATCTCGGGCTGACGTTCGAAGTTGATCTCCAGCACTGTTTCGAAGTGCTCCCGGCCGAACTTCATCACCGTGAACGTCTTCCCGACCTGTCTGGCGCCGCGCAGGAGAAGCGGCTTCCGGCCGTCCGCGTTCTTCCAGTCCAGGAGCGTCTTCCCGATGTCCCTTTCCAGTGTTCACCCCCACTAAACCAGATTGTGTCCCATAAATGGCTGTAATACAAATGGATTTTGACCCTAACATGGCTGTAATCCTAAGCTGATCGCACAGCGCGAGCTCACCCAGATGGTTGCAGCAAAGCTGTTCGGACTGGCTCAACCGAAGGTGCCGATCCGTCTTGATGAACGCGCAACGGACGCGGAGGCGGAGCGACCGCGTCGCCGCAGCCTCGAACTCCTCAATCCAAGCGCGCCCGAAAAGAGCACAAGGGGCGCGTCTCGGGGTACGATGCACACGTACCGGGGGTGTGAGGTGGGTTCAGTCGTTATCCGAAACGCCAAATCTATCATCACATGCGCGGGGACGGCGCCCAAGTGCGGGCCCGATCAGGCGGATGTCCGCGCGATTGCCGGCGGCGTGGTTGTCGCCATCAATGGCCGCATGGCGTTCGCCGGGCCGACGGCGGAATGGGACGAGCGCTCCCTTTCTGGTGAGGGCTTCGAGGAGATCGATGCGACGGGATGCACGGTCCTGCCGGGCTTTATTGACCCACATACGCATGTCGTGTTCGGCGGTGACCGGCGCGACGAGTTAAGGCGTCGGCTGGCCGGAGCGACCTACGCCGAGATTGCGGCCTCGGGCGGTGGAATTCTGTCTACCGTGCGCGCGACGCGCGCGGCCTCAGAGGAGGACCTCATCGCCTCGACCACCGAGCGGCTCGATCAAATGCTCCGGTGCGGCACCACGACTTGTGAGGCGAAAAGCGGCTACGGGCTCGACACAGACGCCGAACTGAAAATGCTGCGCGTCATCAAGCGCCTCGATCAGCAGCACGCCGTCGATCTCGTCCCGACGTTCATGGGGGCGCACGAAATCCCCATCGAGCATCGCGCGAATCGGCGTTTCTATATCGATCAGCTGGTCCGGCAGATGATTCCCGCGGCAGCACGCGACGGCCTGGCCGAGTGGTGCGACGTGTTCTGCGAGGCTGGCGTCTACACACCCGATGAGGCGACGGAGATTCTGCAGGCCGCCAAGAAGCACGGACTGAAAGCGCGGATCCACGCCGACGAACTGGAGGAGAGTGGCGGCTCGCTTGTCGCGGCCGCCGTCGGCGCGCGATCTGCCGACCACCTGCTCTACGTGTCACCGCGCGGCATTCACGCCATGAAACAGGCGGGCGTCGTGGCTACGCTGCTGCCCATCGCGGCCTTCTACCTGAAGCTCGGGAGATACGCGCCAGCCAGAGAACTGATCGAAGCAGGAGTGCCCGTCGCGCTGGCCACTGATCTGAATCCGGGCGGCGGTTTCTCGCCGTCGATGCCTTTTGCGATGTCGCTCGCGTGTTTCTCGATGCGGATGACGCTCGAAGAGGCGCTCGTCGCCTCCACGATCAACGCAGCCTACGCCATCGATCGGCACGACCTGATCGGCAGCCTCGAAGTCGGCAAACAGGCCGACATCGTGATCGTCAGCGGCGAGGCGGTCGATTTGCTGAAGGTGGGCGTGCCGGCGATCCGGATGGTGATCAAGAAGGGCGAAATTGTCTGACGAGCGCAATCAATTGCGCCCCTGCGGAACCGCAGAAACCGACGCATCCGATGTAGGCGTGCGATTCGTCGCGTAGGGGCGAACCCCCTCGGCACGCCGTAGCCGCATCCGCCTCCGCGCGAAGCGCTACGGCGAGACCTCGACGAAGCTCGAAAAGCGAAGGCGGGGGCGAAGGCGGCCGTGTTCGCCCGTCGGAGCGCGGGCCGACACAGGGGTCGGCCCCTACGACAGAATCACCCCCGCACCCCCATCGAATCTGCCTCCGTGCTGGAGGGTCGGCCCCTACGAGAGACTCACCCGCTGCCGCGCTCAGTACGACGTCGAGTCCAGCTTCACCTTGCCGCGGAAGATCCAGTAGACGCTGATCGTGTAGGTCAGCACCAGCGGCACGCCAATACACGCCATGATCAGCATGATCCCAAGGGTCTTGGGCGAAGACGCGGCGTTGTAGATAGTCAACTGGCGGGCAGGCTCCCACGCGTTGACGAGCGTTGGGTACATCCCGACACCCACCAGGCCGAACAGCCCGAGCACGGCGCACGACGACGACAGGAACGCCTCGCCGAAGCGCATGTGGTGGATGGCACGCGGCACATTCGCGATGGCCAGCATGGTCAACACGGGCAGCGCGAACAGCACCGGTTGAGCCTTGATCGCGGCCGTCATCTCCGGCCGGTAGATCAAGGTCGCCATCGTGGTAGTCGCATAGCAGACCAGGAAGAAGATGATCGTGTTGGGGACCCACCCCTTCACCATCTGCTGGGCCTCGCCTTCGGTCTTCAGCAAGAGGTACATCGCCCCGTGCATCATGAACAGCGCGACCGTCGTCACGCCGGTGAGCAGCGCATACGGGTGTAGCAGTGACACGAACGAGCCGGCGAACTCCCCGGCCCCATCAATCGGAATGCCCCAGATGATGTTGCCGAACGCCACGCCCATCAGCAGGCTGGAGACGACGGACGCGATCGCGAAACTGCGATCCCATGCCCGCCGCCACCGCGCGCCGGGCTGCTTGCTGCGAAACTCGATGGCCACGGCCCGGAAGATGAGCCCGAAGAGCAGCAGGATCATCGCCACGTAGAAACCCGAGAACACCGTCGCATAGACGATCGGGAACGCCGCGAACAATGCTCCCCCGCCGGTCACGAGCCAGACTTCGTTGCCATCCCACACGGGGCCAATCGCGTTGAGAAAGACCCGACGCTGCTCGTCGGTTCTGGCGAACAGGTGCAGCGCGCCCACGCCGAGATCGAATCCATCGAGCACGGCATAGCCGGCCAGCAACGCGCCAACCAGCAGAAACCAGGCGGTGTTGAGATCGAGATTCATGCTGATACCCTCAGGCCCAACGACTCTCGCCGCCCGGTGCTCATCTCAAGACTGGATTCCGACGCCGGGCACGGCATGCCGTGCCCCTACGGTCGAGGTCGCTCGGCGGTGCGAGACCACGCTCCGCCAGCGTCCTGCTCACGCTCGATGCCCCGCTTCGCCCGGGTGATCCTCGGCCAGCGGGCCGTGCTGGATCTTCTCGTTGAGAAGAAACAGGAACAACACAAACAGCAGCGCGTACACCAGCGTGAACAGCACGAGTGAAAAGATGACCTGCGGCGAGCGGACGACAGGCGACAACCCGTCGACGGTGCGCATCACCTTGTAGACGATCCACGGCTGGCGGCCGATTTCGGCCGTGGCCCACCCGAGTTGGTTGGCAATCTGCGGTGCAACGACGGCGCCGACAAAAATCCAGAGCAACCACCGCGTTCGGAACAACCGGCCCTTCCACAGAAACGCCACTCCGCACGCCACCAACCCCGCCATCATCGTGCCGAGCGCGACCATGACGTGAAACGTCTGGAACGTGGCGTTGAGCGGCGGGAGGTCGCCCGGGGGAAACGCCTTCACACCGGGAATGGGCGCGGTGGCGTCTCCCGCGATCATCGTGCTCAGCAGACCAGGAATCTCCACGCCGATCACCCTCTGGTTTGCGCCATCCACCCAGCCGAGGATGTGCAGACCGGCCGGGGCCGACGCCTCCATGACGCCTTCCATCGCGGCGAACTTTTCCGGCTGGTGTCGCGCGACCAGACGAGCGGAGAGATCTCCGGTGGCGATCGACGCGAGAGCGGCCACCGCCGCCAGTGCGAGACCCATTCGCATCGACGCTCGCGCAAAGGCCTCGTGTCGCCGCTTCAGCAGGTAGTACGCGGCAATGGACATCACGAAGAACGCGCCGGTCGCCCACGCAGCGACGACGGTATGCAGCAGACGATCGACACTGGACGGATTGAACACGACCGCCCAGAAGTCGGTGATTTCGGCCCGCGGCCGGCCAGCCGCGTCGGCGACCACATGATATCCGGCCGGCGTCTGCATCCACGAATTGGCGACGATGATCCAGATCGCGCTGAAATGCGCGCCGAGACAGACGGCCACCGTCGACAGGAAATGCAGTCGCGGCCCGATCCGGTCCCAACCGAACAGCAGCAGCGCGAGGAAGCCGGATTCGAGGAAGAACGCGAAGAGACCTTCGGCGGCGAGGGCGCTCCCGAACACGTCACCGACGAAACGCGAATACGCAGCCCAGTTGGTGCCGAACTCGAACTCCATGACGATGCCGGTGGCGACGCCAATGGCGAAGACCAGGCCGAAGATCCGGGTAAAGAACCGCGCCATCTGGTGATAGGTCGGATTCTTCGTAACGAGCCACATCGCCTCGATGACGACCAGCATCATGCCGAGGCCGATCGAGAGCGGCGGATAGATGTAGTGGAACCCGATGGTCAGAGCGAACTGCAGCCGAGCCAGCACACCGACGTCCACAGCGTGTCCCCCGGAATTCACGTGCCTCGACGAGCAACCCGGAGCCTGGCTGCGCCGTTCGCCGGGGTTGCCAGACTTCGCTCTTCGAGCTTCGTCGAGGTCTCGCCGTAGCGCTACGCGCGAAGGCGGAAGACCCCGGGCTACATCAGACACTACGACCCGGCTTCACACCGCACTATCCGCCGGGGTTGCCTGCCCTGAGCGCAGTCGAAGGGAAGACCCGGTCTCCAGCTCAAAACGCCCAGCCCCGTAGGGGCACGGCATGCCGCGCCCCTACCGTCAGAAGAGAGGCACCGCCGCCATCTACTCAGGCGGTCTCCGGGCTTTGGCCGCGAAAACGGGTTGTGAAACCGGTTTCAGAGGCCTCGGCCTACTTGACGCCACCGCCCGGAAAATGCCAGCTCTCGACCTTGACCGCGAACGCCCAATTGTACCGGTACCAGGGCAGAACCTGGACGGGCCGCGTGTAGGCGACGTCGATGTAGATGTGGTTCGCTGCCTTGCGGATGCTCACGCTGGCGGGATCAATCCGGATGCCCAACTTAGTGGCTTCCGCGACCACCGCAGCGCGTAGGCCGTCATCTCCCTGGTCGGCGCCGAACTCAGCGAGCTGCCGAGCCGCGTCTTCGAACTTGAAGTGGTCCCATTGGGCCGAGGCGGCCTGCCAGACGCCGTACAGCGCCAGCGCGACGACGGCGAACCTGATTAGCTTTCCCATACTAGTGTCCCGTCCCAGTGATTCGCATCATCATGCCCAGGCGGGGCATCCCGCCTCGCTGCGTTGCTCAACGCTCAAATACTCCCGGTATTCTCGCGTTTCGCGCCTTGCGATCCGGGCGCCGCGCTCCGGGACTTATGTCGCCAATCACTGGGACGGGACACTAGTGAATCTGGTGCAGCAGACGACCCCACCGCGTGCTCGTCAGGACGCTGATGAGCCCACCGGCGTCGGGATCGTAGGACCAGTAGATCACCAACGCCTGGCCCTTGATGTTGTCGCGAGGCAAGAACCCCCAGTAGCGCGAGTCCTGGGAGTTGTCGCGGTTGTCGCCCATCACGAAGAGCGACCCGGCCGGCACCGTCTCCGGGCCGTAGTGGTCGCGAACGTCCTCGGAGGTCACCTCGGCCAGCGTGCCGCTATCCGGGCGCGGAAGGTAGTGCGCGTAGGGCTCCTCGATCGGTCTCCCGTTGATGTGGATCCGGTGGTTCTTCAGCTCGACCGTCTCCCCGGGCAGGCCGATGACGCGCTTGATGAAGTCGCGCTCGGGGTCGGCCGGAAACTTGAACACGACGATGTCGCCCCGCCGGACCTCCCGGGTGGGCTGAAGCCAGCGTTCGATGGTCGAACTGGTCGGCGAAAAGACGAATTTGTTGACGAGCAGATGATCGCCGACCAGCAGGTTGGGCTCCATGGATCCGGTCGGAATCTTGAACGCCTGAACGACAAACGTCCGAATGAACAGCGCCAGGATGACGGCGATGACAATCGACTCGAAGTACTCGCGGGCCACGGACTTCCTGAATTCGGGCACCTATTCCTCCGTTCCCATCTTGAGCACGGCGAGAAACGCTTCCTGGGGAATCTCCACGCGGCCCACACGTTTCATGCGCTTCTTGCCTTCCTTCTGCTTCTCGAGCAACTTGCGTTTGCGCGAGATGTCGCCACCGTAGCACTTCGCGAGCACGTTCTTCCGCATGGCCTTCACAGATTCGCGAGCGATAATCCGGCCGCCGATGGCCGCCTGGATGGCCACCTCGAACATCTGGCGCGGGATCAGCTCCCGCATCTTCCGTGCCAGCGCCCGTCCCCGTTGATACGACGTGTCCCGATGCACGATGATCGACAAGGCGTCGACTGGGTCGCCGTTGACCAGGATGTCGAGCTTGACCAGCGGCGATTCCCAATACCCGCTCACATGATAGTCGAGCGACGCGTAGCCGCGCGAGATGGTCTTGAGCCGATCGTAGAAATCGAGGACG
>Ga0315286_10001408_pt1 | contig 21774 bp, 20 predicted proteins | sample YL17G10_0_MG_FD_205038 | JGI IMG/M metagenome (GOLD analysis project Ga0315286, IMG submission 205038) | Sediment microbial communities from Yellowstone Lake, YNP, Wyoming, USA - YL17G10_0 | ecosystem: Environmental > Aquatic > Freshwater > Lake > Sediment | place: USA: Wyoming | collected...
ACCTTCAACCTGCCGGACCTCCAGGACCGTGTGGTCCTCAGTAAGAGCGGGTCGCGCTCCGTCGGCACCTGCGGGGGCGAGGAAACACACTGCCTGAGCATCGACGAAATTCCGTGCCACGACCACGGCGGTTGCAGCGTGTGCGGCACCATCGACATCTCCGGCACCATCTGCGGCGTGGCCGGCTACGACATCGGCACTTGCTGTGTCTGCGACAGCGACCCCACGCTGTCGGTGATCTCCTGCATCTGGGGTTGCGACGGCTACCCGTACACGATGCCGCTCTGTGGCACGGTCAGCGGCAGCGGGAACTTCAGCGCGAACTGGCAGACCGAGACGCGCGGCGGCGACCAGGCCCACAACAACATGCAACCGTACCTCGTGCTTATGGCGGTCATCAAGGTGGCGGCATGAACTCCATCGGCGAAGAAATCCTGGTGAAGCCCGCCCAAGCGCGGGTCATCGTCTTCACGAAGGCGCCCGGCGAGTCCTTCACTTCGCTCTCGTGGAACCTGGCGGGGTGGCTACGGATGTTCCCGCCGGAAAACTGCTTCGAGGTCAACAAGCGCGACCTTGTGGCCGCCCGCAACACGGCGTTCCGGGATCTGTGCCTGAAGGCGCCGGCCGGCATCGAGCATTTCATCCTGGTGGACCGGGATATGCGGCCCGGCCCGGCAGCGCTGCCCTTCCTCCAGGTCGAGGGCGACCTCGTGGGCTGCATGTACGACACGGGGCAGCCCGGCACGTGGGCGAAGCCCGACGCGGTGCATGGCGGCCTGTTCCGCTTCAATCGCAAGGTGGTCACGGCCCTGGCATCGCAGGCGCCGTGGTGGCAGTTCGGTTACTCGCCGGACGGCTGCGATTTCCAGTGCGAGTGCCTTTCGTTCCAGAAGAAGGTCCAGGACGCGGGCCTGCGTGTGGCGCGTGGCGGCTGGTGCGGGCACCGCAACAAGCCCTGAAAGGGATTTTCACATGGCGCTGATCGAAAAAGTAGACGCGCTCCCCGCCGCCCAGGCGGCTGCCGCACGGGTACGCGGCGAGGCGGTGAAGGTGATCCAGTACGCCCAGGCGTCGATGGCCCTGATGCGCCAGGCCATCAAACAGGGCGGCGGCAAGGCTGCCGTCGCCGCAGCGTTCGGTACGGCCGACGCGACGGAGTTCCAGCAGTTCTACGCGCGGCTCCAAAAGTTCGTGCAGGACTTCGGCGGCGTCACGCCGCCTGACGCATAAGGAGGTTTCGTCATGGCAGTCAAGCTCGGCATCGACGGCAAACTGTACTACTGTGCCGCCGGCATCGGCGGGACGCCCACGTGGACGGAAGTGACGGCCGCCAAGGACGTCACCTGCACCGTCAACAAGGGCGAGGCCGACGTCTCGACGCGCGGCGGGGGCGGGTGGAAGGCCACCATCGGCGCCATGAAGGACGCGAGCATCGAGTTCGAGTTGGTGTACGACGACGCGGACGCGGCGGTGCAGGCCATTCTCGATGCGTTCCTCGCGGGCAGCATCATCGGCCTGGCGGTCGCCAAGGGCGGCATCACCGTGAACGGCACGAAGGCATTCATGGCCGACTGCGCGATCCTGAAGTTCGACGAGAAGGAACCGCTGGAGAACGCCATCACGATCTCCGTGACGGCCAAGCCGACGTTCTCGGCCAACCAGCCGCAGTTTGTGACCATCGGGTCATCGTAACGCGTCGCGGGGTAGGCAAGTGGCAAGCCGCGAGAGTCATGATCTCGGTATCGCGGGTTCGAGTCCCGCCCCCGCTACCACTTTTCGGGAGGCAACATGAAAACGTTTGTGGATGCGACCGGCAAGACCTGGACCGTCACCATCAACACCAACGCCATCAAGCGCGCGAAGGAGACCTCCGGCGTGTCGCTGGTGGACATCGTGAACGGCGACCTCTATGGGCGTCTCCTCCTGGACCCGGTGCTTGTGTGCGACGTCGCCTACGGCGTGTGCAAGCCCGAGGCCGACGCCCGCAAGTTCACGCGCGAGGACTTCAACGCCGCCCTGGTGGGCGACGCCATCGCCGCGGCGCGCGATGCCATCCTGGAGGACCTCGTGGATTTTTTCCCGAACCCCGTGCGGGACAAGATCAAGAAGGCCCTCGCGCGGGACGGTGGCGAGGCGCAGACGTCTGGCGGTTCCTCTTCGAGTGCGCCGGCGCCTGCGGCGTCGACCCCGGCGACCTGACCCTGCGGGAACTGGTCTGGATGGCCGAGGCCCGCAGCCGCACCGCGTGGGCGCGTACGTCGTCGCTTCTGGCGCTCTTGGCCAATGTGAACCGGGACCCGAAGAAGCACGGGCCGTTCAAACCGAGCGACTTCGACCCGCACAAGCGAAACGAGAAGGACCTCGTAATACCGCACTGCGATATCGAGGTCCTCAAACAGGTCTTCATTGACGGAAAGGGAGGTTGAGTCATGGTGGGTAGCCGATATGTGATGACTTCCGTGTTCGTGATCCTGGTGGCCGTTCTGGTGCTGGCTGGCTGCCACAAGCCGGAGTTGCCGAAACAGCCTCCGCGGCTCGTGGAGACGGCCGCCAAGGCGGGCGATGCCGGCGCAGCCATCACGCGGGCCGCCGACACCGCCGGCCAGAACATCGACGGCGCGGCGGTGAAGGTCAACGAAGTGGCCGGCGTGGTTGGCGCCCAGGCCCAGACGCTGCGCGAAGCGACGCCCATCGCCGAACCGGTCGCCAAGGTGCTCGACGCCCAGGCCGATGCCCTGCAAAACGACGTGACCCCGAAACTCCACGTCGCCCGCGAGGCCGTTGCGGAAATCTCGCGCGAGTCCAAGGTCGTCATCCAGGTGGTCGTGCCGGAACTTCGCCAGGCCGATGCGGCCGCGCAGGCCCTCGCCAAAGACCGCGACGCCTGGCAGGCCAAGGCCGCGGCCGCCGAGAAACGCATCGCGGAGGAACAGGCCAAAGCCGACGGCGCTGTGCGGGCGGTCCTTAAGTGGCTGATCGTCGCCGGCGTCGGCGTCCTCGCGGTCGGGGTGTTCCTCGCGTTGAAGGTGGACATGAAGGCGGGCCTGGCTGTTGCGGCCGGGGCGCTGCTCCTGATTGGCGCGGCCACACTGGTGCACCAGTACCTGGAGTGGATCGCCATCGGCGCGGCCGTCCTCATCGCCGCGGCCATTGCGGGCATCGCGTGGATGCTCTGGCGCTCGCGCCAGGCGTTCTTCCAGACCGGCAACCTGGTCGAGGCCATCAAGCAGCAGATGGACCCCGAGAGCCTGAAGGCCGTGTTTGGCGACGGGGCCGTGCCGGGCCTCGTGCACCAGATCGTCGATGATGCCCAGTCCGCGCTCTACAAACTTGGCGTGCAGACGGGCGTCATCAAGACCAAGGAACCGGACGCCCCCATGGCGCCGGCGCCCCCGGCGGCGACCTCGGCCGCTTCCGCGCCGGCGGGCGGGTAATCGCATGGCCCTCAAGTTCGCAGTCAAGCAGTGGTTCTTCAGCGAGAAGATCGTCCAGGCGATGGTGGACCAGAAGACCGGCCGCGCGCTCATCGCGGCCGGTCAATGGATTCGTAACGCCGCCAAGTGGAGCATGGCCGAGCGGGCCAACCCAGACCTTCACTCGCCGCCAGGGACGCCGCCGTATGCGCACCCCAAGACCGGCAGGGCCCTGAAGAAGCACATCTACTACCACTATTCGCCGACGCTGCGGACGGTGGTCGTGGGACCGGTGCCCCTCGGGTACGTCGGCGACGTGCCGCGTATCCACGAGTTCGGATTCACCGGCACCCGGCTTCTCCGCAACCGTCGGCGTCGCATCCGTAAACTCGGTGGCGTGGGCGAGATTCGCCTCGTGACGACCGCCAGGACCGTCATGGCCGATTCGCCCACAGGCCGTGACTCGGTTGCCCTCCAGGACACGAGCACGAAGGCCGTGTACGCGCACCTTCGGACGCCCACCCAGGTGCGCCGCTCCAACGAGTTGAACGAAGCGCTGTACGGCCCCCTGTGGATGCTGAAGCCCGTCAACTTCCCGCCGCGCCCTTACATGCGCCCGGCCCTGGCGTCGGCCAAGCCGATGCTGCCGAAGTTCTGGGCGACGTCGGTGGCGGCCCCGGCGGCCGCGTAGGGAGGCACCATGCCCGATGCCGGCGCAATCAAGATGGGTGGGGCCTACGTCGAAATCTCCCTCGACGATACGCCCATGCTACGCCGGCTGCGCGAGAGCCAGGCCCGCCTCAAGCAGTGGGTTGCCGAGAACAGCGGCCCGGCGCTCAATCGTGGCACCGAAGCGTCGGTCCTTGCCCAGGGCCAGGAGACGAAGGGGTTCCTCTCCGGCGGTTTCAAGGGCATGCAGATCGCCGAGACGGGCCTTAAGTTCGCCACGGCCATCGCCGCCGTCAAGGTCGCCATCAAGGACGTCCAGATGTTCTCGGCCCTCTTCCGGGGTGACATGGAAGGCGCCCGCAAGGCGGCCGAGGAACTGCCCTTTGGCCTCGGCGAGATCGTGAAGGAACTCTCCGGCCCCGTCGATTCGGCCATGAAGTGGTTCGTCTTCCGCCTGAAGGGCCTCTCGACCGACGACAGCGCCGACCGGGCAGCAGCCGCCCGCGCCAAGCGTGACCGCGACGAGGGCGTGGCGGCGTGGAACCGCTACGTTGGCGCCGTCAATGACGTGGACAAGGCTCTCGCCAAGGCCATGATGTCGGCCCGCGAGTATGCCAAGCACGAGGTCGAGGGCCTCAGGCTCGCCCAGGATGATGCCGAAAAACTCCTCGCCAAGAAACTCCGCCTCATCGAGGTGGAGGAACAGCAGAAGAAGGCCGCCCAGTGGCGGCAGGCCCGCGAGCAGGCCCAGGGGAGCATCAACGACGCGATGGACCGCTACGCCCGGGCCACGATGAGCGAGCGGGAGTTCCTGGCCTACCAGTCGCGCCACATGAACATGCTGGCCAATGAGGCGCAGACCTGGCTTGCGTGGATGCAGGCCGCCCTGGACATCGAGGAGGAGCGGCACAAGCAGCAGAAACTCGCCTCCTTCCAGGGCGGCTACGCCGAGCAGATTCGGGCGCTCCAGTTGGAGGCCGGTGTCCTGCGCGGCACGTTCGATGCGTTCGACGTGGAGGTGACCAAGGCCGCCAAGCCGCTCGATGAGGCGATGGACGCCGGCCTCATCAACTTCGGTGAGTACACCGAGCGCCTCGATAAACTGAAGGCCGCGATGGCCGAACTCCGCGCCGCCCGCGAGGCCGACGCCGCCAAGTGCGAGGGCCAGTCGCTCACCGAGTCCATGCAGACGCCCGAAGAGCGGGCCCGGACGCAGGTCGATCGTTACCGAAAGTTGCTCGATGCTGGCGACATCACGGGCGAGACGTACCAGCGCGCGGTGCGGAAAGCGCTTGAAGATGCCGCGGCCGCCATGCCCGACGTGGCCGCCCGCGCCACAGTCGGCGTCCGGGGCACGTTCAACGCGCTGGAGGCCGCCGGCCTTGGCGCCGGCGGCGCCAGCGACCGCATCGCTAACGCGACCGAGCGGACCGCGAAGAACACCGAGAAGATCGCCGAACTCGCCCGCAACCTGGGCGTGAACTTCGGGTAACAAGCCCCCAGCATGGGGGCACAGGGTGCATCAATGCCCGTAGTCGTAACAGAACGCTTCGACAGCCGCACGGCCGCCCACGGCGACAACCCGTCGGCGGAACTGCGGTTCATCATCCGCGGCACGGCCGACGAGCAGGAGGCCCTCGCCGGACTGGAGGCGACCACGCCGTCCGGGTACGAGGGCCTCGTGCGCCAGGCGATGGACGTGCAGCCTGTCGGCGACGGCTCGGAGTTCTGGGAAGGCGTCGTCCGGTACGGCCGCATGTCCAGCGGCGCGAAGGAGGTCGGCCAGTCCACCTTCTCCTTCGATACCGGCGGCGGGTCGATGCACATCACGCAGGCCAAGCAGCACATCGCCAGTTACGCCCCGCCCGGCGAGACCCCGCCCGACTTTGGCGGCGCGATCGGCGTCACCGACGATGCCGTCGAGGGCTGCGACGTCGTGGTGCCGGTCTACAACTGGTCCGAGATGCACTACTTCGACGCCGACTTCGTGACGCTCACGTACAAACTCACGCTCTTCGCCATCACCGGCCGCACGAACAACGCCCCGTTCAAGGGCTTTGCCACGGGCGAGGTCCTGTTCCAGGGGGCCAGCGGTTCGACGCGCGGCGACGACACCTGGGAGATCACGTTCCGCTTCGCCGCCAGCCCGAACGTGACGGGCCTGGTGGTCGGCAGCATCACCGGCATCAACAAGAAGGGCTGGGAATACATGTGGGTACGGTACAAGGACGCCGAGGACACGGGCGCAAAGTGCATCGTGAAAAAGCCGGCGTCGGTCCACATCGAGCGGGTCTATGACGCCGCCAACTTTGCCGGACTGGGCATCGGGACTTCTTGAGCGATTCCGCGAGGCGAACGAGCACGCGGCGCGGATGGGATGGGGATTTCAGTCTGAATCCTGGGGCGCGGTAAACGATGGGCGACACGCTGAAAAAGGTGCAGCCGGGCCAGTCGCTTCGCATTCCGGCGCAGACGTTCAACACGATGATCGACGCCGCGCGCGATTACCTCGCCCGCCAGCAGAGCGTCGGCGGCGCCGCCCAGCCCGCGCCCTTGCCGCAGGGTGTTGTGCTTGTGCGCAATGACACGGGTGAGGACCGCAACCTGTTTGAGATCGTCGCCCTCGACGGCCCCGTGTTCACGCCCGGCGAAAACGAAGACGGCTTCAAGTTCCGCTTCGCCCTGAAGGGCATCACGCCCGACCGCGACCACCTCGGCAACTTCGCCATCCTGCTTGAACCCGTGAAGGACGGCGAGATCGGCCGGGCGCTCCTGGAGGGCATCACGCCCGTCAAGGTCCAGGTGGATGTCGAGGGCCAGCAGTACGCCGATGTCTGCACCGATGAAGGCGACGAGTGCCTGCACCTGAAAACTGCCGACGCCGGGGCCGCGCACATCCTGTGGATCGAATCCGGCACCGGCGAAAAGTGGGCCGTCGTGCGGCTGGCCAATCCGGCCCCCCGCGTCCAAGGCGCCGTCGTCCAGCGCCGCTTCGACGTGGATGGCATAGTCATCGGCCGCGAGAACAAGTACCCGGAGTGCTTCTGCTACTTCCTTGAAGCCAAACTCTGCGACCTTGACGGGGAAAACGTGCGCGATCGCACCGTGATCCTCAAGGCGTCGGCCAAGCAGGACGCCGAGGGGTCGCGTGGGGTGTTCCCGCACCTTCTCAAGGACGCCATGCCGCCGGGCTGGGACCCCATCCTTGTCTCGACCGTGACCTTTACGCAGATCAAGGACGGCGACGTGATCGGCTTCGTCTGGGGCAACGGCACCGAGACGGTTGGAGAAGACATTCCCGTGGACGGGTACGTTGTTGCCCACGCTGGCAAAGACGGCGCCGTGCCGCACGTGGTGCTGTTCGAGGAGTTCTGGGCGCACATCACGTCGAAGGCCGGTTCGTGGTACTACAACTTTCGGGAGAGCGACCGCTGGGGCATCCCGTTGTCCGAGGGCCGCACGGGCGTGGCGCTGGAGGCAAACTGCCGGTCGGACGTGCCGGTGGACCCCGGCGGGGCGACCGTGCGGATCGTCGTTGACCGAACCCTGGAAACCGCCGACTATACGTTCGTGTGGGGCGGCGGCCAGGAATACAACGACGGGCCGGGCATCAAAATCGAAGGACGCGAGGGCGAGACCAAGCAGTTCATCAGCGTGGACCTGTCCGAAAACTGCGAGCCGTCGCAGCCGTCGGGGCTACAGTTCACGGACACGACCGACGCCGGCAAGTTGCAGGTCAAGCCTGATGAGAACCGGGGCATCGCTGTTACGGTTGACGGCGTGGAGGTCCGCGAGGGGCGCGGTATCGACTTCGACGGCGACGGGAAGGTCGTCGCCGACATTGACGAAACCAAGGGCCTGGCGTTCTCGGCGCCCGTGGGCGACGCGAGCAAGGTTCAAGTCAAGCCCGATACCGACCACGGTATCGACCTGGAGGCTGGCGGCGCCGGCGTCCGCACGAAGATCGCCGACGGCTTGGACTACGACGCCGCCGGCAACATGGTCGTCAAGCCCCGGCCCGACTGCGGCATCGAGGTTGATGCAAACGGCGTGGCCGTGAAGGCCAACAACAGCGAGGCCGTTCACGTGGACGCCGACGGCGTGGGCGTGACGCTCGAAGATGCCGGCGGCCTTGAGTTCGGCGCCGGCGGCGGCATCCAGATCAAACCGGACCCCACGAAGCCGTCTATCGACACGTCGGCGGATGGCGTGAGCGTCAAGATCAACGAGTGCGACGGCGGCTTGGAGCACAACGAGGCCGGCCTCCAGGTCAAGGCGGACTTCAATCGCGGTATCGAGGCCGACGGCGACGGCGTGTACGTCAAGATCACGCCGGACGAGGGCCTTGAGTACGAGGGTGATGGCGGCCTGGGCCTGGGGCCGCCGGGGCCGTTTGCCTACATGGCCGAGGCCAGTTGCTCGCTGTACCTCGACAAGAACGGCCGCATCATGGGCTGGTACGTGCCGCTGGGCGGACCGCCCTGGCAGGAGTGGTACTCGCCCTGGGGATACGAGGAGCCCTATTGATGGACCCGCGCGAAGTGCTGATCGTCGTGATGGCCTACCGCGAGGAACCGAACCGGCACCTGCGGGCGTGGCTCGATGCCCTGCGCGAACGCGGGTACGAGTGGCGGTACGGGCCGGAATCGTCGCCCGTCTACGTCGCCCGCAACCAGGTCGTCCACCGCTTCCTCACAGAGGACACCGCGAAGCAGCACCTTGTGATGATCGACGCGCCGCTCGTGCCCATCAAAGGTTCGACCGTCAACGTCCTGACCAAGCCGGGCGATGTGGTCTACTGCGGCTACTTCGGCCGCTACGGCATGGCCGGCCACTACCTGAACTTCGGTTGCGGCTGCTTCCGTGCCAGCCGCCGTGTGTACGAGTTGCTTCCGCCTCCGTGGTTCGACTTCGAGTATGACGCCACGAAGACCCAGCGGACCGGCTGCGAGTGCCGCCACTTCGCCAAACGCCTGCCCAAGGAACCCCTCCAGGTCGGCGTCATCGGCCGCCGCACCGAACTGGTCCTCATCCCCTCCGGTCGGGGAAGCATGCGCATTGTCTCGCCGCACGAAGTCCCCATTGGCGAAGTCTGACCGCGGTGGAAAATGGCGTTAGAAGTCCAGCAAGCGACTAATCTGTGCTGCCCGCCTGTAAATCGTATTCATCGTGGTTCCGAACGCTTCCTCTAGTTCGCGGTTCAGAACATTGGGAACGCCACAGCCGCGGCTGCCCACGGCGTAGACGATGCCGCCCACCCCTTCCTGCGCCTGCGGCGGCGCGCGAAGTATCAGCAGAGAATTAGCATCGCCAGCGTTTCCTGGTCTTGCGGTATCCTCTTGTCGCGTCGGTTCTTACGTTGCTTCTTCCCTCGGGGGTTTTCCTTGGGTTCTTCGCTTCGCGCCTCGGCCCATGCTCTCAATAGAAGCACCGCGTGGCGATTCGTGTATGTGCGGTGCGGCCGTTGTTAAGTGTGGAGTGAGAATCATCGGACGAGAGAGGGCCGAGACATGACTCCGAACACACACACGAGAGATACGCCGGCGGCGAAGCACGGCGGCAAGAGCGGGCAGTTCGGCGAGGCGCTGTACTTAATGTTCACCTCCGCCCGTTGCCCAAGATTTCGGGCGCTGGCGGAACGATACGGCCTCACGCTGCGGGAAAGGCGGCAGGAAACCATTGCCTGCGGGCAGCGCATTGCACAGGGCGACGTACCAGCGACTCGGCGCGAGTGTGGTTGCCAGACGTGTCGTCATTGCGAATCAGCCTTCTCCGGGACAACCGTGTGAGGCGGGCCGAGGAAGCAACCAGCGTGGGGGATGCAGGTGCGCGATAGCAGGACAACCAGCCGGCATGGGGCCGGCCAATGCGAAGGTAAGAAAGGAACGGTGAATCATGTGTAAGATCTTCTGGATAGTAATGGTCTTGGGCTTCGGTCTGGTCGCGAGCATGCTGGCCAGTTGCACCCAAGTGACCGTCAGGCCCGGTTCCGGGTCATCTGTGACCGTCAAGCCCGTTGGCGACGGGCAACTGGAGGTGGGCGTCGAGGGTCGCACCGGCAAGCCAAGCGAGAGGCCCGCAGCAGGGCCGGCGCCCGATGCGTCGTCCGGAGAAGCACGGCGGGCGGAACTGGAAAGCCGGGTTCAGCAGTTGGGGGCTGCCCGCGCGTCGTTGGAGGACGAGTTGAACCGGCTCGGCTCAAAGACGGCGGAAACGGCCCGTTTGTTGGAGGAGGCCGACAAAGAGTTGACCAGCCGAAAGGACGCCGCGGAGACGGCGACGCGGAGGTTGGCCGAATTGCAGCGCGCCGTGAATGAGATGGCCCAGCGGAACAGCCAGGACGCCCAGGTGGCCAAGACGATGACTGAGCAAATCGCGGCGGCTGAGGCCAAGATGGCTATGGCCGAAGCAGACCGCCAACGGGTGGAAGAAGGCCGCGGCAAGTTGATCGCCGAACGCGATGATCTGGCCGAAGAGGTCAAGGCTGATTCCGGCCGCCTCGCGGCAGTGCGAGGAGCCCTTGCCGAAGCGGCCAAGCAGCGGGAGGCCCTTGCAGACCAAGCCAGCGCCGCGGAACACCGCCGATCTGTTGCCGAAGCGGCGGCTGCGGAGGCGACAGATAGGGCCGACCGCGCGACGGCGGACTTCCAGGATGTCCAGAGCAGGATCAGCGAGGCCAACGCGCGGCTGGCTGCCGTGACGTGCGAGGTCACCGATGGCGAACGGAAGGTCCAGCGCCTTGCGGCTAGCCAGGACCGCGAGGTGCGCCAGCCTACACCGCTGGCGGCGCCGGCAGGCACACCCAATATGGAGGTGGTCGCTCCCAGCCCGAACCCCTGGCCCTTCGTGGGCATCTTCGTGGCCGTTGTCATTGGGGCCATCGTGGTGGTGATGTTCGCATTCCGCAAGCCCACGGCGTACACCTTCACACTGCTGGACGAGGACTCAAAGATCAGTCATGGCATCCACATGACCGCCGTCGACAGGGTGGACCTGAATGGGGCTCAGCCCATCAAGAAGGCGGGCACAAAAAACAGCCGCGCGCCGTTCCTGACCATCAGCCGCAAGGGAGAGATCGTCCTGCACCCCATGAGCGGCTTCCTGACGAAGCTCAACGACCTGGTCGTGAACTTCGCCGAGACGCCGACAGTCAAGCCCGGCGCCGTTGTGGAGGTCACCGCCAACGGGCAGACCAATCGCTTCCTCGTCGGCCCCGTCTCAACGGCGGATAGGAACCCGAAGGTTGTCGTGAAGTCGCCTGTGGCGAGTGTTCGCCCGGCGTAACTGGAACGGATCGAGACTCTGGAAACAGAAAGGGAATTAACGTGAACACCAAGAACCGTATCGTGGACATGCTAGTGGCGCTGGGGTCGCTCGCCCGCAAGGTTGCCCATCTCGAATTGGGCGGAATGGGACTGAAGAACACCATTTCGTCGCCGCCGATCTTCGAACACGACGCCGACCGGACGCCGGCAACTTCGGCGGCGACGACTGACGAAGACGGCCTGATTCGCAGCATCACGCTGCGCGAATACACCACGGAGGAACTGGTGACGATCTACCAAAGCAAGCCCAACCTCCTTCCTAGCGCCGCAATCATTGAGAAGACCGGCACCGACAGCAGCCGTTTCGGCTCGAGCGGGTCGGCGAAGCGCGGCGACGCCCTCTATACGGCGGAGCACAACGTGATCCGCCGTGGCATGACTGAAGCCCTCCGGCCATTGCGCGAGCGCTACAACGTGGCGACGCGGGGCCTGGCGAACGACTCGGTCAGCACCTCCGATCGCACCGTCGACATCTACCTGCCGGTGAACGCCGCCGGCGGCTACGGCAACGGTGCGCTGGTGCCCAGCGGCATCGACCTGCGGGAGCTCGGGCTCCAGCAGGGCCTGGAGAGGATTCGGATTCACCCCTACATGATCCTCCCCTCGACGGGCAACGGCGCCAACTACCAGACGGCGGCGGCAGCCGCGATCTACTCGTTCCGGCAGATGATGGCCGGCTGCCTCATGCCGAACATCATCCGCGACGAGAAGCTCAGCGGCACCCGGACGCCGACATCCCGTCTGTTCGACGAGCCGACGATCATTTGTCCGACCAACGGCAGGGTGACGTTCAGCAACCGCGACGAGGCGGCGGGGCTCGTGGCCTTGGACATTCGGCTGCGTGGCGACGCGCGGTTCTCGACCGACGCTTACTTCACGGACTTCGCCAGCCGCGTGCATGGTGGCCATATTGGTCGTGAAATGGTGTGCCGCGCCGTTGGCCACAGCATCATCGAGTTCAACCCCAAGCAGGCCGCCGACGCCCTGGATGCCCGCCTCACCCAGGAGATTGCCCAGCGTCTGCTCGTCGGCGCGAACCCCGGGGAACACGTGGAAATCTCGGTCTGCGCTTTGCCCGAAGTGGCAGGCCTCCTGGAGAGTGCCCAGCGCCCGACGGGAACCGACGTGGCGACCGACACCTACAGCGTCCTGGCGGGTGCCAGCCACGACACCATCCAGGGGACGGTACAGGACGCCCATTGCCAGTTCCAGCAGCGCGCTGACGACTACAAGCACCGGCTCGATACACTGTCCGGCGAGTTCGTGAAGAATCTTTCGTCGAAGCTGGACCAGCAGGTGCAGCACTCCATCAGCGCGCTGGGTCTGCCGGAAACCGTCAAGCGGCTGCAGAACGCCAAGGAGCGGCAGGCTAAGGTCGCGGTGGATTACCTCCAGCGGTACACCACCAACGCCGGGCCGGACGCCTCCGCGTATCAGTCTATGGTGGCGCAGATGCAGGAGCAGGCCCAAGCCGCTTCCCGCAGCACGGTCCTGAACACCACCCTCGTCGCCGCGCTGGCCATCGCGGCCATCGGCTGCGTTGGCACCGGGATGGGCATGGCATTCGGGCTGCTCGGTGCGATTCTCGGCTGGACGCTGCTGGCAACCGGCGTCGTACTGGCCGCCGCCGCCGTCGCGGTGAAGGCCTTTGCCTCGCGGCGGGGCACCAGGCGCATGGCTCAACTGGCCATCGAGGCCACGAATCTCGATCTGGCGTTGTTCGACAACCGCGTCAGCAACATCCGGCTGATGGCCGGCCGCAATGCGATCAGCACGTTGACTGAGCGACTCGACCGCATCCACGACGACCTTAACCGGGCAGCGGCAAAGGCACAGGAGCTGGCCGCCGAGGCCAACAGTCGGTTCACGGAAATGGCCGGCGATTCAGTGCCGCTCGCGCTGCCGGGCATCGTGCTGCCCACCAACCCCGACACCGAGGCGATGGTGCAAAAGATGTTCACGCCGCGCATGGAGGTGGTGGTCGAGCCGATCATCACGGCATGCATCATCAATGCCGACGCGATGGTTGCCCAGGTCCATCGGTGCGTGCAGACCGAGATCGCCAACCTCAATCTGGACGAGATCAGTGTGATCGATTTCGTCGAGCACTGGCCCAACGCCATCGACCTCGCCGTGTTTGCCACGGAGCGGATCAACGAGTCGTGGCCCACGGCTCCCATCGACCCGACCGCGGAGCCGGGGTATGTACCCCCGATTCTTCGGGTGATTCGGTCCAATGGCGGAAGCCGCAATTCGGGGCCTTTGGCGGAACTGCTCCGCAAGGGACAAGTCGAGGAGGTGAGCCAGGTGCGCGATCAGGACTTCGGCGACCCGCGGCGGATCATCGTTAGCCACGAGCGCCGGTTCATCAGCTTCCGGCAGATCAGGTACCTTGAGGTCCTGGAACGCGAGGCCCAGGCCGTGGCGATGGAACTGGAGCCGTTCCTGGTGACCGCGGTGCCGGACCCCAGGGCACTGGATGTCTTCCGCTGTGGCGGCGCACGCGACGAGGCCGGGGCATGGGGCACGTTCTTCCGCGCGGTGGCGAGGAACATCGTCACCCGCAACGGCGACAACACCTACATGGTGCGGGACGCGGCGCTCCGCGGCGTGCTGCACGTCGCTGACGATGATGGCCGGCTGGCCCAGGGCCTTCCGAACATCATCAATCGCCTGACGACCGACCCCACGCTCCGCAAGACGCTCGACGAGATGTTCCTGAGCGAACTCCAGCGGGATGGCAAGACGACCATCGCGCAGAGCTACCTCGCCGCGATGTATTCGGCCGCCGACTACGTGCCGGCCAGCGCCGTGTCGAAGTTCCGTGAAATCGGCCTGCGGGAAATCTGCAAGCTGTTGCCGGAGTGCCGCACAGCCGACGATGCGGCCCGGCTGGTGGGGTTCACACCACCGGTGGCGCCGCCCAAGTCCCGCAAGTCGAATCGGCACCCCCGGCTGGGCGAGAATGCTGGCGCCGCTGAGGGCAGTCCCGATGTGCGGGCAGGCTATGCCGGGGTTGGCGACCACCGGCTTGGCGAGGCCCCCGATGACGGCAATGGTTCTGGTCGCCAAGATAAGGATATGGCAGGGATGCCTGCCAGGAGGATCGCACCATGATCGCGGAAATGGCTAATACTTGGGAACCGACAGCCACCTTTCTTCTGACTGCACTCATCGCTCCGCTGGCCATCGGCATCAGCGCCGGGCTCTTTGCCCGGAACACCCTTCGGTGGGTGTTGATCGTGGTAGTTCTCGCCGGTATCACCGGGGCCGTGCTGGCCGTGGGCGGGCTGCTCCAGATTGATGCTGCGCGCACGATGCTGGACAGCATTTACCAAATGGTCTCGACTGCCGTAGACGCCGCGCAGCGGTGTCTGACAAGTTCGCCAGTCCCCGGCGCGGCCCTTCTTACCGGGTTGGCCATCGGGCTCTGCGTGCGTGAGGCATGGCGACGAACCCAAAAGGGGGCGGAATGTTGAGCATCGGGAACCGGGGACCGCCGTCAGAGGTCGGCCAGTGGATTCCTCAATCTGCTGGCTGGCCTGATCGTAACCCGTGGCTCTTGAGAAAAGCGGTCGCGGGATCGGCCGGGCTTCTGGCAACCAGCTGGCATCTTGTGGTCCCACAGCAACAGGGGGGTGCCGACTGGAAACAACCAAGACGCCGAGGAACCGCGGAGTCTCAGTACGTCAGAGAGAGCATGGTACACGGTGCGGCGCATCACACTCCAACGAGGCGTCGGCGTGCATTTCGACGGATCGCGACTTTGGGTCGCCGATTCGCATGGGACGACCGCCGTCGACGCTTGCCCATTGGACGCTTACCATTTCTCTGTAAACAACCCCGACGGCTGGCACCCCGTCCTTCTCGATATGGACCTGCGCGAATGTCGCGCCGCGCTGGTACACGAAATGTCACGCAGCCGAGCGCAGCGATGTTCAACGGAGCCCCTTCAGGTCAGCGTTGATCCAGACGAACAGTCCGTCAGGGCGATAAGCCCTGGTGTGGCCGAAAGCCTGCGCTGTTTCATGACGGCGGCCGGTAAGGTAGATGTCAAATGGGCCAGTCACTTCGGGAGCCTTCATTTTCCCCTCCTCTTCCTGTGGCACAGGCTTGACGCCTTTCGCGATCTGGCTGACGGGAACCCAGGGCTGGCCTTCGGCGTCGCCTCGTTCGGGGTGAGTCAGACGCATGATCCCGGGACGTTCTTGGAGATTGTTGACGATCTCGTGCGGCAGCGGCGCCGCGTCATTGCCGTGACGCTGGGCTTCCCCGCTGACGCTGTAGGAATCCTCGCCAAGATTCACCCGGCGGCCCTGACGGAGCGAAGGCTCGCGCTGCTCCGCGTCGGCCTTTCTAGGCCCGGGATCCCTGACGTGCTTCGCCACACGCGCCGGATAGGAGCATCGGCGTTGGAAATTGTCGGCAATAGGCGTTTCGCGGACCGGGTCTCCACCCGGTTTCTTGCGGAGGTTGCGGAGACCGACCTGCGCGTACCGCGCACAGCAGCCCGCTTATCAGACACTCTACGCGTCATGGAGCAGTTTGCGCCCCGCGAGATTCCGGAGGCGTTCCAGACGCGGGCCTCCCTCGCCAAGTACCACTGGCAGTTCTGCCGGCGTGTCCCGGCTGACGAACTCCGCCGCACCCTGGGCTATAGAATCCCGCCGTGTCCAATACAGATCCCCCCGGACGCAGCCGACGTCTGGGAGGCTCTTGACTGCGCCGAGAAAATCGTCTCCGAGGCTTTTATTCAAGAGTCGTGCTTGGCGGATCCCGGCCTTTGCGATGAGATCGTAGCGGGAAACGTTTACTTCCTGCGCTCCACGGGGCGGTGGACGGAGCGAGTGACATTCGCGATCACCCCGGACTGGGGACCAAGTGACCGTGAGCGCATCTGGATACTCGCCCACGTGGAAGCGCGCAGGGGTCGTGTCCCTCGCCCGGCCACGGTCCGGGCCATCAAGGAGTTCCTCCGCCGGGTGCAAGATCTAGCCCCCTCGGTCGCAGTGAGCTGCTACTGCCCGGGAACAGTCGGGCCGTACTGAGCGGAATGCACGCCTTTAGGAATGCCGGAGAATCCTGCCTTCAGGAACTTTTCGCGCTTGCCTTTATCACCGTTTGCTGCCCTGATCAAGGCGGTGGGCTGGCAGTACTTGTCGGGGCACCAGAAGATGGCTATAGTCATCTCACGACCAGAAAGGCGGTGGTACTGTGGGTTGGACGCACTATTGGGAAAGGGAGCCGGAGTTCCCTACGGAGGCTTTCGCTCGTGCCGCAGCGGACTGCCGGACGGCGGTGTTGGCCCTTGGCGTCCCCCTGGGTAACGAACTCGGCGAAAACGCGCCCGTCTGGACGGCCGAGGAGATTGTTTTTAACGGCACGCGCGGCGCCGGATGCGAGCCATTCGTGGTTCGCAGGCACGAAATGCCCAGGAGGGGCAGACCTCGGGTATTCTCCTACTGCAAGACAGAGCAACTACCCTATGACCTTTGCGTTAGGGTTGCGCTGATTGTGCTGAAGCATTGCCTGGGAACCGCCATCACGGTCACCAGCGATGGCGGCGACGCAGAATGGCAACAGGCTCGCGATGCTTGCCAAGAGCACCTGGGTTACGGGCAGGATTTCAGGCTCGACAAGCCCTGAAGCGCCCAGCACCGTGCGAGGGGTTGGTGCAGTGGGGCAAGCGGCTTGGTTTCTGAGGAGGACTAATCCGTGGACGAGCAGCAGGCAACCACAATTGCAGAAGCACTCGGTGGGACGGCGTGGCAATCTGGCGGCGGAATCTGGCTCGTTCTGCTTCGCCGCTCGGACGGACGGCTCGTCATCATTTCCGACGAGGTGGTCTGTGAGTACGAGAATGAAGACCGCTTCGAGCAATGCAAACCGAGTGCGTCAGTTGCTTTGCACTGACGGTCACGCCCCGGCAGCCCCGCGCAGGAAGGCCGCGCCCGGGTCCGTCGGTGCCCCTGCGACCAGCCACCTTGCGCAGGCGGAGATGGCCAGCGTGTAAGTAATGTCGCCAATGCCTTCAGGGAGACCAGACCCAAATGTCCTTCTGGTAAGTCTGGGAAAGCCTTGGCCCACGATGTATAGCCGCTCGCTGATCACCCGCAACCGCCGCTCATACGCTTCGGCCTCGGCGGGGTTGTAGCCGTAGCCCGCAAGTTTGTCGTTGACGAGCAGAAGGGTTTCCTCGCTGTCACGAAGGTCGTCAGCCAGACTCCGAACAAGACCTGCCAGGGTGTTTCCTGCAAGTGCGTCATCCGTTACTTGCAGACTGAAGAGGTACAACTGGCCAGACACGGGGTCGTCGAGCTGGTCCAGCCCTGAGATGCGGTGGACTGGCCCGCCAACCGCGGTGGTGGCAGCCGTCTTGACCTCAACTGACGCCTCCGGCCACTGGAAATCATGACGCGCATGGGGCGTTGCCAGCCAGCGCGATGCCTCACGGACTGTCACGGGCCCCATCCACCTCCGCAGGAACCAGAGTTCCCCGAACAGCCCGAGTGCTTCCTCCTTGGAGAGGCCCGCGGTTCGACTGCTCCAGAACGCCCGCCACCGCACAAGAGTTCGAATGACCGCTTCCCTGGCTGCCGTAGAAGAGTGCCCCAGCACGATAAGCAGATCTTCGGCGACCGCGCAGAACGTAGGGTTCTGCGCAGCGTCAAGGCATGCAAGGTCAATATAGAGGGCCTCTGGGTTCGTTCCTACCTGCAAACGTTCCGTTGAAATCTGAAGCCCGCGGGTCTCTCGCTGTGTAAGCGGTTGCGTGTCATCGGGTACAAGCACCATGAGGTGCCTGCGGCCCATTCCGTCAAGCGCCAGATACACTGGCCGATCAGCAGGAAGATCGGTGGCCCGCTTTCCCGCGATGGCGGCTCGGCTCGCCGGCATCACAAGACTGGACCAGATGGCTTCCAGAACGTGGCGCATCACTGGCCTTCCTGAGACAGGTCGCCGACCGAACCCACAACATACTCGATGGTCGCCGCACTCCCGGACACTGGAAACACCATCGCGATGCCGACGACTGTGCAAATACCTTCCGGATTGGTGAACAAGGGCAGTCTGTTACCCTCGTCGGTCCGCGGCCTCGAATATGGGCTGATCGGGTAGACCAGAAGAAGCCCTTCCTGGCTACTCCGTTGGTGCCGCAGCGCCAAGGGGTAATTATGAATAACCCTCGCTTCCTCACGAGCAGCCTGAAGTTGCTCCGCGGTCAGGCCGACGGTCTCGTCGCCGCTGCCCAGCTCGCCGGCCATCGTCGCCGGGGTAACAAGAGACCCGATGGAATGCAGGGCACTCTTGAGGCGTGTTCGACCGATGCGATTGGGAGGCGTACCGCCAACCGCCAGCCTCGGCTCCGTGCCCAGATTGCTGTCAGGAGTCGCGTTGCCACGAACTGAGACACACCACTCCGTCAACTCGCCCTGTCTGACCTGAGCTTGAAGATACTGCCGAATCGCCCCCATCTCGTGGGTGGCGCGAGGGTCAAATCGGTAATCAGTCAGAAACGTATCGACCGCCTGCCAAGGAACACCTTTCCACACAGGTTGCACCCCTGTGCTCTGGGGACTGCCGATTCTCTGGAGAAAACTCTCGGCGGCAGCCAGATTGCATTGCAGCCAAGCTGTCTCGTCAAGTCTGAAGGCCGTCGTCTGCAGCATGTATCCCGAGTAGTTCTGGCTCACCCGGCGAGCGCTGCCCATCTTGTTCTTTGCCGTGATCATCATCACCGGGTGGCTTCGAATCCGCGGCCCGAAGTCGAGCGGCGTGAGATTCTCTCGCTCATAGCGCTCAATCTCCCTTCGCAGTTCCTCCTCTGCAAGCGCCAGGTCCCTGAACCACCCAGCAAGTTCCCCCGTCGTCCAGATTCTCGTCAGATCCACGTACCCTTCCCTGAAGCCAAACCACCTGCCCATCTGCATCAGCGTGTCAAGACACTCCGCTCGCCGGACGTAGTAACTTACCAGCAGGCCCTCGAGAGTCAGCCCCCGTGAAAGGCGATTGCCACCAATAATCACCGCTTTCAAGTTCCGATCTGCCTCGTAGTCAAGCTGATCTTCAGAGGCCGAATTCAGAACCAGCACCGGAACCGGATCGCGGAAAAGGCGGTCAATGTACTCCTCGACCGCTTCGAATGGCACGTCATTCCCGACATTCACCGACGCAATGACGCGTCTGAAACGCTGATTCCAGCGATCTTCCAGGACGGAACGGATGGACGCACGATCATACCGCCAGCTCTGACGAAGTTCGGAGACATGGTCCCTGACAATCTGACCCAGTTGATTCTGGACGGGTGTGCGATGGTGCGTGTGCACCAGCATCGACGCGGGCCCGTCCTGTCCGGTCCTCTGGTGTCGACCCGCGATGGCAAGCACGAAGTCAATAAATGCCGTTCCCATCGAAGGGCAGATGCGAGGCACATAAGACGTCACATCACGCCCGGACGGTGTCAACTGGTCTGCCTCGTGGTCGGGCACGACCTCAATCACGTCAAGACCCGGTTGCGCCTCTTCTGCCTCTCCGGGCAGCGGCTCCCTGCCAAAAAGACGCTCGGCGCCCGTGTACCCATTTGGCCTGGGAAGGGTGACAATGAAGTCCTTGGGGTACAGGTCCTCAAAGACCTCGCGATCAATGGCCAAGTGGTTGATGAGAATGTTGGCGAATGGCGTCGCAGTATAGGCGACGTAGCAGACACGGCGGAATGCTGTCACAAGCGAACGAATCTGGCCGTTTATCACCGATGGGTCAATCTCGTCTGCGGCGTTGGGGTCATCCACATCAGCTGGCGAGAGGTCGGTCTCCTCCTCGATCGGCGGTCTGTTGCCGCCCGTATTAACGGATGCCTGGTCGGCCTCATCATCAATGATGAGGACCGGCAAGGACGGAGGAGCATTGTGTCCCATCCATCGCGTAAGCCGCCGAAGCACTGAGGCGTTCTTCTTCACGACCAGCAACACTCGCTCGTTTCCTTGCAGAATGTTCGCGTCTATGGTGCCTGGCCTGAAGTCGCCGTACAGGTTGTCTGTCGTCAGAGAAATCCAGCGCCTCCCTGCCTCAGGCACGGGCACTCCTGACGGGTCGAGCCCAAGCGCCCGGTTAATCCTTCGCTGAGTCTGCAGACGCAGGGAATTGTGGATACCAGAAAGAACGATCACCAGTTTGTAGCCGAGGTCTGCTGCCTTGGCAACCAGTGCGCAAAAGTTCGCCGTCTTGCCGCTCTGGACGTATCCCATTACGAGGCCGCGGACGCTGAACTCTGGCGGTCCCTCGGGGCGCGGGTCCTCCAGGTGCGAGAGAATCCGGTCGGTCGCATCATCGAGCGACTCAACGTCCGGTCTGGCCCATCCAATGTGGTCAATCAAGTACGTGCGTTGCTGGCGCCAGTAGTAACCCGCAGATGGGTCCCAGTTTTCAAACCAGGCGCGTGGGCCACCCCGCTCCGACAGGATGTGAACCCTGCGGATCGGAAGTGCCGTTTCCTCTTCCCACCGAACGCGCACCGCATCTCGATGTTCCTCGGGTACATGCAGCAGCGCCTCGTCCAGCGGCTCGCCGAGCGCATCGATGTGGACGCGGACAACTCGCAGAAACCTCTCGACCACATCACCAGCCGATGTCATTGGCAGCCTCCGGGTCGTGATCCTTGAGGGACTGCTTGATACGCCTGAGGGCCTTGGTTTCACCGATCCTCTCGGCGGCGGACTCAATCGCCTGCCCTATACGCTTCCTTTGGGGTGGGAGCGGGGTGACGATGATCGGTGGTGGGTCTTTCGGCGGGACCGACGGACTGACAGGTACCGCTGGCGGGGCACTGGTGCCACCCCCGCCTGCAGGAATCGGCGGATGGCTTCCTGCTTTGGGGCCGCTCCCGTACACCTTCCTCGCTTCCTTCACAAGATCTTCGATGTGCTGCTTCAACTGGTTCTTGAGATCCCCCGGCAGGTTCACACGGGCTTTCGAGACGTTCAACTCGAACGCGGAATCCAGGTCTGGCAGGAAATCGAGTGCCACCCGCGCCAATTTCGTGTGTTCATCACAGGTCCGCATGTAGCACCACCCGCCGCTCTGGATCATCCGGTCGGCCCTGTAGATGTAAAAGCCCTGCTGGTGATTCCACTTCGAAGGACCGGCGTAGTGGTTAAATGCACGCGGCGAAGAGAACCTGTCCTGGTGCGGCAGGACGTATGCCGCATACTTGACGAGCCCTCGCCCGCCGTCCGCCGGGATGTCGAACTCCTGCTTGTCGAATCCAATGGTGGCCTTCTCGTCTCTGGCAAATGGATCCCACGGCCGAACCACGGTACTGTTGATGGTAATCTTCAGTTTCTTTCCCCGGCGAGCTTCGCCGCTGAGGA
>Ga0315286_10001409_pt1 | contig 21762 bp, 19 predicted proteins | sample YL17G10_0_MG_FD_205038 | JGI IMG/M metagenome (GOLD analysis project Ga0315286, IMG submission 205038) | Sediment microbial communities from Yellowstone Lake, YNP, Wyoming, USA - YL17G10_0 | ecosystem: Environmental > Aquatic > Freshwater > Lake > Sediment | place: USA: Wyoming | collected...
AGGAAAGGAACGTGCTGCAGAAGACCGAGGTGATCGTGACGAGCAGAGACATGAGCCACAGGACCAGCAAACTCTTGAGCAGGTTCAGCAGGAAGCTCTCATCACCCTTGATAAACTTGACGGAGGCCATGGACCCGGCGCGCAGGCCCAGCCAGGCGTTGCTGGCAGTATGCAGGACCAGGTCGAATTCCCCCCCCTCAACTGCCGCCGCGGGAACATTGACGTAGGTGGGGCGATTGGTTTCGACGATCGCTTCGATGTCCTTGATGTGCTCGCCCGTCTTACGATTACGGAATTCGAAGGCCACGCGTGTGGCCTCATCGTCTTCGAGGCGCTCCACCCCCAGCCGAACCTCGATGGCATACGACGGCTGCCTGGCTTGGAGTGTCTGGCCTGTGAACTGATATACCGCGACGCACCGCTGCTCACCGTGGCTGCCACGGAGCTGCTGGCCGTACTGTCCGCGTCTGCCGTTGAAGAGCACATCGCTGGTGGGTGTGAAGCAGTAGCCGGTCTCAGGTACAAAGATTCCTAGAGCCGCAGGATTGGTCGAGTACTGGTAGTCGGCGTCTCGGCCGATGATCTGGAGGAAGAGGTCGCCCTGGGCGGCTTCTTCGGGGATCAGGCGTGCGAGCATCTCGGGCGTCAAAAAGAACCGGACCACCCCGCCGGTCTCGTTCAATTCCCAACCCTGGGGTGCTCTGAAGTCCTGGGAGGTGAATACGGCATCCAGATCGCTGTTGAGCACGCCGATGGCGACCCGGGGCAACTGGAGGCTGGCGGGCAAGGTGGCGGGTCTGGTGGTGGCGAGAGTCGCGAGTTCCAACTGCTGCGCCCTGGGCGCGCCTGCCCGACCGGAGCGGGCCGTCCAGATGGGGATCTGCACGAGGAGACCGCCCTGCCGCGGCGCGCTCGGACCGACCGTCGGTCCGGCCGGCGCCGGCTCGGGCGCCGGTATCCGACTGCGATCAATCGTGAATCGCACGATCATCTCGCCTTCATCAGCGCCCGGGGACCACCGATCCTCGGGTGACGTCGGCAGGTGCGAGTAGATACTCAGCGACCCCGGCAGGCCGATGTCGCGGGCGTGCAGCGTCCCCTGGTCGCGGTAATACTCGAGCGTCGGTCGGCTGCCCTGATCCACTGCGCCCGGCGCAGCCAGTTGGGCGGCCAAATGACTTCTCATCTGCCAGTCGCGGAGATGGGCGTACGCCCAGGTGAATGTGCCCATGATCAGGAGCATCCAGAAGGATACCCGGACAAACCCCACCACTTTGCCCGCGACGATCTCCAAACGTGTCGCGGGCTTCGTGGCGATTGTGTAGATGACCCGGGTATCGATCTCTCGCGGGAGGTTGGTGCAGGCGAGGATGATGGTCACCAGCGTGACCAGCAGGCCTGTGGCGAACAGGCAGATCATGATGGTCTGCCGGATCGCGTCCTGGGCGTCGTAGGATTTCTGGAATTGGCAAACGATGATGACGCCCACAATGACCAGGGGCGTGATCCACAACACTTTCCCCCGGATCGACTGTTGAGCCGCGACCGTGGAGATCGCCCACAGCCGGCTGACGCTGAACCGCAGCACATCCCTGAGCCCCAGGCCGAACAGGCCGACCAACACGATCGCCCCGGCCAAGCACAGGCCCGGATTGCGTACGATCCAGTCGGGCAGGAGAGTCGCTGCTACCATAGGTCCGTCTTCAAGTTCCCCGCCTTCTGCGCTCGCTCTTCGGGCTTCTCTACTCTTCTTTGTTCTCCCGCACGACACGCACGAACAGGTCTTCCAGCGTGGTCGTCGGGTGGGTGACTTCGGCCTCCGCGCAGCCGATGCCGCGGAGGAACTCCTGCACCCGGCCGATCTGCTCCTGCGTCATTCCCTTCATGCGGATGTCGGTGATGTCGCGGATCTGCAACAGATCCTTGACCTTGCCCAGCGTCTGCATTCTCCCGCGGAAGAGAATCGTGATCCGGTCGCAGACGTCCTGCACGTCGGCCAGGAGGTGGCTGCACAAAAGCACAGTCTTGCCTTGCTGCTTGAGCGAGAGGATGAGGTCCTTCATCTCGCGCGTCCCGATAGGGTCAAGGCCGGTGGTCGGCTCGTCGAGGAGGATCAGGTCGGGGTTGTTAATCAGCGCCTGGGCCAGCCCGATACGCCGGGCCATGCCCTTGGAATACTCGCCGAGCTTGCGTTTGCGGGCCTTGGCGTCGAGGCCGACGATGTTGAGGAGCTCAGGGACGCGGCGACCGCGTTCTTTACGCGGGATGCGAAAGAGACGGGCGTAAAAATCAAGCGTTTCCTCACCATTCAGAAACCGATAGAGGTAGGACTCTTCCGGGAGGTAGCCGATGCGCTCATTGACGCGCGGGCTCCCGGCCGGCTGGCCCATGATTGATGCGCTTCCTCGCGTGGGGAAGATGAGCCCCAATAGGAGCTTGATGGTGGTGCTCTTGCCGGAGCCGTTGGGGCCCAGCAGCCCGAACACCTCCCCTCGGTGGATTGTGAGATTCAGATCATCCAGGGCCCGCACCTTGTCCCGGCCCCAAAAATCCTTGTAGACCTTGGTGAGGTTCTCGGTCTGTACGGCTTCGGAGTCGAGTAATGTCATGAGCAGCGAAACCCTTGGTCAAGCGTCGCGGACAACCCGAACACCTTCCATCACCCACACAACACACCGTGAGCAGGTCACAGACCACGCGGCTGCTACGGGCTCAGCGGACGCGGGGTCTTGCGGCTGCGGCGGCGTCGCTTCTCGCTGGGCTTCTCGTAATAGGCCACTCGTTTGATGTCCTTGGTGAGGCCCTCTTTCTCACACATCTTCTTGAACCGCCTGAGCATCTGTTCGGCGGTCTCGTTGCCGCGCAGCTTAACTTTTATCATGCATGGTCCTCTTGAGTTTCTCTCTGATGCAAACACAAACGGCGGAGACCTCGATTCCTCCGCCGGAGAGCGAATAGTCTAGCTTGTGGCTGGCAATCTTCAAGACGCTGTAAACGGCTTTCTGCGATCCGGAGCGTCGCGGACCGTCATCCAGCCAACACCCGGAGGCGGGGCTGGGCAACTTAGCTACCTTGCGTATTCGTAACAGACGTAACCAGTTATTTTACCTGTTTTTACATTCCGGGAAACTCGTTTGCCCTATCGGGCCGGTATTGTAGTTTTGCATGGGAGCGTTGCCCGGTTCTGGCCATATAACAGGTTGGAGGGGCTCATGCGGTTCTCGAAGGATTCACAGCGGCGTCCGGAAGAAAAGGACACCGCGGAGATCAGATATCGTCTGGAAGCACATGCGGAGACCTCGGCGGAGGCCGCCGCGCCGCCAGCCGACGCGATGTCTGATCTGCAGCGTCCCGTAATCGCCCCGGAGGTCGAGTTGTATTATCCCGAACGGTGGGATGGCATGTCGTAGCCGCGGGCGCCCGGGACACAATTGACATCGCCGGTTCATACTCGGGGCTGTGGCGGTTACAATCCGCGGCCGAATGAACCCTCTCGGACTCATTGCCGGCGAAGGAGTGTTCCCGGTACTGGTCGCGCGCGGCGCTCACGCCGTGGGCAGGCCCGTGGTGTGCGCTGCCTTCTCGCGGAACGCCTGGCCGGAGTTACGGCACGAGTGCGATCAGTTTCAATGGGTGGGGGTGCTCCGGCTCAGTCAGTGGATCCAGGTTCTCAGGTCGGCGGGTTGCAGGCAGGCGATCATGGTGGGGCGGGTGCAGAAGTCGCGGATGTACGACCGCTGGCGATATTTCCGGTATATTCCTGATTGGCGGGCGATTAGACTGTGGTTGACGGTTCTGCGGCATGACAAGCGGCCCTATGCCATACTGAAGGCTGTCGTCAATGAACTTGCATCGGTGGGCATCAACTTGATCGACTCGACCACCTACTGCACGGAGCATTTGGCCGGGCCGGGCGTGATCACACGCCGGCAGCCGACGGAATCGCAGTGGCGCGACATCCAGATCGGCTGGGAGGTCTGCCGGACGATCAGCAACCTGGACATCGGGCAGGCGATTGCCGTGCTCGACCGCGACGTGATCGCAGTCGAGGCGTTGGAGGGGACCAACGCGATGATCGAGCGGGCTGGGCGTCTGTGCCGGGTCCGCGGGTGGACGATGATCAAGGTCGCCAACACCAAGCAGGATATGCGAGTGGACGTCCCGACGATCGGGACGCAGACCATCGAGAAGCTTCATGCCGCCGGCGCGGGGTGCCTGGTTTTGGAAGCCGGCAAGACGATCATTCTGGAAAAGCCGAAGGTCATCGAGTTGGCTGACCGCTACAAGATAGCGGTGGTGGGCCACCCTTCAGGGAGTTGATGAACGGCGTTACACAAATGCCGAGCAACGGATAAGGCGATGATGCGCGTCCGTATCAAGCTGTTCGCGATGGTTCGAGAACGGGCGGGGATGTCGGAGTTGGAGCTGGAGCTGCCGGCCCCGGCGACGGTTGCGGATGCGGCGGCTGAGCTGGTGCGGCGGATACCCTCATTTGGAGAACACGCGGGAACAGTGGCTTATGCGGTCAATCGCGCCTATGCGAAGGCAGGGGATGCTCTCGATGATGGCGACGAGCTGGCTGTCATTCCACCCGTCAGCGGCGGATGAAGGTGCATGGCCGACTGGATAGCCATCCTCGCCGATCCGATTCCCTCGCCGGCTGCGCTGGAGTTTGTGGGCGATGCGTCGGCGGGAGGGACCGCTGTGTTTCTGGGCGCGACGCGTGCGGACAAGAACGCCGCCGGGTATGAGTTGCTGGCGTTGGAATACGAGGCCTACGAGGCGATGGCTCTGGAACAGCTTCAGGACTTCGCCGGGCGCGTCCGCCGCAAGTGGCCGATCCTCAAACTGGTGCTGATGCACCGGATCGGGCGAGTGGCAGTGGGCGAGGCGAGCGTGCTGATTGCCGTTTCGGCGGCACATCGCGCCGAGGCCTTCGAAGCTTGCCGTTTTCTGATTGACTCCCTGAAAGCACAGGCCGCCATCTGGAAAAAGCAGATCTGGTGCGACGGTTCCGTTTCGTGGCCCGCATCGCTCAATCCGGACTCCTGACTTCTGATGTCCGATCCCTTATCATTACCCCCGTGACCGCTTTCCAACTGGTACAGACGCTGTATTGGCTGGCCTTGTCCACCTGGTTTGGCGGCGTGCTGTTCGTCGCCGTCGCAGCGCCGATCATTTTCCGGACGGTGCGCGAGTCGAACCCGATCCTGCCGACGGTGCTTTCAGTGAACCTCGAAAACCAGCACGCCTCGCTGCTGGCGGGCGGGATCGTCGGGAACATCCTCAAGGCCATGTCGCGGGTTCAGCTCGCATGCGCGGGCGTCCTCCTGCCGGTGCAGGTTCTGCAATGGCTCGTCATGGACCGAAGCATGGGCAACACGATCCATGGTCTTCTTCGCCTGGTGTTCTTTGTCGCAGCCATGGCGCTGGTGCTCTACGACCGCTACCTGACCTGGCCGAAGGTCTGGAAGTACCGGCAGGAGTACATCGACCATGCCGACGAGCCCGACGTGGCCAATCCCGCGAAGGACCAGTTCGATCACTATCACAATGAAAGCATGTGGATGATGTTCGTCGTGCTGATTCTTCTGTCGCTGATCATCGTTTTCAGCAGCATGATCTCTCCGGCCGGAATTATCCGAACCTAGTCATGAGCAAGGCCACCGGCGGGAAACTCAAAGAGCGATTGGATCGGGTTCAGAAGATACTACCGATCCTACGGGGGACGTATCCGCAGGCCAGGTGCAGCCTGGATCACGAGACACCGCTGCAGCTCCTGATCGCGACGATTCTATCCGCGCAGTGCACGGACGAGCGAGTCAACGTCGTGACCAGGAACCTGTTCAGTAAATATCGCTCGGCAGCCGACCTTGCTGACGTCTCACCGGCTGAGTTGGAGCGTGACATTGCCTCCACGGGTTTCTATCGCAACAAGGCCAAGTCGCTGCGGGGGATGGCGGCGGCATTGCTGGCGGATCACGGGGGGCAAGTCCCGGCGACGATGGACGAGTTGACGGCGTTGCCTGGCGTCGGCCGCAAGACGGCGAACGTCGTTCTGGGCAATGCCTTCGGCAAGAACGAGGGCATCGTCGTCGACACGCACGTAGGGCGGCTCAGCCAGCGCCTTGGCCTCACTGGCCACACGGACCCCGTCAAGATTGAGCGGGAGCTCATGCAGATCGTTCCCCGGGACCAGTGGACGATCTGGTCTCATCTTCTGATTTACCACGGCCGAGCCCTCTGCCAGGCCCGCAAGCCCAAGTGCCCCCAGTGTCCGCTCCTGCCGTGCTGCCCGACCGGGCTGAAGGCGACGAAGAAAATGCCCGCCGTTTCGTGAGCGCCGCCGGGGCCTTGCATCCATCGCCCGTGTTGGCGGATAATAGCTGTTGCGGCGTGTTATGCCCCGATCCCTCTGAAACAAGGAGAACCGTATGAGACACACCATCATCGTGGCTCTAGTGGCGTTCGTGGCGCTGATCATGGCCTTCGCGGCGCGCTCGGCGGAGCCGCAGGACAAACCCAAGCCCGCGGATTACCTCATCGGCCAGATGCACGTACAGACGCTGCCTGAAACCATGTACCTCTACGGCAGCACGAAGACGACGCTGGCCAAGCTCAGCAAAGCCATCGACACGCTCATGCCCGCTCTGTCCCAGGGCATTCTCCAGGGCAAGTTCATCCACAAGGGCGAGGCCGTGTTCGTCTACCGCGGCGCTACGGGCGATCAGCAGACGCCGTTCGACCTTGAGGTCGGGTTTCCGGTTCCCGATGACGCCAAAGCATTCGACCAGCTCAAAACCCGGAAGCTCAGCTCGTTCCGCTGCGCCACCATGCTCGTGACTGGCTCGACGGCGCACTACGGCGAGGCTTACCAGAAGTTGTTCGCCGGCATCGGACAGGCCGGTCACCGACCCACCGGCGAGACCCGCGAGGCCTACCTCTACTGGGAAGGCCCGGAGTCGCCGAACAACGTCACACAGATCCAGGCGGGGATCAACTGAGACGCAACGCCCCGGTCGATTGTGCTAGACCGCCAGCCGTCCGGGCCATAGATTAGCGGCATGGAACGGCCTTTTCTGCTCATCAGCACACCATCCGGCCAGAAGAAGGTCGTTCTTGGCGACCAGCCCCTGACCATCGGACGGCACCCGGAGAACCTTGTGGTGTTGGCCGACACGCAGGCCAGCCGTTTTCACTGCGTGATCGAAAAGTCGCCGCGAGGCTTTCTGGTGCGTGACCTGGACTCGCGCAACGGAACGAAGGTGAACGGTCAGCCCATCCGCGTGGTGTACCTGGGCCGAGGCGACGTGATCAGGATCGGCCTGACCGAGATGCGTCTGATCGTTCCTGGCCAGGCGGCCGCGGGGGCGAAGGCTGCTCCGGCGCCAGCGCCCGCTCCGGAGGAAGCCGAGCCTGAGCCTGACCCCATGGCCCAACTGGACGTCCTGGAGGAACTGGTCCGCACCGCGCGGGCGCAGGAGGAGGCCGAGGACAAGGCCATCGAGCTGATCGCCGATCCGACCGGGCAGGGCCAGGACATGCAGCTCGATTTCGGAGCCACCTCCACCAGCAGCGATGATGAGAAGTTCCTTCCCGTTCTGGCCGAGTCGCTCCCCAGCAAACCTTTCGAACACAGCGACATCTCGCTGGTGAACTGCCGCGGGCAGGTTGTCCACGAGGCCGAGGACCCTGATAATCCCAAGCAGCGCCGAGTCGCCGGTTCTGGCGAAGCCGTCACCGTCCTCCGCTACATCATCCTCATCTGCACACGCGCGCGCGCCACCGACATCCACATCGAGCCCAAGCAGGAAGATTTCCAGCTTCGGCTGCGCATCGACGGCAACATGATCGATGTGGTCCGGCTCACCAAGGAGATGGGCACGCGGCTGTGCGCAATGGTGAAGATTCTCTGCGACATCGACGTGCAGTTCCGCAACATCATCCAGGAAGGCCACTTCACCAGCTATGTGCCCGGGCGCAAGATCGACTACCGGGTGAGCTTTGCTCCGGCGATGTTCGGTCAGAAGCTGGTGGTCCGCGTTCTGGACGCCACGACCTCGCCGATCCACACGACGGACCTGCGCCTGCCGGTCTGGATGCTCGAGGAGGTTCAGCGCGGCATGCAGCTTGACCAGGGCATGATCCTCGTGTGCGGGCCGACGGGATCGGGCAAAACGACCACGCTCTATGCCTTGTTGCGCGACTGCGGCGTCGATCGCCGGAACGTCGTCAGCATCGAAGACCCCGTCGAAATCGAGATCGAAGGCGTCACGCAGGTCCCGGTCAATGACGACAGGGGAAACACCTTTCCTGCCCTCCTCCGTTCCATGCTCCGCCAGGACCCCGATGTCATGATGATCGGCGAGATTCGCGACGGCGAAACCGCGCGCATCGCCATGCAGGCCGCCATGACCGGGCACCTCGTCTTCTCCACCATCCACACCAAGGATTCCATCGGCACGGTTTTCCGTCTGCTGGACCTGGGTGTCGAGCCGTTCCTGGTGGCATCGAGCCTGCACATCGTCATCTCGCAGCGTCTGGTGCGCGAGCTCTGCACGTACTGCAAACGGCCGATGCGCCCGACGCCGGAACAAATCAGGAAACTGGGTCGCTTCGGCGCCGGCCTGCGGGAAGTCTTCGTTCCGGCGGGCTGCCCCAGTTGCCTGAAGACCGGCTACTCAGGCCGGCGAGCCATCTTCGAGATGCTCACCACGACCGAGGCGTTGCGCGAGACGGTCATGAAGAGCCCCACCCAGAAACAGATCGAGGAAGCGCTCAAGGGCAGCCAGTTCAGCCGCCTGCGGGACAGCGGCCACCAGCTCGTCGCCGAGGGCATCACCGCCTTTGATGAGATCGAGCACGCGGTCGGGCGATGAGCGCCGCGCCTGGTTCCGGTTGACATCCGCGGGGAATGGGCCGATATATGATCTGTCAGGTCGGTTCCGCGGACGCGCATGTTGGGAGGCGCCATGGACAAGGTACGCATCGGGGTCATCGGGCTGGGCAACATGGGGGCCTTTCATGCTGCGTACCTGAACTCCATTGAGGGCGCCCACCTCACGGCCGTTTGCGATGTCGATCGCGCGCGCGTTGACCGGGCCTGCAAGGATCGCGACATCGCCGGCTTCCAGACTTACCAGCAGCTCATCGATTCCGGCGCCGTCGACGCCGTGCTCGTTGCCACCCCGCATTTCCAGCACGGTGAGATCGCCCGCGCAGCGTTGGCCAAGGGCCTGCACGTCCTGATGGAGAAGCCGATGGCCGTCACCATCGGCGACGCCCGCCGGACCATCGAGACGCAGGGCAAGTCCCCGCAGCTCAAGTTCGCCATGATGTTCCAGATGCGGACCTTTCCGATGTACCGCAAGCTGCGCGAGCTGATCGCCGATGGCGAACTCGGGGAGATCTCCCGCGTCACCTGGCTGATCACCGACTGGTTCCGCACCTGGACCTATTACGGCTCGGGCGGATGGCGTGCCACCTGGGCCGGCGAGGGCGGCGGGGTGCTGCTCAACCAGTGCCCGCACAATCTCGACCTCCTCCCTTGGATCACCGGCCTGATGCCCGGCCGCATCACCGCTGTCGCGACCATCGGCAAGACCCACCCCATCGAGGTTGAGGACGAAGTCAGCGCCATCCTCGAGTACCCCAACGGCGCCGTCGGCCACTTCGTCACCACCACCGGCGAAGCGCCCGGCACCAATCGTCTTGAGATCGCCGGAGATCGCGGCAAGCTCGTCCTCGAGCGCGGCAAGATCGTCTTCACCCGCACCCGAAAAGGCGTCCGCGAGATCCGCGAAACCAGCCCCGAAGCCTTCGCCAGCGTCGAGGCATGGGACATCGACATTCCCTACGGCACGGACAGCCGCGAGCCACACACCATCATCACCCAGAACTTCGTCAACGCCATTCTCAAGGATCAAGCGCTGATCTGCCCCGGCGCCGAAGGCGCCAAGGGCCTGGAGATCGGCAACGCCATGCTCATGGCCGGCATCACGCGAGCCCCCGTCAACCTGCCGCTCGACGCCGGCGCCTACGAGCAACTGCTGAAGGATCTGACGGCCACATACGGGGGCAGGAAAACGGTGCAGGCGCGCCCCGACGCCGTCACCGACATCACGGCGTCATTCAAGCATTGAGGGGAGCCCCCCTGAGCTGGTCGCGAGTGGCGAGCCCGGCGTGAGTCATGCCGGGCTACATGCGAGCGACCATGCGATGACTTGGCTGCGTGGGAGCCTCCGCGTAGATTAGGGAGAAGATGGAGGTTTCGGCCATGACCACGCCGGCAGCACAGCCGCTTCGCCCTAAGGCATCCAGCAGGAAACGAACGTCCCCCAAGCTCTCACGGCTCCACAAGCCGCCGGACATGTCGCTGGAGACATGGCAGACCGAGCTTCGCCGGCAGTTTGGCCGCGAGCAGAAGTTCCTCCTGAAAAGCACCGGCGGCCACCCCGTTTTTTCGGACTTCGAGGTTACCAACCCTCAACGCAAGAGCACCTATCGTGTCGCGATTCGCGGGGCCCGCCCGGGTGACAATTTCTGTTCGTGCCCCGACTTTGCGACCAATGCCCTCGGCACCTGCAAGCACATCGAGTTCACGCTTGCCCGCCTCAGTCGCAAGCCCGGGGCAAAGGCCGCGCTCCGCATCGGATTTCAGCCGTCCCACAGCGAGGTTCTCCTCAGATACGGCGCACGGCGAGAGGTGCGCTTTCGTCCCGGGTCCGAGTGCCCGCCGGAGCTTAAACGGCTGGCGCAGGGCTATTTCGCCGCCGATGGCGCGCTCCTGCCCGACGCCTTTACGCGTTTTCAGGGCTTTCTGTCCGACGCGTCGCGATTCGACCACGATATCCGGTGCTACGACGACGTACTCGGATTCGTGGCCGAGGTGCGCGACCGCCAGCGGCGCCAAGAACGCATCGCCGAGGCATTTCCCGGCGGCGTGCGCAATGCCGCGCTGGGCAGGCTCCTGCGAGTGCCGCTCTATGAGTACCAGCGTGAAGGCGCACTTTTCGCGGCCCGCGCCGGCCGATGTCTCATCGGCGACGAAATGGGCCTCGGCAAGACGGTCCAGGCGATGGCGGCCGCGCAGATCATGGCGCAGCAGTTCGGCGTCGAACGCGTGCTCATCATCTGCCCCACGTCGTTGAAGCATCAATGGGAGCGAGAGATCGCCCGTTTCGTCGATCGCTCGGCCGTGGTCATCGGCGGCCTGCGGCTCCGTCGCGAGCAGCTTTACAGAAACGCATCGTTCTACAAGATCACCAACTACGACACCGTACACCGCGATCTGGATCTGATTGCATCGTGGTCGCCGGATCTCGTCATTCTGGACGAAGCGCAACGGATCAAGAACTGGAAGACCCGCGCCGCCCGCAGCGTCAAACGCATCAACTCGCCTTACGCCATCGTCCTCACCGGCACGCCCCTGGAGAACCGTCTCGAAGAGCTCGTCTCCATCGTCGAGTTCGTAGACAGGCATCGTCTCGGCCCGACGTTCCGCTTCCTGGCCGATCACCAGGTCCTCAACGAGGTGGGCCGCGTCGTTGGCTATCGCGACCTCGACAACATCGGCAAGACGCTTGAACCCATCCTGCTCCGCCGCCAGAAAAAACAGGTGCTGCGGGAGCTTCCGGAGCGTCTGGACAAGAATTTCTTCGTGCCGATGACGCCCCAGCAGATGAACCATCACGAGGAGAACCGCGAGATCGTCGCCCGCATCGTGGCCAAGTGGCGGCGCTATCGGTTCCTCTCCGAAGCCGATCAGCGCCGCCTGATGATCGCGCTGCAGAACATGCGCATGAGCTGCGACAGCACGTATCTGCTGGATCAGCAGACGGACTTCGGCGTGAAGGTCGACGAGCTGGCCACTCTGCTGGGCGAGATCTACGAGTCGCCGGATGCGAAGGTGGTGGTTTTCAGCCAGTGGCTCCGCATGCACGAACTCGTGCGCCGGCGCTTTGAACGCCGGGCGTGGGGGCACGTGTTGTTCCATGGCGGCGTCCCCTCGGCGCAGCGCAAGATGCTGGTCGACCGTTTTCGCGAGGACCCGGCGTGCCGCGCGTTTCTGGCCACCGATGCTGGCGGCGTGGGCCTCAACCTCCAGCACGCCTCCGTCGTCGTCAACATGGACCTGCCCTGGAACCCCGCTGTTCTCGAACAGCGCATCGGGCGCGTGCATCGCCTGGGCCAGAGCCGCCCGGTCCGCGTCGTCAATTTCGTCTCGCAGGGAACCATCGAAGAGGGCATGCTCTCCATCATCAAGTTCAAGAAGTCGCTTTTTGCCGGCGTTCTCGATGGAGGGGAAAAGGAAGTCTTCCTCGGCGGCACGCGTCTTGGCCGCTTCATCGAGAGCGTTGAGCAGGCGACTACCTCGATCTCCGAAACGGTCGTCGAGGATGCCGCCGACCAGCAGAACGCCGCCGAAGCCGCCGCCGAGCCGACCTCCGCCGAGCAGGAGGCCCAGGCGCCGGCTGCGCCTGCCCCTGCCGCCGAGCCTTGGGCCGGCCTGTTGCAGAGTGGTCTGGCCATTCTCGAACAGCTTGCCGCCGCCTCGCGCGGCGCCCCAACGCCATCCGCCCAGGGCCTTTCGCTCGTCCGCCGCGATGAAGCGACCGGCGAGAACTACCTTCGCATCCCCGTCCCCAGCCCCGAAGTCCTCGACCGCGCGCTCCAGGCCATCGGCACCCTGCTTCATCGCTTTCACAAGTGACGTCAGGAGCGCGACCGGAGGTGTTTTCCCCCATGACCCGCGGCCTCGCACGCACTATCATCGGCGATGTATGAGTGACGTATCCACGGCGGTGCGCATCCTCCGGTCCGGCGGCTTGGTCGCCTTCCCGACGGAGACGGTCTACGGCCTTGGCGGCGACGCGACGAATGCCGCCGCCATTCAGCGCATTTTCACCGCCAAAGGTCGCCCGCCGACCAATCCCCTCATCGTCCACGTAGCCGACGAATCGATCGCGCGGCGATACGCCGCCGACTGGCCCGCCGTCGCCGCGCAGCTCACCAAGCGATTCTGGCCCGGGCCCTTGGCGCTGGTGGTCCCCAAGAAAGACACGATCGTTGACCTGGCCACCGCGTCTCTGCCCACCGTGGGCCTTCGCTGTCCCGATCACCCGTTGGCGCTGGAGCTTCTGAGGGAATTCGACGGTCCGATTGCCGCACCCAGCGCCAACCGCTCCACTCGCGTCAGCCCCACGACGGCCCGCCACGTGCGAGAGGAGCTCGGCGACGCCGTCGATTTCATCCTGGACGGCGGGCCTTGCCGCGTCGGCATCGAATCCACGGTGCTCGACCTGAGCACCAATCCGCCGACGGTGTTGCGCCCCGGGGACATCACTGCCCGGCAGATCGAAGCGGAGATCGGCCCCGTCATGGTTTTCCGCGGCGTCACCTCGTCGAGCGTCCCCGCCCATAGCCCCGGCCAGCACGCGCGCCACTATGCCCCGACCGCCGCCGCCTATTGCTTCGATTCCCGCCAGATTCCGCAGGTTGCTGATTGGTGCCGGGAGAATCTCGACCGGGCCTGGGCCGTGCTCTCCATCGAGCCGCTCGGCCTGGACCCCGCCGCCGCCGATCTGCTGCCCATCGTCAGCGCCACGGGCCGCGGTCCTGCTCACAAGTTCGTCCTCATGCCCAACGTGGCCCCGGAGTACGCCCGATGTCTCTACGCCACGCTCCGCTCGCTCGACCAGGAAGGCATCGAGGTCATCTGGGTACAGATGCCGCCCGACCAACCCCAATGGGCCGCCGTCCGCGACCGCCTCGCGCGCGCCACCAAGCCGCTCGATGACGTGCCCTTGAAATAGTGTCCGACAACCTCCCCCTCTTTCGATCTCGCGCTGTTTCTGCAACAATCCCCCCGTGTCCACCGCCGATCAGCAAACACCACCTGTCGATTGGCAAACGGTCCAGAGCGAGATCCTCTGCCCTCTGTGCGACTATAACCTCCGCGGGCTCATTGAGCCGCGCTGTCCTGAGTGCGGGTATCGCTTCGAATGGGCGGACCTGATCGACCCCGCCCGCCGGCGCCATCCCTATCTCTTCGAGCACCATCCGCACCGCCGAATCTGGTCGTTTTACAGGACGCTCAAGGGGGGCCTGAGGCCTAAGAAGTTCTGGACCAGCCTCCATCCCGCCCAGCCCTCACATGTCCGGCGCCTCGTGGTCTACTGGATCGTGTGCAACCTTGGGTTCTTGCTTCTGCCGCTGGCCACGGTGGCCGTTGACTTCGTCACTATCGCCAGAGAAATGCAGCAGATCCGAGCCCAGATCACCGCGTCTTACACAGCGTCTCCTCTGTTCCTCACCCGCGCGGCTTTTGATCAGTATCTCGATGAGACCTGCCCGCTGCCGCCAAGTCTGAGGTTCTTCCAAGCCGCGATTCGCGCGTCGGTCGAAAGGAGGAACGCCCTCGTCGCGTTGTTCGCATCGCTCCTGCTTGCCTGTTGGCCCTGGATTGTCTTCCTGCCGCTGATGATCTTCGGCGTCTCGATGCATCGCGCGCACGTGAAAACGATCCACGTTGTCCGCTGTGTCCTTTACTCCTCCGACACCTCGCTGTGGGTGGTCGCCCTGGCGCTCTTGCTCGCCATCCTGACAACGCTCGCCGCCTTGTATACCGGCGTCAGCTGGCTCGACCGTCACGACTTCATGCCGTTGGCCATCGCGGCACTCATGGCCGTGTTTCTGCTGCTGTATCTGTGGCGTCTGACGGTCGCCTACCGGCGTTACCTCAAGTTCGACCACTCGTTTGCCACGGTTCTGTCGGCCCACATCATCGCCGTCCTTTCCGTGCTCACGGTTCTGGTGCTCTGTGGGCTGGCTCTCGGTTAACGCCTTTGGCCGCTTTCACTTGGTGATGAGCCGGTGGATAATCCGCGTGTGGCGCAGCCGCCTACGCTAGATCCCTCCGTTGACTGGGGACAGACCCAGGGCGAGATCCTCTGTCCACTCTGCGACTACAATCTCCGCGGGCTTCCTGATCCGCGATGCCCCGAGTGCGGGTATCGCTTCGAATGGGCGGACCTGATCGACCCCGCCCGCCGCCGGCATCCGTATCTCTTCGAGCACCACCCGACACGCAAAGCATGGTCGTTCTTCAGGACGGTCCGCGGCGGCTTGTGGCCCCATCGGTTCTGGACCAGCCTCCATCCCGCCCAGCCCTCGTACGTCCGGAGGCTGATCCTCTACTGGTTCCTGGCATGTCTTCCCTTTCTGCTGGTCGGCCTTTCGTGGCTGTTCCTTGTGCTCAGTAATCTGGCGCAGAGGACACAGCAGGACCGGGCGGCCATCATCGCGACGTTCAACAATCCCGTCGCAGCCCTTGATCCGGCGTTCGCGACCTTGGTGCAGCGCTTCCCCAACCGCGCCGCACTGGATCAATATCTCGACACCCACCTCCCACTGCCCCCCAGCCTGCGGTTCCTCCAGCGAGCGCTCAGACGGGAATGGCGGCCCCCATGGACCCAATCGCTCGTCCGGCTGGTCCGCGTGAGCCTGATTCTGTTCTGCTGGCCCTGGCTGACCTTCCTGATCCTGCTGCTCTATCGCATGTCCATGCGCCGCGCTCGCATCAGGAACGTCCACATCCTCCGCTGCGTCGTCTACTGCTCCGATGTCATACTCTGGACAGCCCCCGCTGGCGCTCTTGCATACCTGGTACGCGTAGCCCTCGTATTCGGCGCGATCGATCCGGCACGACTCTCTTTCCACCGTCTGGATGCGCCGGCGGTCGACACGGCCGGTATCCTGGTCGCTGGCGCTTTCTTCCTGGCGTTCATCTGGCGACTGACGATTGCGTACCGCAGTTACCTCAGGTTCGACCATGCATTGGCCACCGTGCTGGCTTCGCAGATCATCGCGCTGCTGATCGTCGTGAACCTTCTTGTGGAGCGACGGCCCTTCTGAGGCGCGCCGGGGGTGTCTGGCGCTGTGGTTTGTCACTCGCCGCCATAGAATACGGGCTCATGGATCTGCTCTACCTCGACAACAACGCCACCACCCGAGTTGCGCCGCAGGTCCTCGACGCCATGCTCCCGTACCTGACCCAGTGGTATGGCAACCCGTCGAGCGTGCATCGGTTCGGTCAGCGCAGCAGGCAAGGCCTTGAGGAGGCCCGCGCGCAGATGGCCCAGTTGATCGGCTGCAGCGATCAAGAGCTGATTTTCACCAGCGGCGGCACCGAGGCGATCAACACCGCCATCCGCGGCGTGCTGGCAACAAGAGCGCCGCGCCGAAAAATCGTCGTTTCGACCGTGGAGCACTCCGCGACCCGCCAGCTCTGCCGGGAGCTGGCGATGAACGGCATCGAGATCGTTGAGGTCGGCGTCGATCGCGCCGGGGCGCTGGACATGAATCACCTGCGCAGCTTCGTCGACGATCAGATCGCCCTCGTGAGCATCATGTGGGCCAACAACGAGACGGGTGTGCTGTTCCCGGTCGAGCAGATCGCGGCGATCTGCCGCGAGAGGAGCGTGCCGTTCCACTGCGACGGCGTGCAGGCGGCGGGCAAGATACGAGTCGACGTCCGGGCCGCCGGCGTGGATCTGATGAGCCTGGCGGCGCACAAATTCCACGGGCCCAAGGGAACGGGAGCGCTATATGTCCGCCGAGGCGTGCGACTGCAACCGCTGATCATCGGCGGCGCGCAGGAACGGCAGAAACGCGGGGGGACCGAGAACGTCGCGGGCATCGTGGGCATGGGAAAGGCGGCGGAGCTGGCGGACGCCGCGCTCGCCCAGATGCCAGAGGTCGCTGCTTTGCGCGATCGATTGGAGCGGGAGATCCTGACGACCATCCAGGGAACGTATGTCAACGGGTGTACGGACATGCGCCTGCCGAACACCACGAACATCGCCTTCGCACGCCTGGAGGCCGATGCGATTCTGCTGCTCCTGAGCGAACGGGGGATCTGCGCCTCAGCCGGGGCGGCGTGCAGCAGCGGGAGCCTCGAACCGTCGCACGTCCTGCGGGCGATGGGGATCGACGAGCGGATCGCCCACGGGGCTGTTCGCTTCAGCCTGTCGAGGTACACGACGGCCGCGGAGATCAGCCACACGATCGACGGACTGGCCGGGGTGATCCAGCGGCTCCGGGAGGTGCTGCCGGTCGGGTAATCCGGTTGAAGAGTCGCCCGGGGTCTCTGGACAATTGGGGGCACTGGCTGCACACTTGACTGGCGCATGGTTCTGGGCACTCTTGGGATGGATAGCCTCGTTGCGGTGCTGCTGGTGCTCGGCGGAGCGATCGCGCTGCTGATCGCCGTGCTGGCGGGCGTGGGGTGGTTCTTCTCGCCAGCGGAGTTGTCGCCGGGGCGCAGGGCCATTGGGCATTGGCTGCCCGTTGCCGCGACGGCGGTGGTCGCGACGCTGCTGGGGCATGCGGAGATGGGGTTCGGGGTGGTGTTCGGGACAAGCGTGGCGGCGATGTCCGCGGTCGCGGGGTTCGTCATGCTGGCTGGGCCGACAGGGGCGATTCCGGCGCGCGCGGGGCGCGTGTGGGCGTTGCTGCCCGCGGCGACGACCCTGGCGTTTGCCATCGGTTTCCGCGGGAACGTCGGCCTCTTCGAAGCCGCTGTCCTGGCCATCCAGGGGGTGCTGGTGCTTGGGGTCTGGACGGATTGGCGCGAGGCCGGGCGGTGGGTGGAGCAGGCGCCGGGAGAAGCTGCGCCCCGCAGATGGCAGCCCAGGGGGATGCGCATTATCCATATCACTGCCGCGCTGGTGCTATGCGTCGTGGCCGCATGGGCGGCGACTCGAGGGGCCGAGCAGCTCAGCCGCCTGGATGTGAGATACTCCACATCGGCGATCGCCGCCACGTTCCTGAGCGTCGCGCTCGTGATGCCCATGATCGGCACCGGCGTGCCGCCGGCGTCGCGCGCATGCGGTTGGTCGCCCCTGACCGCCCAGGTGGGGGTCGTGTATCTGAACCTGTGCCTGCTGTTGCCGTTGGTGATCGTCATCGCCATGCTGATGGCCTGGGGCGGAGCGGCCAGCACCCAGGGGCCGACGGACACGGTGATCTTCCCGCGTTTGACCTGGCGGATCGACGCGCTGGCCGGGGTGGTGCTCTCACTGGTGTTCATGGCGCTTTCGGCAGGGCGCTTGAAGACGGACCGCCAACTGGCGGGAGGGCTGGTCATCGGGTATTGCATGTACCTGCTGTGCGTCATGGCAGCGGACATGCGGGGGTAGCGCCCAAGAGTCACGGAGCGTGAGCGGGGGATGAGCTAACGGCGGGGAGATCGTAACAGCAGACGGCTTCGGCGCAACAGGTTCATCGGCGAGCTTCCGGGATCCGGGTGGAATCCCGTGTGGGCGGCTTGCCAAACGACGGAGCCGTTCATAGACTTCTGCGCTTGCGTGAGAGACATCGCGTCGGTTGGCCTTCGCCTCCTTATGTTTCATGTTTGCGGTTTTTCCCACATTCGCTGGTGCGCCTTTGGCCGCGGGGGCCATTCCGCCTGTGCTGGTGCTGGCGATGTGCGTGGTGGCGGGGGTCGGCACCGTGCTGGTGTTGCCGGGCAGCCACGAGAGATCGGTCCGGACGATCGGGGGGGGGGCCCTGCTCTGTGTTTTCCTGATTTTTGCCGCATTGTTGATCCGGCAGGGCGCGATGAAGGGGGCGGGGCAGGTGTATTTCTGGCTCTTTGCCGCGATCGCGATCCTGAGCGCGGTCCGCGTCATCAGCCACGACAAGCCGGTGTATTCGGCGCTGTATTTCCTGTTGACCGTGGTGGCGACGGCGGGTCTGTTCGTGTTGCTCTGGGCCGAGTTCATGGCCGCGGCGCTGGTCTTGATCTATGCGGGGGCGATCGTGGCGACCTATGTTTTCGTCATCATGTTGGCGCAGCAGACGGGAAGCGTAGGGCGTGCTACGGAGGGCGGAGACTATGACCGCATCAGCCGCGAGCCGATCGCGGCGTGCGCCGTGGGGTTTACGCTGATGGGGCTGATCCTCTTCGTTATCTTTGACATGGTGAGCTTCGTCGGGCCGACCAAGCTGCCGAAGGGGGGCGAGGCCCAAGGCACGGCCCAGCGGCTTGGGGAGCACTTATTCACCAGCCAGGTCGTGAGCCTGGAAATGGCGGCCGTCATCCTGGCGATGGCCGTAGTGGGGGCGGTGGTCATCGCGGGGCGGAAGGTGGCTGAGCCGGCGCCGGCGCGCGAGCCGACGGGGGATGTTCATGATGTCGATCCAAAGCAAGTGCCGGTGTACGGGACGGACGAACGGCGGACCAAGGTGTATCCGGAAAAATGATTCCTCTGGTTGGTGGTCGATGGCGATGAGTGAACCGGTGTTGCGGCAATATCTGGCGGTGGGCGCGATCCTCTTTGCGATCGGGCTGATCGGTTTTATGACCCGGCGAAATCTGATTGTGCTGTTCCTGAGCACCGAGGTGATGTTCCAGGGGGTGGCCGTCAACTTCATCGCGTTTGGGCGGTATCACGGGAGCCTCGAAGGACAGGCGTTCGTGATTTTCCTCCTGGCGATCGCAGCGGCGGAGGCGGCGCTGGCATTGGGGCTGATCGTGCAGTTGTTCCGGAGACGCCATACCCTCGATGCGGAGTCGTGGCGGGAACTGAAGGGGTAGCTGCTGGCAGCGGACCAGGCGGGGGACGAGAGACGGTTATGGAGCAGTTGTTCGCGGTCAAATACTCGTACCTGATCCCGCTGCTGCCATTGTTCGGCGCGGTCGCGGCGGGGTTGCTCGGGGCCCGGTGGCTGAAGGAGCGCGCGCACTGGGCGATCTGGATCACCGTCGGGGGCAGCGCGGTGCTCAGTCTGGCGCTCCTGACGGGCATGATCAGGCACGTGCCGGCGGAGGTGCGAGAGCGGGCGCACATCGAGAGCAGCGGAGTCATCGATGCGGGGGAATCGCTCAGCGACTCGGCCCAGATGGCTTATGCGTTCCGGGTGTCGGCCTCGAAGCACCTTTATACCTGGCTGGAGGCCGGGAAATTCAAGGCGGAAGTGGGTTTCTTCCTCGATCCGCTCACCGCGGTGATGCTGTGCATCGTGACCGGAATAGGGCTGCTGATTGCGATCTACTCGAAAGGGTACATGGCGGGCGAGCGGGGTTACTTCCGGTTCTTCGCGTATGTCGGGTTGTTCATCTTCGCGATGACGGTCCTGGTGATGGCGGACAACTTCCTTCTGCTGTACCTGGGGTGGGAGGGCGTGGGGCTGTGTTCCTATCTGCTGATCGGGCATGATTACCAGAGGCCTGCGGCGCGAGAGGCGGCGAAGAAGGCGTTCCTGGTCAACCGCGTTGGGGACTGCGGGTTCGCGCTGGGGATCATGCTGATGTACGTGACGTTCGGCACGGTCAGCTATTACGGGAACCCCCGGAATCCGGTGGAGTACGGCGTCCTGATCCAGGCGGCGACCAACGTGTCGCTGTCCCCATGGCAGCAGTCGGCGGCCCAGTGGATACCGTTCCTGCTCCTGCTGGGCGCCATCGGAAAGTCGGCACAGTTCCCCTTGCACGTGTGGTTGCCCGACGCGATGGAGGGTCCCACGCCCGTCAGCGCGCTGATTCACGCGGCGACGATGGTGACCGCGGGCGTGTACATGATCGTGCGATGCGGAACGCTGTTCGTCGGGAACGGCGCGGCGACGATGACGGTGGCGGCGGTCGGGGTGTTCACGGCGCTGTTTGCGGCGACGATCGCGATGCGGCAGTTCGATCTGAAGCGGGTGTTCGCATATTCGACCATCAGCCAACTGGGGTACATGTTTGCCGCCGCTGGCGTTCTGGCGCCCGTGCCGGCCATCTTCCACCTGCTGACGCACGCGTTCTTCAAAGCATTGTTGTTCCTTTCGTGCGGCTTGGTGATGCACGCGACCATGGGAGAGCTGGATCTCCGAAAGCTGAGCGGGCTGAAGCGCGTGCTCCCCTGGACGAACCGCTTGATGCTGGTGGGGTGCATGGCACTGGCGGGGGTGCCCTTTGTCTCGGCCGGGTTCTTCTCCAAGGACCAGATCATCGCCGCCGCGTGGTATCAGAATAAGCTCTTCGGGCTGGCGCTCCTGGTGGCGGCGTTCTTGACAGCGTACTACACGTTCCGCGTGTATTTCCGGGTGTTCCAGGGACCGACCGTGTTGCCCCACGGTGCTGAAACGCATGGGCAGGGCGACCAGCAGCATGGACGCCGTGAGCCGGCGGTGATGATCCTGCCGCTGGTGGTGTTGGCGGTCGGCGCCGTGCTGGCGGGGTATCTGAACTGGCCGGACCGACAGGCGAGCCTGGGCAGATTCCTGGGCCAGAGCCCGTCGCTGTGTCTGTCCCACACCTTGGCCAGCCGCTACGGGGTCGACGTGCCTCCGGTGCCGTTCGGCGTGGAGGAGGATCCGGATAAGAAAGTGCGGGATGCGATGAACGTTCTCCACACGAACATGATGGTCGCCAGCGGGCTTATCGCGGCGCTGGGCATCTACGTTGCATACCTGTTCCACCGCAAGTACCGGACCCGAGGTGAAGAGTTGGCGATGAGGTTCCCGAGCCTCAACCGGATGCTGGAGCGCAAGTACTGGGTGGACGAGGTGTATCAGGGAGCGATCGTGGAGCCGTTGCGGCGGCTGGGGCGGGCGTTCAACCTGGCGGATCGGTTTGTCATCGACGGGATCGTGCGGGCGGTGAGCCTCGCGCCCCAGGTCGGGGGATTCGCCCTCAAGCTGACGACGCAGCGGGGATCGCTCCAGGGGTACGCGGTGCTGATGCTGTTGGGGATAGCGGCGATTCTGCTGATCGTG
>Ga0315286_10001411_pt1 | contig 21750 bp, 15 predicted proteins | sample YL17G10_0_MG_FD_205038 | JGI IMG/M metagenome (GOLD analysis project Ga0315286, IMG submission 205038) | Sediment microbial communities from Yellowstone Lake, YNP, Wyoming, USA - YL17G10_0 | ecosystem: Environmental > Aquatic > Freshwater > Lake > Sediment | place: USA: Wyoming | collected...
GGTTGCTGACGACCCTCTGCTACGCCGTCGTGTTCGCCGCCGTACTCGCCCACCTGCGCCGGGCGGAGCAGTGGCGCCGCACGCGCTTCGCGATCGTTGTCTCCAGCCTGCCGGCCGCGGCGTACGCGGTGCTGCAGCGTCTCGGCCGGGACCCCGTCGGCTTCCCGCACGACGACCTACGGGTGTCGTCGACCCTCGGAAATCCGATCTTCCTGGGCGCGTTCCTGGTCATGACCCTCCTGGTGACCGCCGACGCCCTCGCCGACGCGGCGCTGCGCGCGCGCGCGGCGCGGCGGTGCGCCCCCCCCGCCCGGGGCGGGTGGCCGGCGTCGGCCACGGTCGCAGCACTGGCCGCCGTAATGCTCGCTCAGCTCGCCGGCCTCGTCCTCACCGAGAGCCGGGGACCGGTCGCCGGCCTGCTTGCGGGAGCGGCGCTGGCCGCCCTGCTCGCGGCGCTGGCCGTCGCCCGCCCCGCCCCGGCGCGGCCGAGGTCGCGACACCTGGTCCTGCTCGTGGCGCTGGCTGGCGCTTGCCTGATCGCGGGCGCCGCCCTGCTCGTCGGCCGCGCCGGCACGCCGGCGGCGGCGCTGCGCGACGTGCCCTTGCTCGGTCGGCTTGCCTCCGCGCTCGACACCGGGGACTTCACGCGCAGGGTCCGCACCCTGATCTGGGACACCACTGTCGAGCTGGTGACGACGGCGCCGCCGCTGCGCACCGCCGCGGGCGCCGAGGATCCGCTGCATGCCGCCCGCCGCGCGGTCGGCTACGGGCCCGAGTGCTTCGACCTCGCGTTCAATCGCGTCTACCCGGCCGCTCTCGGTCGCATCGAGTCGCGCAACGCGGTGCCGGATCGGGCCCACGACGAGGCGTTCGACCTGCTGGTCACCCAGGGCGCGGCCGGGGTCGCGGCGTGGCTCTGGCTGTTCGCTGCCGTCCTCGGGGGCGTACTCGGTTTCCTCGGCCTCGACCCCGGTGGCAGGGACCGGCCGCTCGCGGCGTGGTGGATCGCCGCCGGCGCAGCGGCCGGCGTCGCCCTGACGATGGTAGCGCGCCAGTCCGGCCTGGCCGGCCCGGCCCTGACGGTCGGCACGGTGGCGGGCGCCGCCATTGCCGCGCTCATGGGATCCTGGCGGCGGCAGGCGGAGGAGGCGCCCGCGCCCACCCAGGCGCGGACGGCGATCCTGCTCGCTGCGGTGATCGCGGCGCACCTCGTCGAGACCGCCTTCGGCATCGCCGTCACGCCGACCCGGCTGCTGCTCTTCCTCCTGCTCGCCGTGCTCGTCGCCGAGCTGGTCGGCTGGGTCCGCCCCGAGGAGCCGCTCGGCGAGGGCATGGCGATGACGCCTCCGCGCGTGCCGGCGGCAGGGGAGAATGGCGACGTCGTCGCGCGTCTCCTGCTGGTGGGCTGGGCCGTCGCGGTGACGGCGTTCGGCCTCACGGTGGCACCCGCCGGCGAGACCGGGTTCGCCGGTGCTCTCGTCCGCCTGCTCAGCGCCGGCGCCGCATCGCCGCCCGGGCCGTCGCCGCTCGTCACGGCGGCGCTGCTGACGCTGGCGATCGCCGTGCCTCTCGCGCTGCTCGCGACACACCGGCGGCGCGGCGGGCTCGTCGTGGTGCGGGCAGCGGCGACCGTCCTGCTCGCGCCTTGCGTCGTGGTGGTACTGCTCGCGTTCCGCTTCGCCGCCACGGCGGGCCTGCAGCGCGGCGGCGCCGGCCCCGTGGCTCTCGCCGAGCACGTCGCCGGTCACGCCCCGGCCTTTGCTCTCTGCCTCCTCGCGTTCACCGGCCTGCTGGCGCTGGCTCTCGCCGGCCCACTCGCGACCCCGGGCGGCGACTGGATGGCGCTGCGCGTAGCCCGCCAGGGCCTGGCGGCGACCCTGGTGATCGCGGCCGGGTTGCTCGCCTTCCCGCCGCTGCTCCGGCCCCTCCGCGCCGACACCATGACGAAGCACGCCAACGCCTACCTTGCCACCGGCGACGCCGACGCCGCGCTCGCCCTGCTCGCCCGCGCCCGCGAGCTGGCGCCGCGCGAGACGGCGGTGCTGACGGCCACCGCGCGCGCCGCGGTAGGCCGGCTGCGGATCGGCGACGAGCCGGCGACGCGCGCGCTGCTGACCGCGGCCGGAATCGCCGCCAGCCTGCGCGCCGAACGGTTCGAGCCGCTCGACCCCGACCACCCGGTCAACCACGCCCGCGTGCTGGTGGCCGCTGCGGCGGCCGGCGCGACCGACGCCGCGCGCGCCGCGCTGCTCTCCCGGGCGGCGGCGCTGTACCGCGAGGGGCTCGTCCTGCGGCCGCAGTCGGTGCTCTTTCGCGTCGAGCTGGCCGGCACTCTCCTGCGCGCCGGCGACACCGGCCCGGCGCGGGCGGAGCTGCGCCGGGCGATCGGGCTCGACCCCACCTTCGAGGTCCCCGCACTCATGCTGGCCGGGATCGAGCACGGCCTTGCGGGCCAGGCTGCGCAGGCCGGTCGCCCGGAAGACGCGGCGCGGCACCTGCGAGCGGCGCTGGCGACGTTGAAGGAGCTGCTCCGCTTCCAGCCCGACGTGCGCGCGGCGGCGGAGGCGGCTGCGGCGCTGCACGCCAAGCTAGGCGACGACGATGCCGTCGCCGCCTACCAGGCGCTTCTCGTCGGCGGGGGCGAGAGCGCGGAGTTGCACCAGATGCTCGCGCTGCTGGCGGCGGAAGCCGGCGATCGCGGCCGCGCCGTCCGGCACGCCCGCAAGGCGGTGGAGCTGGCGCCGCCGGCGCTTCGGCCGCAGGCGGAGGCCACCCTGAGACTGGTCGAAGGCGCGCCCGGCGAGGCCTCGCCGCAGCGGCCGTAGGGTCCGTCTACGAAGTGAATTGACGGGAGTGCTATGCTGTATCTTGGTTCGAGGGCAGTGAGCAAGTCGTCCCTGGCGCAGGGGAGGTGTGTTGTGTCACGTCCGCAGTCGAGCACCCGCCACGTCACACCGGTCAGGCTCCTCTCTCCGCTCCTCTCGCTCGCCGTACTCGCCGGGGCCGTTGCCCCTGCGGCGGCGCAGTCGCCCTCTCTCAGGCCGGTCCGCCGCGCGGGCATCGCGCCCCCCGTCGCCGCTTCTGACTTCATCACCTTCACACTGACTCCGACCGCCCTTTTCACGAAGACGGTCGGGACCGATCCCGGCTCGTGCGCCAACACCAACGTGATCACGATCACGGGCCCCGGCTACGTCACCTACTGCTACGCCGTCACCAACACCGGTCTCATCACCGTGGTTCTGCAGGACCTCATCGACAGCGAGCTCGGCGACATCCTGGGCGGGAACGAGCCCACGCTCGGCGTGGGCGCCTCCATGTTCCTGACCCAGAGCGCGTGGCTCACCCAGACCACGGTCAACCAGGTCAGCTTGATGGCCACCCTCCCCCTCACGCAGACTCCGCCGCTCACGCTGACCAACGCCGCGACGGTCACGGTCGTCCCGCTGGGACTCATCCCCTCGATCGCGCTGACCAAGACCGTCGGCACCGACCCCGCAACCTGCGCCGCCTCGAAGGCCATCACCCTGGTCGGCGGCGGCGACGTCACCTACTGCTACACCGTCGTGAACACCGGCAACCTCACGCTAAACCTGCACGACCTCGACGACACCAACCTCGGCCAGATCCTGCAGAGCTACTACTACACGCTGACCCCCGGCGCGTCCACCTTCGTCACCGCGAGTGCGTTCCTCACCCAGACCACCGTCAACGGCGCCACCTGGGTCGCCACCAACGCGGTCTCACCGACGATATTCCTCACAATCTCCTCGCCCGGCCTCGGGGTCCACGCCCTCAACGGGACCCTGGCCTTCACCACCTCCGCCACCGATTACGCCACGGCCACGGTCCTCACTGCGCACCCGTCGATCGTGCTGACGAAGACCGTCGGCACGGACCCCGGCGTCTGCGCCGGCACCGGAACGATCACCGTCGTCAACCAGGCGCACGCGGACGTCTACTACTGCTACCAAGTGCTCAACACCGGCGACGTCACCCTGAGCGTGCACGACCTCGTCGACAGCGAGCTCGGCACGCTGCTGTCGGGTTTCTCCTACGACCTGCCGCCGGGAGGGAGCACCAACTTCATTCAGGGCGCGGCTCTCACCCAGACGACGGCGAACACCGCAACGTGGACGGCCGGGCTGGCCGGGATCGCCTCGGCGAGCGCCGGCGGGTTGGCCACGGTCGACTTCGACTACGTGAACGTCGCGGTGCTGTCGCGGTCCGGGCTGGCTCTCCTGCTGCTGGTCGTTGCCGGGGCTGGTCTCGTGCTGCTGCGCCGGTACGTCTGAGCCTCGTCACCCGCCGCGCCGGCTCGCCTGTTCCCCTCTGAAGTGCGCTATCAGCCTGTCCAGCGTGTCGTCGAGCGACAGGGCGGGGCGCCACCCCGTCAGTGACGAGATGCGGCGGGTGTCCGGGACACGCCGCAGCATGTCCTCGAACCCCTCCTCGTAGGCCACCTCGAACGGCACCAGCGTGATTGCGCCCTCGGCGACCAACTCGGCGGCGGTGCGGCTGCCGCCGCGAACGCGCGCCACCACGCGGCGCGCGAGCTCGAGGATCGACACCTCCTCGAGCGAGCCGACGTTGAACGCGGCGCCGACCGCGGCGCCGCAGTCGGCGAGCGCGAGCACGGCGCGCACGGTGTCGCTCACGTCGCAGAAGCAGCGGGTCTGCGAGCCGTCGCCGTAGACGGTCAGCGGCGTGCCTTCCATGGCCTGGCGGACGAGCCGCGGCACGACCATGCCGTACTGGCCGCTCTGCCGCGGCCCCACGGTGTTGAAGAACCGCATCACCACCACCGGCAGCCCGTTCTGGCGGTGGTAGGCGAACGCCAGGTACTCGCCGGTGGCCTTCGATGTCGAGTAGCACCAGCGCGAGCGCGTGGTCGGCCCGAGCAGCCGGTCGTCGTCCTCGGCGAAAGGCGAGCCTGGGCTCTTCCCGTAGATCTCCGAGCTCGAGGCGAGCAGAACCTTGCGGCGGTAGCGCTGCGCCACCGCCAGCACCTGGCGGGTGCCGAGGATGTTGCACTCGATGACGCGCACCGGGTCGCGGATGATCAGGTCGACGCCGACCGCCGCGGCGAGGTGGACGATGACGTCGCTCTCGGCGGCGAGACGGTCGAGCACTGTCTCGTTGGCGATCGAGTCGATCGCGAAGCGGAAGCGCTCGTGCGTCGCCAGGTGCTCGATGTTGGCGAAGCTCCCAGTCGAGAGGTCGTCGATCACGGTGACCGCATCGCCCCGCGCGATCAGCGCGTCCGCCAGGTGGCTGCCGATGAAACCGGCGCCGCCGGTGATCAGGAAGCGGACGGGGAGATGCGCGGGTGTCGTCATCGATTGCCTCCGGGCGAAGCGGGCGGCGACGGGCGAGCGCACTCGAACCAGACCAGAGCGGCGAGGCCGCCGAGCGCTGTCATGCCGAGCACCGCGTAGGCCGCGAGCGGGCCGGCGCTGCTGGCGAAGATCGCCACCCCGCCGCAGCAGCACCCCGCCAGGTAGATGAGCAGGACTGCCTCGCGCGTCGTCCACCCGCGCGCGACCAACCGGTGCGAGACGTGGTCCTTTCCCGGCGTGGTCAGGGGGTTCTTGCCGCGGCGCAGCCGGGAGACGACGACCAGCGTGGTGTCGAACACCGCGACCCCCAGCACGAGCACCGGCACCATCCAGGTCACCCACGGCACGTTGGCCGGGAAGCGCAGCTTGACGCCCAGGCCGGCGAGCACGAAGCCGAGGAACAGGCTGCCGGAGTCGCCCATGAATATGCTCGCGGGGTTGAAGTTGTACACGAGGAACCCGGCGCAGGCACCGAGCACCGCGGCGGCCAGCGAGCTCACCAGCACCTGCCCGTTCATCGCCGCGAGCACGAGAAACCACCCGGCCGCCACCGCGGTCACGCCGCTCGCCAGCCCGTCCATGTTGTCGAGCAGGTTGATCGCGTTGGTGATCCCGATCGTCCACAGCAGCGTCAACGCGACATTGGCCCACATCGGCACGGGCAGCTCGACGCGGACGCCGGCGAGCAGCGTCACCAGAGCGGCGGTGAGCTGGACCGCCAGCTTCGTCGCGGCGCCGAGGCCGCGGCGATCGTCCCACAGGCCCCAGAACGACACCCAGGTGGCGCCGATCAGGATCGCCGCGAGCTGAGCCAGCGCGTCGGTGCGCGGCGCGATCAGCAGCGAGCCGACCACCGCGAGGTAGAGGGCGAGGCCGCCGAGGACCGGCACCGCGGCGGCATGCACCTTGCGGTCGGCGGGGTGGTCGAGCATGCCGACACGCACAGCCAGACGGCGCATCACCGGCGTCGCCAGCGCGGCCACTACGAGCGCCGTGGCGAACACCCCCAGAGCCCGTTCTCCGCCCATGCCTGCTCTTCGCCGCCTCCCGTGGTGTCACCGCTTGAGTTCGCTTGCCGCCTCGCCTCATCATACCCTCGGTGACCACTCCCGCCATTGCCGCGCGTGACCAGGCCCCGGGCCGGCGGTCGCGCATCGTGATCGACGGGCGGTTCATCCAGGACCACTTCCCGGGGGTCGGCCGCTTCTGCTACAACCTGGTCGCCGCCCTCGCCCGCGCAGATCACGGGTACGACTTCATCGTGCCGGTCGCGCCGGCAAGGCTGAACTCGCGGTTCGACGTCGCGGCGCTGGCGAGCCCGCACGTCGTGCCGGTGCCGTGCGATATCCCCGTCCTCTCCCTCCGCGAGCAGTTGGCGATGCCGCGCCTGGCCCGCGCGTGGCGCGCCGACCTGTGGCACGCGCCCCACCCGGCGGTACCGCTGTTCCTGCCCTGCCGGTGGATGGTGAGCTGCCACGACGCCATCGCCGTGCAGCACCCCGCGTCGCTCGCCGCTCCGTGGCGGCGGCCGGTTGCCGCGCTGCTGTTGCACCGCGCGGTGCGCGCGGCGCGGGCCGTGGTCACGGTCTCGGAGGTGGCCCGGGCGGATGTGGTGAACGTGCTCGGCGCGCCGGCCGCGCGCACAACCGTGATCCACCACGGCGTCGAGCCGCGCTTTGCCCCGCAGAGCGAGGAGACGGTCGCCGCACTGAGGCAGCGCCTGGGCCTGCCGCCCGCCTACGCCCTCCACCTGTCGAGCGGCAAGCCGCACAAGAACCTGCCGCGACTGCTGGACGCCTGGCGAGCAGTTGCCGGCTCGGGTCCCGGTGCGGGGCTTGTCCTCGCGATCGCCGGCGGCGAAGCGCCGTCCCGGCGCGAGGTTGCCGCCGCCGATCCGGCGGTGCGATTCCTCGGCCCGATCCGCGAGGACGACCTGCCGGGGCTCTACGCGGGGGCGCGGCTGTTCGTCTTTCCCTCGCTCGTCGAGGGGTTCGGTCTGCCGGTGCTGGAGGCCATGGCGTGCGGTACCCCGGTCGTCTGCAGCAACGCCTCGAGCCTGCCCGAGGTCGCCGGCGAGGCGGCCGTGCTCTGCGACCCGAGCGACACGGCAGCCCTCGCCGCCGCCATGACCCGGATGCTCGCCGACCCCGACCTGCGGACCGCGCTGCGGCAGCGCGGGCTGGCGCGGGCGGCGCGCTTCACCTGGGGGGAGGCGGCGGAGCGCTTCGTGCGGGTGTACCGCGACGCGCTCGCGCAGGCGCCGCGCGCCGGCCGGCGCGGGAGCCGGGAGTGAGCCCGGAGTTGCCCGCCCGCGGCGACGCACGGCTGTCGATCCTGCACGTCTACAAGGACTACGCCCCGGTGCTCGGCGGCATCGAGAACCACGTCCGCGACCTCGCGGAGGCGCAGGCCCGTGCAGGCCACCGCGTCACCGTGCTGGTCGCGAGCCGCACGCGGCGACACGAGGACGCGATCCTCGACGGCGTCCGCGTCGTGCGCGTCGCCCGCTGGGGCACCGTCGCCTCGACCCCGCTCGCCCCCGGCTTCCTGCGCTGGCTCCCGCACCTGGAGGCCGACGTCGTCCACCTCCATTTTCCGCACCCGCCAGGGGAGGTCGCCTGGCTGCTGCGCGGCGGCGGGCGGCCTGCCGTCGTCACCTACCACTCGGACATCGTGCGCCAGCGCGTGATCGGCGCCCTCTACCGGCCGCTGCTCGCGCGCGTGCTCGACCGGGCCGCGGCGATCATCGCCGACAGCCCGCCCTACATCGACAGCTCGCCGGAGCTCCGCCGGCGGCGCGCGAAGTGCACCGCCGTACCGCTCGGGATCGACCTCGAGCGATTCGCCGGCGCCGCGACGGCGGCGGCCTCCCTGCGGGAGCGCCTGCTCCCCGGCGCCGGCTCCCGCGCGGTGCTGCTGTTCGTCGGCCGGCTGCGCTACTACAAGGGCCTCGACGTGCTCCTGCACGCTCTCGTGAAGCTGCCCAACGCCGTCCTGCTCGTCGTCGGCGACGGCCCGATGCGGACCGAGTGGGAGGCGCTCGCTCGACGCCTGCACGCCCCCGACCGCGTGGTGATGGCCGGCGACGTCAGCCCCGAGGAGCTGCCCGGGTGCTACGGCCTCGCCGACCTCCTCGTGCTGCCCTCGACGCTGCGCGCGGAGGCTTTCGGCACCGTGCTGCTCGAGGCGATGGCGGCGGGCGTGCCGCTGGTGTCGACCGAGCTGGCGACGGGCACGTCCTGGGTGAACCGGCACGGCGTCACCGGCCTGGTGGTCCCTCCCCGCGACCCGGCCGCGCTCGCAGAGGCGATCGCGTCGCTGCTCGCCGATCCCGAGCGCTGCCGGCGGATGGGCGCCGCCGGTCGCGAGCGCGCCCGCACCGAGCTCTCGCTCGAGGCGATGGTCGCCGGCGTCGAGCGGGTCTACCGCCGCGTGCTCTCGCGGCGGTCGCCGTAGCCCGCCGTCCCGCACGGCTCACGACGCACCCCCTCAGCGGGCACGCGACAGCCGCCGGACGGTCGCGAGCCGCTCGCGCACGACGGCGGGCTGCAACGCGAGGAGTGCGGCGGCAAACACCACGACCACGACGGCCGCCTCGAGCGCCAGCCGCGGCGCGGGAGCGAGCGCCGCGAGAGCCGCGGTGCGGGCCACGGCGAGGCCGCCGGCCAGCGCGAGTGCCGCGGCGAGCGCCGGGCAGGCGAGCGCCCGGCCGAGCGAGATCCCGAGCTCCCGGCGGAGCCGCCGGTGGATGAGCACCATGCCGAGCAGCATCGCGGTGCTGCTGGCGATGCCCGCGCCTATCGCGCCCAGGAGTAGCGTCAGCGGCACGCCCAGAGCGACCAGCACCCCGACCTGGGCGACGATGATGCCGATCACGACGCGCGGCTTGCCGATCCCGTTGAACAGCGCGCTCGCGTTCTCCCACAGCGGCCGCAGCACCGATGCGAGGAGCAGGATGCGCAGGTACGGCACGCTCGGCAGCCAGCGCTCGCCGAACAGCAGCGTGATCAGCTCGGGCGCGGTGACGAACACGACAACCGCCAGGGGAAACGCGGCGGCGCCGATGAACCACGCCGACAGCGTCACGGTTCGGCCGAGGCCGGCCCGGTCGCCGTCGAGCCTGGCGTAGGCGTACAGGGCGGTGCGGCTGCTGATCGCGTTGAACAGCAGCGCCGGCCACTGCGCCGTGCGGCTGCCGCGGTCGTAGAAGCCGAGCGCCGCGGTGCCGCGCAAGGCCCCGACCAGGAACGTGTCCAGGGTGGCGGCCTGGTTCGCGGCCAGGGAGGCGGCTCCGGCGGTCAGGCCGAACGTCGCGAGCTGCCTTGCCCGCTGCCGGTCGAAGCGGTGCTCGCACCGGAGGATGCGGGCGAGACCGGACCGGTTGAGCCACGCCAGGCCGCCGAGCGTGAGCACGGCGAAGGAGATGTTCTGCGCCGCCAGGCTCCACGCGCCGGCGCCGCGGGTGGCGAGCCAGATCGCCGGCAGGTACGACACCGTCACCGCGGCGACCTGCAGCGCCGCCAGCCGCGGGAAGTCGAGCTGCTTCTCGAGCAGGATCGCGAGCGGGTTGCCGAGACCCTGGACGACGCTGGCGAGCACCAGCGCCGCGAACAGCGCCCGCAGTGCCGCCGGGAGCAGCGCCAGCGCGACCGCCGCCGGGACGAGGCTGCCGACGGCCAGCGCGACTTCGATGGCGACGTAGCTGTACAGGTCCGCGTCGCCGTCGTCGCGGTGACGGGCGAACGCCACGCCCACGGCCATCTTCGGCTGGAGCATGACGAGGCCGGCCACGTAGGTCGCCAGTGCGAACGCGCCGAACGCCTCGGCGGGGAGGAGACGCGTCAGCACGACCATGACCGCGAAGCCGAACCCGATCGACCACCAGGATCCGGCGGCGACCATCCAGCTCCCCCGCACCAGCCTCGCCGCGGCCGTCTCAGCGGCGCTGCGATCAGCGGGCGCACTCGGCCCGGTCGTCAAGGGCTCAGACATGTTCCGTCACCGTCGGCGTGCTCCGCTCACAGCGTAAGGCCTGCCACCGCGCTTGGGAAGTCAGGGCGACGGCTCAGGACGACGGCGCGACGAGCAGCTCGTGGTACGCGCGCAGCTCGGCGGCCCAGTGGCCGCGGGCGAGCACGTGGTGGTTGCCGATCGGGCGGACGAGCAGGTCGGCGACGGGGGACTCGAGGCGCAGCTTGACCTGGGTGCGGCAGCGCTGCGGGTTGTCGCCGCCGGCGACGATCTCGGCGTCGGAGGCGAACAGGTCGCGCAGATCGTCGCCGCCGATGCGCGCGAGCGTGGCGGGGCCGCGGTCGAGCGTCCCGGCGATGCCGACCCCGAGCGACGACTCGAAGTGCGAGCGCAGGGTGTAGCGCGAGACCAGACGGCGCGCGATCGTGCAGTGCGCGAGGTCGAGCGTGTTGGCGCGGGGGTCGAGGTCCTGCGGGTTCGCCATGAACGCCGGCTGCCCGGTCAGGAGCTGCAGCAGGAGCATCGTCAGCGTCGCCGGCACGTCGCCCTCGCAGCCGGCCACGACGCCGTCGTCGAGCAGCCGCGACAGCGCCACGCAGCCGGTGGTGCCGTGGTCGATCACGAGGTCGAAGCAGCGCACCGCGCATGCGTCGAGCCGGTGCCGGCGGACGACGCGGCGCAGCGCGATCGCTACAGCGGCCGCGGCGTCGAGGTCGGCGGGCGACGGCTCGCGCACCCCGTCGGCGCCGGCCACCATCTCGTCGCGGACGGCGGCGGCCTCGCCGCGGTCCACGTCGGCGAGCGCCTCGACGACCTCCGCCAACGGAACGTCAACGACCGTCGGTCCCCACGCGGCGGCAACGAGATCGGCGGACGGCACACTCGCGACCAGCCAGTCCGACGGCGTCCCGATGCGGCCAAGCCGCGCGGAGTGCAGGCGGCGGCGCACCTCGAGGTGCCCGGCCAGGCGCGCGAGCGCCGCGTCGCCGTCGGCGGTCCCGTTGACGAGAACGATCCGCCCTCCCCGCCCCTGCTGGCGCAGCCGGCTCAAGACCTCCAGCGCCGCCGGAAGCGAGTTGCGCTCGGGGTGCGCCAGCAGGATCACCGGCCCCGCAGCGCCCTCGCACGCGGCGAGCGCCAGATGCTCCGTGCCGCCGCTGACGATCAGCAGCGCGTCGGGTCCGTCGGCGGCGGCCACGAAGCGGTGCGCCACGCCACGGCCGATCAGCCGTGCGGCGATGCCGTCGACGACGGCGGCGCACTCGCCGGCCGGCGTGATACTCGACGAGAGCGGCAGGATCGACAGCATGGTGCACCAGGATATCGCCGTTCCCCGGGTGGCCGCCAGCGATCGGGGCGTCGGAAGACGAGGCTCGATTTCGGCGCGACCGAATTCCCTTCGCCCACCTCGTGGGCACGGTCCGATCGCGGCGCTCGGAACGGTGACCCGCCTTCGCGGGCACACAGGGAGGCGCCTTTTGCCAGGGCTTGCCCGTGGGCCTAGAATGACGATTGTCATTGGGGAGAAACAATGAGAACACCACAGCCTGTCGCCGCCTTGCTGCGCGTCTCGACTATTGCTCTGACGCTGATCGCCCCCTCGGCTCGCGCCTGGCCAGGGGAGGAGCCGCGGATCTCCGGCACGCTGTCAGCTACCCGCTCCTACCGGCCCCGGCCCGTGCTCGGCATCGCCACCGCACCTGTGCCCCAGCCGACTGCCGAGGGCGAGCCGACTGGCGACCTTGTCTCGGCGACGATCGGCCCCGCCGGCGGCACCCTGTCGAGCGGCGACGGCGTCTGCGAGGTCACGGTGCCGCCGGGTGCGCTGCCGGCGCCGACGGCGCTGACGCTGCAGCCGATCGCCAACCTCGCGTGGGGCGGCGTCGGCACTGCCTACCGGCTCGGCCCGGCAGCGACGACGTTCGACGTCCCCGTGACCGTCAGCTTCGACCTGGCCGACGACGACAGCGCTCCCGTCAGCCTCGAAGCGCTCGGGATCGCGGAGCAGGACGGGGACGGCTACTGGACGTGGATCCGGGGTGTCGAGCGGACGGAGGAGAGCGCTTCGGCCACCACGAGCACCGGCGGCTTGGCGGCCGGGGAGTCCGCGGACGAAACGCTCGCCGGTCCGAAGAGGAGAGTCTCCGGCACCACCCGCAAGACCGGCGGGAAAGCCGTGGTGGGGTCGCTGCGCATGGATCCCGAGTCGAAGCTGGTTCAGCTCGGCGAGGAGGTCCCCCTGCATATCTCGGTCTGCTATCCCGACGAGTCCGAAGGTCCGCTCGCGTCGCTCACCGGCGGCCCCTGCAAGCCGGTCGGCGCCAGCACGGACAGTTGGTCGGTCGGCCCCGGCGGCTCCGATCGCGGCACGGTCTCCGGCGACCGCGCGCGGGGCCGGGGCACGTACCGCGCGCCATTCACGCGTCCCAACCCGGCGATCGCCTTGGTGTCGGCCCACGTCTCGAGCTGGAGGGGGCTCCCGGGCGTGATCCTCCGCTCGCGTTTCTCGATCGACCCTCCCGACCTGGCCGGGACGTTCACGATCACCGATATAATCGGGCTCCCGCCTGGGCCGCAGATCACGCTCAAGTTCGAGGGCCACTCCGACCTGCAGTTCCATGACGAGCAGCAGCATCAGCCGCCGTCCCGGAGCCGCTCGTACACGATGGATGGGTGGCTCACGCTCACGACGCTGTCGTACACGTTCGGCGGCATGACCTGCACCAACACATCGGCTGCCACGCAGCTCTTCGCTCCGGGCATCGAAAGCTACTTCAACGTCTCGCATTCTCTCGAGGACGGGACGAACAAGGTCCACTTTGTCCTCGAGCCGCTGCACTGGTCGTTCACCTGCGTTCCCAACGGACTGAGCTCGCCGGTGACCGTGAGCTTCGGGCTGATGTCCGGATCCCAGGGCTGCACCACCCCCGCGTGGGTCGCCTTCCCCGACGAGAACTATCCAAAGGGTACGTTCACGGAGAACTGCAACGTCGGCATCACCTACGTCGCGGAGTGGTCGTTCGAGCCTCAGTGACGGCGGCCGACAGTCGCGCGGCCGCGGGGCGGCCTCGAGCTCGGCCTGATCTGACCGCTCCCGGCGCCACCGTGATGTCGTGGCGCTACGTCGAGGTTGACGAGTACGGGAGTCCGCGGGGGCGGCGCTGTTTACGGCTTGCGGGGGGCTCGCCGAGGCCGGGGCACAACCCGAATCTCCACGTCGACTCGCACGTCGCGCCAGGCACCGTCCGTGGTCACGGCTGGCAGTCCGCGCTCCTTCGCCAGCGCCAGGCAAGCGCGGTCGCCGAGCGACAGACCATGCTTGCTGGTCTTGGCCTTCATGAGTCCGGCGCGATGGGCGGCCGCCGCCTCGAATGCCACGACCTCGAGGCCGAGGTTGCCAAGAGCATCGGCGACGGCCTCGCCAGGCATCCCGCGGTCTGCGAGCTTCCCGACGACCTCGCAGAGGCTCACGGCACTGACGAGGGCGTCGGGCAGGAGGCTGGAGATCTCCTCCCACCCGGCCTCACGTGCGAGCACCGCAAGCAGAGCCGACGCATCCAGGACGACCCTACTCACCGGCCGCCTCCTGGCGCCGCTCGGCGATCAGCTCGGCGGCGAGCCCCCCGCCTGCGCCGAGGTAGCGGGCGACGAGCTCCTGCGCCCGAGCGACAGCGCGCGCGGGCGTGAGTATCCGCACTTCATCGTTATCGAGCACGAGCATGACCTCGTCGCCAGGCTTGATGCCGAGGCGTCGCCTGTATTCCGCCGGAATGACCAAGCGCCCGGCGCCGCCAAGCTGTGCTCTCGAGGTTCTCATCTGTCACCTCACTGGCATAGTACCATATCTGTGAGGATATGACATGGTTTCCTGTCAGTGACAGATTACCCTCGCCCGCCCTCGCGCAGCGACGTGCAGCGATTCCCCCGTATCCTCGAGACTTTCCGCGCTGTCACCGCGAAAATCCCACAATTTCAGACCTGGCCCGGTTCTTCGGTCGAGTGAGGCGCGGGCGTCGCGCCCGCTTGCCCCCGGAGGAGGACACTTTCCGCCGCATTCTCGAAAAGTGCGGGCAAGATGCCCGCACCACAACGGCTGGCCAACGCGCGCACGAGGACCGCGACCGCTTGCGCGGCGCCGCGGCGCCCTCCATGATGGCTGCCGGAATGGCGACCGCACAACCGCCTCGCTTCAGCGTCGTGATGCCGGTGTGGAACCGCGCCCAATTCGTGGCCGGGGCAATCGAGAGCGTGCTTGCCCAGACGGCCCGCGACTTCGAGCTGCTGGTCGTCGACGACGGCTCGACCGACGCGATCGAGGATGCCGTGAAGCCGTTCCTGAGCCAACCGTCGGTCCGGCTGCTGCGACGCCCGCACCGGGGCGTGTGCGCGGCGCGAAACGCGGGCATCGCCGCGGCGGCCGGCTCGACCATCGCCTATCTCGACTCCGACAACCGCTGGCACCCCGAGTTCCTGGAGCGCATGGCAGGCGCCCTCGACGCCTCCGGCGCCCGACTCGCCTACTGCGACTTCAACCTGTTCAAGCGGCACCCGCTGACGCGCAAGGTCCGTCTCGCTCGCCGCTGCTCGCCGACGTTCCGCTTCAGCGCGCTCCTCGACGACAACTGCATCGACATCAACACGCTGGTACACCACCGATCGCTGGCCGAGGAGGCCGGCGGGTGGGACGAGCAGCTCGAGCGCATGAACGACTGGGACTTCATCCTCCGCCTGACCTCCCGCGTCGAGCCGCTGCACGTCCAGGAGGCGCTTGTCGACTACTACCTCGGCACCTGCCCGAACACGATCACAGCGACGCGCAAGGCGATGCCCCCCGGGCTGCGCATCGAGGAGAAGTTCATGGGACTCCGCAAGCCCAACATCACCCACGACACGATCACCTACACGTGGGACCGGCTCCCGGAGCGCAAATACTACAACTGGGTGAGGTTCACCAATCACACGGTCGACCGCGAGACGTTCAGGGCGGCGTGTCTTCCCAGCATCATCCAGGTCGAGCCCAGCAACCACTGCAACCTGGCGTGCCCGCTGTGCCCCGCCGGGCGCAACGAGCTCGGGCGCGTGCGGCGCCACATGGCGCTCGCGGAGTTCCGGACCGTCGTCGACGACGCCGAGGACTACCTGATGCTGATGATCCTGTGGGACTGGGGCGAGCCGTTCCTCAACCCGGCGCTACCCGACATGATCGCCTACGCGGCCGCCCGCGATATCCGCACCGTGACCAGCACCAACGCGCAGTTCCTCGGCGACGAGGACTACGTCGCGCGCATCCTCACCTCCGGCCTGTCGACGCTGATCGTTGCGATCGACTCGCTCGACGCCGAAAGCTATCGGACCTACCGCAAGAAAGGCGACCTCAAGCACGCCGTCGACGGTCTCGAGAGACTCGTGGCGATGAAGCGGCGGCTGCGCTCGCGGACGCTGATCAACCTGCGGATGGTCGTGATGCGCCACAACGAGGCCGAGATGGAGGCGCTCGCGGAGCTCGGCAGAAGGGCCGGCGTCGACTGCTTTACGGTGAAGACGATGAACCCGAGCTGCGGCTCGTACTCGTCGGACGAAGAGCTGGTTCCCGAGAACCCGCGGCATCGCCGCTTCGTCTATCGCAAGGACACCTGGGAGCGGATCAGGAGCGACACGCCCTGCGAGCGCGTCTGGATGATGGCGAACGTCCTGGCGGACGGCAGCGTCGTGCCGTGCTGCTACGACTTCGACGCGTCGATGGCCGTGGGTAATGCGTTTCAGAGCTCGTTCACGGCGATCTGGAACTCGCCGGAGTACGCCGCGCTGCGCCGCCGGGTGCTGCTCGAGAAGAGCACCTTTCCACACTGCCGGGACTGCCACACGAGCTTCAAGATGGCGCGCGCCGGCGACTGGTTCGTCGATCGCATCGACTTCAACATGCCGCTCGCCAGCACCGTCCAGTACAAGCTCCGCAAGCTCCTGCGCAACGACATCACCTACCGGGCGTGGCGGCTCGTGCGGAGCCGGTTGCGACCGTTCGCGCGCTGATGGCGCACTCACCATGCCCGTAGCCGGCGCGCGGTACAGGCGCTCAGCTCGTAGTCCACAGGCGCAATGGAAGACCCCGAGTTTATGCAATTATGCAAGCCTGACCCCGTCGTTTTAGCGGCGTTTGATCGCGACGATCCCGTACAGGCCCGCCAGATGGCGCAGCAGCGGCCGGGCCGCGCGGGCGTGCTCGAGCTTGACCAGCCACTGCAGGAAACGCGTGAGACGCTCCGCCGGCACCAGGCTCAGCACGCCGCCGGTCAGCGTGTGCGGCAGGACGAGGAGCAGTCCGACCACGAACTCGTCGACGACGGCGAGGCCGCCGCCGAACGCTGCGCGAACGTCTCCGAGGGCGAAGTACTGCTGGTCGGCCTTCTCACCTCGCCCGAGCAGGCGCTTGCAGAGCAGCCGCAGCCGGACCATCAGGTTGCGTTGCCAGAACACGACGAGCAGGACACCCCGGTCGCGCAGCACCCGCCGGTACTCGCCGATCGCCTGCGCCACCCCCGCCTCGGAGAGGTGATCGAGAGTCGAGAGATCGACCACGGCGTCGAGCGATCCGGTCCTGAACGGCAGCGCCGTGATGTCCGCCTGGACGACGTGTGCGCCCGGCACCCGCGAGCGACCCCCGGCACAGACGGCGTGTGAGATGTCGAGGCCGAAGAGCCGGGAGGACCCGCGCGCGTCGAGGTGGCCAAGGATGTCGCGCGACCCTCCGAGGCACTCGTTCCAGAGATCGGTCTTGAGAACCGCCGGCGGCGTGCGCTCGACGAGAGCAAGCCCCATTTCGACCGCCAGGCGGTACGAGAGGCCGAGATACTCGGCGTACCAGCGACCCCGTGCCGTGCCTGCCTGGAAGATCTCGTCCCTGATCGAGCCCCGGATGTCGTCGTCGTTCACGAGCTCGCATTCTACGGCGCCCGGCCGCCGGACCGCCGGCCGCGACTCCCGTCGTCGTCGCGCGGTCGTGCTACCGTCCAGCTCAGGATCGCGAGGAGGTCGCGCAGAGTGACCGAAGACAACCCCGCCGTCTGGGCCAGGATGCTGCGGGTGTTCCGCGAGAAGGGCGTCGGCGGGGTGTGGTTCGCCATCGCGGCGCGCGCGGGGTACCGCCGGCTCGTCGCCCTCGAGAGGCGCCTCGACGAGCCTCCGATTCAGGTCCTGCCCGAGACGGAGAGCGAAATCCGCCAACTGCGGTATGACGACGAGGCCGCTTTCGCGGCGCTCGGCCAGGAGCCTGCCGGCGTCTTCCGGAAGCGGCTCGACGGCGGCCACCGCTGCTGGGGCGCGTGGTGCGCGGAGGGCCTGCGCCACGTCGAGTGGCTCGCCTTCCACGAGGCCTGGGTGGAGTACCTCGGCTGCCGGCTGATCCTCGCGAGCGATGTCGTGTACGTCTACCGGGCGTTCACGCAGCCGCAGTTCCGCGGGCCGGGCCTCACGCAGGCGACGCAGGCGGCGTGCCTGCCGGTGCTGCGGCAGCAGGACTGCCGGCTGGCGCTGTGCGCCGTCCTGCCGGAGAACCCCTGGGCGTTCTCGCCGTCGCTCAAGGTCGGCTACCGGCGTGTCGGCGTGATCAGCAGCCTCGGCTTCGGCGGCCGACGGTTGTCGCGGGTTCGCCTCGACGGCGGTGGCCGGGAGGCGGCCGGGTGGCGGCTCGCCGGCGCCGTGGGCGAACCCTGAGAGCGGTGCACGGTTCGCCTATCATGCCTGGAATGGGCACAGGTGCGATCGCCGTCCGAGCGCGGAAGCTCATGGCGCGCTGGCTGTACGTGCTCGTTGCGCAAGCGCTTTACTGGATCGCCTTCCTCTGGCGTCGCGCGCTCGTCCGCACCACCTTCGTGGCGGTCACCGGGACGCACGGCAAGACCACCGCCAAGGAGCTGCTGGCGACGGTGCTGGGATCGTGGCGGCCGACGTTCCGCTCGGCTCACAACGAGAACACCGGGCTGCCGCTCACCCTCAACCTCCTCCGGGTGCGGCCGTGGCACCGCTTCGCGGTCATCGAGATCGGCGTCGGCGCTCCGGGCGAGATGCGCCGCCTCGCCCGCCTCGTCCGGCCCGACGTCGCCCTCGTGCTCACCGTGCTGCGCGCCCACATCAAGGTGTTCGGCGACCGGGACAGCCACGCCGCCGAGAAGACTGTCCTCCTCGAGGAGCTGCGCCCCGGCGGTCTGGCAGTGCTCAACGCGGACGACCCGCGGGTAGCGCGCATGGCGGCGTCGGTCCGCGGCAGGGCGCTGCTGTTCGGCACCTCCCCGGGCCTCGACGTGTGGGCCGACGCTGCCGTCTCGCGCTGGCCGGGACGTCTCGAGCTCGAGATCCACACGCGAGACGGAGAGTCCTGTCACGTGCGGACGAGGCTGGTGGGGACACACTGGCGCGCCGCCGCCACGGCGGTGCTCGCGGCGGCGCGGGCTCTCGGGCTACCGCTGCGGGAGGCCGCCGCCGCTCTTGCGACCGCGGGGCCTTTCCTCAGCCGGATGCAGCCGATGCTGCTGCCGAACGGCGCGATCGTGCTGCGCGACGACTACGACGGCTCTTTCGACACCTTCGAGGCCGCGCTGCGGGTGCTGGCCGAGGCGCGCGCCGCTCGCCGTGTCGCGGTGATCAGCGACGTGAGCGACTACGGCAGCACCATGCGCCGGAAGCGGCTCGCGCACCTCGGCCGCGAGGCCGCACGGGCCGCCGAGGTCGTTGTGTTCGTCGGCGAGGCCGCCGCCCACGGCAGGCGCGGGGCGCTTGCGGCCGGTCTGGCGCCGGAGAACGTTTACGCCTTCACGGGCCTCCGCCAGGCGACCGAGTTCCTCCGGGGCTCGCTGCGGCAAGGCGATCTCGTCCTCCTGAAGGGGCGCATCAGCGATCACGTGTCCCGCCTGTTCTTCACCCAGCTCGGTTCGATCCGCTGCTGGAAGGCCCACTGCGAGAAGGTGATCGCCTGCGATGTCTGCTCGGAGCTGGGGAACCGGCCCGCGGACACCCAACGTGCCGTGCCGGCGCCGCCGCACGCGGACGTCCCGAGCATGGCCGCGCCGCCTTCGGTGCGGCGAGGCGGAAATGGACAAAGCGCAGACGGGCAGAGTGTCATCCCCCTGCCTTCGGCAGGACAGGCGAGCGATAGCTAGGGATCTGGGTGGGCGGGCGGCTGATCCCCCGCCCGAATCCCTCGACTTCGCTCGCTGTGTTCGCTCCGCTCCCTATGACATCCTGCCGGGTAGACGGGGGGACTTCTCGGCCAACCGTGGCACAACTCTGCGACGGGCAAGAGATCGGTGTCAGGCAGCGCCGCGGAGGCTTCTCCCCTTGAGGAAGAGCTCGTCCCACACCTGAATGCCGAGTACGGCGTTGAGAGCGTGGCCGAGGTCCGCGCGGCCGGCGCGGTGGCGCTCCAGCATCCCGGCGACCGCCGCGGGAACGAAGTAGCCGTTGCCGCGCAGCCTTTCCTCCGAGAGCATCTCCGCGACAAACGGCGGCAGCGGTCCCCGCCACCAGCCGACGGAAGGTGCCATCAGCCCGCGCTTGCGGCGCCAGCAGATCTCCGCGGGCAACACCCGCTCGACGGCACGCCGCAGGATGTACTTCTCTGTGAGCCCCCGAAGCTTGAGCGAGGGGGGGATGCCGGCGCACAGCTCGACCAGCTCGTGGTCGAGGAAGGGGACTCGCGCCTCGAGCCCGCACGCCATCGCGGCGCGGTCGACGGTGTGCAGCACGAAGTCGGGGAGCCGGATCTGCATTTCGCAGCGGCGCAGCGCCGAGAACGACGACAGCGAACGGAGCTGCTCGCCGGACAGCAGCCACCCGTCGTCGACCCGACCCTCGTCAAGCCGCCGCCGCAGCTCGGCCGAGAGCACGCTCGCTCCCACCCCGGCAGGGACCACGCCGACCAGGCGGCGGTAGCGCTCGCGCCCCATCTCGGCAGGCGCGAGGAGCAACGGCACTACCCACGGGCGCCGCGCCTCCAGAGTCCGCCCGAGCAGCAGGCGTCGCAGCCCCAGCGGCAGCCGGGCGAACGGGACGGCGAGCTTGTTCCAGCGGAAGTATGGGTAACCGCCGAACAACTCATCGGCGCCCTCGCCGGTGATCACCACCTTGACCCGCCGGGCCGATGCCTGCGAGAGCACCAGCCGCGGGATCTCGAGGGCGTAGGCGGTCGGCTCCTCCATGTGCCAGACGGTCTGTGGGAAGAGCGCAAACGACTGCGCGGTGCACATCGCCCGCTCGTTGGGCAGCTCCTCGTAGCCCGGGTAGGCGTCGAGCGTCCTGCTCCGTCGCGTCTCGTCGGACCGGGGGTCGGAGAACGCCAGCGTGACGGTGTGCAGCGGCCGCCCGAGCGCCTGCCGCGCCAGGCTGACCACGGCGCTCGAGTCCACCCCGGGGCTGAGCCACGCTCCCACCTCGACATCGCTGCGGAGGTGCACCCGAACCGTCTCCTCCAGCTTGGCTAGCAGCGCCTCGGCCCACTCGCCCTCGCTGCGCCGCGAGCGCTCGGCGTCGAACGGCGGCTGCCAGTAGCGGCGCAGCGTTGCCGTCCCCCCCTGCCAGACCAGCAGATGAGCCGGAGGCAGCCGGCGGACACCGGCGAAGAGCGTTCGCGGCGTGAGGACGAACCCGAAGGTGAAGAGGTCCTCGATGCCTCGCACGTCTGCGGCTCGGTCCACCCCGCCGCCGGCAAGGATCGCCTTGGCCTCGGAACCGAACCATAATGCCGAGGCCGTCACGCTATAGACGAGCGGCTTGATCCCGAGCCGATCGCGGGCGAGCACGAGGCGGCGGCGCGCGGCGTCCCACACCGCGAGGCCGAACATCCCGCGCAGGCGCGTCACGAAGTCGGGGCCGAGGTCCTCGTAGAGATGGACGATCACCTCGACGTCGGAGCGGGTGCGAAACCGGTGGCCACCCCGCTCCAGCTCCGCGCGCAGCTCCGGGCTGTTGTAGATCTCCCCGTTGCACACGACGACCACCGAGCCGTCCTCGTTGCCGATGGGTTGGTCGCCGGTGGCGAGGTCGATGATCGCCAGCCGGCGGATGCCCAGGCCGATGCCGGTGCCGGCGTGGATGCCGCGGCCGTCGGGGCCCCGGTGCTCCAGCGTCGCCGTCATCCTCTCGAGGATCGCCCGATCGACCGGCTGACGCGGGTCAGTCGGCGCGGACCCGCAGATACCGCACATCGCGTCCCCCTTGCCGGCGTCGACTTCCGACCGAGCGTACCACGGCGAAAGCGGCGCCCAGGCGGCCGCCGTGGAAGGCGTGCCACGTGCGCGCTACTCTGTCGTCATGCCCACCGACCCCCAGGCGAGAGAGTGGCTGGAGCACTGGCGCGACGAGACCGATGCCGCGTACCTCTACCGCGTGCTCGCAGCGGCCGAGGTCGACGAGAAGCGCAAGAACATCTACCGGCGGCTGGCGGTGGTGG
>Ga0315286_10001412_pt1 | contig 21746 bp, 29 predicted proteins | sample YL17G10_0_MG_FD_205038 | JGI IMG/M metagenome (GOLD analysis project Ga0315286, IMG submission 205038) | Sediment microbial communities from Yellowstone Lake, YNP, Wyoming, USA - YL17G10_0 | ecosystem: Environmental > Aquatic > Freshwater > Lake > Sediment | place: USA: Wyoming | collected...
AATCCGCTGCTGGCAGCTGCCGGCCTGGATCGCCTGCTGCACCGGGCCGAGGTCGTGGTGATCACCGGCGCCAGCTTCAGAGCACGAGGGACTCAACCCGCAGAAAAGGAGGTGCATATCGACGCTCCAAACTAACCGAAAACACGGTCATCGTTACACCGTTTTTCGCCAGGAATTGGCCTGGCGCCATCACGGCGAGTGGACCACCTTTGCCGAACATCGGTGGCCCCACCACGGGCGAATATTGACACCAGATCCGCGATCTGGCGCACGCCCCCTCCGATCGCACGCATGAGGACAACACCGGACACGCGCCGCAGCGGACATCGTCCAACTTGACAAGCCCGCAAACCTCGGTATACTTCAACCAACCTTGAACTATCGAAGGAGAGACTCTTGCCGATTTGCGGGGTGGGCCATCCGCCTACCGACGTGTCATCCCTCAGCGAGCAGCTAAGAGCGCTGGCCGAACCCAATCGCCTGCGCATCTTGCACATGCTCATGGAGGGCGTCCAGTGCAACTGCGAGCTGGGCGACGCACTGGAGATGGCGCCTAACCTCATCTCCCACCACCTGCGCGCCCTGCGCGAGGCAGGGTTGGTCGACGTGGAGCGTGACCCGCACGACGCCCGCTGGTTGTACTACTCGCTGAACGGTGAGGCGTTGCAGGAACTGAGCCGGAGTTTCGGGCTGTTCTTCGATCCGGCGCGGATCAAGCCACGACGGTCAACGTGCGGTCCACATGGGGCGATCGTCAGCGTGGAGACTACTCTTGTGCCTGGGCGCTAGTTTTTTTGCCTTGTTACTTCAACAATCATTGAAGTAAAAGGTGAGAGCGCGGCAGGATTCCAACAGCCGTCAGGAAAAAAGGGAGAAACCAATGAGTGCTGGTGCGACTGCATCTACCCAAGAACAGCCCAGTCTCGGCTGGGTCAGCAAGCTCTTGCCTGTGTGGATCATCCTGGCCATGGCGGTCGGCTTGCTCCTGGGCAAGTACCTGCCACAGGTAGGCAAAGCTCTGGAGCCGGGCATTCCCCTCGGCCTTTTCGTCATGATCTATCCGGCCATGACCAAATTGGAGCTTGGACAAGTTGGCAAGGCCGTCCGCGACTGGAAAGCGGCTGCCATCGTGATCTTTTTCAACTATGCCTTCAATCCCTTTCTCCTCTATTTCTTTGGCTGGATCTTTTTGCGCAACTATCCCGACCTGTGGACGGGCCTCGTCCTGCTGGGGGTAGCGCCCTGCATCGCCATGGTGCTGGTCTGGACCGACCTGGCGCGCGGCAACGGACCGCTGGGCATCATCCTGATGGCTTGGAACTCGCTCATCCAGATTGTGACCACCCCCTTCTTCATCTGGCTGATCCTGGGGGCGCGGGTTTCTGTCGACCTGGGCTTGGTAGCGCAGAGCGTTCTGTTGTACCTGGGGCTGCCGCTGTTGACCGGAGCCCTTTCTCGGCGCTGGATGCTGCGCACAAAGGGGCAAGCCTGGTTTGAGAAGAAGGCACTGCCGGTGCTCGAAAATGTGCAGCTCATTGCCCTGTTGCTGACGCTGGTCGTGATGTTTGCCCTCAAGGGCGACGTGATCCTGCAACAGCCTGAATTGATCTGGCGCATGGCCACGCCGCTGGTGCTCTTTTTCTTCGTCCTCTTTTTCGGCGTCCTCCTGGTCAGTCGCAAGGTGGGTTTTTGCTACGCCGACTCGGCGACGACCTCTTTTCACTGCACGGGCCGCAATTTCGAGCTGGCCATCGCCATTGCGCTGACCGCCTTTGCGGCCCGTCCGATGGTTGCCGTTTCTACAGTGATCGGCCCGCTGATCGAAGTGCCGTTGATGCTGACGATCGTTTTTCTGGCGAGAAAGCTCGAGTGGCGACTTTTCGGCACGAACACCGCAGGTGCTTGCCAGGAGCAGGTGTCACGGGCCAGGCGGGATCAGACCTAGCCACTGGGTTTGTCCCGGCAGGGCGGGCTCTTGGCTGCCTCGAATGCCCATCCGGCGCGGGGGTGGTCAGGGCAGGGACACCTGCCGAGGGCGCCGTTTGGCTACTTTGTCACACTCTGTTCCGACGCCGGCGCCAGGTGTCCCAGCGTCTTCCCCGGCATGGGCCACAGGGTGCACTGGGCCTTGAAAGATCCGGCTGCCTTTGCCGGCACCGAAGAGGAGACCCTTCACCGGTTCCGGCAGGTACGCGACCACATCGGCCGGCGCATAGCCGAGTGGCTGGCAGAACAGGATGACGCCGGCTGGCGACGTGGGTGCCGCCGTCCCTCGACACAGGGATTGGGCTGCAGCATTGTCGCTTGACAGGCCGTTGGTGACCCCGCTCCCTGGCCCCGTCTCGGGGCGATTGCGCCCGACGCGAGCTCAGAGCGCCCCCGGGACGGGGGCTTGGAGCCCCCACCAGGCCCAACGGCCGACTTTGCTACAGCCCCAACACAGCGACCTGTGGACTTGACAAGGGGTGCCTTCGGCCATATACTACATCCGAGTTCTCGAATATTCGAAAGAGGGCATGCATGGTCAAGCCAGCAAACGGTTTCAAGGCCCAGGCTGAGCTCTTCCGGGCGCTGTCGCACCCGGTGCGGCTGCGCATCCTGGACATCCTGGCGCGGCAAGAAGCCTGCGTCTGCCACCTGACCGCGATCCTGGGCCAGCGCCAGCCCTACGTCTCGCAGCAGCTCGCAAACCTGCGCGAAGCGGGCCTGGTGGCCGACCGCCGCGAGGGCACCTTGATCTATTACCGGCTGGCCGACGAGCACCTGGCCCGGCTGATAAACGAGGGCAAAACCCTGGTGCAAGACCTGAATGGAAAGGATCTGGCCTTTCCCCAGGTCCCGGAGAATGCGCTGGAGAACTGCCCTTGCCCACGCTGCCAATCGTGATTGTTTTTATTTGCATCATAGATATTCAGTATCTTGAATATTAGACCTGGCGCTCCAACGCTGAGCGCAACAGAAAACCAACGGAGGTCCTGATGCCTGTCCTGGAGTACGTCCTCAAGTTGCTGCAAGGAGGCCTGGGCAACCTGGCTGCCTACCTGGCCGCGCACGTCTTGCTCTGCCTGCTGCCCGCCTTTTTCATCGCCGGCGGGCTGACTGCTTTCATCCCCAAGGAAGCCGTCACCCGCTTCCTTGGGCGCACGACGCCCAAGTACGTCTCCTACCCCGCGGCGGCCCTGGCCGGCTCGGTGTTGGCCGTCTGTTCCTGCACCATCGTGCCCCTCTTTGCCGGCATCTACAAAAAGGGCGCCGGGCTGGGGCCGGCCATCACCTTCCTCTTCTTTGCCCCGGCGGCCAACATCCTGGCCCTGTCCTACACCGGCGTGGCCATCGGCATGGACCTGGCCATCGCCCGCCTGCTGCTGTCGCTGACCTTTGGCATCGGCATCGGCATGATCATGGCCCTCATCTTCTCCCGCCAGGACGCGGTCCACGACGAGCAGACCACCGACGCCTCTGCCCGCAAGGACAAGGTGCCCACCCGCAACTGGGTGTTCCTGGTCCTGATGGTGGCGCTGCTCCTCTTCGGCACGCTCAAGATCGGCCTGCTGACCAACAGCTACGCCGCGGTCACCCTGCCCCTCGCAGGCGTGGACGGTTTTCAGGCGTCGCTCGACCGCCTGGTACCCTACGACGCCGGCAAGGGGGAAGAGGGGCTGAGCGTGCAGGGGGTGATCCTGATCGTGCTCCTGGCCCTGATCGGGGTCTCAGCCTGGAAGGGCTTGAGCCACGTCGACGAGGGCTATACCCGCTGGACCTGGGTCGCGCTTGTCTTGATCGTGCTGACGTTGCTCGTGGCCAGCGTCGGCATTGCCGCCGGGCCGGAGGGTCTGCAGATCCGCTTCCTGGGCAAGTCCTTTGCGGTGACCGCAGCCTTGATCGGCCTGTGGGCTCTGGCCCGCCGCGCCTTTGACGAGTACCAGATCCAGGAGTGGCTGTGGGAGTCGTGGCGCTTTGTCAAGCAGATCTTTCCGCTGCTGATCGTGGGCGTTTTTGCGGTGGGCATCATCCGGCAGTTGATAAAGCCAGAGTGGATCGAGGCGCTGGCCGGCAGCAACTCGCTTCTGGGCAACCTGGCCGGCGTCTTTTTCGGGGTGTTTATGTACTTTCCGACGCTGGTGGAGGTGCCCATTGCCAAGATGTTCCTCAGCCTGGGCATGCACCGCGGGCCGCTGCTGGCCTACCTGATGGCCGACCCGGAGTTGAGCCTGCAGAGTATCCTCATCACGGCCACGATCATTGGCCGTTTCAGGGCGTGGGTGTACGTGGCTTGGGTGGCCCTCTTCAGCACGCTGGCCGGGCTGCTGTACGGGGCATGGAACGATGGCACCAGCATCTGGCTGATCGGGCTCTACCTGCTGGCCTTTGTGGCCGTGTTGGCCGGGGGGTTGGCCTGGGTTGGCCGGCGCAATCGCCGGGCTGCACCCAAGGCCGAGGCACCGGCGTAGCGGCCACCGTGGATCTCGCCCGGCAGCGGCGCAGCGGCCCCGGCCGGATGCCGGACAGGGGACAAGCAGCAAAAATCTTGTGGACGAGGAGGTTTTCGATGGAAGTCAAGATCCTGGGGACGGGCTGCCCCAACTGCAAACGCCTTGAGAAGGTCGCCCGCGAAGCGTTGGACGAGATGGGCGTCGAGGCCCAGGTCACCAAGGTCACCGACATGCAGGCCATCATGGCCTACCACATTCTGAGCACGCCGGGCCTGGTGATCGACGAGAAGCTCGTCTCCTACGGGCGAATTCCCGGCAAAGCGGAGGTCACGACCATGATCGCCACGGCGCTGTCCGCGGCGGCAAGCTAACCGCTCGGAGGCGAATGCCGTTACCGGTACGCGCCTCCGGCCGCTCGCACATTCGAGGGGTATGTGAAACAGAAAGGAGGTGAAGCAGTGCTGCAAATCAAGGTCTTTGGCACCACGCCGCCCTGCGCTAACTGCCAGCGGGCAGAGCGTGAGGCACTAAAGGCCGCCGAAAGGTTCCCGGGGCAGGTGGAGGTCATCCACCTCGACGCCCTGGGGCCGGAGGCGCAGGCCTACGGGCTGCTGGTCACGCCGCTGGTCGTGCTCGGCGAGGAGGTGGTCGGCAACGGCAAAGTCGTGCCGGCGCCCAAGCTCATTCCCATCATCGAAGAGAAACTGAAGCGAGGAGGCTAACGTGGTCAAACTGGAGGTCTTTTCCGGCGATCCGCCCTGCCCGGGCTGCGTCGCCATCATCGATCTGGCCCAACGGGTCGCGGCCAGGTACCCCGGCGAGCTGGAGCTGAGCGTGCTCAAAGGGCAGGAAGCGATGGCCAAGTTCGAGGAGTACAAGCTGTTCTGCGTGCCGGCGGCGGTGGTCAACGGCTGCATTCGCATCGAGGGCATGTGCCCCAGCGAGGCGACGCTCAACAATGCACTGCGGGAAGGTGGGCTATGTCTAAGATAAGGGTCGAAGCGTTCGTCTCCATTCCGCCCTGCTCCGGCGGCGTGGCGGTCAAGCGACTGTTGAAAGGGATCGAGGCCGAGTACGGCGAGCAGGTGGAGATCGTCTTCCACACCGGCCCCGGCGACCCGGCGTGGGAACAGTATGCCATCACCAACGCCCCGGCCCTGGTGGTGGGCGACCTGGTCAAGTTCGTGGGGTTGGCCCCCAGCAAGGAGAGCCTCGTCGGCGCCTTGCGCGAGGCAGGCATGGAGTAGGGTCTGGCTGGCGGCCGCGGGCCGGCTAATCTGGCCGGCCCTTGCTGAGGCGTGCACGATGGATTGTCGACGACAGAGGCCGTCCGGCGAGCAGCGCGACCTGGGCGGCCTTTTTCCTGCCTGCGCTCCTCGGTTCGGACGGATGGGGAAATCGCGGGGCCTTGAGCCCTTGGAGGGAGTACGGATATGTCTCAATTGGATGTCGTGATTGCCACGTGCTATGGAGCTTCCAACACCGGCCAACTGGCCGGGGCAGCGGCTACCGAGTTGGCACGCGAGAACGAGGGCTATGCACTGGTCTGCCTGCCGGCGGTGGCCATCGATCAGGCCACCGGGCTGGACAAGGTGAAAAACGCCCGCCTGCTGGTGGTGGTCGAAGGTTGCCCGGTCATGTGCTGCACCAAGATCCTGGAGGCACACACCGGCAGCCAGCCGGACATCCGGGTAGAAATGGTCCAGGACTATGGCGTCAAAAAGGCCCCGGTCCTGTCCTACGATGAGCTCGAAAAAGAGCGGATCAAGAAGGACATCAAGCGGCGCATCGTCCAGGAGCAAACTGGCTGCGAAGCCATGACCGTGGGTGAGAATCGAGGGGGGTAGAGGATCCATCATGTCCAAGAAACGACGCCGCAAGGCGCAACAGTCACAGAAACCGCAAAAGACGTGGACGCCGCGCTGGTCCCAACTGGCCATCCTCGCCGGCGTCGTGCTGCTGGTCGCCATCGTCCTGATCCTCAAGAACCGGGCGGCCGATCCGCCGGCTGCGGCGGAGAGCCGGCCCATGGCGACCGCCACCCTGCCGAAGGCCCAGGTCCAGGCGACCGCCACGCTGCCCCAAGCCGTTGGCCAAACCCAGGCGACCGCTGAACCGGAGCCGGTCGGCAGCCCTATCGGGGCCACCGCCTTACCGGACGAGCTGCCAGAGGCGCAACTACAGCGATTGCTGACAGCCGGGCAGCCGACGCTGGCCTTCTTTCACTCCAACAACTGCATCCAGTGCACCAAGATGATGGCAGTTGTGGCCCAAGTCTATCCCGAGTTCGACGATTCGGTGGCGCTGGTCGACGTCAACGTCTACGACGAGAGCAACTCGAGCCTGCTGCAGCGCGCCAACATCCGGGCCATCCCGACCCAGATTTTTTTCGACGAGACCGGGCGGAGAACGGTGGTCCTGGGCGCGATGACACCGGACGAGTTCCGCGATCAGTTGCGGGCCTTGGCCGGGGCAGCCGGCGATTGCAGCGACGAGTCAACTTCAGGGGCTTGCGCTCCGTAGCCAGGCTGTGACCAGGGGATAGGCGACCATGTCCTTCGACCCAAGCGTACTGCAACACGGCTCCCTGCTTGCATTCCTGCTGGTCTTCCTGGGCGGCGTCGTCACCAGCATCGGCCCCTGCAACGTGGCCATGATCCCGCTGGTGATCGGCTTCGTCGGCGGCGCCGGCCGGCTCAGCCGTGGCCGCTCGTTTGCCCTGTCGCTGACCTTTGCCGTCGGCCTGGCCCTCACCTTCATGCTGCTGGGCGTGGTCGCCAGCCTGCTCGGCGGGCTGATCGGTGGCACGTCGCGAGTGTGGTACTACGTGGTGGCTGCTGTCTGTGTGCTCATCGGGCTATCGATGCTGGGTGTCTTTCACTTGCCCGATGTGCCCGGTGTGGCCCGCCTGCGGGAGCGAGTTCGGCTGCGGGGATTGCCTGGCGCGCTGGCGTTGGGGCTAATCTCGGGGCTGGTGGCCTCGCAGTGCGCCACCCCGGTCCTGGCGGCCATCCTGACCTACGTGATGAGCCGGGAGGGGGCGCTGCTCTACGGCGCGGCGCTGCTGTTCGTCTATGCCCTTGGGCGTGGCGTGCCGATCGTCCTGGCGGGGACCTTTGCCGGCGCGCTCAAGCAGTTGCAGGCGTTGGGTCGTTGGTCGCCGCTCATCGAGCGGGTCAGCGGGGTGGTCATCATCGGCGTGGGTCTGTATTTTCTGTGGCTTGCGTAAGAGCGGAGACGAGATCATGTCAAAGATAAGCGTGGTTTTGGATGAGCAGGCACAAGGCCAACTGCAGATGATCCTGGCCGACCGGGATAAGGAGGCAGCCTTGCTCTTTCTGAAAGAGGTGGTCTGGGCCCAGGTGCAGGCGGTGCGCCGCAAAGGGCTGCGCGGCCACCTGGAAGCGGGCCAAGGGTAAGGGGTCTCGCGGAGATACTCGCCTTGTCCCGTCCCTGCGCGTTGTGTGACGCTGAACTGCACGAAACGGCCACGACAGCCCCCTTTCCAGAACGCCAGGCCAACGTCCCGCGCAAGGAGGGCAAAGTGCGTTGGAGACGAGCAGTGCCATGGAGTGACATGGATTTGACACACCGTCGGGAGAGGTGTAGAATCACATTCGTGGTATTGAATATGATAAGGTCAGGTTCAGCAGATGAATACTGAGCGTCAGGAGATGGCTGCCCTGTTCAAGATACTAATGCATCCGGTACGGCTGGCCATTCTGGAGATTCTGCGCGCGGAAGAGGAATGTGTCTGCCACATGGAGGCCACGTTAGGGCTGCGGCAAGCCTACATCTCGCAGCAGTTGTCCGTGCTGCGGCAAAGCGGGCTGGTGGACATTCGGCGCGACGGATGGAACGCCTACTACCAGGTGGCACGCCCGGAGATATATGCCGTCATTGACGCAGCCCGGGTCATGCTGCCCCAAAACAACCAAAGGCGGCTGGCCGCATTCCTGGCAACGCCCAAGGGTGGCACGTGTGCTTGCCCCAAATGCCAGGCTCGAGTTGCGGCCTAGCTGCCGCTCTCTTTTTTGGCAGAATGATATGCGACAAGTCGAATGTTCGTGCCTGAGGGTCAGGCATACATTGAACATCAGGAGGAACTATGCTGAACATCAAGATTCTTGGTTCGGGCTGCGCGAACTGCAAGCGGTTGGAGGCTGTTGTGCAAAAGGTAGTCGCACAGAAGGGTATGGAAGCAGAGATCGAGAAGGTGACCGACTATGCTGAGATCATGAAGTATCCGATCTTGAGCACGCCGGGGTTGGTGATCGACGGGAAGCTGATGCAAGCCGGGCGGATCCCCTCTGAAACGGACATTGCACGCTGGTTAGAACAAGCTTCGGCTCAGCAGAGCGCATGACGGCCGAAGAGAGCCGCGCGAGACAGGGTTATCGAAACATCGAACAGGGTGAAGAAATAGTGGAGAATCAAGTGGTGCATCCAGTCAAGTTGCACCGTTCCGATGGGTTTGCTGTTCTCAAGATAGCCATCGCGGCTGTGGTCTGGTGGGTCGCCTATTCGGCCTTGCAGCCGGTGACGGAGTGGTTGGCCTACGACGTGATCGGACTGGCGCGGAGTTCGCATCTGGGCCAGTCAGTGGCGTTTTTTCTTTACGACGTCCCCAAGATCTTGCTGCTCTTGTCGGGGACGATTTTCCTGATCGGCGTCGTGCGGACGTTCTTCAGCCCAGAGCGGACGCGCGCCCTGTTGGGCGGGAAGCGGCAAGGGATCGGCAACGTGCTGGCGGCAATGCTGGGCATCGTTACACCGTTCTGTTCTTGTTCGGCAGTGCCGCTGTTCATCGGCTTTGTCGAAAGCGGCATCCCGCTGGGTGTGACCTTCTCGTTTCTCATCGCCGCGCCGGTAATCAACGAAGTGGCGGTGGTGTTGCTGTACGGTCTCTTTGGCTGGCGCATCGCCGGGCTGTACATCGCTTCGGGCTTGACCATCGCTATCGTTGCCGGTGCCATCATCGGGCGGCTGCACATGGAGCGCTACGTCGAGGACTTTGTCTGGCAATTGCCAGCGGCGCAGGGCGGCTTTGAAGAACACCTGGCCTGGACAGACCGCATCAGTCGCGCCTGGCAGAGTGTGAAGGATATCGTAGGCAAGGTGTGGTTGTACGTCATCGCCGGCATCGCCGTAGGCGCGGTCATCCACGGCTACGTGCCGGAAAGCGCACTGGCGGGCATCATGGGCAAGCAGGCGTGGTGGTCGGTGCCGGCAGCGGTGCTGCTGGGCATCCCGCTCTACTCCAATGCCGCCGGAGTCATTCCCATCGTGAGTGCGCTGATGGAAAAGGGCGCGTCGTTGGGGACCGTGCTGGCGTTCATGATGTCGGTGGTGGGGTTGAGCCTGCCGGAGATGATCATCCTGCGCCGCGTGCTCAAGCCCCAACTGATCGCGGTGTTCATCGGCACGGTCGGTATTGCCATTATCATGACCGGCTACCTCTTCAACTTGGTGCTGTGACGGCAGGCCATCGTGGCCCTCGAACAGGGGGAAGGACCCCTCGTGGATGCATAGGTGACCGGAGTCATGCTCTACGCGGTGAGTGCTGTTCTGATGTTTGTCTTTTCCGACCTGCTGGCGATGGCCGGGGTGGGCGCGGCATTCCTGTTCGTGCCGCTGTTCTACTACATGGGGAAGACACCCTCCTACATGTTTTTCGAGGTCACCTCGACCAAGCAGGAGGACGTTCAGGGCTTTTTTGCCGGAAGCCCGTGCCCTGGTGCTGGTGAGCGAAAACAAAACGTAACGGTTATGGGTAATTGCCCAAACGGTATGCCGTGGCCGTGACGCCGCAGCCACAGTCCGGGGTCAGGGCCTTTGGGGCGAAGGGAGCAATGCGATGCACAATGCGGTACGAGCAGTTCGTGTGGGCGGAGAAAAGCTGGCTAAGTTTCTCCGTCTGTCCAGCTCGGCGGTCGGGGTCAGATTCCTGGCCGACGGGGAGCAGCCGGACGGCGCGATGGTGCTCAAACAGCACCGCTATTGCCAGGCGCTCATGAGAGCGCGTCGGGGAGAATCGGTACTGCTGAAAGGGGAAAGCATCGCCTGCCCGGCAGCGGCGGCGGCCTTTGGCTTCCGCCCGCTGCCAGGCGGGCTCCAGACCGGGAAGGGCCTGGTTGGGTTCGGCATCGTAGCCGACGAGGCAGTGGGCCGGCGCATGTTCGAGGCCATGCCCCGGCTGGAACCAGGCCAGATCCAGAGCCTGCACCTCTTTCCCCTGGATCGGGCCGAGCACGTGCCCGACGTGGTCGTCGTCGAGGACGAAGTAGAGAAGCTGATGTGGATCGCTCTGGCCTACCTGCACGCCACGGGCGGCGAGCGGGTCCAGAGCTCGACGGCGGTGCTCCAGGCGACCTGTGTGGACTCGACCATCGTCCCCTACCTGGAGAACCGCCTCAACCTGGGCTATGGCTGTTACGGCTGCCGCGACGCCACGGATCTCGGCGCGAACGAGACCGTCCTGGGCTTTCCCGCCTCCATGCTCCCGCCCATCGTCGAACACGTGGAACACCTGGCCCACAGGGCCATCCCGACCTCGCGCTCCAAGAAGGCGTGGGCGGCGCTTCAGAGCAAAGGGCCGGAGCAGGGAGACATGGATTGATGGACGCAGTGGTTCTAAGAGACATTCCATTTCGCCCAGACCTGGAGGGGCTGAGGAAAAAGCTTCGAGTGAGGGATGGCGGCGGGCACGCCGATCGGTTCACTCGCCTGGTCCAAGAGGCGGAGGCCATCGCCAGACTGCGGGCGATGTATGGAGTCGCGTACGTGGATTCCAGGGGCGAGAGCAGCGTCGTCATCGACGGAGTCAAGTTCGACAGCCGCGTGCTCCGGGTGAACCTGGAGAAGGTACATCGAGTCTTTCCCTTCCTGGGTACGTGTGGGACCGAGTTGCACGAATGGACCGCCGCTCAGGACAGCGTCTTGCAGCGTTACTACGCCGACGCGATCAGCGAGATGGCCCTGCGCCAGGCCTTGAACGCCTTGAAGGAACACCTGGTAGAGAGGTGTCGCCTGGGCCGCACGTCGACCATGTCGCCAGGATCACTGCCCGACTGGCCCATTCAGGCGCAGCGGCCGCTGTTTGCACTCCTCGGCGACACCGAAGAGATCCTCGGCGTCCGGCTTTCGGACAGCCTGCTGATGATTCCGGTCAAGTCCGTCTCGGGGATCCGGTTTCCCACGGAGCAAACCTTTGCCAGTTGCCAACTCTGTCCACGGGAAGGCTGTCCTTCCAGGCAAGCGCCGTACCAGAAAGAGCTGTATGAGCAGCGATATCGTCCCAGAACGGGCTAATCAAGACCATCAGGCGCCCTTTCCAACGCTTGTAGCCGCGCCCAGGAACGTTGACGATTCGCAGGAGGAAAGATGGATCTTGTTCTACTCGCAATTGTGACTTATCTGGTGATCGTTACGATAGGGTATGCGATTCACAAATACCTGCGCTTGCCGTGGATGTTCACCGTCGTGGTGTTGGGGATGGTCCTCTCTGCACTGGGTTTATTCAAAGGGGTGATGGACAGCGCGAATTTCCAGTTCCTATCCAAAATGGGAATGCTGTTGTTCCTGGTCACCATCGGCATTGACCTGGAAATCGATCAGATCCGAAAACTGGGGCGGTATATCGTCGGGGGGGATATCCTGCTCACGTTGACCGAAGGCTTACTTCTAGCGCTCCTTTTCTATTTCGTGTTTCCAGAGTTCGTGAGCCACTCTTTCGTCGTGGCGTTGATAGCCGGAATTGCTTTTGGCACCGTGGGCGAAGTGGTGCTGCTCGCTATCCTGAAGGAGTTTGGACTTGAAAAAACACGCTTCGGGCAACTGGCGCTGGGCATCGGGGTGTTCGACGACATTTTTGAAGTCCTGGCCCTGGCACTCGTTATCGCCTTGCCCGCACTCACTGCAGGGGGTTCTCAAAGCACTGCATCGCAGAATTCAGTGATCATCGTGCTCTCGTTGTCTGGGATATTGGTGGCAACGATTCTCTTGTCTCAAGTCGGCAAGTTCACACGCCGTTATCTGGAAAAAGTGCCGAACGATTCGTTCGTTGTCCCTTTTTTGATCTTTATGATCGTTTTTTCCTTCATTTATTTCGGGGCAAGAGGGTTCGAAAATATGGGGGTCGTCGCGGCCATTTTCGGCGGCATAGCAGTCAAGCAAGTCTTGCCGGAAAAACTCGTCCTACAGTACAAGAAACCCATCTTCTTCGTGGCCAACATTTTCCTGGGGCCGTTTTTCTTCCTCAGCCTGGGCGGCAGAATGTCCTTGGATGCCCTTCTCACCTATCCGCTTTTGATAGTCGCCATCCTTGCCATCTCGCTGTTTTCGCGCCTGTCGCTTTCCTACTTGTTGTTTCACAAGCTTCTTGGAAAACGCCAGTCGCTCGTTATGGGAGTAGGTTTGACCTCGAAATTCAGCACCAGCGTGATCAGTGAAAACATCCTGTTTTCGTCAGGCCTGATCGCCCAGCCTCTTTACTCGGCGATTATGGCGGCTTTTATCATCTTGAAGCCGATTATTGTCGCCGTTTTTTCCAGGAGCCTGGCTATCACCAAGGATAGCATCGAATAGGATTTTGGCTTCAGAAAAAGGGATTGGTCCTCTCAAGCCGCTGGCCTATTCCCAGGAGGACCTGGAACGGGCGGTGAAGGCCATTATCGCCAAGACTCAGGAAAGAGAAGGAGAAATAAGGTGAAAATCGCAGCCGTGTCCGAAGACGGCGTGACCATCAGCCAGCATTTTGGCCACGCCCCGTTGTACATTGTCGTCACCGTGGAAGACGGAAAAGTCGTGTCGCGTGAGACCCGTGACAAAATGGGCCACGCCCAGTTCGCCGGCGAGCCGCACGGCGAAGAGGCCCACGGGGCCGACCCGCGCGGGCACGGCTTTGACCCCGTCGCCCAAAACCGCCATGAGCGTATGGCTGTCGCCATCGCCGACTGCCAGGTGCTCCTGGCGCGGGGGATGGGGGCCGGGGCCTACAAGAGCATGGAGCAGGCCGGCATCCGGCCGGTGGTGACAGACATCGCGAACATCGATGCGGCGGTAGGCGAATATCTCGCCGGCACGCTCGCGGATCACGTCGAACGTTTGCATTAGCACCGGATAGTCGTTTTCAGCATCCTGTACGACGATGAGCACGGTTCGGTTACTGGCCGTTTTTGCCCACCCTGACGACGAGACCTTCCGCTGCGGCGGCACACTGGCGCTACTGGCCCAGCGTGGGGCGCGCGTGCAGGTGCTCACTGCTACGCGGGGCGAGGCCGGCTCGTGCGGCGAGCCGCCGCTGTGTACGCCCGCCGAACTGCCGGCCGTGCGCGAGCGGGAACTGCGCTGCGCATGCGCGGCCTTGGGCATTGAGCCGCCGCACCTGCTGGACTATCACGATGGGCAATTGGCCGCAGCCGATCCGGAACATCTGGTCAAGCAGATTCTAGATGTTGTCAACGAGTTGGGTCCGCAGGTGCTGCTCACCTTTGGGCCGGATGGGCTTTCGGGCCATCCCGACCACGTCGCCATCGGGCGATGTGCAACGGAAGCATATCGCCGCGCCGAGGGCGTGGCCGCGCTGTACTCGCTCGCCCTGCCGCGCAGTGTGGCCGAGCGATTGGAGATGAAGCGGGTTCAGCCCGTGGACGATGAAGCGATCTCGCTGAGCGTGGACGTGTCGCCCGTGTGGGAGGCGAAACTGGCGGCCATTCGCTGCCACGCCACCCAGTTGAGCGCCTCGCCGATCATGCACGCGTCCATCGAGCGGCAGCGCCTGTTTCTCGGCGCCGAGCATTTTGTGCAAGCCGCTGTCAGACGGACTGCGCTCGATTTCGTGCCTGAGATCCTTTACCAGGAGGAACCATTGGCAGCTTCTGTGGTGGAAAGGCCCGGTGGCGGCAAGCGGAGCGGACGCCATGAATGCGATTGAGGTAACACGACTGACGAAGACCTTTCCCACACCCAAGGGCGGCCCACCCGTGCGCGCGGTGGACGGCATCGACTTTGCCGTGTGTGAGGGTGAGGTGTTTGGCTTTCTCGGCCCCAACGGCGCGGGCAAGACGACGACCATTCGCATGCTCACCGGCTTGTCGCGCCCCACCTCTGGCCGCGCCCAGGTGTTGGGGCTTGACCTGGCAACCGACGCGGCGCGCATCAAAAAGCGCATTGGCGTCGTGCCGGAGATGTCCAATCTGTACGACGAGCTGTCGGCATTGGATAACCTGGTGTTTGCCATGCAACTGTATGGCGTGCCGCGCGCCGATCGGAAGCCACGCGCCGAAGCGCTGCTCTCGCGCTTTCGTTTGAGCGAGAAACGCGACGTGCCCTTTGCCAAACTCTCGCGTGGGATGAAGCGCGCATTGACGATTGCGGCGGCGTTGGCGCATCGCCCGGCGCTGATCTTTCTGGACGAGCCGACCACGGGCCTGGACGTGATGAGTGCGCGCGGCCTGCGCCGCATGATCGCCGGGCTACGGGAGGAGGGGGTGACAGTCTTTCTCACCACGCACTTCCTGGAGGAAGCCGAACGGCTCTGCGACCGCATCGCCGTCATCGTCAAGGGGCGCATCGTCGCGCTGGACACCGTGGACGCTCTCAAGGCCGGCGCACAGGGCAAGACGGTTGTCGAGGTGACGCTGGCCGATTCGAGCGGCGGCACCGAGACCAGGCGCATCGAAAGCCCGGACGTGGCCGAGGCGGTGCGCACCGCCTTGGCCCAAGCTGAGGGGCGGCGCGTCCTGGCGGTCAACACCCTGCGCCCGACGTTGGAAGACGTGTTCGTGCAGCTCACCGGCCTGAGCGCCGAGGTAATGCTGGCCGAAAAAGGCGGAAAGGGAGCGGGCCATGCTGGCGGATGACGTACGCGGAATGCTCTATATCGCCCTGAAAGACTTGCGGGCCTACTATTTCAAGCCGCCCAACATCAGTTGGGGCATCCTGTTTCCATTCGCATTTATCCTGGCCTTTGCCATCCGGGATCCGGGGAACGTGCGCGCATTGGTGCCGGGGTTGCTGGCGCTGACCGTTCTCTTTGGTACAAGTTCCATGGAAGCCATCGTCATCGTCTTTGAGCGGCGCATCGGTTCCCTGGAGCGGCTGCTGCTGGCCCCGATCCGCTTGCCGGCGCTGCTGGCCGGCAAGCTGCTGGGCGGGATGGTCTTTGGGCTGACGGTGGCGCTGGTGGTGCTCCTCATCGCGCTGGCCGTCTTTGGCGCGGGCGGTGTGAACTGGCTCTTGTTGATTCTAGCGCTGCTGCTTTCGGCGGCGGCCTTTTCGTCCCTGGGTGCGCTCGTCTCGGTGGCGGTGAAGGAGGTGTTCGAGGCGCAAACACTGGCCAACTTTGTCCGCTTCCCGATGATGTTCCTGGGCGGTGTGTTTGTGCCGGTAGACTCGCTGCCGATTGGCCTGCAGATCGTCGCCCGCGCGCTGCCGCTGACCTATGCCGTCGAGGCGCTGCGCACGGCGCTTTCGGGCGGCTCGCTGCTCCAAGCCGCGCTCGACTTGGGCGCACTGGCGGCCTTTGCCCTCGTCTTGTTCGCGCTGGCCGTGCGCATGCTGGCGCGTCGAACAGAGTGAGGATGAGGAGATGACGTGATGCTGATTGAAAAGTATGACCTGTCGGTGACTACTCCGCCTTGTGAGCCCGGGGCAGAACGGTTCAGTGCCTTCGCCCAACTTGCGACCGACATCCGGCAGGTGTTCCCCTACTTGAACGCCACCCTCCGTGGCGCGGTCTACACTGCCGCCGCATCTGCCTTGACCTGGAAGAAAGGTGGTCACAACATTGCGTTCCACCCCTACCAGATCGCCGTGAGCAACGTTTCCGACCGTGACGCAGCGATCAAAGAAATGGAAGGCTTGACAAAGTTGGTCAACCGCACCTGGGAGCGCCGTGCCGAGATCGAACCGGACCACCAGACGCACCAGAGGCCAGGGCTGATGGACGTCTACAAGCTGCTGCCACGCACCAACTGCAAGGTCTGCGGCGAGGCCTCGTGCTTTGTCTTTGCCAACAAGCTGGTGGCCGGCCACGTGGGGTTGCAGGACTGCCCCTTGCTGAGCGAACCCCAATACGTCGAACAGCAAGCGCAACTCGCGAACAGGCTGGGCGAAGAGATGCCCGCCATCGGCCGGCGGCAGGGATAGAGATGTGTCCTGGATGCTGACCCGGGTGACCAGATGGGGAGGAGTACATGATCCTGACCAAGACCAAATCCGAGTGGCTGAAGCGGTACCTGAAGGAACAGGGCGGGGAGATGACCATCTCCCTGCGCATGATGGTCATCAACTGATGAGTCGGCGGTGAGGTCCCATCAGGTCTGGTGGGCAGGCCCGATAACGCGGACGACTACCTGGCGATCCAGGTTGGCGAGTGGGCGCGGCGCTACGGCACCATCTACGTGCCCCGAGAGATGTGGCAGCGCCTACGGCCCGGCAGCCAGGAGTTCACATTTTACGTCCAGGACCATGGCCGCCTGCGGCTGGACTTTGACGTGCCCATCGGCCGGCTCAAGGTGTGACCGCCGCGCCTGCTGCCCGAAGGTCTGCACCCGACGGCCGGCCAAGCCATTCATCGAAGGGGAGTGACTACTCAGCCACCTGGCCGCCGAGCGTTGAAACGGGCTGCGGTGCACATCGATCCTGAACGCGTTTGGGAGCGCAGCGAGTCTCAGCCGCCGATTTCAATCGGCGGGCTGGCGGATGCCTGAGTAGTAGCGAAGGGGAAAACGAGGCGCGAGAACGGATGCCTGATTGCCCCTGGGCGCAGGGCATCATCCGCGGCCCGTAGGGTGGAACCATGAGCGACGACGACCTGCTGCTGCGCGGCTTTACCATCACCCAGGTGATGGACTGCATCGCCGACCCGACCAAGAACCGCATCATCGCCGAGCTGTGGGACGACGTAGGCCAGGTGTTCCCCTACCTCAACGCCGTGGCGTCCAACCTGATGTACAACCCCGGCGCCAACACGCTGACCGTCAAGCGCGGCGGGCGAATCCTGGCCTTCTACCCCCACGTGGCGGTCATGGCCAAGGTGGACGGCGCGGAGGACGCCGAGGCCCAACTGCGCTGGTTCCAGGAGCTGTGCAACGACATCTGGCGCCGCCGGGCCGAGATCGAGCCCTGTTACCGGCGGCGGCAGCAGTTGGGGCCGCTGGATGCCTACCGGCTGCTGCCCCGGCTCAACTGCGGCGACTGCAGCGAGCGGACGTGCATGGCCTTTGCCTTTCGCCTGCTGTTCGGCGAGTTGGGCGTGGCAGCCTGCCCTCACCTGGCGGAGCCCGACTATGCCGAGGGCGGGCGGCGGCTGGCCGAGTTGCTGGCATGACCTTCATCGGCGGCCGGCGCCCCTTCCTCCAGCTCGGCTGTCCGGTTGCTCGGCCTGGTCCCTTTGCTCGGCTTGGTCCCTTTGCTCGGCCTGGTCCCTTTGCTCGGCCTGGTCCCTTTGCTCAGCCTGGTCCCTTTGTTCGGCCTGGTCCCTTTGCTCGGCCTGGTCCCTTTGTTCGGCCTGGTCCCTTTGCTCGGCCTGGTCCCTTTGCTCAGCCTGGTCCCTTTGCTCGGCTTGGTCCCTTTGCTCGGCCTGGTCCCTTTCGGCCTGGTCCCTTTGCTCGGCCTGGTCCCTTTGATCGGCCTGGTCCCTTTGCTCGGCCTGGTCCCTTTGCCCGGCCTGGTCCCTTTGCTCGGCCTGGTCCCTTTGCTCGGCCTGGTCCCTTTGCTCGGCCTGGTCCCTTTGCTCGGCCTGGTCCCTTTGCTCGGCCTGGTCCCTTTGCTCGGCCTGGATTGCCAAATCCAGGCCTTGGCCGCCGGCGAAGGCTACCGGAGGCCTGTCCTGTGCCGGACACCGCAGAAGCGGTACTCCGCAGGCACAGGGGAGTGGCACTGCGGCGGAAGCGATAGGGCGCGCACCCCCGCCACATTGAGAATCGCTGGGCGCGTCTCCGCCAACTTGCGCAGCGCATCAAGCGGTGGTACAATAGCCCGCACGTGAAGCGCGGAGGCTGCTCGCATGCCGGATTTCGCCTACGACGTGTTTATCTCCTACAGCTCGACCGACGAGGAGTGGGTGCTCAACACGCTGCTGCCGCGGATCGAGGCGGCCGGCCTCAAAGCCTGCATCGACTATCGCGATTTCCGGCGGGGCGCGCCGGGCCCGGCCGAGATGGAACGGGCTGTGCAGGCCAGCCGCAAGACCCTGGCCGTCCTGACGCCGGCCTACCTGTTAAGCGGCTGGGCCGCGCTCGAGCTCGACATGGCCCAGATGCTCGACCCGACCAGCCAGGACCTGCGTCTCATTCCCCTCCTCACAGAACGGTGCGACTTGCCGCTGCGCATCAAGCGGCTCAGTTACGTCAACTTTGTCGATCCCGAGGACCCCGAGCAGGCCTGGACGCAGCTCCTCATCGCGCTGGGCGCGCCGCCGGAGCAACAAGCGCCCCGGCCCCCGCGCCGGCCCGGCTGGTGCCTGCCCCACCCCTACCCCATGCCGCCCAACTTTACCGGCCGGCGGGCCGAGCGCGCCATGCTCTCCGCCTGGCTGGACGGGGACGCGGCGCACCCGCTGCTGGTGCTGCGCGCCCTGGGCGGCTTTGGCAAGAGCGCCCTGGCCTGGCACTGGCTGCTGCACGACGTGGACGCGGGGCGCTGGCCGCGCGCCGTGTGGTGGAGCTTTTACGAGGGCGACGCCAGCTTTGACAGTTTCGTGCGCGAGACGCTGGAATACCTGACCGGGCAGGGGGCAGCCCACCTGGGGCCGCGCCAGCAGGTCGACGCCCTGCTCGAGTCGCTGCGCGAGCCGGGCACGCTGCTGCTGCTCGACGGCGTTGAGCGCGCCCTGAACGCCTACCGTGGCCTGGGCGCCGCCTACCTGGGCGACGGCGAGCCCCGCCCGCGCGTGGGCGAGACCGCTGACGAGGGCCGCGACTGCGCCAGCCCCGCCGCGGCGGTCTTTCTCCATCACCTGTGCTGCTTGCCCGGCCTCCAGGCCAAGGTGCTCATGACCACCCGCCTTCGCCCCCGCGCCGTCGAGAGCCGCGGCGAGTGCCTCCAGGGCTGCCGCGAGGACGAGCTGGCGCAGATGCAGCCCGATGACGCGCTGGCCTTTTTCCGGGCGCAGGGCATTCGCGGCGCGTGCGCCGAGATCGAGCGCGCCTGCGCCCCCTACGCCTACCACCCCCTCAGCCTGCGCCTGCTGGCCGGCCTGATCGTGGCCGACCTGCAGCAGCCGGGCGACGTCGCCGCCGCGCAACGCCTGGACGTGAGCGGCGATTTGGTGGCGCGGCAGCACCACGTCCTGGAGCAGGCCTACGAGTCGCTTCCCCAGGGGCGGCGTACGCGGCTGAGCCGCATCGCCTGCTTCCGCGGGCCGGTGGACTACGAGGCGCTGCGCGGCGCGGCCGCGGCGGAGCAGGCTTCCCAAACCTCCGAGGTTTTGAAGACCTCGGAACTCTTGCGCCTCGACGCCGACCTCCGCGACCTGGCCGCGCGCGGGCTGCTGCACCGCGACCCGCAGGCCGGGCGCTACGACCTGCACCCCATCGTGCGCCGCTACGCCTACGACCGGCTGGGCGGCCGCGAGCGCGCCGCGGCGCACGGCCGGCTGCGCGACTATTTCGCCGCCGTGCCGCCCCCGGAGCGGGTGCAGAAACTGGAGGACCTGGTGCCGGTGATCGAGCTGTACCACCACACGCAACAGGCCGGGCAGTACGACGCGGCGCGCGATCTCTTCCGCGACCGGCTCGACAAGCCCACCTACTTCCAGTTCGGCGCTTACGACTTGCAGATCGAGCTACTGAGCGCCCTGTTCCCCGGCGGCGAACCACTGCTTGCATTGGGCGCCGCGGCCCTGCCGCGTCTGAAGGAGGAGCACGCCCAGGGCTCGACACTGAACGATCTGGCCTGTGTCTATGGCCTCAGCGGCCGGCCGCGCCGGGCGGCGCCGCTGTTCGAGGCGGCCAACGCCATCTACGAGAAGCGGGGCGACAAGGGCAACCTGGCGTCCGGCCTGGAGAACCTGGCCATCCAGCAGATGATCACCGGCGCCCTGCGCGCCGCTGAGGCCAGCCTGCGGCGTGCCATGGGTCTGAGCCACGAAATTGAAGACGAGTTCTCGGAGGCGGTCGAGCACCAGGAGCTGGGCCGGCTGCTGGCCTACCGCGGCGCGTGGCAGGAGGCTGAGCCGGAGCTGGCCGCCTCGTCGCGCTACTGGGAGCAGACGCACGACCCGCAGGGCCTGTGCATCGACGAGGCCCACCGCGCCCTGCGCGCGCTGCTGCTGGCGCGGGCCCTCACCCCTACCCCTCTCCCGTGCGCGGGCGAGGGGAAAGAGCAGGGGGGTGAGGTAAGGGCCGCCGTTGCCGCCGCGCGCCGGGCGCTGGAGCTGGCCGACGAGTGGGCTCGTACCCAGTATCCGGTCGAGTACGACTACGTGCGCGCCCACTGGCTGCTGGGCGCCGCCCACCGCGCGGACGGCGCCACCACCGACGCCGACCGGCACCTGTCCGAGGCGCTGGCCCGCTGCCGGCGCATCAACATGGTAGACCACGAGGCCGGCATCCTGCTCGACCTGGCCCGCCTGCGGCAGGCGACGGGGCGCGAGGAGGAGGCGCTGACGCTGGCGCAGGAAGCGCTGCTCATCGCCGAACGCAGCGGCTACGCCCTCCAGGCGGCGGACGCGCACCTCTTCCTGGGCGAGAGGGAGAGGGGAGAGAAGGCGCTGGCCCACGCCCGCGAGGCGCGGCGGCTGGCGACGTGCGACGGGCCGCCGGACTATACCTACAAGGTGGCCTACGACGAGGCCGGGGCGCTGCTGGCCCGGCTGGGGGGCTGACGGGGGTCGGGCAGAGGCGGGGATCTCTTCCTCGCTCGGCGGGGATCTCACCGCTGCTCGGCGGGGACCTTTTCTTCGCTCGGCGGGGATCGCCAGATCCCCGCCTGTTTCGCGGATCGGGTTGTCGGCTGCATCTGGCGATGCAGCCGGAGCAAGAGGGAAGCGGCTCGGCAGGGATCTCTTCCTTGCTCGGCGGGGATCTCTTCTTCGCTCAGCGGGGATCTCTTCCTTGCTCGGCGGGGATCGCCAGATCCCCGCCCTGCGCATCCCCGCCTGTTCCGCGGATCGGCCTAACGGCTGCATCTGGCGATGCCGCCGGAGCGAGAGGGGTAGGCGCATCTCGCGATGCAGCCGGAGCAAGAGGGGTAGATGCATCTGGCGATGCAGCCGGAGCGAGAGGGAAACGGCTCGGCAGGGATCTCTTCCTTGCTCGGCGGGGATCGCCAGATCCCCGCCCGTCCCGCGGATCGGGCTAACGGCTG
>Ga0315286_10001413_pt1 | contig 21721 bp, 16 predicted proteins | sample YL17G10_0_MG_FD_205038 | JGI IMG/M metagenome (GOLD analysis project Ga0315286, IMG submission 205038) | Sediment microbial communities from Yellowstone Lake, YNP, Wyoming, USA - YL17G10_0 | ecosystem: Environmental > Aquatic > Freshwater > Lake > Sediment | place: USA: Wyoming | collected...
ACCGGGGAAAAATCAATGAGTGTTCTCCCAAGAATTTCTTGTCTTTTCGTGCACCCGAATAGAGCTATTGCCCGGCTGTTGCAACTGATGAACCGCATGTTTTCAATAAGAAAGATTGCATCATGAGCAGATTCGAACAGGGAACGATATTGTTCTTCGCTCTCTTTAAGGGCATGCTCAGCTCGTTTGTTGTCAGTGATATCCCGGATAGATTCTATTGCACCAATAATATTCCCGTTTGCGTCATAGAGAGGCGATGCGATGAACCAGAGGAAGGCACCTTTACCGCCATGCAGTATCGGGAAGTACATTTCAGAAATGAGTTTGTTATCCCGGTGATCGATAAATGGATATTTTTCTTCGATCTCTTTATTCTCCCTGAGTATGAGATCGAGGAGCAATGGTCGCCGTTTTCCATAAAATGGCAGGGCATAGATATGATCTCCCTCACCGATTATGGTAGATTTCTGCACTCCGGTCATCTCCTCCATTGCTTTATTCCATGCAATCACTTTTCCTTCAAGATCAATGGCAAAGGTTGCATCAGGAAGGAAGTTGATGATATCCGATAAACGCCGCTCGGAGGTTTTAATCGCTTCGCGTGCCTGCCGTTTCCTGACTGCCTTTTTTATCTTATGAGAGAGTTCATCAAAGTGGGATCTTGGATCTATGCCCTTATTGACATAATAATCAGCACCGTTGTTGAGTGCAGCTATGACTACATCTTCCCTGCCTTTTCCGGTGAATATTATAAAAGGGATATCCCCAAATTCGGTATGGATATGTTTGAGGAACGTAATGCCGTCCATCCCCGGCATCTGGTAATCGGAGATGATAGCATCGTACGATTTGAGTTTCTCCGATCTTAAGACGTCATATGCAGAAGTTGTTACGTCGATGCTGAACTCCTGTGTTTTTTCCAGAAAAATCTTTGCAATTTCAAGGAGAACGGGTTCATCATCAACATAAAGGACTTTATACATATGATTCTCCGGAATATACAACGATATTGAAGGATTATGAATATATATTCACTGTTATTGATTACATAATAGTTTTATTAGGTAGTATTTAAATACTCCTAAAATAATCGCGTGGTGTTGAAGCGAGTTTGATGCTGAAATAATAATTTTTAGTGAGATTTTGGATTGCATCTCCGATTATGCAGGCAGAAGTGCAGAAAACTGACCGATACTGATCTCATCATTGATATCAAGGGAGTGATCGTGTATGCGAACCTGGCTGCAGCGATTCTGACCGGTAATAAAAACTGAGGATTTTGAAAAATAATAATATCTTTGAACTCCAGAGCCCAGGCGTCACCCGGATTGGTGATAGTATTGATGATATCTCTTCACGGATCCTTACCTTGATGCGTTCCACTATCGGCCGCCACTTGCAACCCACCAGACTAAAGGTGGAAGAACCTTACCGTTTCCATAGAGACCGGGATATTAATGCCCGGGGGTATCTCAGGAATTGTCATATCCCCACCGATGTACTATCTGTAATATAAAGGTACAGGGAAACCGGATTGGAAATAACCCAATATTGACGATTGATCTTTGTTCAAGAACATAATACTATGGTTTGGCATGAAACATTCACTATGAAAAATGCCTCCTCCCATTTTCATCGTGTAGGTTTATGGCCCGGGGCATCATGGAGTCTTTTTTAAAGAGCAATCGTGAATGTCTATTTCCAATTGTAGATGGTGAAAATTATCAGGTACCATGACGGTGGCAAATACCCTCAGCGGGATTGAAAGGTAAGGGAGTGCACCGGCTATTGCCAAAACGCGTTTATTACCCTTTTATCAGATGGATAAACCTGAATAAAGGATTACAGGAGTTATTCTGGCAGAATTTATGAAGAATTATAAAAAAGGTTTAATTGAATATTAAATAACAATATTTTTTAATCACAGAGTGCTACTATATTTTGTAAACGTAACAACACATTCTGGTGACTACATGCATATTCCCGATGGATTTTTCCCCATTTCGCAGGCAGCTGTATACTGGATCATCGCTCTGATCTTCATCGCTCTCTCGCTTCGTTGGGCAAGGCGCGAGATGAGCGAGGAGAAAGTGCCTCTCGTCGCTGTCCTCGCTGCCGGTATCTTCGCAATCCAGACGCTCAACATGGCGCTTCCGGTCTCTATTATTCCTGGTGGGGTAAGCGGGCATGTTGTTGGAGCTGCACTTGCAGCAATCGTGCTGGGGTCTCCATTTGCCGCTATCTTCATCCTCACTCTCGTGCTGGTCCTGCAGGGAATATTCTTTGGTGATGGTGGTATCACTGCCATGGGTGCCAACATCATCAACATGGGTGTACTCGGTGGGTTTTTCGGGTTCTATACATACAAATCAGTCAATAATGTGTTTCACAACCGGTTCTGTGCGGCATTCATTGCCGGCTGGGTATCGCTGTTTATCCCTGCCGTTGTCTGTGCAACCGAGCTTGCGGTTGCAGGAACCCTTCCCCTGACGTTCGGTCTTGTCACTATGGGTGTCTACCACTCAGTCATTGGAATTATCGAAGGGGGCGTCACCGCATTTGCCCTCTCACTCATCATTCATGCACGCCCGGATATTGTCTCTTCTGAAATTCCCGCCGGTTCCCGAAAGGCGAAGGATATGCTCATCATTGCCGGCATCACCTTCGCTCTCGCGATTGCGATCTTTGCCCCCTATTATGCATCCACCTACCCGGATGGGCTGGACAGTACCTTCCTCTCCGCGTACGGGGCAAAAGATGTGAGCACGGTACATATCGATGAGTCTAAGGTTGGGGCCGCCGAAGCCGCGGTGGCAGATACAACCGGTAACACGTTTGTGTGGCAGGCTCCCCTTCCTGATTATAGTCTGCCGGGGCTCGACAAACCCGGGGAAGTGCTGGCCATCCTCTTTGGTGTACTTGTACTCTTCATTCTCGGCTTTGGTATCAGCCGGTTTGTCGCCCGGAAGAATTGAGAGGGTTTTTTTGTAAAAAAAACCTATTATTTAACGGAATTTCCCATGCACCTTATCGAGACCCGCGATCTTACTTACACCTATCCTGGCAATGTCACCGCACTGCATTCCCTCAATTTCGTAGCTCCCCGCAATGCCCGCATTGCCGTAATAGGCTCAAACGGTGCCGGAAAGAGCACGCTCTTCAAATGTTTTAACGGCATTTTTAAACCGACCTCAGGTTCAGTCCTGATTCGCGGCGAACCCATCACCAAAGACAATATCCGCGAGGTGCGCAAATTTGTTGGTATTGTCTTCCAGAATGCCGACGATCAGATCTTTTCCCCAACAGTCGAACAGGATGTTGCATTTGGTCCTGCCAATCTTGGGCTGGATGAAGAGACAATCCACCACCGGGTACATGAAGCGCTCAGACTCGTTGGAATCGAAGACCTCGCGCACCGTGTCCCGCATCATTTGAGCGGAGGGGAGAAGAAAAGGGTCGCTATTGCGGGAATAATTGCGATGGAACCAGAAGTGCTCGTGCTTGACGAACCTACTGCAGGGCTCGATCCCAAAGGTGTCCACGATCTGCTTGGGTTCATCAACTCCCTCTCAGCGAAATACGGTATGACCGTGATCTTCTCTACGCATGATGTTTCGATGGTCGCTGAGGTTGCTGACTATGTATACGTCATGAACAGGGGACGATTTGTTGCAGAGGGAAGTGTTGAAGAGATCTTTTTGCAGCCGGATATGCTCCGCTCGGTACGGCTCGATGTACCGGTTCTGCCAAAACTGATCCGTTCACTGAATGAAAACGGTGTACCGGTCCCCATGGCATACACGTATGAAGATGTTGAACGGGCGCTGATACAAACTTACAAGGGTATCCCGCAGGAAAGACGCCCCCTATGATCGAGGAACTATTTTACATCGAGAAGTCCGCGTACAGGGACAGTTTCGTTCACCAGCTCGATGCACGGGTAAAGATCGTTGGCATGTTCGCGTTGATCATCACAATGGTCGCGATCCCGTATACCCCATCAGTTTTCACCATCGGGGCACTATTTTTGGCCTTTCTTGCCGTACTCTGGGCCCTTGCCGGTCTGCCGTGGCTGATCTATGCAAAGCGTCTTTTTATGGTACTGCCGTTTGGGCTTTTTGTTATCCTCTTCCAGATCTTTTTTACCAACCGGTTCTATCCGGTGTTTCATATAATTGCAAATCTGCCTTTTGGCATCCAAATCTATGCGGAATCAGTAGAGTTTGCGGTCATCCTGCTGGTGAAGTTTGTTGTCTGCGTCTCGGCAATTATCCTGCTCTCCTCTACGACAAAACTTCATGACATGCTTGAAGGAGCCGGGCGCATGGGTCTTCCACCCGAGTTCGCGCTTACGTTAGGCATGATGATCCGCTATCTCTTTGTCTTTGGTTACATCTACCGAAAGATCAATGAATCATTGATCACCCGTTGTTTTGATCCGTTCAACCCTGCACTCCCGTACCGCTACCGCATGAAACAGATCGGCTATACTGTCGGTACCATCTTCATCCGATCCTACGAGCAGGGAGAACGTGTTTACACAAGCATGCTGTGCCGGGGATACGGGAAAGCCAGCCATATCTTCATCACAAAAAAACCCTTGCAGGGATATGACTGGGCATTTCTTTCCTTCTGCCTGGTTTTTATTATTGCCGTCCCGGTAATGATCTGGCTGACTACAGTCCGCCTTTTTTAGACCGTACCTTTTTTAGCACCTGTCACCATCTTGTGATCATGGAATATCCGTTTGGCCATGGATTTATCACAAGCATCATGTTGATCACCCGGCACTTTGCACTTCCCCCCAAAGAGGCATGGTTCGGAGCCGGGGATCATGTAGACGGGCTGGTGCTGCCGGAGAAGTTCAAAGGTACTGAGGTAGAAGACCTCACCACGCTGCTCAAAAAAAAAGTGATCTGGCACCAACCGGGCAATATGGACAAGGAGGACGCCCGGGACGTAATCGTCACGCTGAACCGGCTCGTCGTAGCGATCGACCGCGAGCTCGGGATCGCGGACGCCGGGATCGGTGAGTTCCGGTAATGGGGGAAATCCTTTTTATACCAAAAGCCTTTTTTTACGCCTTATCCTTTAAGTCATCAAACAACCAATAATTATTGTGATTTCATTACCGTATTTTTTTATTTTTTTTAACGGAGGTTTTCCTTGACTGAAACATACGATGCATCCCATATTACCGTTCTTGAAGGACTCACCCCCGTCCGTGAGCGCCCGGCAATGTATATAGGCAGTACAGACACCCGTGGACTGCACCATCTTGTCTATGAAGTCGTGGACAACTCCATTGATGAAGCACTCGCCGGCCACTGCACGCTCATATCCGTAACGATCAACAAAGACGGTTCGATCTCAGTTATCGATGACGGGCGTGGCATTCCCGTAGACACTATGGAGAAAAACCAGAAGAGCGCCCTTGAAGTCGTACTCACGGTCCTGCATGCCGGGGGAAAATTCGATAAGGAGAGTTACCAGGTTTCCGGGGGTCTGCATGGTGTTGGCGTTTCTGTAGTTAACGCGCTTTCCAACTGGCTTTCCGCCCGTGTGTACCGGGATGGCAATATCTATGAGATGCGGTTCAGTCAGGGCAAACCAACAAGCCCCCTTTCATCCCGCAAGGAAACCCTTCATGAGATGATTGCACGTTACGAGCAGTGGTTCTGTATACCCGTATCGTTCAGCAAAACCCCACTGATTACTCCGGTAGCCGGTGCTCAGGATAGTTCAGTCACTGCACCAAATCCGAAAGAGACCGAAGAAGCAGATCGCCAGTCGTTCCTTGAACAATTCGGTGCAAAGATAACGGGAACGATTATCCACTTCGTTCCCGATGCAACGATATTTGAGACTACTACGTTCGATTACGATATACTCGCCCACCGCCTCCGTGAACTTGCATTTCTCAATGCCGGCCTTACGATAAAAATTTCGGATGAACGCAGCGGTGATAAGGCAGTCTATTGTTACGCGGGGGGACTTGTCGAGTTTGTAAAATACTTAAACGAAGGAGCAGAGTGTCTTCACCCAATCCCGATTGATATCACAAAAAAGGATGTCGAGAACAAGCTCGAACTCGAAGTAGCAATGCAATATACCACGGCTTACGATGAAAAACTCTTCGCGTACGTCAACTCGGTCAGCACCCGCGAGGGTGGAACGCACCTGGAAGGATTCCGGAGTGCCATCACCCGTGGCATTAACACGATGGCAAAACGCAACGGGTTGATTAAGGAGAACTCCTTATTAACCCTCCGTGGTGAAGATGTACGTGAAGGGCTCACGTCGGTCATATCAGTCAAGATGGCCAATCCCCAGTTCGAGGGGCAGACAAAGATGCGCCTTGGCAACAGCAGTGTCAGAGGTATCGTGGACTCGCTGGTCTACGCCGCACTTACCGAATATTTTGATGAGAACCCCAAAGTGCTCCAGATTATTATTGAAAAAGCACTCTCTGCAGCAAAAGCCCGCGAGGCGGCAAGGAACGCCCGGGATCTCGCCCGGCGCAAGAGCTCGCTGGAGAGCAGCGGCCTTCCGGGAAAACTTGCAGACTGTTCGGAACGGGATCCGGCAAAGAGCGAGATCTATATCGTAGAAGGTGACTCTGCCGGTGGCAGTGCAAAGCAGGGAAGAGACCGGAAGTTCCAGGCAATCCTCCCCCTCAAAGGCAAGATCTTAAACGTGGAAAAAGCCGGTGAGCACCAGATTTTAAAGAACGCCGAGATCCAGACGCTCATCTCGGCTATCGGCACCGGTATTGGTGAAAAATTCGATGCCGAACGGGCACGTTACCATCATATCATCATCATGACCGATGCCGATGTTGACGGGGCCCATATCCGGACGCTCCTGCTCACGTTCTTCTACCGGTACATGCTGAAACTCATCGAAGCTGGATATGTATACATTGCCCAGCCCCCGTTGTTCCGTGTTGCAAAGGGTAAGGAAGAGAAGTATGTCTATAAGGAAGAGGAGATGCAGAAAGTCTCCGCTGCCATGGGTGAAAAAGGAGTCAGTATCCAGCGGTACAAGGGTCTTGGTGAGATGAACGCCCAGCAACTCTGGGATACCACTATGGATCCGGAATACCGGATTTTCAAACAGGTGACCATAGAAGATGCCATGGAGGCAAATGAGATCTTCAGGATCCTGATGGGCAAGGATGTTGAGATGCGCAAAAATTTTATCATACGCCATGCCAAGGAGGTAACGAACCTTGACATCTGATGCAACCCCACCGGCAAGCGGCCCGCTCACGCATCGCGTGGAACCTATCAGTATCGAACACGAGATGAAAACCTCCTACATCAACTACGCGATGAGCGTTATTATCGGGCGTGCAATTCCTGATGTCCGCGACGGGCTCAAACCCGTCCATCGACGCTCACTCTATGCAATGTGGGAGATGGGTAATACCAGTGACAAGCCCACCAAGAAAAGCGCGAGAGTGGTCGGTGAAGTGATGGGTAAGTTTCACCCTCACGGCGATGCTTCCATCTATGACACGATCGTCAAGATGGCGCAGCCGTTCTCGTACCGCCACATGCTCGTGCAGGGGCAGGGGAATTTTGGGTCTGTTGATGGCGATTCTGCTGCGGCAAGCAGGTATACTGAAGTCAGGCTCTCGCAGTATGCTGAGGCGCTTCTCCAGGATCTTGACAAAGAAACGGTCAGGTTTGTACCGAACTATGATGAATCATTAAAAGAGCCGGTTGTACTTCCCGCCAAGGTTCCCAACCTGCTCGTTAACGGAACTGACGGAATTGCGGTTGGCATGGCGACCAAGATGCCCCCGCACAACCTGCGGGAGGTTTGCGAAGCCGTCTCGAAATATCTCGATAACCCGGAGATCCCGGTTGAGGACCTCATGAGGATCATGCCGGGCCCCGACTTCCCGACGGGCGGTGTCCTGATGGGAGTCGAAGGCGTAAGAAATGTATACGCTACCGGACAGGGACGCCTTATCGTACGGGGGGTTGCTACCATCGAGGAATCCGAGGGGGGTAACCGCGGTGACCGCATAATTGTGACCGAACTGCCCTACCAGGTAAACAAGGCCCAGTGGATTACGACCATAGCAGACATGGTAAAGGAAAAACGGATAGATGGGCTTTCCGATATTCGCGACGAGTCTGACAAGGATGGTATCCGCGTTGTATTTGAGCTCCGTAAGGGTACAATATCGGCAGTCATCCTCAACCAGCTCTACAAGCTCACCGCACTCGAGTCCAGTTTCTGGGTAAGCAATCTCGCGATTGTTGACAACCAGCCAAGGACACTTACCCTGCATGGACTGCTTGATAATTTCGTCCATCACCGTATTGAGGTAATCCGGCTTCGTTCTGAATTTGATCTGAAAAAAGCCCGGGAAAAGGTCCACATATTGAGCGGGCTGCTCATTGCCCTTTCAAAAATTGATGCGATAATTGCCGCAATCCGAGCTTCTGACACGGTGGAGAATGCCCGCCTGGCACTTATTGCCGGTTTCGGTCTTGATGAACCGCAGGCAAACGCAATCCTCCAGATGCAGCTCCGCCGTCTTGCAGCTCTCGAGCAGCAGAAGATTACGGACGAGAAAAAAGGACTCGAAACGGAGATCTCCCGGCTTGAGACCATCCTGTCCAGCGAAGCCAACATCAAAGACGAGATACGCAGGGAGACAACCGAAGTTGCCCAGAAGTTCGGTGATGCACGCAGGACCGAGATCGCACTCGATACAAGCAACCTGTCAAATGAAGACCTGATTGAGGATAAGACGGTTCTTGTTTCTATCACGACTGCAAATTACATCAAGCGCATTGACCTTGACACCTACCGCAAACAGCGGCGTGGCGGTCATGGCATCGCCGGCATGGCTACCAAGGATGAGGACTTTGTCGAATCGGTGTTTGTTGCCGGTATGAAAGATTACCTGCTCTGCTTCACCAATATCGGGCGGGTCTACTGGCTCAAGGTCTACCAGATCCCCGAGAGTTCCCGTATCGCAAAAGGCAAACCGATAGTCAATCTCCTCAACTTAAAAGACGAGATCGTAACAACGGTCATCCCGGTTCGGGAATTCAGGGATGACCGGTACATGCTGTTTGCGACAAGGTCCGGTCAGGTCATCAAGATACCGCAGAATGAGTTCTCAAACCCGCGTTCTGTCGGTACGAATGCGATCCGGCTTAAAGAAAACGACCGGCTTGTCGATGTTATCGTAACGGATGGTACAAAAGAGATAGTCCTGTCAACGCGTTTTGGCTTCAGCCTTCGGTTCCATGAAGAGTCCGTGCGTACTGTCATGAGAAATGCATCCGGTGTACGGGGGATGAAACTGCGGGGGGAGGATACTATTGTGGCACTCACTCTTGTCGAAAAAGATCACCTCCTCACCATCTCTGATGTTGGTTTTGGCAAGAGGACAGAATTCGACGACTTCCGTGGGCACGGCCGGGGAACCATGGGTGTCAAAAATATGCAGCTTGAACGTGATGCCGTAGTCATTGAATCGCGTGCAGTGCTGGATACGGATGAAATCATCGTAATGACCGCAGAAGGAGTTGTCATTCGTATGCCCGTCAGCGAGATACGGATTATCGGACGCGGAACAAAAGGGGTCCGGACTATACGCCTTGATGATAAAGACCGGGTCATCGGCGTTGCAATTGTTCAGCCTGAAATTGAAGCCGTGCAGGAAAACAACTACGATTCAAAACCGGAAAATAATGATATAGATCTCTAAAAACCGTACAACAATTCCCGTTCTTTTTTCCTGTTTCAATTTTTATAAACAGGTAATGCGGGGTCAATTGCAGAACAGGAATGATTTTTTATGCAGCGGGTTAAAGATCGGTGTACGGTGCACTGATGTTTCGGACAATTCTTAAGGTTACCTCAAAACACGAAGGCGATATTATTGACATCACGCAAGAAGTAAAAAAAGCTGTCCGCGACAGTAACGTACATGAGGGACTCGTACACCTCTTTGTGCAGCATTCAACTGCGGCACTCACAACGATTGAATTCGAGCCGGGAGTATTGTCAGATCTCAATCGGGCACTTGCTGTCCTCGCCCCAAATGATGCAGGCTATGCCCACAACACCCGCTGGGATGATTGCAACGGGCGATCGCACGTTAAGGCTGCCCTGGTCGGACCATCGATAACCGTACCGCTGGCAGGTGGAAAACTGCTGTGCGGAACATGGCAGCAGATTGTACTCCTCGAACTTGATGTAAATGCAGGACGCGAACGGACGATCATCTGCACGGTGATAGGAAATTAATGGGTGTTCGCATGTCATGTCATCCTCGTATCCTGTACGGTTCAGCGGGTCCGGTTATTCTGTAAGCAGGAGGTAGAGTGCAGCAGCTACGAGGAGATATCCACAGATCCTCAGCAGGACAAAGGTAACGTCAGGAAACAAGGCAGGCTCGTATAATGCGTTCAGGTGCGATAACCCGAACATGCCAAATGCAATTCCAATAAACAGCGCACTGATGGTACCTCGTTTCTGATACACCAGGGATCCCAGCAGCAGGATGACTGCACACAGTAAAAGATTTAGCAATAGTATAGGATCAGGAACAAAAGCCATGGTTTTTTTCCCCTTATGCTTTCTCTCTTGGCAGGAAGGGTATTAAACATATCACATCTCCCAATCCGGAAAGATACCTGTTTTAAATTCCGGAGTATCTCCAAATCCATTTATTGCTTCCAGTCCGATGGTAGACCATGAGCTTGGCGTTGAAACTGAAGATCATCAAAAAATGCGCGGAACCGGATATATCCCTCGCAGGTTTCGCACCTGCCGTGTGGTGGGGAAGGACCGGAAGCTGTACCAGAGTGAAGATGCCGGAATGTACAATGAAGAGGATAGCAAAATTGATCAGTATCACCGTGCCTGGAAGCACGTCAGGTCCTATGGCGGGAGATAAAGAATCCTGAACGGGTGATTCACTCATGTCTTTTTAGGAGAGTAGTTATGGAGATACAATCATCGGTCTGATCCAGAAAGGAGAACAAGGCAAAAGAATTATTCAACTGTGAGAGAAAAATTAGGTATTAAACGGGTAGTTTATCCAAAATTAATATTTCGGGTGCTTACCCCATTGACGGTCAATTCAGGAAAACGAGAAGGTGTCTTTTCATGCTCTACCGGAAAGTTCCCAAAACCGGCGATCAACTCTCTATACTCGGGTTTGGTTATATGCGACTGCCGACAAAAAAAGGCGGTGGGATTGATGAAGAACGTGCGATCCGGCAGCTGCGATATGCTATCGATAATGGTATTAATTATATAGATACAGCTCCTGCTTATCATTTCGGCAAAAGCGAAAAAGTGCTTGCCCGTGCACTTGCAGATGGCTACCGGGAAAAAGTCAGGATCGCAACAAAACTTCCCCCATGGTCAGTTCATTCACGACAGGACATGGACCGTATTCTTGACGCACAGCTCGCTACACTTCATACCAATCAGATTGATTATTACCTGCTCCACAACCTCTCGAAAGGTACCTGGGAGAAGATGAAAACTCTCGGTGTCTGTGAATTCCTTACCACGGCAAAAAAAGACGGGAGGATAAAAAATGCGGGCTTCTCCTTCCATGGTGACACTGCAAGCTTAAAAGAGATCGTTGACGCGTACAACTGGGAATTCTGCCAGATCCAATACAATTATCTTGATGAGAACAACCAGGCAGGTACTGAAGGACTGGTCTATGCTGCAGAAAAACAACTTGCGGTTATGATCATGGAACCGATCCGTGGCGGTAATCTTGCCGGGCATGTACCGGACGAGATTAAAAAAATCTGGGATGAATCACCAGTCAGACGATCACCTGCCGAATGGGCACTGCGCTGGGTATGGAACCATCCTGAAGTCACCGTGGTACTTTCCGGTATGAATGACGAGATACATATTGATGAAAATCTTCGGGTAGCAAATGAAGCACTCCCCAATTCGATTTCCTCTTCGGAACTCACGATTGTTGAGCGGGTCCGGGATACATACCAGCGGCTGATGAAGGTCAGTTGCACGGGTTGCGGGTATTGCATGCCATGCCCGGCGGGTGTTGATATTCCCGGTTGTTTTTCACTCTACAACGCTCACCATCTTTTCCCGCATGACCGGAGTGCAAAATTCCATTACCTTGGACGCCATGGCGGATTACTTTCCGGTGTTTCCTATGCCGGGCTATGTAAAAACTGCGGCAAATGCGAAAAGATCTGCCCCCAGCACCTGCCAATCCCTGTCCGGCTCAGGGCAGTGTCAAAAGAGATGGAGGGAATGATGGGCGTAATCGTCCCGGTGCTTAAAGCTGGACTCTGGTGCATGGATCAGATGGGGCGTATCGGGCAGAAGTTCTCCAAAAAAAACATCAGGTAATTTTCCGATGATACCTGACGGTAATTTGTAATACATGGGGTAGTGATCCCCCCAAAAAATCCTCAAATAAGTGATGGCAAAAAAAATTGCATTGATTCCATACCGGTTATTTTTCTCAAACCCTCCTCTTTCAATCAGTTGTGCTTTTGTGTTAAAACAAAAAAACCTTTCAACGGATGATCCTGTTCAAAATTGATAATGACCGGTATATTTATTACTTAACTGCCGAATGTAAACACAGTATTGTGTTGATCTGCTGAAGTGAGTTATTGTGAAAGTTATCCTCTACGTTGACAATAATCCGGTTCTTCTGGACTCGGGTAAGCGCTTTTTAGAGCGTGAAAAGGATATCCGTGTGGATACTGCCCTGTCTGCAGGGGAAGCACTGGAACGGATAACTACTGTTTCGTTTGATGCGATTATTGCTGATTATGACCTGCCGGAAATTGATGGTATACAGTTACTCAGGATCGTCCGTGAAAAATCCCCCCGGCTTCCCTTTATAATTTTTACCGGTACAAGCAGGGAAGAGATTGTCATTGAAGCCCTTAACAACGGAGCCGATTATTATATTAAGAAGGGAAATGATCCCGAATCACGGTTTACCGAGCTGTCGCACAGAATCAAACTCTTAATAAGGGCAGAAAGTGCCCGGATTCTTGCCAGAAAGAATCTCACTATGTTTTCTGGCATGATACGACATGATATCCTGAATCAGCTGATGGTTGTCAGCGGCTCTCTGGAGCTGGCAGCTGATGGGATGCAGGAACCCGGGTTGCTGCAGAATCTGACTCGTGCCCAGACAGCAACAAGGACTATACAGCGGCAGATTGTCTTTTCAAGGGAATATGAAAATCTCGGAGCAGATGCTCCCTCATGGCAATCGTTACCAACCGTCATACACCGGGCATTTTTCGAATTGCAGACCGATTCAATTACCCTTGACATCCCTGAGGACAACGTTTTTGTCTTTGCAGACCCGCTCTTTGAAAAGGTCTTTTACCACCTGTTTAATTATACGTACAAATACGGGGAAACCGTAACCCGCATTACCGTATCTTTCCATCACACTGCAACGGGATTTATTATTTCCGTATCTGATAACGGGGTGGGGATATCCCCGCAGGAAAGGATGCATCTCTTTGAACGAAGATCAGGGAATGAAAAGACACCCGGGCTGTTTCTGGCTCAGAAAATCCTCGAGGTTACCGGCATAACCATCCGGGAGACCGTGGTGGAAAAACAAGGGTCACGGTTTGAGATTGTTATTCCTTTGGAGGGGTTCCGGACCGGATCAACACAGCCCGCATGAAAACCCGGGGATTGAAGACCATTCCCCGTAGTCTTTACCCCTTTTAAGCCCAATAAAATATTGGTATTTCGTACCGGATATCCGCTACGAAAAGAGCTGTCTGCAGGGAAAGGTGCGGTTTCACCCCGCCTGTAAATGCTTTTGTAGCAGGAATGTCTGTCGGGCAGAGGGGGTAATCGCCATCGTATCTTTTACTGATACCTCCCTCTGGCTATGCCGGAAGTATTTATCAGACGTAAGACATGTTATCGATAAAGGATCAAAGAATCATTTTTTTCGTATGTTAGATAGATATAAGGAATTCTTCCCTGTGCCAAAAAAGACCGTTGCAAAAAAATATCATCTCATTAAAAACTTTCGCTGGCTTAAAGGCCGGCTCTGTCTAAAAAGACCATTGAACAAAAAACTAAATCCTTACTGGAACAATAATAAAAATTAATGATTTCCCTTCTTTATGTAGATGACGAGCCGGACCTGCTCGATCTCTGCAAACTTTTTCTTGAGCGGGAAGGGGAATTCTCTGTTGCCACGGTAACTTCTGCAAAGAGCGCTTTGCAGATCATGTCAGAGGGAACGTTTGATGCCATCATCTCTGATTACCAGATGCCGGTAATGGACGGCATCGAATTCCTCAAACAGGTAAGGAAGGATTTCAAAGATATCCCTTTCATACTCTTCACAGGTAAGGGTCGGGAAGAAGTCGTTATTGAAGCCATCAATAATGGCGCAGACTTTTATCTCCAGAAAGGCGGGGCCCCCCGTGCCCAGTTCAGCGAACTGAGTCACAAGATACGCCAGGCAATCCGAAGAAAACAGGCAGAGGAGGAGCTTCGGATGATGAAATCCACCGTGAGCAATGCTGCCGAGGGCATTCTCTGGATCAATCTTATGGGTGGGATCACTTTTTTCAACGATACGATATGTACAATGCTTGGCTATACAAGGGAGGAATTTGCCTGCCTTACTATCAGGGATATTAACCCGCACTTTATTGAGAACCATTTAGGTCCTCTCTGGTCACGGATACGGGAGAGAAAATATCTTACTGTGCAGGATACCAACCGGAAAAAAGACGGGTCTGTAATTCCCGTTGAAATCCTCCTTAATTATATCGAATTTGGACCTCATGCATACGTTTTTGCATTTGTGCGGGATATTACCAACCGTAAACGGGCTGAGGATGAACTGAAGTCGGCCTATGAAAAGAACAAAGGCCTTATGGACTATGCAAATGATGCAATTTTTATTGCGGACGCCAAAACCGGGATACTGCTTGATGCAAATAAAAAAGCACAGGAATTAATTGGCAGGACTCTTACAGAAATCCGGGGTATGCATGAAAGTGCGCTTCACCCAAAAGAGGAGGAGGAAAAATACCGGGCGTATTTCAAAAAGCATGCCCTTGAGGGAAGGGGAGTACAAGAGGAGACTGTTGTTGACCAGAAGGGGAACCACATCCCGGTAATTGTCAGTGCAACAATACTCGACCTGGGTGGACGACGCTGCATGATGGGGATCTTCCATAATATTTCAGATATTAAAAAAGCACATGATGCCCTGCAACTCGCCAATAAAAAACTCAACCTGCTTGCAGAGATCACCCGGCACGACATAAGAAATAAACTTACGGTGCTCGGCGGGTACCTTGAACTGTTCACCGATCACCCCCCCGAACCCCAACACTCAATGTACCTTGCCAAGCTGAAATCTGCAGTAAAGATGATCGCGGCAAACATTGATTTTACCAAACTGTACCAGGATCTCGGTGTCATTGCACCCGACTGGCAGAATGTGAGTGACACGTTCTTTAGAGCCTGCACCCATATTGACATAAAAAAAATACGGTTCCAGTCTGATGCGGATGAAGTGGAGATATTTGCAGATCCCCTGCTGGAACGGGTATTTTACAATATTGTGGAGAATGCTGTAGAGCATGGTAACCGGGTATCTGTCGTCAGGCTTTCATCGTTTGAATCACCCGATGGTCTTTTGATCCGGATTGATGATGATGGCATCGGCATTCCTTCACACGACAAGGAAACGATTTTCCAGAGAGGATTTGGTAAAAATACCGGTCTTGGATTGTTTCTTTCCCGGGAGATCCTTTCAATTACGAATATTACCATAAAAGAATCGGGAGAATTCCAGCATGGTGCCCGATTCGAAATGTATGTGCCGAAAGGGGTATACAGGTTCTTGAAAAACTGACAACGACCGGTGAGATTATTTTTCGTCTCACAGGATGATGATCTTTTCTGCCCTCCGGGTCAGGTTACCCACATTACCATGACCATAGGGATGGGGTAATTCCGGGTTTTTCCAGCTCTCGCTTTTACACCCGTCATAAGCCAGAAATCCGGGAAAATTCCGGACATTCCTGGCAAGCTATGATGACACGGAATCAAAACAGCACGTATGACAGATTTTTGGTTTTTTGTTCACTTCTTTTTAATTTTTATCGTGAAAAAAGGTTTAAAATATGATCGTGTCAGTCAAGAGGAATGGTCTCCAGTTGCGATACGAGCTCCCAGATCCTGGTCCGGGCGTGAATCGGCATGTTGGGATCATTGGAGATTTCATCTATCTTTGAAATTGCTTCCGCGGCGCGCAGTCCCATCGCCTTAGAATTGTTGATAAGCAGCGTCCGGGTCTCGTCTGCCACGCGCCGGATGTTTCGGGGTATTGAGCTGTCCTCCTGAATGCGCTGCAGCATCAGAATACAGTTTTCCATAGTTTTTTCAGGGCTGGGCATGGTATCACCTACCTGTGTACCTGTAGTTAATACGTAGAACCGACATATATAAGTTAAATATCAAGTCGACGGTGATTGCATGCCGGTACGTAAAGAAGATGAAATCATGGCAGAATACCTCCTTAAAGGAGGGAAAATGCTTGAAAAGTCCTGCAAAACCTGTGGATGCCCGCTCTTTGAAGTCAAAGGCAAAACACTCTGTGTTGTCTGTGCAGAGCATGATAAAGCGGAAACACCCGGCACGGCACCGGTGGTTGCACCAGCACATCACGAACATGGTCCCGAATGCAGCTGCGGTGAACACAACAACGAGTCCTGCGAAGGCGGACTCCTTGCTGATGAACTTGCGGCGACTCTTCTCTCTCTGTGCGAGCGCATAAAATCCGAAAAGGATCCGGACAACGTGCTTGCGCTTATGAATGCAGTGAAGGCAGGCACCGAATCTCTCCAGATCCTGTGTCAGTTATAAGGGCGACGGCAGAGATCATAGATCTTTTGCGCGGTCTTTTCCCCTATTCCTTTTAATGAATGCAAATCCACCAGTTCAGCATTTATAATTGCCCCCACAGATCCAAAATGGGAGAGCAGCAGACGTGCATTTTTCATACCAATATCAGAGAACGCAGAGATGATGAACTCCTGTTCATCACGCAGAGAACGGTGTGATTTATGCGGGTGGACTTTACGCTCACCCCGCTCACTATCCTCGCGCTTTGCAAGGACATAGAGCATCTGTGCGGTATCCTGTTCATCCCTGGTATACAGGAGCGACACTCCCATATCAACGGTAAGTGCAGCAAGTACACCCTTGATCGCATTCGGGTGGATATCCCGCTGTGTGGAGAGATCACCCCCTTCGATAATCATCACCGGGCGCGGGACTGCCTCAGCCATAGCTTTTAACTGACCGAGTAAATCCCGGTTGATCAGGGTATCAACAAAATCCCGTGCTGTTTTACGTTCGACGAGGATCCGGTCACCAATTGCATAGTCCCCTTGTGCAAGTCGTTCGATCTTTATGGCCGCACCCATGCCGGAGAGTACTTCAACCACTTTTGAAGATGTCTCGCGGTCGTCAATGATAATCCGTGGTCCCTGCACCGTGAAATCTTCGATACTTGCCTGGTCTCCCAAAACAGGTTTTTGCACCAGAGGATGTATGCTACCCATTGCTCTCAAGCTCTTGTGCATCATCGTCTCTTTTGCCTGGCTGACATGCCGGAACACTTCATCGGAAGTCCCCTTTGTGACCAGCACCACGACCCGGCCAGCTCCAGACCTGCCTGTTCTACCCTTCCGCTGGATAGAGCGGATTTCTGAGGGGACTGCTTCATAAAAGATCACCATATCAGTGGAGGGGACATCAAGACCTTCCTCACCAACAGATGTTGCTATTAAGACCTTAAATTCACCTGCACGGAACCGGGTCAGGGCAGCGATCTGCTTTTTCTGGGAGAGCCCTTTCTCGGCATCTTTTGTTGCCTGTCCTACAAACCGTTCGCACGTGATACCATTTTTCCTGAGATGGTCCGCCAGAAGTTGCACGGTATCACGGTACGTTGCAAAAATAATTATACGGCTGTCGGGATGTGCTTCCAGCTGGTCGCGCACCAGTCCCAGCGTGATCTCAGGTTTTGGATGGAGTTCTTTAGTCCATTCAAGCGAATGTTCGTACAGTTCACGGAAGGATTGATCTTTTACTATACCCTGGCTTGCCTTGCTGCCACCCAAACCCGAACCCTCAGCAACCAGTTTTGCAAGATATCCTTTCAATACCTCACTTCCCTGGGACTCGGCAAGAGTTACCGCGTGTCTGAGCTTCATGCATGCGGCATAAAGAGATGCTGCTGAATATGCAACTGGATCACGGTTTGCGATACGTTGCTGGATCTGGGCGTTAATTTCATTCAGCGCTTTCATTGTCAGTTTTTCGCGCTTTGGCACGGTAAAGTGAAGGGATGCCAGCAGTGCCAGGCGCTCTTCGATAAGAGTATTAATCACTATTATAACTGATTTGAGATCAGGGGGGAGATCGATACTGATATACTCAAGATCCCGCTCAAACACATAGGGGAGCACATCGGGATCATTCTCAGTCCGGTTCTCGATATGGGTGATCCCCAGATTCGCACAGACCTCCTGCACCTTCTCCTGCACACCTCCCGGTGAGGCGGTCATTGCGAGAAGCAGGGGCTTATCAGCCGTAGCAAGGTAGCGTTGTGCAAGAAACACATAGGCATAATTGCCTACTGCACGGTGGCATTCGTCCACTATCAGGAGAGTTACGTCTTTTAACGTGTAGCGCCCGGCAATAAGGTCATTTTTTACAACCTGGGGTGTTGCAAGAATTACCGAGGCACGGTTCCAGTCTTCCCTGCGTTCGTCCGGTGGTGCTTCGCCCGTGAACATGACAAAAGGTGATAATTCCGTCCCCTGATGGCTCTTTACGAGAAGATAGCGTTCAAAAAAACGGAGGTGTTGTTCCACGAGCGGCTTTGTCGGGGCAAGCATAAGCACCCGTCCTCCCTCATTGTAGAGCCGGGATGCAGCAACGAGAAGAGCCACCGCAGTCTTGCCAAGCCCGGTTGGCAGGATCACCATCGTGTTTGCATCCAGTGCCCGCATCGCAATCGAGAGCTGGTACTTCCGCGACTCGATACTTTCAGGTTTGAGCAGGGGATGGCTGATGAAGATCATGAGGTTTTTGTTATGGTTTAAGGGATGTGAACGTGATGCTCCCATCCACAAGAGCCCCCATCGTTTCTGGCAATTTCGCGATGGTGATACGAACCTGTTTCATGGAATCCCGGTCCCGAAGGGTGACGGTATTGTTCTCTTTGGTATCGTAATCGACCGTGACTGCAAACGGTGTCCCAATCTCGTCCTGGCGCCGGTACCGGCGCCCAATGGCACCGCTGTCATCATATTCGGCAAGTATTCCTTTTTTATGGAATAACCGGGTGATTTCATGTGCAATGGTATCAAGACCGTCACGGGTCATGAGAGGAAAAACGGCAACCTGGATTGGCGCAACATTGGGTGAGAGGTGCATGACTGTCCGCGCTTCGCCATCCGCTATGTCTTCATCATATGCCTGTTCCAGCACCGCGTAACACATACGGTCAATGCCATATGAAGGTTCGATCACGTGAGGGACAATATCTTCACCGCGAATATCTGTCACTTCGTCGCGGACTTCGAACAGATTTGCAGGGATATGGATTTTTTCACCATCCACCTCAATATCGGCACCCTCCGGGGTAGGCATTGCTGTGATCAGTGCCTCAAAGATCGCTTTTGCCTTTGTGCGGTATTGTTTGCCAAGAACACTCATATTCGGGATAATACGGCGGCGTTCGGTTTTCATTGGTTCGTTGTACTGGATGAAAACCGTCATTGGAGTACCGCTCTGATTTGCATGAGCATTTAAGTCATAATCCGTCCTGTCCGCGATACCCACGGTTTCCACCCAGCCAAAACGCTGGGAGTAAACTTCTGCATCCCAGCAGTCCGTGGCGTAATGAGCCCGCTCATCGGGAAGGTGTTGGCGGAACCGTAATCTTTCGGGTTTGATCCCGATTGTAACCAGGAGCTCGTGGGTCAGGGCTACATAGTAGGCAACGTACTCGTTGGCAATTATTCCTTTGTCAACAGCTTCCCGCATTGAGATTTCTACAGCATCCTCACATTTCTGTTGCTGGATATGGGTAAGCAGCGGCATAGAGTACTCCGCATAGCGTTTGAATGATGGATGATTGTTCTTCTCATTCGGGTGGACAAAGATTTCTGCCTCTGCCTGGGTAAATTCCCGGAGCCGGATCATGCCCTGCCGGGGTGAGATCTCGTTCCGGTAGGATTTGCCAATTTGCACTGCCCCGAAGGGGAGCTTGTCCCGGTAGAACCTGAGCAGGCGTGAAAAGTCAACAAACATTCCCTGTGCAGTCTCTGGACGCAGGTAACCCGTACGCTGTGAGCCCGGGCCTATCGTTGTTGAAAACATAAGGTTGAAATTGAAGACCTCAACATTGCCAAGCACCTCTTCGCAGGCAGGGCATTTGCAGGGTGTGATTGCAGCAGCAAGCTCCTCATTTTTCATAATCGAAGCGTTGGGTATGTTTCCCCCATCAGCAACGTGATCAGCCCGCAGGTATTCCCTGCAGTGCGGACACTGGCACATCTTGTCAGAAAATCCCTTCACGTGCCCGGAGGCGATAAAAACTGCTTCCTGCGCAATCGTCGGGCATTCAATTTCGTAGTAACCTTCCTGGATAACGTAAAAATCCCGCCAGATATTTTCGACCCGTCGTTTCATCATTGCGCCAAGCGGACCGTAATCGATGAATCCCGCCACCGCTCCATAACATTCTGATGTAGGCCAGATAAACCCGCGACGTTTGGCAAGTTCCATCACTTTTTCAAAAACATCACGACAATCTTGTATCAATAACCATCACTTCTTGTATAGTTCGTCCTGAATGCGTCTTTATTGGTTTTTGAGCTATTATAATTCACGCGGTACTGCACGTTTACCTCCGCTCATAAAAAAATTGTAAGAAGGGGCAATAATCTGATAAAATATCTTCAGGTGAATGAAAGTTTTCTCAGAGATATATTATGCGCATTTTCTTTTTCTACGACATGCCCGATAAGATATTCTCCGTTGAGGTTTTTAGTAGATTTCTGACTTACATTTCAAGAAAAATTACAGAAAAATCCTGAGAAAATAATTTTTTTCTCTAAGGAGTTTCATTGTTTTTATATACAATCCCGCACCGATTTATAGCCCTTTTGGTCAAAGAACGCGTAAAGATAGGGTTAAATAGGAGGCGAAGTATTGTATATCCTAATCCCATGACGGGGTATGCAATGACTGACGACAAACGCAAGACACAGCTTCTAAAACTCTTCAGTACCATGTCGGGCAAGACAAAGATCGTCGAGCCGATGAAGAATATTCATGGTACTTTGAGAGACAGCGACGCGATCGAACGCGAGGTCGCTCTCGTGATGAGAGAGATCACAGAACAGGGAATCTTCAAAACATCCTTAAAACCGATCCAGCTTGCAAAACTTGTCACCTTGTTTTACGCAGGTAAGAATGATACAGAAATTGCCCGCCAACTCGGTGATGAGAAGCTCAGCAAGACCGTTGCACGTGCACGGGTCAGGCTCAAGCTCTTCCGGGAACTCGATTTCAAGATGCCGTTTGACAAAGTGAAGATGGAAAAACTGATCGAGTCCGGCAAGACCATGAAAGAGGTTTCCGAAGAACT
>Ga0315286_10001414_pt1 | contig 21697 bp, 18 predicted proteins | sample YL17G10_0_MG_FD_205038 | JGI IMG/M metagenome (GOLD analysis project Ga0315286, IMG submission 205038) | Sediment microbial communities from Yellowstone Lake, YNP, Wyoming, USA - YL17G10_0 | ecosystem: Environmental > Aquatic > Freshwater > Lake > Sediment | place: USA: Wyoming | collected...
ACAAGCCAGGCCCGCCCCAGCAACGCCATCGCAGCCGCGGCGTCCGGCGGAAGACCACCCCTGGCGGAGATCGATGGTGACAAAATCACAGACCACTTAGAGTGACAGAATCACTGACCGTCGACAGCGGAGTAGCTACGTGCGCCCGCTGCCAGACCCCCGCCCGCCTCCCGTGAGGCAGGCCAGTGCAGAACCAGCCGCCAGCAAGGCCAGGGCAGCGTTGGCGGCGTACCCCACCGAGCCCACCATCGAGCCATACGGCAGGGCGCTGGCGAGAAGTGCGAGCACTGCAAGCGCAAGCCAACCCGGCCGGTGGGGCGCCCCAGAGAGCGTCAGGAGTGCCGCCGTCGCAAACAACGCCACGATGGCCAGGGAAACACCACCGATGATGAGATAGGTAACATCCGTGTCGGCACTGTAGTCAGCGAAGCTATCGGAGATGATAAAGCCGCCGAAACACGCGAGGAAGGCCGCGATTACGCCTAGAGGGATAGCCACCACCAGCTTCGCGGGATGCCATTTCATCGACCGACGCCTCCGAACGCTGCCCGCTGCGATTATAGCGCCGGCGTGACAGGATCGCCAGCGTTCGGTCGTTGCTGCGGCCTAGACGTCCTGGCGCATCTCCCGCCAGCGCACCATCTTGGCGATGGCGTTGCACGCTCGCGGGATGGTGGGAAAGACACCCACGCCCTGGCGCCAGCAATGCTCCTGGAACTGGAGGCTGAAGCGCTGACTGCCCGCGTCCAGGGCGCTGCGCGCCACAAGCATGACGGGAACCGCCGATGCCTCCTTGGCACGCACGATGGAATCGGCCATCGCCTTCACCACCATCGCCGGGTCGAAGGGAAGGGGCTGGTCCTGCTGGACACCGCGCCGCCAACTGCCCCAGCCGAAACCTATGTGGAAGAGGACTGCGTCCACCCTGGGGTCGCTGGCTGTGATGCGCAGGGTGTCAGTCAGCTTGTGGGGCTCCATGATGATGTTGGTGTCCACCGGATTGCGCACGCTGGTGCCGGCCACGGGCGTGAAGCGCCGGAGCTCCTCCTGCACGGCAGGCGACAGTTCAGGGAGCTCCAGACCGGCCTCGTTCACCTCGTCGGCGGCGAAGACGCTGAAGCCACCGCCGGGGCCCACCACTGCCATGCCCCGCCCGGCAGGCGGCCCGATGAACCTGAAGGCGACCGCCAGGTCCACCAGTTCGTCCACGCTATCCACACGCACAGCGCCTGCCTGGCGCAACACCGCGTCGAACACCTGCGCCGACCCCGCGAGGCTGGCCGTGTGAGAGAAAACAGCCCGTCCGCCAGCGTCGGTGCGCCCGCCCTTGAGCACGACGACCGGCTTGCGGGCCGAGGCGTGGCACAAGGCGCGGAAGAAGCGTCTGCCATCGCGCACGCCCTCGATGTAGGCGATGATGATCTCCGTCTCCGGGTCCTCGGCCAGATACTCCAGCAACTCGCACTCGTTGAGGTCCGCGGCGTTGCCGTAGCTGACGATCTTGCTGAAGCGGATGCCGCGCGGCGCCGCTGCGAAGATGACGTCGCCGGCGTTGCCCCCGCTCTGGGAGAGGAAGCCCACCGGCCCAGGCTCCACCGGCGAGTTGGGCATGAAGGCGATCTTGCCCGAAGGGCAGTAGAGGCCCATGCAGTTCGGCCCAATAAGGCGAATGCCGGCCCCACAAGCCCGCGCCACGATGCGTCGCTCCAGCTCGGCCGCTTCCGCCTCGCCCGTCTCGCTGAAGCCAGAGGTGAAGAAGTGGATGCTCTTGACCCCCTTGGCCACACAGTCCTCGATCACCTGAGGCACCGCCGACACCGGCACGGAGAAGATGACGTGGTCCACCGGGCCGGGGATGTCCAGCAAACTGGGGTAGCACTTGAGGCCCAGGATCTCTTGGTGGTGGGGATTGACGGGATAGATGGGGCCTTCGAATTTCATGTCCTGGAGGGCCATGAGGAAGCCGGCGCCGACACCGGCCGGCCCCCACTGCGGCGGGCTCACGCCCACTACGGCCACCGAGCGCGGGTGGAAGATGTAGTCGATGGCCAGCGGGCCGGATCCCTCGGCCGGCGCTTCCCTCACTTCTCGTCCTTCGCCTCGGGTACAAAATGAGGGTCGAGTAGGTCGACCCTCCTCGCCGTCGGCCATCGAGCGGCTCTGGCTTCATGCTAGCATGGGCACCTTCGTCAGTCTATCCCTAGCTCCTTGCGCACCTGGCGCACCCCCTGCACCATCACCCGCAGCTTGGCCGTCGCCTCGTCCCAGGTGCGCGTCTTCAGGCCGCAGTCGGGGTCGATGTAAAGGCGCTGGGGCGGCACCACCTCCAGGGCACGACGAATGCCCGCCACTACCTCTTCCACCGTTTCGATCCGGTGGCTGTGGACATCGAGTACGCCGATGGCCAGTTCCTTGTCGAATTGTTTCCCTCGGAAGAGTTCCAATAGGTCGTAGTCACTGTTGGCCGTCTCGATGTCTAGTTGTCCCACAGGCAGGTTGACGATCTGCTGGAAGACGCGCGCGAAGTCGCCATAGCAGAAGTGAGTGACGGTCTTGGCCTTCAGCCCCTGGGTAACGATGGACAGACCGCGCGAGACCAGGTCCATCTCGTCAAAGCGAGTGGTGGCGGCAGGCTCGTCCACCTGGATGTAGGGGGCGCCCGCCTTGTCCAGCTCCAAGGCCTCTTGGTGTATGACGGCGGCCATGTCCAGCACGGCCTGTGTACGATCGCCGTAGTGCTCGTCGAAGGCCCAGTCCACCATGGTGTAGGGGCCGGTGAGCATGCCTTTGACCGGCCTGTCCGTCAGGCTCTGGGCGTAGCGCCACATCTCCAGCGTCATGGGTCCCGGCCAGGCCAGCTTGCCCGTGATGACGGGCTTGTGGTAGTAGCGATTGCCGTAGGAGCGCACCAGGCCCCCCAGCTTCATCCCGTTGATGGTGTTTCCGCCGGGCTCGCCGGCGAAGAAGGCCACCATATCGCCCCGGTACATCTCGCCATCCACCAGGATGTCCAGCCCAATGTCCTCCTGGAGGCGGATGACCTCGGCCGTGGCCTTGAGCTCCAGCTCCGCCAGTTCCTTCCGGGAGAGCCTCCCCAGCGAGAACTCGTTACGGGCTTGCACGACGTAGTCGGGCTTAGGGAAGCTGCCCACGGTCGTGGTCAGAAGGCCCTTGCTCACGCCAGCACCTCCCCCGCCCGCCGCACGCCCTCCACCATGCGCGCGAGCTTGGCCTGCGCCACTTCGCGCGGCACGTACTCCAGGCCACAACTCGGATTGACATAAATCATGTCCGGCGAGACGATGGCGCTCGCCCGCCGCACCGCGCCCACGATCTCCTCCACCGACTCCAGCCTTGTGTTGCGCGCATCGACGATGCCCAGGCCCAGCTTCTTGGTGAAGGGTTGTCTAGCGATGACGTCCCAGTTGGCCGGCCCCTTCGCAAAGTCCAGCCCGATGGCGGCGAAGGGCAGCTCCAGGATCTGGGGGTACACGCCGTCGATGTCGCCGAACCAAGTGTAAAGATGGGCCTCCGTTCGTACGCCGTCCATCATCGCTTCCAGCGCCTGGCGCAGGAGCGGGAAGTCCTCCTTCTGCTGGAGGATGGCCGGCTCGTTCACCTGAATCACGGGTGCGCCGGCCCGCTCCAGGGCCAGCACCTCGTTCCGCAGCTCGGTGGCCAGGGCCAGCACCAGCTCCCGCAGGCTGCCGTAGTGGTGGTTCGCCGAGAGGGCGGCCAGGGTGTAGGGGCCGGTGACCGCCGCCTTCACCGGCGCCGGGCTCTGGACGGCAGCGAACTCGTAGTCCCCCGCGACCGCTGACTCGCGCCAGCGCACGGGGCCTTCCACCACCGGCTGGCGGTAGTAGGTGTTGGTGTCGAAGTAGCGGATGAGACCGCTGATGCTGAAGCCGTCCATGCGGCGGGCGAAGTAGGTCTGGTCGTCCTCCCAGCGGATCTGACCGTCGGTGATGATATCGAGGCCCGCCTGCGCCTGCTCCCCGATCACCTCCACCGTCACCTCATCCTCCACGCGGCGCAGCTCGTCCGCCCCGATCTCGCCCCGGTCGAAACGGGCGATGGCGGAGCGCAGCTTCGGCGGCCGCGGCCGGTCGGGGATCTTGGGGTAGTTGCCGACGACGGTGGTGAGCATAGGCTACGTAGGCTCCTCTCGCAGGTCCGCGCCGCACGAACGGCCCTCTAACAGAACACGAGGGCCGATCTCTCGGCCCTCGCTCCGTGCTCGCGCGATAGGCCCGCTGTCGAAGCATTCTAGCACACCCACCCCTGGGCGGGTCAAGGAGAACAACCACAACTTTGGCCGTCTTTATAGAGTCTTAACATTCTCCATGTATTGTCTGCGCGGGGCGTGAACAACGCCAAGGGACATCCTGCGGAAGGAGATGATCAGAAATGAGCGAAACCCTAAACGAGTACGACGATCTGCTGGACGGCACCGACCACCGCCGGCGAAATCGCCTCATTGGGCTGGCGGTGCTGGGGGTGCTGATCGCCGCTGGTGCCTACGCCCTCTGGGCCATCGCGCTCGGCGGCGGCGGCTCGTCGTCGGCGGAAATCCAGACGGCGACGGTGGAGCGAGGCTCCATCTCTCAGACACTGAGCACCACCGGCGTCGCCGTCGCCCAGTCAACGGCGAACCTGTCGTTCGAACAGGCGGGGACTGTCTCAGCGGTAAACGTCACCCTTGGCCAGGAGGTCAAGCAGGGCGACGTCCTCGCCGAGATCGCGGCAGACGAGCTGCAGAGCGCCCTTACGACCGCCGAAGTGAACCTTGACTCTGCCCAGGCGCAGCTAGACGAACTCCTGGGAGGAGCCACCGCGTCCGATCTTGCATCGGCCGACCAGAGCCTCATCCAGGCACAGGCGAACTTGGATGATGCCGAAAGCGCCCTGGCGGACGTGGCGGACGGCGCATCCGAGAGTGAGCTGCGGGCGGCTGAGCAGGCCGTGGCTGAGGCGGAGTCGCGGCTGGCCAAGGCCGAGGAGTCGCGCGCGAACCTGTATACGGCAAGCGACGATGCCATCGCTGCCGCCGAAGACGCCGTGAGCAGGGCCGAGGACACCCTGGCGACGGCCAAGCTGTCGCTTCTGAACGCCGCCGACACCTATTGCGACACCGACGACCACCTCCTCAGCATCTGCGCCGACTTCACGATCCCCTTGACGGACGCGGAGATGCGCGCGCTGACTAACTCCATCGCCGTCGAGATCAGCTCGGCGGACGTGGTGGGCGACGAGGTGCAGGTCGCGCAGGTGGAACCCATACCGACACCCGAGCCGGAACCCACAGAGACACCGGCGGCGGAACCCACAGCAACACCCGACACGCAAAGCGACACGGGCGGCCAGACGGAGCCCAGCTCGAACCTCGCCCAGGCCACCACCAGCCTCATCTCCGCCAACATCTCCTACAACAACGCCGTAACGAACCTGGAAGCGGCGCAGAAGGATCTCCAGGAGGCAAAGAAGGGCCCCAGCAGCACAGACAGAGACGCGGCCGATGTCGAGGTGGCAGCCGCGCAGCTCGCGCTGGACGAGGCGAAGGCAGACCTGGACGAGCTCAAGGCAGGGCCGACGCAGGACGATATCGACGATGCGCAGAACAACGTCGACGCCGCCACTGCGGCGCTTGCCGTGGCGCAGGCGAAGTGGAACGACGTCGACGACGGCGCGGACGCGCAGGACATCAGCCTCCAGCGCGAGAAAGTGCGGCAGGCAGGAGAGGCGGTTGAGAAGGCGCGGCAGAACCTGGAGAAGGCGCAGCTCATCGCACCCTTCGACGGCACCGTCGCGGCACTCAACGTGGAAGTGGGCGATGAGGTCGGTGCCGGCGGCGCGGAGGCGGCTATCGTCCTCAATACACCGAATGCTCTCCGCCTCCAACTGACGTTCACCGAATCCGACGTCCTGAACGTCAAGGCCGGCCAGACAGGCATCGCCACCTTCGACGCGCTCGACGGCGCCGCGTTCCCGATCGTGATCGAGTCCGTCGGGACGAACCCGACCACAACCATGGGTGTCGTCACCTACGAGGCGTGGGCAAGGGTCTTGGCCGCACCGACCGCCGCGTTTGGGGCGTCAGGGCCCGGCTCGCGGACTGCGATCCTCGCGACCGCTGCCGAGATCCTCGGCATGACGGAGGAGGAACTGCGCGCGGCGCTCGAGTCCGGCCAGACGCTAGTGGAGATCGCAGAGGCGAAGGGGATGTCGGCCGAAGACTTCCAGGCCGCCCTCACGCAACGGGCTGGACGAGCGGCTACGCCCGATGCCAGCGCACCGGAGGCTACCGCCACTCCGACCCCGGAAGCTACTGCATCGGCCGCTGACAGCGGGTCGTCTGACACAGCCGACACTTCGGCCGCGCCGCTGCCAGGCATGAACGCCTCAGTGACCATCGTTTTGGACCAGGCCCAGAACGTCCTCACGGTTCCCGAGAGCGCAGTGCAGACCGAAGGTCGCGACAGCGTGGTCGAAGTCCAGAAGGACGACGGGACGACGGAGAAGGTGGTCGTTCAGACAGGACTCAGCGACGGGACCAACATCGAGATCACTGACGGCCTGGAGGAGGGCCAGACGGTCATAATCCCCACCCGTGCGGCGACGACACCGGGCACTCAGACCACCGGCTTCCCGCAGGGTGGCTTCAGCATCATCACCGGGGAAGGCGGCGGCCCCCCCGGCGGTGGCGGCTTCGCCATCCCTGTCCCGGCAGGGAGCGCGCCATGATCAGCCTCCGCGGGATCACCAAGGTGTACCGCGCCGGCGACGTCCTTGTGCCCGCACTCCAGGGTATCGACCTGGACATCGAACGCGGTGAGTTCCTGGCCATCGTGGGGCCATCCGGGTCCGGCAAGTCGACGCTCATGCATGTACTCGGCTGCCTGGACAAGCCAACGCGGGGCACGTATGAGCTGGAAGGCCGCGCCGTATACCGCATGAGCGACGCTCAGCTGGCCAGGGTCCGCAGCCGCCGCATCGGCTTCGTCTTCCAGTCGTACAACCTGCTCCCACGCTTGCCGGCGATTGCCCAGGTCGAGCTGCCCCTGGTCTACCGTGGCGCCGACCACCGCCGCAGAAGGGCGCTGCGCGCCCTGGCGGTAGTCGGCCTCCAACAGCGGGCGCACCATCGGCCGACGCAGCTGTCGGGCGGCGAGCAGCAACGCGTCGCCATCGCCCGAGCGCTGGTCACCAACCCGGCGCTCATCCTCGCCGATGAACCGACGGGCGCGCTCGACACCAAGACCTCGGAGGAACTGATGGAGACGTTCGCCCGTCTCAACGTCGAACGCGGCATGACAATCGTCGTGGTGACACACGAGGCGGAGGTGGCGTCCTACACCCGCCGGGTGATCCAGCTCCGCGACGGCCGCGTCGTGTCAGACGCGCCTCCCGAGATCGCCCGCGCCGCGGTAGCGCCGCCCACCGATGGGCAGAAGGGAGCGCCGGAATGATCCTCTTCGACACCTTCCAGACGGCGCTCATGCAGCTCGGCGCGAACAAGCTCCGCACCGGCCTCACCATGCTGGGCATCGTCATCGGAGTGGGCGCCGTCATCGCCCTCATGGCGGCCGGCCAGGGCGCCCAACAAGGCGTAACGAAAGAGGTCAGCGCCCTGGGCAGCAACCTCCTCTTCGTCGAGCCCGGGCAGACTGAGCAGGGCGGCGGCGGCCCCGTCAGGTTTAGTGCGGCGACGCTCACCACCGACGACGCGGAGGCCCTCAAGAGCCTCCCGTACGTGGATGGGGTGATCTCCCAGTTCGATCTGGACATCGAGAACCAGGTCGTCGGCAACGGGCGCAACACCACGGCGGGCATGACCGCCACCGAACCGGACTTCCCCTACGTCCGAAGCTGGGAGGTCCAGGCCGGCAGGTTCATTTCCGACGAAGACGTAAGCCGGAAAGCCACAAACGTCGTCCTCGGCGCGAAGGTGGCCGAGGACCTCTTCGACACGCCGGAGAACGCCATCGGCCAGGACGTGCGTTTGAGCTTCGGCCCGTTCTCGCTGAATCTCACGGTCGTCGGTGTCATGAAGGAGCGAGGCGCCGCCGGGACCGGCGAGGACGACAGCCAGATCCTCCTACCCCTGACCACCTTCCGGGCCAGGGTGCCATTCGGGCGCGCCGCGGGCGGGAGCGAGAATGTCCAGCAGATCGTCGTCAAGGCCACAGGGGGCGGCAAGGTCGACGACACGAAGGAGGATATCCGGGCCCTCCTGCTGGAACGCCACGACTACGAAGAGGACTTTACCGTCCAGACCCAGAACGACCTCACGGCCACGGCCAGGGACGTCAGCCGAACGCTGACCATCCTTCTGGGTGCCATCGCCAGCATATCACTGGTGGTGGGCGGCATCGGCATCATGAACATCATGCTGGTCTCCGTGACCGAGCGGACGCGTGAGATCGGCATCCGGAAAGCGGTCGGCGCCAGCAGCGGCGACATCCTCCTCCAGTTCGTCGTCGAGGCGATCATCGTGACGCTGGTAGGAGGAGCGGTCGGCGTGCTGGCGGGAGTCGTGGCCGCGCGGATGGCCGACGGCCAGGACTTCGGCACCGGTTCGTCCGTAACGACGGTGATAGCGCCGTGGAGCGTCTTTGTCGCGCTGGGTGTGTCGGTCCTGATCGGGTTGTTCTTTGGCATCTACCCTGCCTTCCGGGCCTCGCGTCTGAACCCCATCGAGGCGTTGCGGGCGGAGTGACGACGTGGTGCCACGAGTTCTACAATCGACGACCAGCGCAGTATCAGAAGGAGGAAATCGCATGGCGAAACGAGGATGGAGGGTGCGTGCACCCATGGCGCTCTTGATTGGCATGGCGGCTATCATCATGCTCGCGCAGGCTTGTGGCGGCGGGTCAGGAGGCGAAGACGCATCGCCGACGGCGACGAGCCCGCCAGCCGCGGCCGCAGGCGACGAGACGCCGCTCCCGAGCCCCAGCTTCACACCGGGGGCGCGCCCGCCCGGCCAAGTGCTAGTCATCGGTGGTGCCAGCGAGGAACTCGCCGAGTTCTTGGGCATTTCGCAGGGGCAACTCGAGTCCGAGCTCAGCGCGGAGGGCGCCACGATGGCCAGCGTCGCCGAGGCCCACGACCGCACCCGCGAGGAACTGAAGACCTTCCTCACCGAGCAGCAAGAGGCTCAGCTCAGCGAGGCCGTTGCCGCCGGGAGCATGTCGCAGGAGGACGCGGACCAGATGCTCGAGGATTTCGCGTCTCGTATCGAAGGGATTATCGACGGGAGCATGCCCTTTGGAGGTGGTCCAGGCGCCGGCGGCATCACGATCACGCCTGGAGGTGCGGGCGCGGGCCTGCTCATAGGCGGCCCCAGCGAGGAACTCGCCGCGTTTCTGGGCATCTCCCTTGAGCAGCTTGAGTCCGAGCTCGGCGAAGAAGGCGCGACGCCCGCCAGCGTCGCCGAAGCGCACGACCGCACTCGCGAGGAACTGAAGACCTTCCTCACCGAGCAGCAAGAGGCTCAGCTCAGCGAGGCCGTTGCCGCCGGGGACATTCCCCAGGAGGACGCCGACCGGATGCTCGAGGACTTCGCGTCTCGAATCGACGATATCATCGACGGGAACATGCGGAACGCATCGATTGGAGGCGGTCCGGGCGCCGTCCTGGCCGGACCTGGGGGACTGATCATCGGAGGCCCCAGCGAGGAGTTCGCCGCGTTCCTGGGCATCTCCCTTGAGCAGCTTGAGTCCGAACTCGACGAAGAAGGCGCAACGCCCGCCAGCGTCGCCGAAGCGCACGACCGCACTCGCGACGAGCTCAAGACCTTCTCCACCGAACAGATTGAAGCGCAGGTCATCGAGGCCGTTGTGGCCGGAACCATCACTCCGGACGACGGCGACGCGATGATCGAACGCCTGACCTCCAGCATCGACGACATCATCGACCGGGAGATGCTATCCGGCGAGGCTGTGCCCCAGCCATCCGGACAATAGCGCCGAGCGGCGGCTAGGGACGAACCGCGCCGAGCGCCCTTGGGAGCGCCACCAGTTGCGCGACTTCTCCCGGCCTCGCGCGTTACCATCATCGAAAGGATGCTCAGTCGGAGGAGATGATAGGCAGGATGCGGACCACCCCGGCTTCTCTCGCCGTCGTCCTCCTTGTGACGGCGATGACCACCACTGCTATGCTGGTGGCGAAGCCCCCTGGCGGAGTCGCGGCGACCCCTGCACAAGCCCTCTACACCATCGAGGCCATTGAGACCTGGGTGACCGCGCCCAACGGCAACGATCTCTACACCCGCATCGTCCGGCCTGTGCCTGCCCTCTACTCCGGCCAGCGCTTCCCCACCCTCATCACCATTCCCGGCGGCACGGGGGCCGGCGCCCCGATGGCGAGCAATCCCGGCTATCGCGACCTGGCGGCCAGCGGCTTCGTGCTCGTGGCCTTCAACGTTGAGGGCCGAGGCACCGGCACGCCCGGCAACCTCATGAGCGAGGGCACCGAGAACTGCAACGGCTTCGTCCACCAGGACGACCTCAAAGCCATCGTCGAGTACGCGGCCGCCCTTCCCAACGTCGATGCCTCCAACATCGGCGTCGAGACGTCTTCCTTCGGCATCGCCATCGGTGCCGGCGCCCTGGGGCGCTACCCCAACCTGCCGGTGGCCTACCTCGTCGACCAAGAAGGGCCCCACGACAACCGCGTCATCACCTTCTACGACGCCGGCCACGAGACGCAGGTCTGCGGCCACCTGAGCACTGTCACCGACCCCTCGCCGGCGAACGTGGCCTTCTGGGCCGAGCGCGAGGCCGTCCGCCATATCGATACCTACGCCGGCCGTTACCTACGCATGCAGGCCGAGTACGACCACGCCCAGAACCCCGGCTACTTTCGCCACGCCATCGAGATGGTTAACGCCGCGACCGACTCCCTGAACGGTGGCGCTGGCACTGCAGTCTGGACGCGCATGAACGGCAGCGACCTGGCCAACCCCATCAACAGCGTCTACCCCCTGGGCGACCCCTCCCAGTACCCGGCCTGGGTCGCGGGCCGCCTGTCCGACCACCCGAGGCTTAACTTCAACTACATCCGGGAGATGGCGGCCCTCTCCGGTGAATCCGCTGGCGGCATTGCAGATCTCCCAGACATGGCGGGAAGCGGCGGTCCGCCGACCTGGCTCTACGCTGCCTTGGGAGCCACGGCGGCCGGCGTCGCCATCGCCGCGGGCGCGTGGTCCGCCAGGAGACGGCGGCTCCGGTGACCCCCATCGCTTGTGATCTTCTCTCGCTTCTGATACGATGGGCCGCGTCGAATAGAAACGCGGCCCGCTAGGGCAAGGAGGAAAGACCGTGCTGGCAGCGATCATCGTCCTTGTGGTCATTGTCGGGATCGTCGTGCTCCTGGGGCTATTCCTGGCCGGCATGTACAACGGGCTCATCCGCTCTCGCGTGCGGGTGAACGAGGCCTGGTCGGGCATCGACGTGCAGCTCAAGCGGCGGGCCAGCCTGATCCCCAACCTGGTGGAGACAGTGAAGGGCTACGCCGCCCACGAGCGCGAGGTGTTCGAGCGGGTGACAGAGGCCCGCGCCGCCCTGGAGCGGGCGGGCACCGCCAAGGAGGCCACCGACGCCAACAACATGATGACCGGGGCCCTGCGCCACCTCTTCGCCGTGGCCGAGAACTACCCTCAGTTGCGGGCCAGCGAGAACTTCATGGACCTCCAGAAAGAGCTCGCCGACACGGAGGAGAAGATCGCCTTCGCCCGTCAGTTCTACAACCGCAACGTGATGGACTTCAACACCAGGATCCTGGTCTTCCCCAACGTGTTTGTCGCCCGCTTGATGAACCTCCAGCCCTTCGACTTCTTCGGGACAGAGGAGGAGGCGCGGGAGGACGTGAAGGTGAGCTTTAGCGCCAGCCCGCCGGCATGACCCAGCAGCAGCCCGTCCTCATCTACGACCGCATCGACCAGAACCGGCGCAACACCTTTTTCCTGATGTTCCTGTTCGTGGTGCTGGTGGCCGGGTTCGCCACGGCCATCGGCATCGTCGTGGGCTTGCCGCCGCAGATCGCCGCCATCGTCGCCGTGCCTGTGCTCCTCTTCGCCCTGTTCGGCTACTACGCCTCGACGCGCGTCACCCTGGCCATCTCCGGCGCCCGGCCCGTCACCAAAGCGGACGAGCCTGAACTCTACCGCACGGTGGAGAACTTGTGCATCGGCGCCGGATTGCCCATGCCCCAGGTCTACGTCATCGAGGACGGCGCCCCCAACGCCTTCGCCACCGGCCGCGACCCCGACCACGCCGCCGTGGTGGTGACCCGCGGCCTCCTTCAGAAGCTGGACGACCAGGAGCTGCAAGGCGTCATCGCCCACGAGCTATCGCACATCGGCAACTACGATATCCGCGTCATGACCATCGTGGTGGTGCTGGCGGGCATCATCGCCCTCCTCGCCGACCTGATGCTGCGCTTCACGATCTACGGTGCGGGAGCCCGCCGCAGCAACCGCGGCCGCAGCGGCGGCTCGGCGGCGATCATTATTTACGCCATCGCCATCGTGGCAATCATCCTCACGCCCATCGCCGCCCAGTTCATCCGCTTCGCCCTCTCGCGCCAGCGGGAGTACCTGGCCGACGCCTCGGGCGCGCTCCTGACCCGCTATCCCGAAGGCCTGGCCCGCGCTCTGGAGAAGATCTCCGCCGACCCCGACCCACTGGAGCAGGCCAACAAGGCCACCGCCCACCTGTACATAGTCAACCCGCTGCACGACCACAAGAGCTTTCTGAACAACCTCTTCGCCACGCACCCGCCCATCGAGAAGCGCATCGCTCTCCTGCGGGCGATGTGACCAAGGCTGGCCCCGACACCCTTCGCGTTGCTCAGGGTGACGGAATCACTCCCGTTGTCATTCTGAGCGAAGCGAAGAATCTCGCCCGGTACGGCCTGCCGAGCTGAGCCTTAGTACCCCAGTGCGTACGCCTCGTTGAAGTGCTGGAAGACTCGCGCGGCGACCTGGCGGGCCGTGGGCGGGCCGTCACCGTACTGTTGGTTGGACTGGGTGAGGATCGCCACAGCATAGGCCACCGTCCCCTCCGGCCGATCGATCATGACCAGGCCAGCGTCGTTCCAGACGTTCCAGGGCGGGCCCACGTAGCCGATCTTGTGCGCGACGCGGGCCTCCGGCGGCGCAGTCTGAAAGAGGATGACGCCGTATTCGGCGGGGGTGAGCCAAGATTGGGTCATCACGTCCAGGAGGTGAGAGGTCAGCTCCGGCGTGGCCAGTTCGCCGCGATAGAGCTTGGCGAAGGCCAGCACCAGGTCCTTGGCTGTCAGGTAGTTCTCTTCTTCTTCGATGCCATAGAGCGCGTTCTCGCCGAAGTAGCCCGGAGCGTGGGTGATGATGCTGCCGCTCGTCCCGACGACGCCGGTCATGAAGGCGTTGGTTTCGGGCACGCCCACCAGGTTGATGAGGTAGTGGGAGTCCGCGTTGTTGCTGATCCGCACCGTGCGCTGGACAAGGTAGTCCAGCGTATCGTCGAACTCCCGCTGGCCCTCGCGCACGTCGTAGACAGCCTTGAGGGCCGGGAAGAACTTGATGGTGCATCCGGCCAGGTGGCGCTCGTCGCCGTCAACGGCGGCGGCCTCGCCTGACTGGAGGTCGAGCACCGCCACGGCGATGTCGACAGAGCCGCGGTCGGGCCCCTCCAGCGAGCGCACGAGTGCTTCGAGATCTTCGGCGAGGCGAGTCATACCCGGCGAGAGCGACGGCGCTGCCGGCTCTGCCTCCTCCGGCTCGGATGCCGGCGGTAGCAGCGACAACAGATAGTCGACCTCCGCCTCCAGTGGCTCGAGGGCAATCGGCTCGCCGCTGGGTCCGGCCGAAGCGACCTTCGCCGCGGGCGCCGGGGCGTAGGCCGAGAAGAGGACGGTCGCCGACCCCAGGAGCGCCACTACAGACGACGATGCCAGGAGCCAGCGCCAGGGCCGCCGCCGACGGGCCTCCACGGCTCGCCCGCCCTCCCCCGGTCGCCTTCGCCGAACCAGGAAGACAGCCGTCGCCGCCAGCGCCAGGAGGAAGAGCGCATGGCCAAACCTCTTGCTCGCCACCGAGAACCCTCTACTCCTAGCGACGCTGGCCGCATGCACGCGTTACACCTCCTTCCGCCACCACCGTACCGCTCGCGGACTGCTCCGCACTTGGCGCCAGCCTTGCGCGCAGCCTGCGCTGTCCTTGCTGTTCCCTTGTTGCCGCAACAGGCGCCCTGGCCTAAGATCGAGACGAACGATGAGCGGTCTACGCGAGCTGCACCTTCTCCTCACCTACCAGTGTACATTCGAGTGCGACCATTGTTTCGTCTGGGGCAGCCCCTCCCAGACGGAGACGATGACCATGGCCCAGGTGCGCCGCCTCCTCGATCAAGGCGAGGCGCTGGGCACCATCCGCGCCGTCTGCTTCGAGGGGGGCGAGCCCTTCCTGTACTACGCCACCCTCCTCGAGGCGGTGCGCGAAGTGAAGGCCCACGGCTGGCGAGCGGAGGTGGTGACCAACGCCTACTGGGCCTCCTCCCTCGAAGACGCCCTCCTCGCCCTGCGCCCCCTGATGGAGGCCGGCCTGGCCGCCGTGTGGGTCAGCGACGACGCCTATCACGGCTCCACGGACGACGCGTCGCCGCCGCGCCTGGCGGCCCGCGCCGCGCGGGCGCTAAGACTGGCCACCAGCGCCATCGCCATCGAGCCACCGTCGGTGCTGGCGCCGCCGCTGGGGGATAAGGGCCAGCCAATCGTGGGCGGCGGCGTTCGCTTTCGCGGCCGCGCAGCCGTCAAGCTCACCGAGGGCCTGCCTCGCCACCGCTGGCAGGAGTTCCGCACCTGCCCCCACGAGGAGCTGGAGCGCCCCAGCCGCGTCCACATCGACCCGTTGGGCTTCGTCCACATCTGCCAGGGCATCGCTATCGGCAACGCCTGGCAGTGGCCGTTAGTCGACATAATGTCCCAGTACGATCCGTGGGAGCATCCCATCTGCGGGCCGCTGCTAGGGGGTGGGCCGGCGGGGCTGGCCCGCTCCTTTCGGGTGAAGCACGATACCACCTACGTGGACGAGTGCCACTGCTGCTACGACCTGCGCCGCCGTCTCCGCCGCCGCGCCGGCCAGTGGCTGGCGCCGGACCAGTTGTACGGCGTCCCGCAGAGCTAGGGGAGCCCCCTAGCCGCGCCGGCGCAGGAAGTCGGCCACCGCTGCGTCGGCCTCTTCCGGCATCTCGTGGAAGTAGAGGTGCCCCGCCTCCGGGAAGAGCACCAGCTCCGCGCCGGGGATTCGTCTGGCCATGATGCGGGAGTTCTCTGGTGGGATCAGGGCATCCTCCGCGCCGTTGATGGTAGCACAGGCGTCTCTATGCTAGTCTTGACTGCTAGCAGATAGACCGGTGCTGGGGAGGAATGCACATGCCGGCCATTGAGTTCCCTGAAGGCTTCGACTGGGGCTGTGCCACCTGCGCCTATCAGACGGAGGGCGCCTGGAACGAAGACGGCAAGGGCGAGTCCGTGTGGGACTGCCTCACCCACTTGGGCAGAGTGAATCCTGGTCCCAACGGAGATACCGCTTGCGACTTCTACCACCGTTACAAAGAAGACATCGCACTCATGAAAGAGTTGGGGCTGAAGACAGTCCGCTTCAGCATCGCCTGGAGCCGAGTCCTACCCGAGGGCAAGGGGCGGCCTAACCAGAAGGGGCTCGACTTCTACGACCGCGTGATCGAAGAGATGCTGGCTGCGCGGATCTCACCCCTCATCAACTGCTACCACTTCGACCACCCCATGGCCCTTCAGAAGGAGGGCGGCTGGGTGAACCGCGACATGGCGCAGTACTTCGCTGACTACTGCGGCCTGCTCGCCGCGCACTACGGCGACCGCGTCAAGAGATGGATGGCCATGAACGAGCCGTGGGTGTTCAGCGGGGGTTTCTACATCTCGCGCATGGGCGACTGGCCCACGGGCCTCCGCGTCATGCACATCGTCGCCCTTGCGCACGGCATGGCCGTCCGTGCCATACGGGCGGCAGGCAAGCCGGAATCGATTACGACCGCCTTCGACACCCCCGGCATCTATCCTGCCAGCGACCGCGAGGAAGACCGCGCTGCCGCCGAGCGGCGGTGGCGAATGCGCGATTCCTTTTTCATCGAGGGCGCCCAGAACGGCCGCTACCCGGACTTTCATCTTGGCGGCAATCAAGCGGATCTGCTCGGCATTCAGCCAGGCGACATGGAGATCGTCAAGGCGCCTCTGGACAGCCTCGGCCTCAATATCTACGCCCGCGAGGTCGTTGCTCATGACCCCGCAGACACCCATACCGGCGTTCGCCTCGTTCAGCCGCCGGAGGGGGCGGAGACGTTCTACGGTATGGAAGTGTTCCCGGAGGCGGTGCATCAGGTCCTGACTAGTGTGTGGAACGAGTACAGGGCGCCCCTGTGGGTGACCGAAATCGGCTGCGACTACTCCGACTTCCCGGACGAGAGCGGTGTCGTCAACGATGGCCGTCGTGTCAGGTTCCTGGAGCGCTACTTCGCCCAGATGCACCGGGCGATGCAGGAGAGCGCCGACGTCCGGGGCTGCCACGTCTGGACGATCATGGACAGCGTTGAGTGGGAAAGCGGCTTCGACATGCGTTTCGGTTTGGTCTACTGTGACCCCATAACCCAGCAGCGCATCATCAAGAAGAGCGGCTACTGGTTCCGGGACCTCATCGCCTCGAACCGTCTACAGTGGTAGGCGCAGTGATCCGCCCGCTAGCCGCGCCGGCGCAGGAAGTCGGCCACCGCTGCGTCGGCCTCTTCGGGCACCTCGTGGAAGTAGAGGTGCCCCGCCTCCGGGAAGAGCACCAGCTCCGCGCCGGGGATGCGCTCGGCGATGATACGGGAGTTCTCGGCTGGGATGAGCGCGTCCTCCGCGCCGTTGATGACCAGGGTGGGCGCGGCGATCTGCGGCAGGCGGTCGTAGGCATCGAAGGTGAGGCAGGCCGTTAGCTGGCGGGCGTAGGCGTCGGGCGGAGTGCGCAGCGGGAAGTAGCTCTGGATGCGCCGTCGGGCCTCCTCGGCGTGCTCGCGGCGGTAGCGGGGCGAGTAGAAGAGCTCCAGCACACGCTCCACGGCCTGCTCCGGCGGGGCCGCCAGGTCGGCCGACCTTCGGCCCAGGTTCGGCATCCCCGAAAGCAGGGCCGCCGCCTGGGGCGACGGTAGCACGCTGTTCGGCCCACCGAAGGTGGTGCAGCCCAGCACCAGGCAGCCCGCCCGGCGGGGGTGGCGCAGCGCGAACTCCTGGGCGATGATGCCGCCCATCGACTGGCCGTAAACGTGCGCCCACTCAATATCCAGGGCGTCCATCAGCGCCGCCGTGTCGTCGGCGAAGAGGGCGATGGAGTACGGGTCCGAGGGCTTGTCGCTGTCGCCGGCGCCGCGGTTGTCGAACGTCACCACCCGATACCAGCGCGAGAAGGACGGCACCTGCAGTTCCCACAGGTGGTGCGTGGCCCCCAGGCCGGCGATGAGGAGCAGCGGCTCGCCCTCGCCCTGCGACTCGTAGTAGATGTTAATGCCGTTGGCCCGGACGTGGGGCATGAGACACCTCCCTTCGTCAAGTAGGCGCGACGCTTGCCTCGCCCAATGAGCAGCGCCCCTAGGGGATCGCGCCGCCCTCCTTGAGGACGATGATCTGGTCCCAGTCGTAGCCTAGCTCCAGCAGCACTTCCTCCGTGTGCTGGCCCAGCTCCGGCGCGATTCCCTGGGCCTGCCAGGGCGTGCCGTAGAAGTCCGCCGGCGACGAGACCATCGACACCGGCCCTTCCGAGCCGGGCGCCTCCGTGAAGGAGCCGGCCTCGCGGGCCACGGGGTCGTGCACCACCTCGTTGATGGTGTTGACGGGCGCCCACCACACGTCGTGACGGTCGAAGACCTCTGCCCACTCGCTCATGCTCTTGGTGGCGAACACCTTGTCCAGCTCCGCCACCAGCGTCGGCGCGTTAAGGCCGCGGATGCCCATGTTGGCGAAGCGGGGGTCGGCCATCAGGTCCTCGCGGCCGATGGCCCGGCAGAGGTCGGGCCAATGGCGGTCGCCCTGGAGCAACAGGAGCCAGAACCAGCGGCCGTCGCCGGCCTGGTAGCTATCGATGAGGGGATTGATGGCATGGCAACGATCGTAGGCCTCGATGGGCAGCCTAAGACGCAGGGCCAGGCTCACGTCCCAGCCCATCATGTAGACGCCGGCCCGGATGAGCGAGACGTTGACCCGCTGGCCCTCGCCCGTGCGCTCGCGGGCCAGGAGGGCGGCGCAGACCGCGCCGGCGGCGCTGGCGCCGGCCATGTGGTCGCCCATGCCGCCGCGCTGCTGGGGATAGTCGGCGCCCTTGGGCGTCAGGGCAGCCGCCACGCCCGCCCGTGCCCAGAAGGCGCCGATGTCGTAGGCGGCGCGGTCACGGTCCGGGCCGTCAGGGCCGTAGCCTGTGACTTGGCAGTACACGAGCCGCGGGTTCGTCTTGCGTAGCTCCTCGTAGGTCAGGCCGGCTGCCTCCAGCACCCTCGGCCGCCGGTTGGTGACGAAGACGTCCGCCCGGTCGATGAGGGTACGGACGATGGCCCGGCCTTCTTCCGTCTCCAGGTTCAGGGCGACGCTGCGCTTGCCGCGGTTGTCCAGCTCGAAGGGAGGGTTGAGGGGCATCGCAAAGCCCGCCGCCGTGGCGAACAGGCCTCGCATGGGATCGCCGTTGGGCGGCTCGATCTTGGTGACCTCCGCACCCCAGTCGCAGAGGATGCCGGCGGTGGACGGCCCCGCCACCCAGAACCCCATCTCCACCACACGAATGCCTTCCAGGGGACCAGCCATGGCGCCTCCTCCGAGTTCAGGATGATGACAGAAGCAGCCTAGGGCGACGCCGCCCGTCTGTCAACGGCCGAGCGGGCAGCCGGCGTCCGCCATCTTGCACGAGTATAGCGTATTGACATTTTGGGAGTATTCCCGCATGATGCCAGCGCTGGCGTGGATTCCCGTAGGGGGTGCCCCGTGACTCGGATCGCGCTAAGACTCGCGAGACTCCTTCCGCTGTTTGCAGTATTGCTGCTAATCTCCTGCTTCTCGGCGCTGGCTCATGATGCCCCTCCGGAGGCAGCGCCTGGCACCGCGGGGGGCGGGCCGCGGGAAAGCATCCCGCTGAGCATCCAGGATGATGCCCTGGTTGTACTCTCCACGATGGACCTGACCAGCTTCCATCAGACGCTGGCAGTGGTCCGCAGCAATGGCGGGGAAGTCCCCCAGGCTTATCCCCCCAACGCCTTTGTGGCTACGCTTAACCCTGGGGTAGAGCTGGCGCTGCGCCAGCACCCGGCTGTCGCACGCATCGACAGAGGTGTGGTAGACCCTGCCTCGCTCACCGCCTTCGGGGGACAGGCCGAGCTCGCCGCTCATATCTGGAACACGGCCTTCCGAGGAATCCCAGACCCCATAGTCGCTGTCGCCCCGGCTGGGCGCCCGCCTGAGCTGCACGGGCCGGACTTCCTGATCCCGCCGCCGGAGGCAGCCGGGGAACGGACCGTCCCTGGCGCTCCCACCAGCGTCCAGACCAGCGAGTTCATGGCGGGCACCATTGTCTACAGCGTTGTCTTCGTGGAGTCTAGCGGGGGGACGGGCTACTGCTCCCCCGCAGACCCCCAGACCGAGAACTGGGACCAGTCCCGTCGAAACGCGGTGCTATCGGAGATCGGCGCCGGCCTGAGCTTCTGGACTGCCCGCTCCAACAGGCCCAGCCCGCTGACCTTCGTGCTGGACGACAGGGGCACTCAGCCGACGTCCTGCGAGCCGATTAGCCGCCCCGGTCGTGGCGCCAGCAGTGACGAGCCGAAGTGGGTGGCAGACGTTCTGACCGCGATGGGCTTCCCGGCCACTACCGGCAACTACTATACGGTGGCCCGTTCCTTCGCCGCGTCCCGCCGGGCGGCCCTCGGGGCTGACTGGGGATACCTCATCTTTGTCGTCGACAGTCTGAACGATCCGGACGGAAGCTTCACGAACAACGAGTCTGCCTACGGTTACTACAACGGTCCCTTCATGGTGATGACCTACGACAACGACGGGTGGGGGATCGGCTACATGAACCTGGTGACCGCCCACGAGACGGGCCACGTCTTCGGAGCGCTTGATGAGTACGCTTCTTCCGGGTGTTCCACCGCCGATTCCTGGGGCTACCTCAACGTGGCAGACTCCTCCTGCAACAACGGAGGAGTCACCACAGACAAATCCATCATGGGGGAGGGCTCCGAGCTGGTCGATCCCTCGGTGGACGTTTCAACCTCAGCGCGAGGAGCCCTGGGCTGGCGTAGTCCGGCGCAGGAAAACGGGTACACCGTCGTGGACGTGGTGCGCACCGCCACCGTCTCCCTGACACCCTATTCGCCCGATCCCACCACCGACAGCACGCCTACTTACTCGGCCTCGGGCAGCAACATGCCCTACTGGCCGGGAGGGTGTAATACGATTGGCGGCATCTGCTACCGTTGGCCGTCGGCTGTCACCGTCTCTAAGGTCGCAGGGGCGGAGTGGAACGTCGACGGCGGCGCCTTCACGAGCGCAGGCGTCGCGCCCAACGACGGGGCCTTCGACGAGGAGACCGATGCCTACACCTTCACCCCGCAATCGCCGGTAGCCAGCGGAGCCCACACTTTCGGCACGCGGTCCAGGAACAACTTCGGCCACACGTCCAGTGTCGCCAGCGATTCTCTGACGCTTCAACCGGATGGCGACGGAGACGGCGTCCCGGATGCAGTAGACAACTGCCCCACCACAAGCAATCCTGACCAGGCCAACCACGACGCCGACCCCGACGGCGACGCCTGCGACGTCGACGACGACGGCGACGGCTTCCCGGACACCAAGGAGACCCTCTACGGCTCCAACCCGCTGGACCCCCAGTGCGCCAACGCCGTCAACGACGACTCCGGCGACGACGCCAAGGTGAACGACGGCTGCCCTAAGAAGGCCGGCCCCTCCGAAACCGGCGGCCAGTGTGACGACGCCGCCGACAGCGACGGCGACACCTGGGTCAACGATGGCTGCCCGCTGGCTGGTACGCGAGGCGAGGGCAGTCTCATCGAGGTCTGCGATGGGCTAGACAACGACGCGGACACGCAGGTGGACGAGGGCTATCCGGACAGCAACCCCGGCGGACCCAAGGACTGCATGGACTCGGTCGACACCGACGGTGACACCCTCGTGAACACCAGCGACACCAATGACGACGACGACGGCAACTGGGAGGACCCCGACTTCAACGACGGTTTCACGGACGCCAAAGAGGCCTGGATCGGCACCGATTCCCTGGACGCCTGCCCGGATATAACGGTGCCCCCCAAGAACGATGACGCCCTGCCGCCGGACATCAACAACGATCGCATGGTGCAGGGGTTCGACGCCCTGTTCATTAGGCCGGCCATCGGCGCAATCTATGGGGGCACCAACTACGAACTCGACCGCCTCTACAACCGCCGGCTCGACCTCGATTGCAACGGCGTCATCCAGGGCCTAGACGCACTCTTCATCAGGCCCCAGATAGGCCAGATCTGCACTAACTAGGAGCGCCCAGCCGGCTCTCCCGCGTGCGCCTGTAGCAGGTCTGTGATTCTGTCCGCTAACTGGTCTGAGAGTTTGTCCGTATTAGCTTGGTGCCGATCTTGCCACAAGTGAGCGC
>Ga0315286_10001416_pt1 | contig 21687 bp, 17 predicted proteins | sample YL17G10_0_MG_FD_205038 | JGI IMG/M metagenome (GOLD analysis project Ga0315286, IMG submission 205038) | Sediment microbial communities from Yellowstone Lake, YNP, Wyoming, USA - YL17G10_0 | ecosystem: Environmental > Aquatic > Freshwater > Lake > Sediment | place: USA: Wyoming | collected...
GGCCGCGTGGCCATCGTGTCGATGGGCGGCCAGCCCTCGATGGACGCGAGCTGGATGGGCAGGATCGCTCCGCCTACGGGGTGGAAGTTCACGTAGAACGGCAGGTATAGGACGAAAGACAAGACCGCGAGGGGCACGGTGAAGCCCAGCGTCCGGCCGACGACGCTCATGCTGAGGCGGCCCTCGCTCAGGTAATTTCGTACGCCGGCCGCGAAGCACACCAAGCCCAAGAACGTGGGCAGGTCCCAGGAGTTGATGAAGCCCAGCGAACCAAGCAAGACGGACATAGTCAGAAAGCGGGCCGAGTGGGCGACCCAGAAGGTGAAGCCCTCCCAAGCCGAGGCTAACAGGCCCAGACTGCGCTCGGCGGCCACAGGATAGGTCCCGGGCGGCAGGGGCGTCACCGACGACAGGGCCGCCGTGCCGGGGGAGCTTCGGCCGCGGATGTTGTCACGCAGGCGGTTCAGGGCCAGGGCGACGCCCGGCCACAGCCCGCCTACCAGCGGCCCCTGCCAGCGCAGGGTGTTCAGAGCGATGGCCATGGCCATCAGAACGAAGGGTATCGAGATCAGGTGGGCGTGGAGGTCCCCTAAGAGAAAGGTGAAGAAGGGGAACTCTCGCCAATCCCACTGCGTGGCGATGCGGGTGGCGCGCCACCAGAACCACCAAGCGGTGGGATACCACTCCGAGCAGTCGCCGGCATTGGCCTTGCAGTCGGTCGGGCCCTCCAGGCCGTCGATGCCGACGAGTTCGTAGAAACGGGCGTTGCCCACGCCGTGGCGGGCCATCAGTTCGAAGAAACCCTCCATGTTGGTCAGCACCAGGAGCAGGCCCACGGCGACCATCCCAAACACCGCCGCCGCCCGAGGTCGCCCGCGCCCGACGAGCAGGTTGTAGACGAGGCCGAAGATGGCGATGGCGGAGAGGGCGCCGATGAGGGCCAGCCCCAGGTTGAAGGTGACGCCGGTCCGCAGGCCGGTGAACATGGTGAGGGCGCCGACCATGACGTGGCCAAAGTGATAGAGGGGGACGGAATGGCCGGCCAGCCAGGGGTCTTCGGCGGGGAAACTGTCGGCGCGCGTCACGGCGGTTAAGAAGGCGATGTCCATGGGCTTCTCTGTCCAGGCGATTTCGGAGATGTAGGAGCGCAGGAACGCGGCGATGATGAGGGCAGAAGCGAACAGCGCCTCCACGAACAGGACGTAGACCCAGCCCCGGCTCAGGAACTCGCCCATCTCCCGCCAGCGGCGGCTGGCCACGATGAAGGACACGATGGCCAGGACAGCCAGGATGAGGATTACAGCGCCCCGCCCGTTGGGGAACAAGCCGATTGTGGCCCCCATCCAGAGGATGTAACCCAGGAAGACCAGGCCCAGGGGCTTAGCGAAGGCGTAGCCGCGGTCGGGCAGGCGCTGGAAGAAGGCGAAGGTGAGGGGGAAGGCGACCAGCCCCACAAGCTGAATAGCGGACCACCAGATGAGCGTCTCTATCATAGCCGTCAGGGGCCGGCCCCCAGCGAGGGCTAGGCGAAGAGAGCCTCCACGAACTCGTCCGCCTGGAAGGAGGCCAGGTCATCCTCGCCCTCTCCGGTGCCCACGAAGCGCACCGGGATGCCCAACTGGTCACACACGCCGAAGACGATGCCGCCCTTGCCCGTTCCGTCCAGCTTGGCCAGGAGGATGGCCGTCACCGGCACCGCCTCAGTGAAGTTCTTGGCCTGGAGGAGGGCGTTCTGGCCCATGGTGGCGTCCAACACCAGCAGCACCTCGTGCGGCGCCGAAGAGTCTTTGCGCTGGATGATGCGCTGGATCTTACGTAGCTCCTCCATCAGGTTGACCTTGGTGTGCAGGCGGCCGGCCGTATCGATGATGAGCACGTCGGCGCCCCGGCTCTGGGCCGCGCTCAGGGCGTCGAACACCACCGCGCCGGGGTCAGCCCCCTGCTGGTGGGCCACCACCTCGGCCCCGACCCGCTGGCCCCACTGGCGGAGCTGCTCGATGGCGGCGGCACGGAAAGTGTCAGCGGCAGCCACCACCACCCGCTTCCCTTCGGCCTTCAGGCCGGCGGCCAGCTTGGCGATGCTGGTGGTCTTGCCGGTACCGTTGACGCCCACTACCAGTATAACGGCGGGCTTAGGGGCAGAGGTTCCCGCCTGGTCGCTCCAGAGCTGGCCGGCGCTGCTGTCCACGGCCAGGATGGTCGCGAGTTCCTCCTTCAGGGCCTGGCGCACCTCCGCCGGCTGCTTCATCCCCTCCTCCCTGACCCGGGTGCGCAGGCGTTCGATAAGGCTGGTGGTGGTGGCGACGCCGACATCGGCGCCGATGAGGAGTTCCTCCAGTTCCTCCCAGAGCTGGTCGTCGATGCGAGAGCGTTCAAAAAGCCCCGCTACCCGCCGGAACCAGGTGCGGCGGGTGCGGTCGAGGGCGTCGGTGGTCTTGTCTTCGGATTGCGGGGAGCGTGCGAACCGTTTGAACAGATAGAACCTCCGGCCCGGGGGCGGTCGGCTGGATCATAGCATCGGCCGCCAGAGTGGATCAAGGGAAGGAGGTCTTACGGCGCTCGCCGTACAGGCCGCGACGGTCGTTCCACCAGATGGTGAGCACCTCGCGGAGCATGCGATAGGAGTCCAGGAGAGGGTTCACGCGCTTGGTCTCGACGTGGCGCCAGAGCACCGGCACCTCGCGCATGGTGTAGCCCTTCTTGCGGGCCAGGAGCAGCAGCTCCACGTCGAAGGCGGTGACCCGCGGCCCGCTCACCTCGCCCGCTTCGGCCTGGAAGACGCGCAGGCTGCGGAACAGGTCGTGGGCCACCTCACGACGAAAGGCCTTGAAGCCGCACTGGCTATCGTGGACCCCGGGCAGGATGAGAAGCCGCACCAGCAGGCTGAAGACTTTGCCCATGGCCCGGCGCTCCAGCGGGACGCCCAGGCGCGCCCCGCCCTTGGCCTCGCGAGAGGCGATGACGATGTCCCACCCTCCGTCCAACAGCTCCAGGAACGGCTCGATGTAGGTGAGGGGGGTAGAGAGGTCCAGGTCGGCGAAGAGGACGTAGCGACCCCGGGCGGCCAGCACGCCGGCGCGCACCGCCATGGCCTTCCCCCGATGGCGCTCTCGCAGCACGGCGAAGGACGGGTGCTCCCGCGCGAAGGCCTCCACGAGGGATGCCGTCTCGTCCTGGCTGCCGTCGTCCACCACCAGCACCTCGTAGGGGTAGGGCCGGCCCGCCAGGTAATCGGCCGCCTGCTGGAGGATCCCGCGCCGGAGGTTGGGCGCCTCGTTGTAGGCGGGGATCACCAGGGAGAGGCGCGGTTCGCTGGTCATGGGAACGGGATCAGACGGGCTCTTTGCCCTTGCGCCAGATGAGGCGGGTGTTCCACATCCAGTTCCAAGTCATCCCCAGGGCTACGCCGATGGAGTTGGCGATGTAGGCGTTGATGCCGAAGTTGGGGGTCAGGACGTTGACGGTGGTGACGGAGATGATGGGGCTGCCGATAGAGGTGACGTTGAAGGTGAGCAGGCGCAGGAGCATGGGCATTCGGCGGCTGCGATCGCTGAAGGTCCAGAGGTTGTGCCAGAGGAAGTTGGAGAGGATGGCCAGTTCCACCGCCACGACTGTGGCGATGAGCAGTCGCACGTCGGGGTGGGTGAAGAACACGATGCGGGCGTTGGTATCCTTCTCGGGCAGGAAGGGGAAGGCGGGCGAGTCGTAGAAGAGGAAGAGGAAGAACTGGTTGACTAGGTAGCCTATGGCGCCGACGATGCTGAATTTGATGAAGGTGGAGGAGGTCGCCGCTCTGGCGACAATGTAATCGCGCCAGGCGGCGAGTCGGCCGTAGCCTTCGCCGGGAGCGATGGGCGACTGAGGCAAGAGACGAGGTCTGCGCATCTTCCAAATACCGCCGCAGCGGAACCTTTGAGCGAGGGCATTATATCGCCCGCCTTCGCGCTGGGGCAAACGGGGGGCCGCTCGCCCTTCGACAGGCTCAGGCTGAGCGATTGGGCCTAGTTCTCGCAGACGTCGCTGAGGCGGAGGGAGAGGACGCGCGAGACGCTGTCCTCGCCCATCGAGACGCCGTAGATGGCGTCGGAGACGTCGATGGTGCGGCGGTTGTGGGTGATGACGATGAACTGGCTCCGGTGGGCCAGTTCCCGGAGGGCGTTCACGAAGCGCCCAACGTTGGCCTCGTCCAGCATGGCGTCCACTTCGTCCAGGACGCAGAAGGGGGAGGGGTTGGTCTGGAGGAGGGCGAAGAGCAGCGCTACCGCTGTCAGCGCCTTCTCGCCGCCGGAGAGCATGCTCAGGCTCTGGAGGCGCTTCCCCGGCGGCTGAGCGACGATGTCGACGCCGGCCGTGCGGTAGTCATCGGGTGTGGTGAGGACGAGCTGGGCCTTGCCCCCGCCGAAGAAGGTGGTGAAGTAGCGGCCGAACTCCTCGGCCACCTGGTGGAAGGTGGCCTGGAAGCGCTCGCAGATCACCGCGTCCAGCTCCTCGATGCCCTGGAGGAGCGAGCGCTCGGCTGCTTCCAGGTCGTCCAGCTGCGACGTCAGGAAGGTGTGGCGCTCCCGCAGCTCGGCGTATTCGGTTTCGGCCTGAGGGTAGACAGGGCCCACCGCGCGGAGCTGGGCGCGCAGGCGCTGGATGCGCTCCTGCATCGTCTCCGGGTCGATGATGGCGCCGCCGGCGATGGGCGGCAAGGAGCCCCGGTCAGAGGCCGATCCGCCCGGGGTGGAGGTGCGGCCGTTGCCCTCGCGGTCGCCGGGGATCGACCAGGGGGCGCCTTCTTCGGGCAGGCGAACCGGCACGACATCGCCGCGATCCGTCACGGTCAGTTCGTCGGTCTCGATGCGCTGGCGAAGGTTCCCCACGTCCTCGAGACGGTGGCGCAGCTCGGCCTCCGCCTCCAGGCGCCGGCGCTCGGCGGCCAGGAGGCGGCTGTGAGCAGAGGCTTCGCGGCCCTGGGTCTCCCGTTCCTGGTCCTCCAGCGCGGCGATGGTCTCCTGGGCGGGCTCCAATTCCTCGGCGTAGCGGCGCATATCGTGAGTTAGATTCTCCACCGCTCGCCAGTCGGCGTCGGCGGCATCGCTGATGGAGGTGCTCTCCAGATCCAGGCCGCGCAGTTCGGCCTGGCGGGCGGTCATCTGGGTGTCCAGGCGGGCCAAAGTAGCCTGACGGGTGTCCCGCAGGATGGCCAGGGAGCGTTGCTCGCCCTCCAGAGAGGCGACCCTGGTGCTGGACTCGGTGACGTTCTGGAGGATGGTCTGGCGCCGCTGGCCCACCATGCTTGCCCCAGAGCGCAAGTACTGGGCGACCTCCTCGGCCTCGCTGGCCTGAGCCAGGAGGCGCTCCTTGTCCTGCTCCAGCTGCTGGAGCTCGTGGACGTGGGCGGCCGACTGGTGGGCTGAGCGCTGCTGGCTGGTGATAAGCCAGCGCAGCTCGCCCCGCCACTGGGCGAGGAGGCGGCGGCCCTGGACCAGGGCGTCCTGCGCCGAGGCCCGCTGCTCCTGAAGGGTGGTCAGCGTCTCGGCTACGGCCCGAAGGGTGCCTTCGTCCTCGCCGATGGCGGCACGCAGGCGCTGCATCTCCTCCTCGGCGCCCTCGCGGGAGCGGGCCAGGCGCTCGATGGCGCGGGGGATGGACGTTAGCTCCTGGTGGCGGGTGAAGACGTTGGCTTCGCTGGTCGGCCGGCCGGTGGCGATGGAGCCCACGGGGTGGAGGAGGATACCATCGCGGGTGACGACGCTGCCCATTCCCCGGCGCAGGACGCGCAGGGCGGTATCGAGATCCTCCACGACGATGGTGCGGCCCAGCAGCGTGTCCACCACTCTCCGGAAGCGGTCCTCGCACTTCACCAACCGGCTGGCTACGCCGAGGACACCACGCTCTTTCATGATGTTGAGGGGGTAGACCTCCTTCAGGCTGTCCAGCGGGAAGATGACGACGCGGCCGGCCTCCTGCTTGGTCAGGGCTTCGATAGCGGCCAGGGCGTCCTTCTGGCGCTCCACCACCATGGCCTGGAGGTTCTCGGCCAGCGCCGCCTCGATGGCCCGATCGAGCCCCTTGGGCACACGAATCAGGCTGCTGAGCACTCCCAGGAGGCCGTGAACGGGCGTCGCGGCGCTGGGAGATGGGAGGGCGGGCAGGTTAGTGGTGGCGCGGTTGCGGGCTTCGTAGGCCTGATGGGCATCGGTGAGGACGTTGAGGCGGGCCTGGAGACGTTCCATCTCCAGGTCGCGGCCCCGCGAACTCTCCTCGATGGCGGCCAGCGCGGCCTGTCCCTTGAGGGTGCGGCTCTTGAGGGCGTCCTGCTCGGTGACGGCGGCAGCGATGGCCTCGTTCAGGCGGCGCTCCTCGCGGCGCTGGGTGGTCAGGGTGCGGGCGGCCTGGGCCATCTGCGAGACCAGAGCCCTCCGGCGCTCCTCCTGCTGGGCGCGCTCGTCGTCGGAGCGGGAACGGCCCTCCCTGACGGTGCGCAGGCGGGCCTCGGCGTCGCTGAAGGCAGCGCGGGAGCGAGCGGCCTTCTCCTCGGCGGTCGCCGCCTGGCGCTGCATGCCGGTGGCCTCTTGCTCAAGGCTGGTCAGCTCCTGCTGGACCCGAGCCAGAGTCTGACGCGCCGCCTCCAGGTCCTGCTCCAGGGTGAGGCCGCGGCGGCTTTCCTCCACTGAGGCGCGGGCCAGGTTCAGCATCTCCTTTTCCATGGCCTCCAGCTCTAGCTGGAGTTGCTGGCGCCGGCCCAGCACGCCGCCCTGGCGCTGGCGGGCGGTGGCGATGCGCTCCTGGAGGAGGTCGATCTGGTCGGTGAGGCGCTGGCGCCGCGAAGCGCGGTCGGTGATGGCCGAGCGTCGGCGGGACAGGTCTTCGCGCACAGCGGCGAGCTGCTCGCCCCAGGTCTTGATCTCCGCCTCGGCCCGCGATTCTTCCTGCTGAGCGAGGGCCAGACCAGCACGCGCGACTCGCAGGCGTGACTGGGCCTCTTCCCAGAGGTGGCCGTACCAGGAACGGAGGGTGTCGGTCAGTTCGCGGCTGATCTGGCTGTGACGTTCGGCGCGGCGAGCCTGGCGCTCGAGCTGGGCCAGGCGGGGCGCGATCTCGCCTACCAGAAGCCGGGCGCGGTCTACGTTCTCGCGGGTGGCGGCCAGTTGGCTCTGGCTCTCTTCGATGCGCAGGCGGTAGCGCTGGACATCGGCGGCCTCCTCCAGGAGGAGGCGGCGCTCTTCGGGGCGCAGGCTGAGGACGGTCTCCACCAGACCCTGGCCGATGATGGCGTAGCTGTTCTGGCTGGCGCTGGCTCGCATGAAGAGATCGGTCACGTCCTTCAGGCGGACCCGCTTGCGGTTGATGAGGAAATCGCTCTCACCAGAACGGCGGACGCGGCGGCTGATGGCGACCTCGGCGAAATCCACGGGGAGCCAGCGGTCGCTGTTGTCCAGGGTTAGGGTGATTTCGGCCGCGCTGGCTGGCTGGCGACGAGAGCTGCCGGCGAAGATAACGTCCTCCAGGCGGCGGGCCCGCATCAGGCGGCCGCTCTGCTCGCCCAGCACCCAGCGAAGAGCGTCGGACACGTTGCTCTTGCCCGAGCCGTTGGGCCCGACGATGGTGGTCATGCCCGGCCCGAACTCGAAGCTCGTGCGGTTGGCGAAGCTCTTGAACCCCTGGATGTCCAGCCGCTTTAGATACATGGGCTGCTCGCTTGAGGCAGGGCGGGCTCGCTGACCAGGATGGTCTCCACCGCCTGAGAGGCCGCCTCGCTCTCCGCCTCCTTCTTGCTCCGGCCGCTGCCCCGTCCCAGGGTGCGGCCGGCCGCCTGCACCTCCATTGTGAACACCTTGGCGTGGTCCGGACCGCTGGCCGCCACCGTCCGGTAGACGGGGGTCTCATGCCAGTAGCTCTGAACTAGCTGCTGGAGGCGCGACTTACTGTCCAGCGCGATCTGTCCTGTCTCCACGCGGGCGATGTCGGGGGCCAGGCAGTGCAGAACAAGATCGCGCGTCTTGTCGAGGCCGCGGTCCAGGAAGGCGGCGCCGATAACGGCTTCCAGGACACGCGCCAGGTTGGAGGGCCGCTGGCGGCCGCCGGTGCTCTCCTCGCCGCGTCCCAGGAGGAGATGCTCGCCCAGGGAGAGACGCTCGGCGGCGCGAGCCAAGGTCTCCCAGCGGATGAGGGAGGTCTTCAGGCGGGTGAGGTCGCCTTCGTCCAGGTTGGGGAAATTGGCGCAGAGCTGCTGAGAGACGACCAGGCCCAAAACAGCATCGCCCAGGAACTCCAATCGCTCGTTGGACTCTAGTCCCTGAGCGCGGGCCTCGTTAAGATAGGAGCGATGCACGAGCGCCTGCTCCAGCAGCGACGAGCTCTTGAACTTCAAGCCAAGGGCTTTCTGCAACTGTGCTAGGCGCCGGCGTTCCAAGGTTTGGGCTCGCAAGTGGCTAAACTCAGCGTGAAAACTATCTCCCTTCAGATTCTGCCGGGGGCTGGCGCTAAACGGCGGCGTATCTGCAACGCCGCCGTTGTCCCTTGGCCGGGGCCAACCACAGGCCACGCCATGATAGAAACGTTGGCGCTGTTTGTCAAGTGCAAGGCCACCGGCCAGAGATAGGAGACCGGTGGATAAGGGGCTAACCGAAGCGACGCAACTCCTCCCCAGGCTACGGCAGGTGCTGCCTGAGGCCGTCGCGCGCGCTCTTGCGGCGGTGGTGAAAGCGGCCGAGGGACAGGGACGAACGCTGTATCTGGTGGGCGGCTGCGTGCGCGATCTGGCGCTGGGTCGGGATCTGTTGGACGTGGACGTGGTGGCCGAGGGCGAGGTGCAGTCGCTGGCGGCGGCTGTGGCCTCCGCGCTGGGCGGCCGGTCGGTCGGCCACGACGCGTTCGGCACGGTGACCCTGGAGGTGAATGGGGTACGGGTGGATCTGGCCATGGCCCGAGCGGAGACCTACGCCCGACCGGGCGCCCTGCCCCGCGTGCGGCCGGCCTCGGTGGAGGAGGACCTGGCCCGTCGCGACTTCACCATCAACGCCCTGGCCCTGGCCCTCTGCGGGTCGGAGCGGGGCCGCCTGCTGGACCCCTTCGGTGGCTGGGAAGACCTGCGGCGCGGCCTCGTGCGCCTCCTCCACCAGAGGAGCTTCATCGACGACGCCACGCGTATCCTGCGGGCCGTGCGCTATGCCGCCCGCCTGGGCTTTCGTCTGGAGCCGGTGACGCGGGCCCTGCTGCTGCGAGACGTTTCGTATCTGGATACCATCAGCGGGGCGCGGGTGCGGCAGGAGCTGCTCCGCCTCCTGGCCGAGGAGCGGCCGGAGGTGGCCCTCCTGCTCTGTCAGGGGCTGGGGGTGCTGGCGGCGGTGCACCCTGCCCTGCGCTTCGACCGCCGACTGGCGGCCGCCTTCCGATGGGCGCGCCGGCGGGGGGCGTCCCTGGGCCCCGAGCTCTACCTGTCCCTGCTGGGCACTCCCCTGTCCCCGGAGGAGGCGAGTAGCGTCGCCCATCGTTTGCCTCTCTCGGCCCGAGAGCGGCGGGCCGTGGAAGGTGCGGCCGCTCTGGGTCGCGTCGTGTCCGATTTGGCCCAGATGCGCCTGCGGCCCAGCGAGGCCGTGGCGCATCTGGAAGCCTACCCCGAAGCCAGTGTCTGGGCGTGGGCGCTGGCGGCGCCGACTCCAACGGTACGCCGCAGGCTGAGGCGCTATCTAGAGTGCTGGCGTTATGTCAAGCCCGACCTCGATGGGCGTGCCCTGCAGCGGCTGGGATTACCCCGCGGGCCGCTGATGGGTGAAGCGATGCGGATGCTGCGGACGGCAAGGCTCGATGGGCGGGTGCGCACGCGTCAGCAGGAGGTAGCGGCGGTGAATCGTCTGGTTAGGGAGCGAGGGAGGTCATCGTGAGCTGGCCCGAGCCGCCACCTGTCTGCCGCGTGTGCGGCGAGCCCGCCGACGATGGCAACTCTGCCATCTGCAACTGGTGCGGGTTACGGTTCCATCTCGCCTTGCGCCAGGACCAGCCGGGGAAGGACTGCGGCCGGGTCTGGGTGAACGACGCCTATGGGGCGCTGGAGTACGGCTGCGACCCCTGCCTCCACGGCGAGCCGCCGCCCGGCGAAGACGAGCCATCGCTGGGCTCGCAGCACTAGCTGGCGGCGAATCGCTCCAGGATGGCCGCGACGTGCTGCGCCCCCCGTACGAAGTCCGCCAGGCGGATGTTCTCGTCTGGGGCGTGGATGCGAGACTCCGGGTAGCCGACGCCGCAGTCGGCGGTGGGCAGGCCCAGGGTGTCGGCGAAGGGATGCAACGGGCCCGTGCCGGCCATGGTGGGGCTGACCACGGGCTCGATTTCGTAGACCTGGCGGGCCGCGTCCCGTACCACGCCCACGAAAGGATGGTCGATGGGTGTGCGGGCCGGCCGCTCGGCCGATAGGCGGCGCACCTCGATATCGGCGAAGCCGTGGGTGTCCAGGTGGCGGCGCAGCTTGCCCAGGATCTCGTCTGGGGTCTGGTCCGGCACGAGGCGGAAGTCCACTTTGGCGCTGGCCTGGCAGGGGATCACCGTCTTGGGGCCTCCGCCCTCGTAGCCCGCGCTGAGGCCGTCGATGTTGCAGGTGGGCTCGAAAATGTGGCGCAGGCGGTAGTCGAGGCCGCGCACGCCCTTCACGAAGCCGGTCAGGCCCAGGCTCTCGGCGGTGTGCTCCTCCTGCGAAGGCATGGCCTCCACCGCGGCCCGTTCCAGCGCGCTGACTGGGCGGACGCTATCGTAGAAGCCGTCCACCAGGACGTTCTCGTCGGCGTCCTTGAGGCTGGCCAGGGCCCAGACCACGCGCCAGGCGGGGTTGGGGACCACGGTGGCGTAGGAGGAGTGGGCGTCGCGGGCGGCGCCCTTGGCCACGAGTTCGACGTAGAGGATGCCCTTCACTCCCAGTGTGATCTGGAGCTGGCCCTGCCAGTTGACGGCGCCGCCCTCCCAGATGCAGGCGTCGGCGGCCAGGCGGTCGGCGTGCTTCTCCACGAAGGAGTCGATACCCGGGCTGCCAATCTCCTCGTCTCCCTCGATGCAGAACCTGATATTGACAGGCACGCGCCCGCGCACGGCCAGCAAGGCGCGGATGGCGGCCAGGCGGGCGATAAGGTTTCCCTTGTTGTCGTCGACGCCGCGGCCGTAGATCTTGCCGTCGCGGATGGCGGGCTCGAAGGGAGGCGACGACCAGAGCTCCAGCGGCTCGGCGGGCTGGACGTCGTAGTGGTTGTAGAAGAGGAGGGTCTTGGCCGAGGCACCGGCCAGTTCGCCCAGGACGATGGCATTGCCGGGCCACTTGGGCACGGTCTCGGCTCGGAAGCCCAACTCCCTGAGCATGCCCTCGACGACCTCCGCCGTCTCGCGGATAGCCCTGCCTTGGGCGCTGACGCTGGGCATGCTCGTCAGGCGGATCAGCTCGTCGATGGCCTCGTCCCGGTGCTCTTCGATGTAGCCTAAGACGTCCTGCATGGCTCCCCCCTATGCGTCCAAGTGCGATATCATCCACAGGCCTCGGCCGGATACAACGGGACGATAGCCCAACCTAAGCCAGAAGTACAGCGCCAGACCCACGTCCAGCGGCACGGCGGCGCGAATATGGCGCGCCTCACCGCGAAGGTGCGCTTCCAGTAGCACGACGCCCAACGCGGCTACGTCCCGCTCCTCCTGTCGGGCGATGGCCAGCAGGTTGACCGTCGCCCAGCCGGGCTCGGGGTCGTCCAGAGCTACTACCACTAGGCCCGCGGGCGCCTGGGTCTTCTCTTCGACCATGACCAGCGTCCGCCGGCGGTCCGTTGAGTCGAGCAGGTCTCTCAGGGGGACGGGCGATCCCGCGAGCACTATCGGCTTCGCACACCAGCGGGCGATGGCCTCTACGTCACTCTCCCGCAGCGGCCGCAGGACTGCCGGCGACCCGGCGACCATGGAGGCGGTTGGCATCTCAGGTTTCACGCTTGCCCTTCCCTTCGATCCAGTCGACTACCCGCTGCGGCAGTTCGTCCAGAGGCGCCTCCTCCACCTGGCAGGGCGGCAGTGACTCCAGGAAGGCCCGCCCGTAGGTCTTGCTCTTGATACGGCGGTCCAACACCACCACCACGCCGCGGTCGGTCTTGCTGCGGATGAGGCGGCCGAAGCCCTGCTTGAACCGGAGCACGGCCTGGGGTAGGGCGTACTCGTTGAAGGGGTCTTCGAACTGGGCCGAGCGGGCGGCGAAGATGGGCTCGCTGGGCACGGTGAAGGGAAGGCGGGCCAGGATCAGCAGCGAGAGCGCCTCGCCCACGACGTCCACGCCTTCCCAGAAGCTGGCCGTTCCCAGGAGGACGGTCTTGGCGTTGCGCTTCAGCGCTTCCAGGAGCTGCCGGGGCGTGCCATCGATGCCCTGGCCCAGCACGGCGATGCCCTGCTCGCCCAGTGGACCGCGAATGGCGGCGTGGGCTGCCCGCAACGAGGCGTGGGAGGTGAAGAGCGCCAGGGCGCGCCCCTGGCTCGCCCGGCACAGCTCGACCAGCGCCTGTTGGAGGGCCGGCGGATAGTCGCGGTGGTTCGGTTCGGGCAGGTTGGCGGGCAGGAGGATGAGGGCCGCCCGCTGGTAGTCGAAGGGCGAGCCCAGGAGCAGCTCGCGGGTGTCCTCCAGGCCCAGCCGCTGGCGGATGTAGCGGAAGGACCCACGCGTCGCCAGTGTGGCGCTGGTAAGGACGATGCTTCGCTTGTCGGCGTAGAGGCGCTCCTGGAGTAGCGGAGCGACATCCAGGGGCGCCGAGCCCACGCCGACCCCCGCGGGCCCGCCTTCCGCCAGCCACTGGATGGCGGAAGGGTCGTGCCGCTGGATCGTGGCGGACATTCCGCTTCGAAGTTGCTGCGCCGCCTGGAGTAGGATGGCGGTCTCGCCCAGCAGACCCTCGTAGCCCAGCAGGCCCAACCCTTCCGCGTCGCTCAGGGCGGTATGGATCCGCGCCAGCAGATCCTCGCTGGCGGAGAGGGTCAGAGCCAGGTTCTCCCAGGCCGTCTCCACCGCCGTCCAGTCGGGCTGGGCGCGGATGCCGGTGCTCAGGAGGAGGCGCTTTTCGTAGTCGCCGCTCTCGTCGCTGTGCTGGCGGATGAAGGCGCGGGCGGCCTCGGCAAACTCGCGCAGGCGGGTGCGGGCGCGGTCGGCAGCCTCGCCCAGGGCGGCGGCCAGGCCGCTGATGTGGGCCGCCGGGCCCAGCGGCGTCGCCAGCCCGCGAACGCTCTGGCGAACGGCGGCGGTCAGGCCGCCGCCGGCGGCTCGCGCCCGGCGGTGGAGCCGGTCCAGGTAGGCCGTCAGGTCCGCCTCCCGCCCCTCGAACCCGAGCTGGCGGGTGGCCTGCTCCTCCAGGTGGTGGGCCTCGTCCAGGATGAGGTGGTCGTAGGGTGGGATGAGGCGGCCGGCCACCGCTACGTCCGAGAGGAGGAGGGCGTGGTTCACGACCACCAGGTGGGCCGCTTCTGCCCGTCGGCGCGCCCTCACCAGGAAGCAGCTCCCGTCGGCGACAAAGGGACAGGCGCTCCCCAGGCAGTCCTCGTTCTGGGCCGAGAGGCGGTGCCAGATCGTCTCCTCGTTACGACTCAGCCTGAGCTCGGCGCGGTCGCCGGTTTCGGTCTGGGCCAGCCACAAGAGAATGCGCAGGAGGAAGCGGGCCTCGTCGTCGGAGAGCGCTGGCGAGTGGCGGGCGGCTAGGTGGCGGCGGAGGCAGAGGTAGTTGCGCTTGCCCTTGAGCTGGGCCGCCGCCAGGGGCTGCTGGTCCGGCGAGGAACCGGCCAGCAGCCCCTGGACGGCGGGGATGTCCTTGGTCGTGAGCTGATCCTGGAGGTTGATCGTGGCGGTGGAGATGACAACGCGGGCGTTGTTGCGCCGGGCGTAGCAGGCGGCGGGCAGGAGGTAGGCCAGCGACTTGCCGATGCCGGTCCCGGCCTCGACGATGAGCTGACCGTTCTCGTTGAAGGCCTCGACCACCGCCTGGGTCATGGCCTGCTGCTCCGGCCGCTCCTCGAACTCAGGCAGGACGTCCGGCCGTGTTCGCAGGGCACGCAGGAGCGCGACCACCTCCGAGGGCTCGATGGGCTGGCGGCGGGCGTTAGGCACAAGGGGCTGGGGCGCCGGTGGGTGGGGGGCCACGGCAGGCGCCGGGCCGGCAGCGGGCGTTTCGTCCAGGATCTCGGCGAAGAAGGTGCGCCCCGGCCAGCGACTGGCGCCGGCCAGGCGAGCGGCCTCGGCCAGGACGGCCGGAGGAAGCGAGGCGGCGAGAGACCGCAGGGCCAGGAACAGCTCGCGGGAGGCTTCGGCGTCGGCCAGGGCGCGATGGTGATTGGGCATGGGGATGGCGAAGTGGCGGGTCAGGGCAGCGAGACTGTACGCGCCCAGCAGGGGCAGCAGGAGGACGGCCAGCTCGTGTGTATCGAAGATGGTGGGACTGTGGCGGATGCCGACGGCGGCCAGGAAGCGCAGGTCAAAGCCCACAACGTTCTGCCCCACGATGGGGCGGTCGGCCAGGAACTCCTGGAGGCGGACGGCCACCGCCTCCCAAGGCGGGGCGTCGGCCAGCTCCTCGGCCGCGATGCCGGTGAGCATCTGGATGCGATAGGGCACGGGCCGACGCGGGTTCACGAGGCTGGCGAAGGTGCTCTCCACACCGGCCAGGCCGAACTTCACTGCTCCTACCTCGATGATGGCGTCACCGGCGGGATCCAGGCCGGTGGTCTCCAGGTCCAGCGCTACGTAGGTGGTCACGTTCAGCCGCGAGGAGAGAAGCTGGCGTCGACGTCCAAAGCACTCTCGCCGAAGGTCACCACGCCGCCTCTAAGGAGGCCCTCGGTGGGGTAGCAGCGTCCGGCCCGCAGCTCGGCGATGAGATCGCGCTCGTCGACCAGAGGGCGCTCGAAAACGGTCGTGAGGCAGCCCAGGCCGTGGGTGGAGTGAGCATCGCTGGCGCCGATGCCGCGCTTACCCAGGATGTGCGCCACCCTTAGGGCAAAGTCGTTCTCCTGAGCGGTGCAGCCGCCGTTGGCCACCTCCAGATCGTCCACCAGGGCGAAGATAGGCAGCCGGGCCGCCTCCTCTGGGGTCAGGTTGGGCTGCTGGCGGCCGTCGCGGCGGTAGTGGACGGGGTCGAAGAAGTGGCGGAAGGGGTGGGCCAGCAACATGAAGCCGCCCGCCTTGGTCACCGCCCGCCGCAGGTCTGCCGCCTTGTGGATGCCGGGCAGGTAGCGCTCCAGCCCCACCACGATGATGTGGCCCAGGTCGGTGGATACCTCCATGGCCCGGCTGGCGAAGAGGCCGCTCTCCTGGCGGAAGCGCTCCATCTCACGCGCGTCCCAGAGGCGGTCGTGCTCGCTGATGTTCACGCCGTTCAGGCCGATGCGGCGGGCCTCCTCCATCAGCTGCTGGGGCGTCAGGCTGCTGTCGGAGGCCCCCTTCACCGTGTGAACGTGCATGTCGACGATGAAGCCGGGCACGGGTCAAGCGTCCTTCCTAGAGTGCTCGATCAGTCTAGCATATAGAACTTCTGTGCGCTATCCGGCGCGGGCCAGGTAAGGCATGGCCCAGCCGAACCCGCCCACGAAGGCCACCCCGATGACCAGCACCGGCCAGGGCAGGCGGCGCAGGCCCAGGGCGATGAGGATGAGCGCCGAGGCGCCGAAGGAGACCACGAGAGCAGTGTACAGCAGGTTGGGGCTGCCAAGCCCGCCCTGGGGGATGTTCTGCTCCGCGCCGCGATAGAGGAGGCCCAGCACCATGCCGATCGCTGTCCAGATGAGGAAGGCGAACAGCGATATGGGGACGGTCAGGGCGACCGCGGAGATGTTGGGGGCGATGGCCTTGGCCAGGTAAGGGACGCGGCTGCGGGCGTCGATGACCATCAGCGCCACGAGAGGAGTGAAGAGCAGCGCTACCGCGTAGCCGCAGACAAAGCCGGCGAACACCTCAGCCATGGCCTTATCCGGTGGACACTTCCAGGGTCAGGGCCTCGGCCGCAGGCACGCTGGCCACAACGAAGGCCTTTGCCCCGGCTTCCACAGCGGCGCTGGTCAGGCGCTCCCGCTTTGCGGCGTCGCCGGCCAGAGCGAAGAGGGCGGGCCCGCTGCCGGCGAGGTGGACGGAGCGAGCGCCTGCCTCTAGCAGCGCCCGGCGGAGGCGCTCCAGCTCGGGGAAGGCCCGAAAGGCCGGCCCGTCGAATACGTTGAACAGTTGCTCATCCGCCAGCGGCTTGCCCTGATGGATGGCGTCCGCCAGGCGCCGTGCCGCCGAGCCGTCGGTGTAGTCGGCCGGGGTGAGGAGGGAGTACATGCGTCGCGTCTTGTCGGCGAGGGTCAGGGGGGGCAGCGCGACGACCAGCTCCGTGGGCGGAGTGTCCGGCAGGGGCGTGATGCGCTCGCCGCGGCCCTCGGCCAGAGCGGTGCCGCCGTGGACGAAGAAGGGCACGTCGGAGCCCAGGCGGGCGGCGATTTGCTCTAGCGCTTCCCGGGGCAGGTCCAGGTCCCACATCTGGTTCAGGCCGCGCAGGGCAGCGGCGGCGTCGCTGCTGCCGCCGCCGAGGCCGGCGGCGACAGGTATGGCCTTCGATAGGCGCATCCTCGCCCCAGACAAGCCGTCGGCCCGCTCCCGCAGGAGATGGGCCGCCTTCATCACCAGGTTCTCCTCTGCGGGAGGGAGGCCCTCGTCGTTCGCCTCGAGGCGCAGCTCAGCCGCCGGCTGCAGCTCCAGCGTATCGCACACGTCGATGGTCTGGATGACGGTCCGCACCTCATGGTAGCCGTCGGGCCGGCGCTGGAGCACCTCCAGCGCCCAGTTGACCTTGGCGTAGGCCTTCGCTTGGACGCGGAGGAGCGTCATTGTCGCTGCCAGGCCTCGTACAGGTCGGCCCACTCCTCGATGGTGAGCGTCTGGGCCCGCCGCTGGGGGTCGATGGCCGCCGCCGCGAGCAGGGCCTTGGCCGCGGGGGGCTCGAGTCCCAGGCCAAGGGCCAGAACGTTGCGCAGTTGCTTGCGCGGCGCCGCGAAACCGCCTCGCACCAACCGGAAGAAGGCCTCCCGGTCGTCCACTGCCACCGCGGGTTGCGGCCGCACGTCAAGTTGGACTACAGCCGAGCGCACCTTGGGTGGGGGCCGGAAGGCGCGGGGCGGGACGTAGAAGAGGATGCGCGCCCGGGCATAGAACTGGGTGGCGACGCTCAGCAGGCTCATGCGACCCGGCTCTGCTGCCATGCTCTCCGCCACCTCGGCCTGCACCATGACGATGAGCCGTTGGGGCGGCGCCTGGGCTTCCAGGAAGCGGCGGAGGACTGCGGAGGCGATGTAGTAGGGCAGGTTGGCCACCACCACGTAGGGTGGGCTGGTGCTGGCGCGGGCCAGCAGTTCCTCCGGCGGCAGGGCGAGGATGTCGCCGCAGACGATGGCCACATTGGGATAGGGCGCCAGGCGCAGGCGGATCTGATCGCACAGCGCTTCGTCTATCTCCACGGCGATGACGCGGCCGGCTGCCTGCGCCAGGCCCTGGGTGAGGATGCCGCGACCGGCGCCCACCTCGACGACGGTATCGCTGGGCGAGAGGCGAGCGGCGGCGAGAATGCGCTGGAGGATGCGACGGTCGGTGAGGAAGTGCTGGCCCAGCCGCTTACGGGGCCTGCGAGGGGCGACGATCCGCTTGCTAACCCCGGCTTCGACTAGCTTTTCCGGCTGCCCCCGCATCGTAAGCCCATAATACCCCTGGGCCGCCGGGCTCGCTACTCCAAGATGTAGATCTCCACCCAGCCGCTGCGCCAGTCGGCTACTTCGTAGTCCGCGAAGCCCAGGTCGATGATGTTGCCGACCACGGCCGAGCCCGTATCGGCGGCCACCGCCTCGCCGTAGCCGGGTACGTATATGCGTGAGCCCAGGGGGATGACGGACGGGTCCACGGCCACGATGCCTCTGTGAACGGGCACGCCGGTGGCGGCGATGCCGTACCAGGGACTGTCCGCCGAGCGGCCGGCGCTGGCCGGGTTGTACCAGGTGGCCCAGACGTTCAGCGAGTCGCGATAGCGGAGGGGCCCGGCTGGCGTGTCCACCAAGTTCACCGGCCGCGTGCCCCTGGCGACGATCTCCGGCTCGGATTGCACCTCTGATTCGTCCACGAGCTCGCGCTCTGCCTCCTGGCCGTCCTCGTACACCACGCGGTACGAACGGCGAATGAGGCCGTCGGCTCCGGGCTGCAGCACGACATAGTCGCCCTGGTCCATGCTGGGGTTGTTCTGGTAGATGGTCTCTCTGGGGATGGTCTCTTCGACGGTGTCGATCCCTTCCCGCACTCGCACCACGCGGACGGTCGTGTCCTTAGTGAGAGGTGTGTCCGGCGGTGGCTCTACCCGATCTTCGGGGGCCAGGGTGATGCCGGCCTCGGACAGGAGACCGGCCACTGTGGCCTTGCGGGTGCGGGTCTCGGCGGTCTGGCCGTCGACCACCAACGAGACATCGTTGGCGTGGTAAATGTAGATATGGGTGCCCGCGGTGAGGGGTGAAGCTCGGTCGGGGAAGACGTAATCGCCCCGCCCTAGCACGATGCCTTTCTGGGCCAGCGCCTCGCCTACCGTAGGCGAGGCGGCGGTAGTACTGGTGGCCAGGCCGTCCTCGTGGAGGGTGATAGGGACGCTGTCCGGCGTCGGCGCGATGGCCGCGGCGGCTGCCACGACCGGCGCCCCGTTGACGTGATTATACAGGCCGTCGGTGAGGACCAGGCGGCCGCGGTTAGGCGAAGAGCCTGCGCCTACTGAGCCCAGGACGGCAAACAGCAACGCCCCCACCGCCACCAGCGTGATGAGGGAGAGATGGAGGACGCGGCGGGAAGGAAAGAGGGAGCCTGTCGAAAGTTTGGCGCCCTGTAGTCTTCCGAGGGGCGCCTGTTTCTCCCGAAGGAGAACAGGCGCCCGGGACGGCTTTCCGGGCAACACCTTCCTCTATTTGATTGGGCGCTGGTGCCCTGGAAAGAGGGGCCGTGCACCCGCTGTCGATCTGGACCGTAGGCTTGCTCTCGACAGCCTGCTCCAACCAGGTTTACCTGCGGCACCCGAAACTAACTACTTACCGCTGCTTCCTTCCGGACCTGACGGGGTTTGTAGCGTCTCGCCGCGCAGGGCCAGGTCATCAACGCTACTTGTCGAGGGCAGTCCCTGCGGTGCCAAGACCTCGAGCGGGAATTCGACCCCGCTATAGCGGATTGCGGGTACAGGGCACCGCTAGCTCCCCGTCTAGCACGGCCTCGAAGTATCCTACATAATCGAATCGATCCTGTCAAGGTGGTTATCCACGTGAGTTATCCACGCCGGTACTCCCTTGCCCTGGGTCTAACCTTGCCGACAAACGAGCAGGGCGCGAGGTGGACTTGTTCAGTGGGCTTGCCCCACCCTCTCCCCAAGGGCGCGCCGAGGGGCGCCCCTACGCCAGGTGGCAATGTCCCACGCCACCATTTTCCTAGTGATCATGAGGTCCGCAGCTACGAGTCAGACAGCAAAATGCGGTCGTAGCTGCAGGGCTTCAGCCCTGCCTAAGTGAGCTTGAAGGCCGTGAGGGCCTATTGTAGAATGGCCCTCAGTCTGACGAAGGGGCGTTCCATGCGCGTTCGCAAGGCGGTCATTCTGGCCGCAGGCTACGGTACACGCTTCCTGCCGGCCACCAAGGCCATCCCCAAGGAGATGCTGCCGCTGGTGGACAAGCCGGCCATCCAGTACGTGGTGGAGGAGGCGGTGCGGGCCGGCCTGGAGCAGATCATCATGGTCACCGCCGTCAACAAGCGGGCGGTGGAGGACCATTTCGACCGCCTGACGGACTTGGAGGTGTTTCTGGAGGAGAAGGGTCGCTCTCAGCAGGCGGAGGAGATGCGCCGGCTGGCCGAGGTGGCCGACATCGTCTTCGTGCGGCAGAAGGAGCGGCGGGGTATCGGCGATGCCGTGATGCGGGCGCGGCAGGTCATCGGCGACGAGCCCTTCGCTGTCTTCTTCCCCGATGACATCATTGAGAGCGACGTGCCGGCCATCGGCCAGCTCATCGATGTCCACGATCGCTACAACGGCAGCGTGGTCGGCGTCGAGCGCCTGCCGCGGGAGGAACTGCCCCACTACGGCGTCATCGAGCCCAAGGAACTGGAGGAGCGGGTCTATCAGGTGCTGGGCATCGTCGAAAAGCCGCCAGCCGCCGAGGCCAAATCGGACTTGGGGACAGTGGGCCGCCTGGTGCTGACGCCGGCCATCTTCCCGGTCATCGAGCGCACGCCGCCGGGCGCCAACGGCGAGATCCAACTCACGGACAGCCTCGGTCTGCTCCTACAGGTGGAACCGCTCTACGCCTGCCGCTTCACCGGTGAGCGGTTCGACGTCGGCCGGCCCATCGGTTTCCTGAAAGCGAACCTCGCGCTGGCCTTGCGCCGGCCGGATCTGGCGCCGGAGGTGGTGCGCTATCTGCGAGAGCTGCTGGCCCGCGAGGGCGTTCGCCCCGGGCCGCTGGCTGGCGAGGAGGCGTGAGGAATGGTGGACGATAAGGGCCTGCGCGATCGCTGGGCGCTGATCCTGGGCGCCTCCAGCGGCATGGGGGCGGCCACCGCCCTGGAGCTGGCCCGCAACGGCATGCACATATTCGGCGTGCATCTCGACCTGCGATCGACTCTGCCCAACGCCCAGCGAGTGGTGGCTCAGATCCAAGAACTGGGCCGCGAGGCCGTGTTCTTCAACATGAACGCCGCCGACGCCAAGAAGCGGGCCCAGATCCTGGACGCGATGGAGGAGCGGCTAAAGGCCGGGAAACCGCCGGCAACGGTGCGGGTGATGCTCCACTCGCTCGCGTTCGGCACGCTGCGCTCCTATGTCCCGGCTGAGCCCAAGCAGGCGGTGAGCCAGGCCCAGATGGAGATGACCCTCGACGTGATGGCCCACAGCCTGGTCTACTGGGTGCAGGAGATGGTCTACCGGGGGCTCTTGGGGTCAGGGAGCAGGGTCTATGCCATGACCAGCTCCGGCTCCACTCGTATCTGGCCGGAGTACGGTCCTGTGGGCTGCGCCAAGGCAGCGTTGGAGTACCACGTCCGTCACCTGGCGGTCGAGGCCGCCTCGCGGGGGATCGCTGTCAACGCCATTCGCGCCGGCATCACCGATACGCCGGCGTTGCGCAAGATCCCCGGCGCTCTGGAGATGCTGGCCATTGCCGGACAGCGTAACCCCAGCGGCCGCACCACCACCACCGAAGACGTGGCCCGCGTCATCGCCGCTCTCTCCGACGAGCGGACGGCTTGGATGACGGGCAACATCATCGGCGTGGACGGCGGCGAAGAGATCATCGCTCACTAGCGGCCGCTTCCTCGCGCAGCACCTCATAGATTGTCACCTTGTCCTGGCGGAACACGACCTTGCCCAGCCCGACGAACTTGGCGAGCCCCGCCTCGCTGTAGGCCTCCCGCTCGAAGTCGCCCACGTAGACGTACTGCACGTCGTACTTGTTCAGGATGGCCCTCGCTTCCGTCAGTGAGATCGTGTTGTAGGCCGTCTCCACGTCCTTCTGCCGCTCGGTCAGGGGCGTCCAGGTGCCCTGAAGGCGGTACTCGTGGTTGGGCCAGCCCAGCACTGTGGGGAGGCCGGTGCGGGTGGACACGCGGGCCGCCCACGTGTAGTCGTCGCCCACGCCCTCCAGGACCACGGGCGCGCCCTCGACGTTCTCCTG
>Ga0315286_10001417_pt1 | contig 21687 bp, 22 predicted proteins | sample YL17G10_0_MG_FD_205038 | JGI IMG/M metagenome (GOLD analysis project Ga0315286, IMG submission 205038) | Sediment microbial communities from Yellowstone Lake, YNP, Wyoming, USA - YL17G10_0 | ecosystem: Environmental > Aquatic > Freshwater > Lake > Sediment | place: USA: Wyoming | collected...
AAAATCGGCCAGCCGCCCCTGCAACGATCCGCGTATTTACTACGTTTATATTCTATGGTATAGATGAATCGGAATTTCCGAGTTCTAGAATTATGCCTAAAAAGAGCGCGCTCGAGCTGGCGGTTTACCCCCTGATCTATTTCGTGCTTTTTTTCCTGGCCGCCGACCTGGCCGCCCAATTCATCCTCCGCGGTGAGCTGATCACCCTTCCCGATCTCAAGGGCAAGAGCCTCGAAGCGGCCCGGACCGAGCTGGCCCGGAAAAGAACCTCGATCCTCATCCAAGGGCGCCAGTTCGATATCCGCATCGAGAAGGACCGGATCATCTCCCAGGATCCCGCGGCCGGTTCGCGCATCAAGGCCAACCGGGCGGTTCGGGTGATCGTCAGCCAGGGCAGCGAGAATCTGACCGTCCCCAAGCTCGAAGGCCGAAGCCTCGAATGGGCGGGGCAGACTTTGAAGACCCTGGGACTGCGGAAAGGCCGCGTCTCGCAGATTCATACACCCCAGCATGCGGCCGGACGGACGATCGCCCAGTCGCCGCCGGCCGATCAGATCGTGGCCAAGAATACAGCTGTCGATCTGCTCGTGAGTCAAGGCGCCTGGGAGCCCCGCTATATGATGCCGGACCTCATCGAAAAGGACCTCGCCCCGGTCCTCCGCCAGCTCAAGGCGCTGGGGTTCCAGGTGGCCGAGATCCACTATTCCTATTATCCCGGACGCGAGCCGGGCGTGATCATCGGTCAGTCGCCGGTTCAGGGCTACCGCATCCAGAAGCGCAACCAGATCACCTTCGAGGTCAGCAAATAGCATGGTCCTGATCGCTCCGTCGCTCCTGTCCGCGGATTTCACCCGCCTCGAGGAGGCTGTCCGCCTCATCGAGGAGGCGGGGGCCGACATCGTCCATGTCGACGTTATGGACGGCCACTTCGTCCCTAGCCTGACCATCGGCCCCCGGGTCGTGGAGCTCCTCAAGTCCAAGACCGCGCTGCCTCTCGACGTCCACCTTATGGTCGATGCGCCGGGCGTGGTCATCCCCTGGTTCCTGGACGCCGGAGCGGACTGGATCTCCTTCCACGCCGAAGCCTCCGCCCATCTCCATCGGGACATCGCGCTCATCAAGACGGCGGGGCGGAAAGCCGGCGTGGCCCTCAACCCGGCGACGCCGCTCGTCGTCCTTCAGGAAATCCTGAGCGACCTCGATTTCGTCCTTCTGATGTGCGTCAACCCCGGCCGCGGAAGCCAGCCTTTCATCGAGGCCTCCCGGGGAAAGATCCGGGCCCTGCGACGCTGGCGCGCCGACCTCGGGCTTATCCGCCCCTGGATCGAGATCGACGGGGGCGTGAACCTCCGCAATCTGAGCGAGCTCGCCGGGGACGGGGCCGAGGTCTTCGTCGCCGGCAACGCCGTCTTCAACGCGCCCGATCCGCGGGAGGCGATCCGTCTCATGAAGGCCGCGGCAAGCCGGGAGGGGACCCCATGAACATTCTGGTGACGGGGGCGGCCGGTTTCATCGGGTCGCATCTCTGCCGCCGCCTCCTCTCCGAAGGCTGTTCCGTGACCGGGATCGATTGTTTCACGGATTATTACCCGCGCTGGATGAAGGAGCGGAACGTCGCGCCGCTCCTCAAGTCCAGGCGCTTCAAGCTCATCGACAAAGACCTGAACGCGCTGCCCTTGCCGGCCCTTCTGCGGGATGTGGAGGCCGTCTATCACCTGGCGGCCCAGGCCGGGGTGAGGGCCAGCTGGGGGCGGAGCTTCTCCGTTTATCTGAAAAACAACATCCAGGCCAGCCAGGCCCTGCTCGAGGCATCCAAGGGCCTTCCTCTCCGGAAGTTCATTTATGCTTCCTCGTCGTCGGTCTACGGTCTAACCCCGGATCTCCCCATGACCGAAACGAGCCTCCTTCAGCCCCTCTCGCCCTACGGAGTCTCGAAGCTCGCAGCCGAACAGCTCTGCTTCCTTTACCATCACAACTACGGCACCCCCGCCGTCGCCCTCCGATTTTTCACGGTCTATGGTCCCGGCCAGCGCCCGGATATGGCCTTCCACAAGTTCTTCAAGGCTATCCTCGAAGGCGAGCCTCTCACCCTCTATGGAGATGGCCGCCAGACCAGGGATTTCACATTCGTCGGCGATATCGTCGAGGCGAACCTGTCCGCCTTGACGAAGGGACGCGACGGCCAAGTCTACAACATCGGCGGCGGACACCGCGAAACGCTGGACCAGCTCGTTCCCCTCTTCGAGGAAATCTGCGGGCGGCCGGTCCGGACCGCGAGAACCGACGCCCAGAAAGGCGACGTGCTCCACACGTTCGCCCGGATCGAAAAGGCGCGCCAAGACCTCGGCTTCAAACCGCGGACGGCGCTCCGGGACGGCTTGACGCAGGAGTGGGACTGGATCCGCCGGCTTTATGCGCCCGCCCGCGGAGTCCGCGTCCCGGCCCGCCGCCGCAAAGGAACATCCTCATGAAACATACGATCGCCCTATGCCTCATCGCCCTGGCCGTCCTCGGCGGCACGACCTGCCGGTCCGCCAAGACGGCGGTGGCTCCGGAGCTCGCCTCATCCGACGAGGCGCTCTTCAAAGAAGGAGAGAGCTACCTCAAAAAGGACCCGGAGCGCGCCCGCCTCTATTTTCGCCAGGTCATCGACTCGTTCCCTAAAAGCTTCTACGCCCAGCGGGCGAAGCTGGCCATCGCCGATTCTTTCTATAACGACGGGGATGAGGGAAACATGCTCCTGGCGGCGTCCGAGTACCGGGAATTCATCGGCCTCTATCCCTACAGCCCGTCCGCTTCGTATGCCCAATACAAGATCGCGCTGAGCTTTTTCGACAAGACCCTCAAGCCGGGCCGCGACCAAGCCAAGACCGTCCAGGCCCTGGCCGAATTCAAAAAAGCGCTGAGCCTTTATCCTTTGGGCGAGGAGGCCAAGCTCGCCCGGGAAAAGATCAAGGAATGCGAGGAGCGTCTGGCCGAGCATACCTTCACCATCGGCCTCCATTATTTCCGGAGCGAAGCCTACAAGGCCGCGCTCAGCCGATTGAACGAAATCCTGACCAACTATCCGCTCTACTCGGGCATGGATAAGGTCTACTACTATCTCGGCGAAGCCAATTTCCTCTGGCCGAAGCCCGAGCAGAGCGTCCCCTTCTTCACCAAGCTCGTCTCCGACTATCCCAAGAGCGAATTTGTCAAGAAGGCCCAGGCCCGCCTGAAGGAGATCAGCGCCATGCCTAAGCCCAAGACGGAGAAAAAGTGAGGAGCCCGGCAATGATCCGAAAACGAATCGCGACCCTCGCGGGCTTTGGCCTGCTCGTCCTCGCGGTCCTCGGTCCTTCGGTAGGACGGGCCCAGGACGCGGAACCAAGCCCCCGGATGAAGCTCGGCCTCGGCCTCGAATATTTCTCCCGGACGCTCGCTTGGGACGACAACACACGGTCCTCCGTTCTGACGGCCGCGGCCGGCAGCCTGCGTCTGGAGTATGAAATCCAAAAAGGATTCACCCTGGCCGCGTTCCTCGGATACGGATTCTCGAATTTCAACGGCCTCATCTTCCGGGGCCTTCCCTTTTCGCTGGACTACGAAGCCGGCGCCGCGGGAGGTTTCCTGGGCGGGATCGAAGCGGAAAAAAGCCTGTTCCGCACCGGGGATTTTGAGATCGGAATCCAGGCCCAATACGTCCTTTCCCTAGGAGGCACGAAATCCCTGGCCATCACCGAGCTGAACCAGGGCGGGAAGGCCCAAGGAAAGGCAACTTGGATGCAGGTTCAGGCCGGCCCTATGGTCCGCTATTTGGGATACCAGGATCTGACGCCCTATCTCTCGATCTCGTACAACAGGCTTTGGGGGACCTACACGATGAACGAGACCGTCCTGGAGCTCACCGGCGCCGAAGAAAAGAAAATTGCGGGCGCGGGCAACATCGGAGCGGCCTTCGGGATCCTCTACGAGCCCCTTCCCAATTTCAGCCTGAAGGGCGAGGTCGCGGCCATCCCCTACAAGAAGATCGGCGCGAGCGGTCTCGGAGTCGATTTCGGCGGCTCGATCAAGGCGATCCTATCTTTCTGAACGAGGAGGCACCCTGCATGTCAAACTTTTGCTCCCGCCCCCGGGTGACCGGCTTCGCCGTCGCGGCGGCGGTCGTCCTCCTGAGTCTTGCCGCCCACTATCCCGCCGGCCGGATCGGCAGCGCGAGCTTCGTCCCCGCTCCCCTCGCGGAATCGCCGGCGCCGGGCCAGGTGCCCGGCCAGGTGCTCGTCAAATTCAAGCCGACCGCGTCTTCCCTTATGAGAGCCATGGCCCTCGCCGCCCTCGAAACCCGGGCGATCGCCCGCCTTCCCCATCTCGATGTCTATGTCGTCCGGATTGGCGACGCGACGACGGTTGAAGAGGCCCTGGAAGCCTTCCGGCGGAACCCCGACGTCGAATATGCCGAGCCTAACGTTCTCTGCCGCATCGCCGTAACGCCCAACGACACGCTGTTCAAATACCAGTACGCCCTCTCCAACACAGGCCAGGTCATCGGCCAGGTGCCCGGCAGCCCGCAGGGCAAGCCGAGCGCCGACATCAAAGCCCCTCAGGCCTGGGAGGAGACGAAAGGCTTGGCGACGGTGATCATCGCCGTCGTCGACACCGGGGTGGACCTCAACCACTTCGACCTGAAAAACAAAGTCATCTCGACCGGCCGGGATTTCGTCAACAGCGACCTCATCGCCTCCGATGATCACGGCCACGGGACGATGGTCGCGGGCATCGCCGCGGCGGAGACGGACAACGACGAGGGCGTGGCCGGCGTCGCCTGGAACGCCAGAATCCTCCCGGTCAAGGTCCTGGACGCGTCGGGCAACGGCCCGACGGACACGGTCGCCCAGGGGATCGTCTGGGCGGCCGACAACGGGGCGAACGTCATCAATCTCAGCCTCGGCGCCGATTCCCCAAGCCAGACCCTCCGCGACGCGGTCAAATACGCCTACGAGAAAGGCGTCTTCATCGCCGCGGCCGCGGGCAATACGAATACGGCGGTCAGCTATCCGGCCGCCTATCATCCCTACTGCTTCACCGTGGCGGCCACGGATTACAACGACCAGCGCGCCTCCTGGTCGAATTTCGGCTCCGACGTCGACGTCGCGGCACCCGGCGAGCGGATCCTCGCGCCGTACCCCATGGCCCTGACCCCTCCGGGCTTCATCCCTTACGCCTACGGCCAAGGAACGTCGATGGCCACCCCCCACGTCGCGGGCCTGGCCGCGCTGATCAAGGGGCTGAAACCCGCGCTCAAGGTCGCCGACATCCAGGCCATCCTCCGGTATTCGTCCGACGATGTGAACGCCTCTGTCTATCCCGGCAAGGACGAATTCGTCGGCTACGGCCGGATCAACATGGAGAAAGCGCTCGTCCCGATCAAAATCGTCAAATAGCAAACGACCGGCGACATGATCAAGTTTCTGCGCATCCGGAACCTGGCCACCATCGAGGACATCCGGCTCGACCTCGATGCCGGGTTCTCCGTGCTGACCGGCGAAACCGGGGCCGGCAAATCCATCATCATCGACAGCATCCGTCTCGTCTGCGGGGACAAGGCGTCGTCGGACCTCGTCCGGACAGGGCGCGTCGAGGCTTCGGTTGAAGCGATCTTCGACCGGCCCGAGACTTCATCCCCGGCCGGGCCCCGTGGCGCGGAGGACGAAGCCGACCTCGCGATCCAGCGCCAGATCGCTGCGGACGGAACGGGCCGGATCTATTTCGACGGCGTCCTCACTCCGGCTAAAAAGCTCAAAGAGGCCGCTGGCGGACTCGTGGATGTCTATGGCCAGAACGACCATATCTTCCTCCTCCATCTCGAGAGCCATCTCGACTACCTCGACCAATACGCCGAGACGTCGGGTCTGCGGGCCGAAACGGCCGGGGCCGCCCAAGAGCTGCGCCGCCTGGCCCGGCAGAAGGCGGAATGGGCGGCGAAGGAGCGCGACCGGAGCCAGCGCCTCGACTTCCTCCGCTTCCAAATCGCCGAGATCGAAAAGGCCGGCCTGCATCCCGGTGAGGAGGAGGAGCTCCGCGTCCAGCGACACATTCTTAAGAACGCGGAGAAGATCTCGACGCTCGTCGACCGGGCGCTCGAGCTGGCCTATACTGGCGACGCCTCGCTCACCGGGCTCACCGCCAAGCTCGAACATGCCCTTGCCGAGCTCGGGACCTACGACGCCGCTTTCGCCGAGATGGGCGCGTCGCTCGGGCCGATGGGGATCCTCGTCGGGGAGATTGCGGACGCTCTGTCCAAATACAAGGAGCGCCGGGACATGTCCCCCGAAAAGCTCGAAACCGTCGAGGAGCGGCTCAGTCTCGTGGAGTCCCTGAAGCGCAAATACGGCGGAGACATCCAGGACATCCAGAACCGCCTGGCCGCCCTGAAAGCCGAATCCGAGGACCTCGTCCTTATCCAGGAGAAGCTCACCGCCGTCGAAGAAGAGATCGGCCGGGCGTTCGCGGCCTACTCGACCCGGGCCCGGGAGCTCTCCGGGCGCCGGACGGCGGCGGCCCGGGAGCTGGAAAAAACGATCGAGCACGAAATCGGGCTGCTCGGCATGAAGAAAGCCCGCTTTCACGTCCGGGTCGAGCCGGCGCCCGCGGACGCGCCCGAACGGGCGAGGGATGCCGGCATCGACGACGTCGAATTTCTCATCAGCCCGAACCCGGGCGAGCAGCTGAAGCCCTTGCGCAAAATCGCTTCGGGGGGAGAGCTGTCCCGGATCATGCTCGCCTTGAAGGCCGTCGGCAAGGAGAAGAGCGGCCCGAAGACGCTGATCTTCGACGAAATCGACTCCGGAATCGGAGGCAAAACGGCCGAGTTCATCGCCCAGAAGCTGCGCAGCCTGGCCCGGACGCACCAGATCCTCTGCATCACCCACCTGCCCCAGATCGCCTCGTTCGCCGACCGGCATTTCAAAATCGAAAAGCGGGTCGAGCGGGACCGGACCTTCACGACCGTCAAGAAGCTCGGATTCGAAGAGCGGGTCGGGGAGATCGCCCGGCTCATGGCCGGAAGCCGGCTCACGGAGGCCGCGCTCGAAAGCGCGCGGGACATGATCCGCCACAATGCGGGAGACGGCAAAGCGGGCCGGATCTAACGCCTGGCCCCGGAAGAAGGAGCACCCATGGAAAAATCGGACCGCGCGGCCGCCCTCTTCGAAGAGGGATTCAGCTGCTCCCAGGCGGTGTTCACCGCGTTCAGCGGGGACCTCGGCCTGGACCGCGACACCTCGCTCCGGCTGTCCCAGCCCTTCGGCGGCGGGATGGCCCATCTCGGCGAAGCGTGCGGCGCCGTGACCGGGGCCTTCATGGCGATCGGCCTCAAATACGGCCGGACCCGGGCCGAAGACCTCGAGGCCCGCGAGCGGACCTATGTCCTTATGCGCCGGTTCACCGAGAAATTCAAGGCCCTTCACTGCTCGATCCAGTGCCGCTGCCTGCTCGGCCTCGACCTCGGCACCGAGGAGGGGATGAAGCTCGCCCGGGAGAAGAACCTGTTCAAGACCCTGTGTGCCGGCTACGTCCGCCACGCCGCCGAGATCCTGGAGGAGATCCTGTAGAGTCTCCGCCCGACGGCGCCGCTTCCGAAATCATGTATAATGGCCGTCCCATGGCCGACCTGACCTCTCTCGCCTACTATATCGAAACGTTCGGCTGTCAGATGAACGAGAACGACAGCGAACGCATCGCCGGCATCCTCGAGGCGGCCGGCGCCCGCCGGGCGGCCTCGCTCGAGGAGAGCGGCCTGGTCGTCATCAATACCTGTGCCGTTCGGGGAAAATCCGAGGAAAAGCTGTATTCGTACCTCGGCCGTCTCCGGGCCTTGAAGCGGAAGCAGGGACTGATCATCGCCGTCGCGGGATGTGTCGCCCAGATCCACAGAGGCGCTCTCCTAACCGGCCGGCCCTTCGTGGACCTCGTCGTCGGACCCGACAATTACCATCGCCTGCCCGAAGTCCTGGACCCGGGCCTCACGTCCGCGGGCGGCTTCACAAGCGGCCGGGCGACCATCCCCTCCCTTGCGCTCACCGCCCGGTCCCGGGGCTGGAACGAAGAGGCGCGCCGCGCGGTCCGGCGCGAAAGCCGGGTGAGCGCTTACATCACGATCATGGAGGGCTGCGACAACTTCTGCGCCTATTGCGTCGTGCCCTTCGCCCGCGGCCGCGAAAAATTCCGACCGCTCCGCTCCATCCTGGAGGAGGTCGAAGCCTTGGCCCGGGCAGGCACCCCCGAAATCCAGTTCCTGGGCCAGAATGTCAACGTCTACAAAGACCCCGAGACGGGGACGGAATTCCCCGGGCTTCTCGAACGGGCGGCCGCGATCCCGGGCCCGGAATGGATTCGGTTCCTCACCTCCCACCCGCGGACCTTCGGCCCGGAGATCGTTCGAACCATGGCCCGATCTTCCAAAGTCTGCCGCCAGCTCCACCTGCCTCTCCAGGCCGGCTCCTCGACGGTTCTTGGCCGGATGAAGCGGGGCTACACCCGGGACGAATATCTGGAGAAGATTCTCCTCCTCCGGGCGGCCATGCCGGACATCCATTTGAGCACGGACATCATCGTCGGCTTTCCGGGCGAGACCGAGGACGAATTCCGGGAAACCCTCTCGGCCCTCGCCGAAATCCGCTTTTCCAACATCTTCTCCTTCCGGTATTCACCCCGGCCCCGCACCGCGGCCGCGAAGCTCCGGGACGATGTCCCCTTCGACATTAAGCGGCGGCGCCTCATCGAGGTCCAGGCGCTTCAGAAGACGATCCAGGCCGAGCTCCACCGGACGCTCGTCGGCCGGATCCTCCGGGTTCTGGGGACCGGCCGGAGCCGCAAGGACGAAGCCGTTCATTCGGGCCGGAGCGAAGGCTACCAGGTCGTCAATTTCCATTCCCCCGAGGATGCCGTCGGACGGTTCGTCAGGGTCCGGATCACCGGCTGCGGGCCCTACAGTCTCCGGGGGGATGCGCTGGATTTCGAAGACGGGACGCGGACGCCCCGCCCCGGCCCGACCCGCTCGGTTGATTCTCAAGCCTGATTCCGCTATAATCGGTTGCCTGTCCGCGCGGCGCGACGACGAAGGCCCATATCATGAAGATCAATGTCTGGAATACTATTTTGCAGCTGAGCAAGGAGCGCGGCGTCGAATCGGCCGTTATCATCAGCGCCATCGAAGAGTCCCTCAAGGTCGCGGCGGCGAAATACTACACCCACGACGAGGACATCCAGGTCCACTTCAAACCCGAGAAGGGCGACCTGCGGGTGTACGCCCTCAAGAAAGTGGTGGAGCGCCCGGAAAAGCCTGCCCGGGAGATCGATCTGAACGAAGCCCAGCTTCTCAGCCCCGGCGCCGCCCTGGGCGACAACCTGGAAATCGATCTTCCCTCCGACACGCTGGGCCGGATTGCCGCCCAGGCGGCGAAACAAGTCATTTTCCAGAAAGTCCGCGACGCGGAGCAGGAAAAAATCTATTGCGAGTTCGCCCCTCGCCTGGGAGAGGTCGTAACGGGCATTTTCCGGCGCCTCGAGGGCGGGGCCATCGTCCTCGAAGTGAACAAAACCGACGTCCTTCTCCCCCTCCGGGAGAAGCTCTTCAACGAGGACTTCCGGCGCGGCGACCAGGTCAAGGCGGTCATCGTCCAGGTCAAACGGGGCTTCAAAGGCCAGGACCCGCAGGTGATCGTTTCGCGGACAGCCCCCAAGTTTCTCGAAAAGCTCCTCGAGCTCGAGGTCCCCGAGATCGCCGGCGGCACGATCGAGATCAAGGACATCGTCCGGCAGGCCGGAGAGCGGGCCAAGGTGGCCGTCCTCTCCCGGGAAAGGGACGTCGACCCCATCGGCGCGTGCATCGGGGTCAAAGGCAGCCGCATCCTGGCCATCAGCAAGGAGCTCGGCGGCGAAAAGATCGATATCATCGTCTGGTCGGCCAATCCCCAGGCTTACGCGAAATCCGCCCTCAGCCCGGCCCGGATCGAATCCGTCCTCATCCTGAGCAAGACGGAAAAGACGCTCCAGGCCATCGTCGCCCAGGACCAGCTTGCCCTGGCCATCGGCAAAGGCGGGATCAACGTCAAGCTGGCTTCGAAGCTCGTGGGATGGAAGATCGGCATCAAACAGCCGTGACAACGACAATGCCAAAGAAAAGGAACCGCCCGTGACGGACACCAAAACGACAAAACCGGCGAAGCCGGCCAAGGACGCGGCCCCGAAGCCCAGACCCCCCATCGCCCTCCGGGAGGGCGCGACTGTCAAGGACCTGGCGGAGAAGCTCAAAGCCCGGCCCAAGGACCTGCTCGACAAGCTCGAGGCCCGCGGCTTCCGGCTGAGCGTCAACGACGTCATCGACGACGACCTGACGGCCGGAGTCGCGTCCGCCCTGGGAATCGTCATCGAGACCGTGTCGATCGAGAAGGCGATGCGGCATGAGGCGGAAAGCCACAAGGCCGACCTCGTCACCCGCCCTCCGGTCGTGACCATCATGGGCCACGTCGACCACGGCAAAACGACGCTCCTCGACGCCATCCGGTCCTCGAACCTCGTGGGCAAGGAGTCGGGCGGCATCACCCAGCATATCGGCGCCTACCGCGTCCTGTTCAACAAGCGCTGGATCACGTTCATCGACACGCCGGGCCACGAGGCCTTCACCCAGCTCCGCGCCCGCGGAGCGAAGGTCACGGACATCGTCATCCTCGTGGTGGCGGCGGACGAGGCCGTGATGCCCCAGACCCGCGAAGCCATCGACCACGCCAGGGCCGCGGGCGTGCCGATGATCGTGGCCATCAACAAGATCGACAAACCGGAGGCCAATCCCGACAAGATCAAGCGCGAGCTCCAGAAGGACGGCATCCTCGTCGAGGAATGGGGGGGCGACGTCATCAGCGTCGCGGTCTCGGCCAAGGAGAAGAAGAACATCTCGGAGCTCCTCGAAATGGTGCTCCTCCTGGCCGACGTCCTCGACCTCAAAGCCAATCCGAAGGGCAAGGCCCAGGGGGTCGTCCTCGAGGCCCGCATGGACGGCAAGAAAGGCCCCCTGGCGACGGTCGTCGTTCAGAACGGAACCCTGGCCGTCGGCGAGGCATTCCTTTCGGGCACGACCTTCGGGAGGGTCCGGGCCCTCAATGACGAGAACGGCAAGACGCTCAAGGCCGCCGGGCCGGCCATGCCGGTCGAGATCCTGGGCTTCGCCGACGTCCCTCAGGCCGGGGATTTCTTCCAGGTCCTGAATACCCTGGAGGAAGCCCGGGCCGTGGCGGCCTACCGCCTCACCCGCGCCCCCAAATCCGAGTCCCCGCGAGCCGCCCACGTCACCTTGGACGACCTCTTCAAGAATATCGAGGAGAGCGGGTTCAAGGAGCTTCCCCTCATCCTCAAAGCCGATGTCCAGGGCTCGGTCGAGGTCCTGAGCGGGCTCATCCCCTCCTTCAGCACCGAGAAGGTCAAGATCAAGCTCATCAGCGCCGGGACCGGGACGATCACCGAATCCGACGTCCTCCTCGCTTCGACCTCGAACGCGATCGTCCTCGCCTACAACGTTAAGCCCGGCCCCAAGATCCAGGAGCTGGCCCAGAAAGAGGGCGTCGAGATCCGGGCCTACAAGATCATCTACCAGCTCACCGACGAACTCAAGAAAGCCGTCGCCGGGATGCTCGAGCCCGTCATCAAGGAGACCTTCCTCGGCCGGGCCCAGGTCCGGAAGATCTTCAGGATCCCCAGGGTCGGCGTCATCGCCGGCTGCTATGTCGTCGAAGGCCGGATCACGCGAAACGCCGAAATCCGGATCCTCCGGGGCAAGGAGATCATTCACAAAGGCAAGCTCGCCTCGCTTAAGCATGTCAAGGAAAATGTGAACGAGGTCAAAAAAGACTACGAGTGCGGCATCGGTCTGGCCTCGTTCAAGGACGTCCAGGAGGGCGATGTGATCGAGGCGTACCTCACCGAGAAGGTCCTCCCGGTCTGACGCCGGGCGGCGGATCGCCCCCATGGTCATCGGCTATCTCGAGCTCGACCTTCACTTCCCCTACGCCCGCTCCCTCAAGGACAAGCGCCGGGAGCTGGCCGGCCTCAAGGACCGGATCCGGCAGCGGCACAACGTGGCCGTAGCCGAACTTGATTTTCAGGACACTTGGCAACGGGCCAAGGTCGGCGTAGCCGCCCTGAGCGGCCAGCAGGCCCTCGTCGAGCAGGTCCTGATCCGAATCCGGGACGACGTCCTCAGCCACCTGAACGGCGAGCTCTTGAGCGCGGAGATCCGCTATTACTGATCCCGGAATGCGATGAGAGACGAAAGCCGGCGCCAGAAGCGGATTGCGAGCCTCCTCCAGGAAGCCCTCAGCCGGATCCTCATCGACGAGCTCCGGGAAGATACGGGCGATCTCGTCACCGTGACCCGGGTCGACGTCCCGGCCGACCTGAAGTCCGCCCGGATCTATGTCAGCATCTACGGCCCCGACGATCCGGCCGACGTCCTGGTCCGGCTCGGGCAGCGGGCGGGCCCCATCCGCCGCATTCTTGCCTCCTCGGTCAAATTGAAGTATAATCCGCAACTATTTTTCGCCCTCGATCCGAGCGCGGATCTGAACGACCGGATCGAACAGCTTCTAGGACCGAGCAAAAAGAATGAGCGTTCCGCCCCTTGATCCGATCGTTCGCAAGATCGCAGACTGCCGCCGGCTCGCCATCACCGCCCACCTCCGACCCGACGGCGACTCTTTGTCCACGGCCCTCGCCCTGGCTTTCGCCCTCGAAGACATGGGCAAAGAGGTGATCGTCGTCAACAAGGACAAGACGCCCTTCCCCTTTACCCACTTCCCCGATTGCGCCCGCATCACCATCGGCCAGATCCCCGCCCAGGGCTATGACGCCGTCATTCTCCTCGAATGCGCCGACGTCTCCCGGTCCGGCCAGGAGCATCTGGCCGGGTACTTCAAGATCAACATCGACCACCATTACTCGAACGACTTCTACGCCGATATCAATTGGGTCGATCCCCAGGCGTCCGCCGTCGGCGAAATGGCTCTCGAGCTTTGCGAAAAGCTCCCGATCAAAATCACGCCGCGGATCGCGGGCCACCTCTATTGCGCGATCGTCTCGGACACGGGCTCGTTCCAGTTCTCCAACACGACGGCCCGGGCTTTCGAGGCCTGCCGCCGGCTGGTCCTTGCGGGGGCCGACCCGATCAAAACGAGCGAGGCCCTCTACCACACCGCCTGTCCCGGTAAGATCAAGCTCCTCGGCCGGGTCCTCTCAACGCTCGAGATGCGCGCCGGCGGGACGATCGCCGTCATCAGCATGTTCAAGCGCGACCTCCAGGCCGTGAACCTCCTCGAAGTCGATACCGAGGACATCACCACCCAGGCGCGCTCGATCCAGGGGGTGCAGGCCGTTTTATTTTTCAAGGAGATGGAGCCCGAGGTCTTCCGGGTGAGCATCCGCTCCAAGGGCGACGCTCACGCGGCCGCCATCGCCGAGCATTTCGGCGGCGGGGGCCACGCCCACGCCGCGGGCTTCACCGTCTACGGCCCCTTCGAGCGGCTCATCCGCGAAGTGCCCGAGACCGTGGCCGGCCTCCTCTCCGCCCGATCCGGCGGGACGCCGCCCGCGTCCGCCTGACCGATGGACGGCCTCCTCCTCGTCCGCAAACCCGCCGGGCCCACGTCCCACGACATCATCGCCCGCCTCCGGAAGATCCTCGGCCAGAAAAAAATCGGCCATTTCGGAACTCTTGACCCCCTGGCTTCGGGCCTTCTCGTCGCCGCGGCCGGCCGGGCGACCCGGTTCTTTCCCTAATACAGCAAGCTCGACAAAACCTACGAAGGCCGGATCCGCCTCGGCTTCGCGACCGACACCTTCGACCGCGAAGGACTGCCCTCAGGCCCGGAAACAGACCGGCTGCCGGGTGTCGACGCGCTCCGATCGGCGATGAAATCCTTCGAAGGAAGAATCCTCCAGCTGCCCCCCATCTATTCGGCCAAGAAGCTCGAGGGAAAGCCCCTCTACGTCTATGCCCGCCGCGGGGAGGCCGTCGAACCCGCGCCCGTGCCGGTGACCGTCGCCGCTTTCGAGCTCCGGAGCTACGATCCGCCGTTCCTGGATTTCCGGGTCGACTGCGGGTCCGGCACCTATATCCGGTCTCTGGCCCACGACCTCGGGGCGTCCTTGGGATGCGGGGGCCATCTGGCCGAACTCGTCCGAACCCGGGTCGGGGACTTTTCCCTGGCCGCGGCGCTCACCCTGGAGGACATCGAAGTTCTCCAGGCTCGGAACGAGACCGCCGGTTTCCTTCTCCCCCTGGAGGCCCTTCTCCCCGGACTGCCCCGCTACGATCTCACGGACGAAGGCGGCCGGCGGATGAAAGACGGCCGGTCCGTCGGGCCCGACCACCTGGCCTCGAGGGGGGACGGACCCGCCCCTCCCCCGACCGATTCGGAGGCCGTTGTCCGCCTGTTCGGACCGGACGGCACGCTTCTGGCGCTGGCCAGGCCCGCCCCTTCGCCCGCCCTGTTCGCCCCGTTTCTCGTCCTCTCCTAAAGTTTTCGCACTCCGTCCTTGAAATTTGGACCTTGATGGTGTATTTTATCTCAGTTATGAGGCTGAACAAGAATCAGATCGAACACCTCGCCTTTCTCATCCTCCGCAATCTGCATAAGGAAGGCAAAGTGTTGATCGAGGAAAAAGCATCGCTTCTCGACGGATTGATTTCTCTGATCACCGAGGAATTCCAAAAAGAAGATCAGCTGGATCAGGAGGTCCGCGAGCTCCTCAGCAAGCACATGGAGAAGATCCGCCGGGAGAACCTCGAATACCAGACGATGTTCCGCATGATCAAGACCAAGCTGGCCAAGGAAAGGAATATCGTCCTGTGAGCAACCGTCTGTCGCGCGAAAAGATCAATTTCTTGTCCAAAAGGATCCTCGAGGCCTTTACCAAAAACGACCACGTCGAGTTCCTGGATGACCCGAACGAGATCCGGTTGAACATCGTCAAGTCGATCGAAGAGGAGATGCGCCTCTACGAAACGCTCGATAAACGGGCCATCGAGAAGATCCAGTCCCAAAAAAAGGCCATCGAAGAGGGCAGCCGGGAGTGGGAAATCCTCTACCGGAAATATTACAATGACGAACTCGCCAAGCTCGGCAAGCTCTCCGAATAACGCCCTGCTCGCGCCCTTCACGCCTCCCTACGACGAAATCGAGCTTCGCGTCCGCTATTCCGAAACCGACCGCATGGGCGTCGCCCACAACCGGGTCTATCTGGACTGGTTCGAGATGGGCCGGACCGAGTTCTGCCGTCGCAAAGGGCTGTCCTACCGGGAGATCGAGGAGAGAGAGGTTTTCCTTGTCGTCGCCGAAGCCTTCTGCCGCTATCGCCGTCCCCTGCGCTATGACGACCGCTTCCTGATCCGAACCGCCCTCCGCGCCCTGTCCCCCCGGAAAGCGACCTTCGTCTATGAGCTTCGGACCCTCGACGGGACCACGCTCATCGCCCAGGGCTATACCGTCCATGTCGCGGTGAACCGGAGCGGTGCGGTGTCATCCATGCCGCCCGACGTCGTCGGCCTTATCGGCCGGCCTTAGATCAGGCCCCTCTTCCGCAGGTAATCCCGCAAGGCGTCCCGCCAGTCTGAAAAATCCGGCAGTCCGATCTCCTTGGCCCGCCGGTTCTCCAGCACCGAAAAGCGCGGACGCCGGGCTTTGGAACCGAATGTGAGGGAATCCACCGGTCGGAGGTCGACGGTTTTCCCGAGCAGCTCGAAGATCGTCCGGGCGAAATCGAACCACGTGCATCGTCCTTCGTTGGTCAGGTGGAACAGGCCGGTTTGTCCAAGAGGAAACAGGGCCGCGATCCGGGCGGCCAGTTCCTCGGTAGATGTGGGCGTCACCCATTGGTCGTCGACGACCTGGATCGGGCCCCCTCTGTCACCGAGCCGGATCATCGCCTCGACGAAGTTCGTCCCCTTCTCCCGGGAGCCGGCGAGCCCGTAGAGGCCGCACGTGCGGATCAGGATGAACCTGTCCGCGAGGGCCCGGAGGAAGTATTCCCCGGCGAGCTTGGATGCGCCGTAGGCACTGAGCGGGAACGGCGGATCGTCCTCGACATAGGGTTCGGTCTTCCGGCCGTCAAAGACATAATCGGTACTGAAGTGGACGAGGGTCGCGCCGAGGTCCCGGCAGATCCGGGCCAGGTCCCTGACGGCGAAGGCGTTCACCCGGAAAGCTTCGGCGACCCGGTCCTCGCATTCATCGACCCGGTGGAAGGCCGCCGTATTGATGACGCACTCGGGCTTCAAGGCCGCGAATTCCGCCCGGACCTCGGACGGCCGGGTCACGTCGAAGGCGGGAAAATAGAGGGGGACGACGTCGTGGGCCGACAACGTCCGGAGAAGATCGCTTCCGAGCTGGCCGTCCGCGCCGATCAGGGCGATCTTCATGCCCGAATTGTAGGAGTTTTTCGGTCGAGACACAAGCGGTCCGCGGCGTCCCCCAAAAAAAGGCCGGGGAAAGGTCCCCGGCCTTCGCAATTTCGTGCGGAAAATCAGAATATGTAGCGGAAGCCTAACAAGAGCTTGTGGTGGTTGTCCCAGTCGCGGCCGGCGGTGAAGACCGGCACCCGGACCTCGGCGAAGATCGATCCGGCCGAGGTATAGGTGTTGAACAGGTTCACGCCGAAGGCCCCGATCAGGTCGAAGCCGCCCTTGCGTTCCGGTTTCTCCTGGGTACTGTAGCCGAGGCCGCCGTCGATATAGGCGGCTTCGCCGAGGTGGAGGTTCAGGAGGGCGTCGATCATCCAGAGGAACTTCCAGGGCGAACCCTGGGTCGGAAACGCGCCGCCCGCCCGGACGATGAAGTCAAGAGCGTCGGGAGCGAGGCCGTACATCAGGCCCAACCGGCCGAAGGCGTAGCCTGTGTACGTGCCGCGGGCCAACAGGCCGCCGAATTCGATGAGATAAAAGAGCCTTTTCTGGGTGACTTCGAAGGAGAGCTTGCAGGGATCGCCGGGACCGCTGGACGCCCCCATGTCGTCGAAGACGAGGACGCTGATCGCATACTTCCCGGCCTTCTTGAAGACTTTGTCCCAAACGAAAGGCTTCTCGGTCTTGGTGAAGCTGTCGATCACGTTTCCGGCCTCGTCCGTGATCTGGAAGCTGGCCTTCACGATCTGACCGTCGGCGTCCGTTGAGCCGGAGCCATCGAAAGTGATCGTCCGCCCGACGTAATCCTCACAGGGCATACACGATGTCCACAGCTTGCAAACCGGCGGGAAGTTGATGTAGGCCTTGGTCTCGCAGGGGTTCGCCGAGGCGACGCCGGCCGCGTTGACGGCTTTGGCCTTGAACACATATTCGCCCGGTTTGTCGAACTTTGTCTGCCAGACCATCGCGGACGGTGTGAACGAGTGCGCCCCGATCTTGGTTCCCTGGGCGGTGAAGATCTCGACATTCATGGCCGTGGCGTTCTTCGTGCCGCTCATGTCGCACGTGATGGGTTCGTTGACGTTCGCCTTGGCGGGCGAGACGACGAGGCTGCACGTCGCCGGCGGCGGGGGGGGAGGCGGGAGCTTGATATCGGAAACCTTGTAAAGGGCGATGTTGCCGCACGGCTTGGGGATGATGTATTCGTAGACCTTGTTGTCCTTCGTCACGCTGAAGGAAAAGACATCGAGCGGCTTCTTACCGGCCCATTCCACGTCTTCCCAGACCTGCACTTTGCCGGCGACCCGAAAGAACATCCAAAAGAACGTGTCGCCTACAGGAATGGCCTTATCGACGAACGTGGCCGCCTTCAGCTCTTCAATGAAAGCGAGGTAGAGGTCTCCCTGGCCGACCTTATCCAGGCCGATCTTGATATCGCCGGCATAATTCTGGGCGATGGTCTTCATGACCTGGGCGGTTGGGACGTTGCCCCGGATCTGGGCGAAAGTATTGACACCGATCCGGGTCAGCTTATGCGTCGCGCCGTACGATGTGATCGAGAAAACGAAGATGAAAGCTATAAGCACGCAGAATAATCTTTTGCCTCTCATGAAGGCCTCCTCTAAGCGATAATAAAAACGCTTCCTTCCTTTGAATATTAAACAACCTGTCAATAACTTATTAATTTCCAGGCTGATTGTCAAGCGGAAATCGCGAGAAACTCCTTGACAATCTTGAAGATAAGTCCCGAATCTCGCGGCTTTTCGCTCAGGGCCCGCGCGTAAAGCGGCTGGATTTTCGGAAAGATCGATCCGAATTGAGAAAGGATCCCCCGGGCGGCGGAGACGTCAATCTCCGGGTGGATCTGGAATCCCCAGACGTTCCGTCCGGCGAAGCCAAAAGCTTGGATGGGGCAGATCTCCGTGGCGGCGAGGACAACGAACGAATCGGGCAGGTCCCGGACTTCGTCGAAATGGACTGAAAACGTGAAGGCTTCACCCGGCGGACCGAGCACGGGCGACGCCGCCTTGATCTCGATGGGGATCCAGCCGATCTCCGGCTCTCGGCATCGGCCCACGTGAGCCGGACCAGCCAGGGCCAAGGCCAGCAATTGATGGCCGTAGCAGCTGCCGAGGATCGAACGCCCCGCCTGGAACGCTTCGCGGGTGAATTCGACTTCGCGGTCGGCCCAAGGCTCGCGTTGCAGGATCGAGGCCTCCGACCCCGTCAGGATGAAATGGCTGAAATCGTTGATCGCCGGCAGCCGGCCCAAAGGCGCAGAGAAGGCCTCCCATTCGACACCCGGGAGAAAGGCGCTCCAGTGTTCCACGGGCTTATAAATCCCGGGAAAAACGGAATTGTCGACGATCGCCACGCGGGGTCGTTTCCGGGTCGAGCCCTCTTCCTTTATCATCGTGTCGCATCCTTCACGCACCGGAATCCCACGGTCGAATTGCGGTCGAGGCCGGGGGCGATGAGGAGCAGGATCTGGACGCGGTCCGCGGCCAGGGGCCCGCTCTTGACGTACCATTCGCTCTTTTCGGGCGCGTAGAAGCTCCCGCCCCGGATGAGGGCATAGGTATAGGCGCCGTTGTCGTAGACATCGTCGATGATCTGCCAGACGTTGCCGATCATGTCCAGGACGCCGAAGGGGCTGGCGCCGCTCGGAAACGCATCCACCGGCGTCGTGTGATTGAGCTTGTCGTTGCAGCGGCCGGCTTCCATCCTTGGACCCCAGGGAAAGGCTCGGCCGTCCGTCCCTTGGGCTGCATACTGCCACTCGGCTTCGGTCGGCAGGCGTTTGCCCGCCCAGCGGGCATAGGCCCGGGCGTCCGGAAGATCGATCCAGACGACGGGATGGTTCTCGAGACCCGCCGGCGGCCGGCGGTCCGTCCAATGCTTGAGGAAATTGGCGGTTTCCGCGGGCGCGTATCCCGTCGCCCTCAAGAATGCCGCGAACTGGGCGTTGGTCACGGGGCCGCGGTCCATGAAGAACCGCGGCATCGCCATCGTGCGGGCCTTTTTCGAATCCGGATAAGGGATGACCGGATTGGCGTCGTCAGGGTTCCCGGCGGTCTTGAAAATAAACGTCCCGGCCGGAACTTCAACCATTCCCTCCGGTGCGGCCGATGCGGGGGCCGTTCGTTCCACCTTGGACACCAGGCGCGGAATGCCCCGGGCGATGCGGACGACGCGCTCGTCGAGAAGCTCGCCCCCCCCGCCAAAAAGCTGGACCACGAACTTCTCCTCGCGGAAGCCGAACGGCTCATGGAGGGCGATCCTCAGGGCCTCTGTCCCATAGGATTTGGAAGGAGCGCCGTAGACCGGATCGCCGGCGGTCACGACGACTCGGCCGCCCGACGGGGCGCCCGGCGAGGTCACATTCAGGATTTCCCCATCCAAGGCCACGTTCAGGAGCCCGGGCAGGACCGCCACGCAGTCGACGCTTCCCTCGAGCCGGGTCTCCAGCCCGGCCGCGTCGAAGGCCGCGGCGTCCACCGGCGCATAGGTCCGGCCGCTGCGCGCCGCAGGGCTGAGCTCTTCGTGATTCCACAAGCTTACGAGATGCGAGCCGGAGGGCTCCGGACATTCGATGAAGGGACCGCGGAAGCCTTCAGGCCTCAGGTTGAAGACGGTGTAGACGGTCTTCCCCTCTGCGCTCCACCGGTTCGCCCACAGCCCCTCTTCAAGGACGGGAACGAGCGGCTGCCAGGCCGGGTCCAGAAAGGCCGAGGAATTCTCGCGCAGGATCTTGGTCGTCCGCCCCAGGTAGCGGAGGTTGCTCTCGATCCAGTCCGGCCGGCCTGGACGCATGGTGTTGATCTCGGAGCCGTAGCCGTTGAAAAAAGCCACGGCCGCTTCGCGGTGGAATTCGCCTTCGCCAAGCTGAAGAACCCGGAAGATGGCGAAATCGGGTTTCATGAACTTGTTCAGATTCAAAGGCGGCGGCATGAACAAGGCATCGTGGACGCGGCCGGCGACGATCCCCGGCATGTCCTTGGGTACCGCCATCCCCTCGCTGTACATGATGACGCCCGGCCGGGCCCGGTCGGCCGCGGCTTGGAACTCCCGGCTCGAATCTCCCCGGGTATCGAGGACGACGCCGTCCGCTCCGATCGTCCGGATCATGGCTTCCATGCCGGCCAGGTGGTCTTCGCGGCGGGTGCTCTCATCCCAGGGATTGTAGGAGATGAAATACTTCTTCCCCTGCGCATGGGCCAGGTCGGCCTGGCGGCGGAGCTCGGCCAGCCCGCCGGGCAGGTCGCGGTACATGTCCCACTGGTTGCGCTCATCGAGTCCGAGCCGCGGCCACGTCGGCCAGAGGGTGAAGATGTCCACGGGGCCGAGGAGATTGTCCCAAGCGGTCAAGGTCCGGTCATAGGCGTAGCGGCCGGCGGAGTCGTCATAATAGGCATGGTCCCAGGCGAACTGGAGGAGCATGATGTAAGCCCGGCGGACCCAGGTCAGGTCGGGCCGCCGGAACAGGGCGTCGTCGAATCGGGTGAGGTCATAGAGGAATCGCTCCCGGAACATGATCTCCAGTCCCCGGCGCCACCCGCCCCGATGGGCTTCGGAATAGAGGGCGTATTCGAGCGAACCGCCCGGCTCAAGCGTCGCCGCCCAGCGGCCGAGCGCCGCCTTCTCCGATTTGATCCGGCGGGACAGAGCGGTGATCGTCGGGCGGCCGGGGGACTCGGCGGAGGCAAAGCCGAGATGCCAGGCATTATCCGGGAGGACGACCCCGACGGGCTTCGAGCCGGGGCGGAAGAGCTGGGTGCGGCTCAGCTGATGCGGAGGAGCGTTCGGCAGTCCTGCCGTGATATACGTCCGGTCCCCCGCCTCGCCGAGCGGGACGAGGTTTTCGAGCTTGAGCTTCCCCCCCGACATGTTTCGGAAGACGACATTCAGCTTGACGCCGGGCTGGAACGACGGATCGCTCGCCACGGAAATTTTCAGGCCGGGGGGCAAAGCCGTGGACGCCTTCTTCGCGCCGTCGACGAGGAGGGTGAAAAGGGGCCAGGCGGCGGGCAGATCGAAGCGCGCTCCATCCGAGAGCAGTCCTCCCGCGATCTCCGTCTCGGCGCCCGGGGGGCCGGCCAGACGGAGAGAGCGGAGCGTGGGGCCATCCTCCCTTGGACCGCTCGATGCGGCCGCTTCGGCCTGTACCCCCGCGTCAGCCGGTGCGGCCGCCTCGGCCTGTCCCCCCTGGCCCGCCCCTCCGGTCCAGAGAACCGTCGCGACAACCATCCCGATGACCCGAA
>Ga0315286_10001418_pt1 | contig 21685 bp, 16 predicted proteins | sample YL17G10_0_MG_FD_205038 | JGI IMG/M metagenome (GOLD analysis project Ga0315286, IMG submission 205038) | Sediment microbial communities from Yellowstone Lake, YNP, Wyoming, USA - YL17G10_0 | ecosystem: Environmental > Aquatic > Freshwater > Lake > Sediment | place: USA: Wyoming | collected...
ACTCGCCGCCGGAGGCCGGAGCCGCGAGCTTGCCGAAATCCACGTACCCGGCCAGCGATTTGTCGTCCTGCGCCGCGAAACAGAGAACGCCCGCGAGGGCGAATCCGCCTGTCAACTGAATGAGCTGCTTCATATTTCGATCCCGGTGTTGCTGGTTGTTGTTCGCGTCAGGGACTGCGCCCCTGACACCGGGCAATACCCGCGAACCCGGCTGCGAGTTTCAGAAATGTCACCGCTTGGGAGTCACCCGAATCCTTAGCGAACGCGAGGCCTCCTTCGCGGAACTTGTTGGGTGTCCACCCTTTAGGGTGCCCCTTCAGGCTAAAGCCTGGACACCAAACAGCGCGATTCCCGAGCCCATTGCTAAGGATTCGGGGGAGTCATCTGCTCGTGCGGTACCCCAACCGCCGAAAAAGCCCACGTCCAGGTGGATGCCTAATTGATGGTTCGCCGGCAAATGGAAAATGCCTCCCGGCGCATACACCCGCCGCCCAAAATCCAGCAACTCCACCGGCCAGCCCCCCGTCCACCCCTGCCCCAACGCCCACTTGCTCTGAAACCGGAACGGCATCTGCCCCAAGTCCCCCGTGCTCCGCACCATCTCCCCATACGGCGCATACTCGACCCCCGCCTTCAGATTGTTCGCCGGCGTGTTCGGGTCCGTCGCCAGCGCATCCAACAGCACCGTCACGTTGCCCCGCCCGTCCCCGCCCGCCACCGTCTGCTGCGTGCTGCTGTGGTCCGTCTGCACGTCATACGTGAACGCCAGCGTCGCGTCGTTGGTCAGGTTCTCCGCCGCGTCCCACTGGAGCGTCTCCTGGGCGCGTCGGTCGTGGACTGCGCCACCACACTCACCGTCACGCCGGACGGGGCCATGCCGCGGGCGTCGTCGTACGGGAGGTTGTCCCGGCTGGAGTATTGGTTGAGGGCGTTGGGGGTGTAGCTGCGATCGTAGGCCGAGGTCGTGCCCAGGCGACGGACCATGGTGCGGTTGGCGGCGTTGTCGTACGTGGTTGAGAAATACCGGTCGGTCAGCGGCACGGTATTGCTGTTGACCATCGCGCTCGCCGCCTGGAGCTGCCCGCGGGCGTCGTAGGCATAGTTGAGGGTGAGGACGTTGTTGGTGCCGTAGCCCTGGAAAAGCAGACCGTCCTGCTGTTCGAGCGTCACCCGCCCGAGGTCGTCGCGGGCGTGGTCGTAGCGGGCGTACACCGTGGCGCCGCGCTGGGAGCCAGGCCCAGGATCATGCCCTCGAAACCTGCGTGCGTGGCGTTGTACTTGTTCCGCAAATGAAGGTTGGTCCCGTAAAATGTCCCGTCGAGGGTTTCGTCCGAGAGCTGGTAATCGGAGCTCGTCCGGTAAGTGAGAGTCCGGGTGCCCGTCACGTCTGTCGCCGTCTCCAGCAAGCTCAGTCGTGTGAAACTGTAGGTTTCGTCGGGCGTGGTGTCCGAGTAGTCGATGCGGGTGATTTCGGCGGTCTTGGCGCCGTAGAGGTTCGTGCGGGCCAGGCCGCGGGCGGAGGTGGAGGTCTGGAGCCGATTATACGCGTCGTAACTCCAGCGCCGCAGGATCAGGCTTCACCGCACTGTAGAGCGTGTTCACCAACCGTTCGTGGCCGAGGAACTCCCGGCGCAATGGGTCGGGGGAGATCAGCGCGTTGACGGCATCATCAATCCGCTGCAAGCGCTCCAGGTTGCCGAGGGTGAGTTGTTCGATGGCGGGGAGAATCACCTGGCGTGCGGCGCAGAATGCCGTTGCCGTATTCACGGCTTTGCGCAATTCCTCGACGAGCTTCTGCTTGTCCTTGACCGGGTTCTTGCCGTCCTTGCCCGCGCCGTAGATGGCCAGCGCCTTTTCCAGCGAGGCGAAGACGTTGGCGTAGTCCACGATCATGCCGCTGTGTTTGCCGGGGAAAACGCGGTTTGCCCTAGGTGACTCATGCCGCCAGCGCGATCGCCGCTGCCACCCGGCTGGAGGTTCACCTGCTTCGCTTGACGTTCCGATCGCGCTGGCGTCGATCTTGATTGGCGCAATGAAACGCCTAGACTTCGACGTAGCCCGCCCGGGTGGCTGCCGCCGAGAGGTTCGTTGTCCGCGGCCACCGATGGGCTTGACCGACGTTCATGCCATCGCGTTCGCCTTACCGACTTCGCCCCGCCCTGTTCGTCGTCCTGGCCGTGGTTCTCGCCATGGCGGCGTGGTTCAAGTTCCGCCTCGCCCCTTCGCGCGGGGACGTGATGCGTCAATTGGCGGCTCAGTTGACGGCCCTGGAAGCCCGCGAGCAACAGGTCGCGGAAACCGTCTGGGCCAAGGAGTTGCTCGCGGAGCAATGCGGGCAGGTATTCGAGCAGTGGTGGGACGGGTTGAACGCGGCACTCGACAAGTATGCCGTGCTTGCGGGACTGCCGACGGGCGAGTTGATCGTCCCTCAATGGGGAGCGGCGGATCACCTGGGCCACGACATTGAAGTCCGAAACCTTTCGGGCGGCGGTTCGACTTGGAGTACGAACCAGTGGCAGCAGTTCCTGGCCGCAGCCCAGCAGGCCGGCTGGCAGCTCGTCCAAACCGAGTTTCGACACAACCAGTTTGAGGTCGATGCCCAGGGCCAGCCGCGGCAGAGCGTTTTCTATTTCACCGCCAATCTGGTCAATCCTCAGTTGAACCAACGCGCCAGCCTGAGCGGCGACCTGCGCGTGGATTGGGCGTTCGAGGGCTCGGCGGATGGAGAGCCGCAAGTGAAGCGGATCGATGCCCACGGACTCATGCTCCAGACGCGCCGGGGTGATCCTCCTTTCCGACGCGTCCTCAATGAGCGCGTCGCGCCTCCGGAGAAGTCCTTCTTTATCGATCCGGTCATCCTCCACGATCTGGACGGCGACGGTTTGCCGGAGATCGTGCTGGCGGCGAGGAACCTGGTGTTCCATCGGCGCACCGATGGCAGCTTCGCCTCGGCGCCGCTCTGTGGCCACGATCCGGGGCTGATCTTCACGGGCCTCATTGCGGATTTCGATCGGGATGGAGCGGCGGATTTCCTCTGCGCCAAGTTCGAGGGGCTCGACCTCTTCCGAGGTTCGGCCGAAGGCACGTTCGATGAACCGGGTCAGCCGGTCTGGCGCATCGAGCCTCATCTCAAGTACGGCCAGGTGTTGACGTGCGGCGACGTGGATGGGGACGGCGACCTCGACGTCTGGCTCGGCCAATACAAAGGTCCCTATGAACGTGGCCAGATGCCGACGCCCTACTACGATGCGAACGACGGCCATCCCGCTTACCTGCTCCTCAACGATGGCCAAGGGCGCTTCCGCGATGCGACCGACGCCGCGGGGCTCGGTGCGAAGCGGTGGCGTCGCTCCTACAGCGGCTCGTTCGTCGATCTCGACGAGGACGGCGACCTCGATCTGCTCGTGGTCAGCGATTTCGCCGGCGTGGACCTCTACGCGAACGATGGCCGCGGGCGGTTTCGGGACGTGACGGCCGAATGGCTGGCGGAATCCAGGGGATTCGGCATGGCGCACACGCTGGCGGATTTCAATCGGGACGGCCGGCTCGATCTGCTGGTCACCGGCATGCACTGCCCCGCCGCGTTCCGGATTCATCACCTCGGCTTGGTGAGGCCCGAGCATCCCGACTATGCGGCCATGATCCCCCGGATGACGGCGGGCAACCGGCTTTACCTCGGCACCGCGCGGGAGAATGTCAGCGGTCAGAAGAAGCGGGCAACTGACGGCCAAGCTCAGCGGGCGGGAGGAACTCAAGGATCGCCAACGGGTCCGAGTGCCCACTTCGTGTGCGGTTCAGCGATGAACGCGTCCATCGCCCACTCCGGCTGGTCGTGGGGCTGCAGCGCGTTCGATTTCGACAACGACGGCTTTCCCGACGTGGCCATCGCCACCGGGCATGAGACCCGCGAGTCCGTGCGGGACTACGAGCCCGAGTTCTGGCGGCACGACATCTACGTGGGCAGTTCGAAGGACGATGTGGTGCGGCAGGCCTACTTCGGCGGGAAGTTCGCCCGCACGCGCGGCCGCGGCCAATCCTACGGCGGCTACGAGAAGAACCGCCTGTTCTGGAATCAGGGCGGGGCGGCGTTCCGCGAGATCGGCCATCTGATGGGCGTGGCGATCGAACAGGACTCACGCAACGTGGTCACGGGTGACCTCGACGGTGACGGCCGGATCGATCTGGTGGTCACCACGTTTGAGGCGTGGCCGGAGGTGAAGCAAACCCTTCAGGTCTATCAGAACACCCTGTCGGACGTGGGTCACTGGATTGGCGTGCGCTTGAACGAGTCCTCGGGGAATCCCTCGCCTGTGGGGGCTCGCGTCACGGTGCGACAAGCCGGAGGGACGCAGGTCCGGCTCATCGTGACCGGCGACTCGCATCGGGCTCAACACGATACCGTGGCCCACTTTGGGCTGGGTCCGGCGAAGGAGGTGGAGGCGATCGAAGTGCGCTGGCCCAACGGCCAAGTCACGACGCTGGCGCGTCCCAAAGCGAGCCAATACCACGCGGTGAGCCCACCGGCCGGGGAACAGAAGAGGCGCGCTCCTGGAGCGGGAGAGTCGGTGGGATTGCTCTTCCCGTGAACCTTGGGTTTGTAGTCCACCCTTTAGGGTGCCCCGGGGAGCACCGACTAAAGCCGGGACTACGAACAGCCGGGTTTCATGGATCTTCTGCGCGCGGACCGTCGAGGTCAAGAAAGCAACAGACGCCCGGGGAGGGCGTCTGTCAGAATGAACAGGGAATAGTGCTAACGGCCTGCCGTGAAGGCTCGCAGGGCCTCCAAGGCTTCGGCAGCCTTGGGGTCGGCGGCGGACGCCTCCATCAGCCTGGTCTTCAGCTCTCGCGTTAAGGCCGAGAACTCGAGCTGCTGCCGTTCGGTGGCGGGGGACTCCTTGACCTTCGCCCAGGCGGCAATCGCTCCCGCATAGTCCTTCTTGTCCAAGGCAGCTAAGACGTTGGTTGCCCCGGGCAATTTCAGGGCGAGCTCCATCGTCTGCGCGTCGGGAGTGGCGGGACGCTCGCGACTGCAGCCAGCGCCACCCACGCCGAGCGACATTGCCATGGCGATCACGGCGGCCAAACCAGCGAGTGTGTTTCTCATGGGATCCTTCGCCGGGCCTTAGAAGCGGGGGCCGTTCAACAAATCGTTCGGTGCGGTGCCATGAATATTGTCATAGCACTTGAACCACTTCACCAGTTCGCCATGGCCATCAAAACTGCCCACCAACGCCCCGCCCGGAATATTCCTCCGGGTCAGGAACGGCGAGGTCCACCACTGACCTGCCATGCCGGAATGGCGCAGGGAAAGGGTTTCGCCCGCCGTCTGGGGGTTGTTGCCGGCGTCGTTGAAGAAGAACGGATCGCTCTCGTTCTGCTCCCAGAACATCCAGTCCATCGACTTGAAGTCGGAGAACTTGTAGGTCATCCCGTCAACGGGGAAGGCGTATCCCTTAGTTCCGACGTAGCCGCCGATCGTTCCGTTGAAGCAGTAGGAGGTCACCTTGACGGCCCGCCCATACCAGCACCCGGCGAGGGTCCTCAGATTGTTTTTGTCGCCGTTGTGACGGGTGGATACATCTTTGGGGCACCACAGCACGTGGTAGTCGTTGAGCATCGGTCCGAGCTGCCCGATCTTGAAGAACTTGACCTGATTGGTGAAGTTGGCACTTTCCACGTCCTTGTTCCGGCACTCGGCCGTCGTGAGGCTGGCGCCCATCGGCAGCTCAGGCGATTGGCCCTTATTCGCCGTGGCGTACGCCCAGCCGTCGGGGCCGGGGGCCGTCCAGATGGATCCCCACGTCGGATGCGGCACGCTGTCCTTGTTGTCTGACCCGTACATGTGACTCGCCAGGAGGATCTGTTTGACGTTGCCCATATCCACCGACATCGTGGCTTTGTCCTTGGCCCTCGCCAAGGCGGGCAGAAGGAGGCTGGCGAGGATAGCGATGATGGCGATGACCACCAGCAGTTCGATGAGGGTGAAGGCCCGTCCTTCGCGTTCGCCCAGGGTCTTGAAGAATCTCGGTGTGCGCATATCGTTTTCAAGTTCTCGCCGGCAGAACCGGCGACGGGTTTTGGCTTTCGTCGTGGAGGCAGATTACCGCTCCAAAGCGCCAAGTCAACTGTGCGTTTTGGGGCACATGGGTTCCGCGCCCAGAACAGTCGAGTCTAGTTGCTCCGGCCGCTTGAGTCCTTCATGTGGACACTGCCGTCGCCCAGGCATTCGTTCCCATGAAACCGGCAGCGGATCAGGGCTTTCGCCGCAAGGCCCGGAGTGGATTCCTTCAAGTCGGCCCCGAGGTATTCGTAGCTGGACTGCGCCGGGTCGAAGTCCGCCCATGTTTGGGCCGTGTTGCCGCTCCGGGCGGGGTCGGCCGGGCAGATCAGGATTCTGGGAGTCGATAACTCATTCGTCATCGCGAGGAAATCGGGCGGGAAGACACCGTCGTGGTCGTTGGCGTAGATGCGCGCCGCGAGGCCCATCTGCTTCAGGTTGCTGACGCAGGCGATGGTTTGGGCCTTGCTCTTGGCCTGGGCGAGGGCAGGCAGGGTGACGCCGGCGAGGATCGCGACGGGTGCCACCACCAGCGGCAGGACGACGGCATTCGCGGGCTGCTGCGTGCCGTGGCCCACGGTCAGCCAACCGCTGCGGGTGCTTTGCCCGACGGCGAACGAGGATACCGGCTTGCTGACCGCGAACATCTTCTGGAGCAAAGCCGTGGGAGCGCCGTTCCCCGATGCGGACGCCTGGCTGAGGAACGACGCCTGCACCTTCTGCAGCGTGTCGCCCAACTGCTGGCTGACGAAGGCGAACGAGTTGCCCTCACTCGGCAGGCCCTGGGCGAGACGCTTGAACTCGGCGGTCGTTCTGAGGCCGGGCTGCTGGCCCGCCTTCACCGCCAGGAGATTCTTCACCAGTTCGTCATTGGACGCCAGGAACAGGTGCTCGCCCTGCCGGGCCACCGTCAGCCGCAGGGTCACGGGCAACGGGACCGGGATCGGCATGACCCGCATCCGGAGGTCGCCGGCGTCGCTCCGGATCACCTGCGGATTGTTCTGGAGGGCCCCGTCGATCACGCCGAACAGGGTGTCGTCCTTGACCTTGAGGGCGATGACCAGTCCCGGCTCCGGAATCTCGAGCGTGGCGCCGTTCGGGAGAGGAATCGTGATTCGGTTGGCATTGTGGAGCGTAAAGAACGCGCCGCCCTGGCTGCCGAGCGAGCCGAACAGCTCATCGAGCGTCTTCCCGGTGGCGGCCTGCACGGCTCCGTTGAGCCGATCCAGCCCTCCCTTGGCTTCGGTGAATCCGGACTGGTTCAACTCGTCGCGCAAAATCTTCCAAGCGGCCACGGCATCAAAATCGCTGAATGCCGCCCAAGCCGTCTCGACGGGCAGCCAGTCCAGCTCGTACAACGGCCTGGGGGTTTCGCCGAACAGGGTCCACAGGCACCCGGACGGGCCGTTGGTATTGCGGTGGACCACGAACTTGGTCTGATAGAATCCTTTCTCGAGCGCGATGCCGCTGAGGCCCACACCGGTCATGGATTCGAGGCCGCTGTTCTGGATGAGGCGTGTGACGAGATCGAATGCCTTGTTGACGTTGGTGCGTTCGTCGGGTCCGAGGTCCGGCAACGAAAGGACGGGATCGCGCCAGCCGTTGACGCGGCCGGACAGACCGTCGAACCATTGGCTCGTGCTCAGGTAGGCAAAGAGACTGCCGCCGGGATCGAGCTGGGCGGTGACTTCGTTGAAGCTGGTCTTCTCGGCGGAGACGAGCGTCGGCTTGGCGTGCGGGGCGGGCGTGCCGCCCGTTTCCGGCTTGCCGCAACCTCCCGTCGCGAGGAGGAAGGCCAGCGCGGCAGCGAAGCCGAAACGAGAGGGCACAGGTCCGAGTGAGAGTTTCATAGGATAGGTGTTTGTGCCAGGAGCGTAGCAGCGCCGCGCGAGGACGCCATTCCGAATTCGGTCGGGATTCGTAGTGCCTCGGTTAACCCCGGTGAAGGGCTGCGAGACGCACGGGAGTTATCGTCCTCCTCGTCGTCGTCGTCCTCGATTCCCGGCACTCCCTTCCGAGGACGAGGACGAGGGCGACGACGAGGACGAGCCGCCGCCGGGGCAGACTGACCGGTTACTGGCGATCAGTGCGCCTCCAGCCAGGTCTGACCCACGCCCATCTCCACCTGGATGGGCACCTCGAGCGGGATGGCGGTCTCCATCTTCTCCTTCACCAACGCCATCACCTCGTCCCGCTCCGGCACATAAAGGTCAAACACCAACTCGTCGTGGACTTGGAGCAGCATCCGGGTCCTGAGCTCCCGCGCCTTCAACTCGCGGTGAATCGCGATCATCGCCAGCTTGATCATGTCGGCGGCGGTGCCTTGAATGGGAGCATTGATAGCGTTGCGCTCGGCGGCGGCGCGCACGGTGGCGTTGGCGGATCGGATATCCCGCAGCGCGCGCCGCCGCCCGGTCACGGTTTCCACGTAACCGTGCTGGCGCGCAAACTCGATGGTGTCCGTCATGTACCGCCGGATGGCCGGGAACTGGGTGAAGTAATGCTCGATGATCCCGGCGGCCTGCTTGCGCGGGATACCGAGCCGCTGGGCGAGGCCGAACGCCGAGATCCCGTAGGCGATGCCGTAGTTGACCATCTTCGCCTGACGTCGCATTTCGGGCGTGACGGCGTCCGGGGCGACGCCAAACACGCGCGCCGCGGTGACGGTGTGAACGTCGGCGCCGCCCTTCAACGCCTCGATCATCGTGGTCTCGCGGCTCAGGGAAGCGATGATCCGCAGCTCGATCTGCGAGTAATCGGCCGAGAGCAGCAGGTGATCGGGTCCGCGCGGCACGAAGGCCTTGCGGATTTCCTGGCCGAGCTCGGTGCGGATCGGGATGTTCTGGAGGTTCGGGTTCTGCGAGTTGAGCCGGCCGGTGGCGGTGGCCAGTTGTTCGTAAGTCGTGTGCACCCGGCCCGTGCGCGGGTCAATGGCGGCCGGCAGGGCGTCCGCGTAAGTGGACTTCAGCTTGGCGCACGCCCGGTAATCGAGCAGGCGCCGGACGATCTCGTGATCCGTCGCCAGCGCGAGCAGGGTTTGCTCATCGGTGGCGTATTGGCCGGTGCGCGTTTTCTTGGGCGCGTCGGCGAGCTTGAGTTGGTCGAACAGGACTTCGCCGAGCTGCCGGGGCGAGTTGATGTTGAACTCGACCCCGGCCAGCCGGTGAACGGTCTTCTCCTGCTCCGTCATCTGCCGGCGCAACAGCGCGCTGAACTCGGTCAGTGCCGCGGCATCGATCCGCACGCCCTCGACTTCCATGTCGACCAGCACCGGGATCAACGGCGCCTCGAGGTCGTAGAAGACGCGTTCCTGGGCCTTCTCCTTCAGTTGCGGCTCGAGCAGCCGCCACAACTGCCACGCCAGATCAGCCTTCTCCATCGACTGGTCTGCCGACGGCTCGGGTTCGCCTGGCAGCAGATTCAACTCGGTCTGCGCCTCGCCTGACTTCCCGCCCGCCGCCGGCGTGTAGCCGAGGAAGGCCTCGGCCACGTACTCCAGCGAATGGCGCAGTGCCGGCTCGATCAGAGCATGCGCAAGCATCACGTCGAACAGCGGCCCGCGCACTTCGACGCCGCGCCGTTTGAGCACGCTGAGATCGAACTTCAGATCGTGGCCCACTCTCAGGAGGGCCTCGTTCTCGAACAACGGACGGAACTCGGCGAGCAGGGCCGCGCCCGTGTCCGGTCGCGACGGCGAGCTCGGCGACTCCCGGCCGTCCGGATCTGCGAGCGCCGATGACCGATCACCGGCCGGCATCGGCACGAAGAACGCCTCGCGATCGGCGAAGCAGAACGCCAGGCCGAGCAACGGCGCTTGCTTCGGATCCTCACCGATCGTCTGTGTGGCGAAAGCCACGCGCGGTTGAGCGAGCAGCGACTTCACCAACTGCGCCCGGCCGGCCGCATCGGCCACCACGCGATACTGGTGCGGAACGTCAGCAAGAGTTTTGAGGTTGGCTGTGGACGCGCGCGCTGACGAGGTGCTCAGTCCTTCCGCCTCAGAATGGGGGGCGGTTTGTCCATGCGAGGCCATCGTGCCGGGTGGCGGGGTGGGAATCGCCTGGCCCATCTCAGAATCGCGCTTGGCCTCAACGGTTGTCGGGGCGTGGGAGAGCGCAGAACCGGCTTGGGAAGCACGCGCCGGGTAGGGCGAGGCGTCCCTGCCGAGCCGATTGGTTAGTTGGTCCACCGGCGACGGCTCATCGGGACGATTCGCCCTACCTTCTTCAAACGGGTTCTCAACCCCATATCCGCGACCGGCCTTGAAGTCGTCACCAAAAAGCCGTCGCCCGATCGCGTTGAACTCGAACTCGATGAGCAGCCGCTTCACCGCCTCCTCGTCCGCCGGCCGCAGCTTGAGATCGTCGAGGCGAAGCTCCAGCGGCACGGCGAGGTTGATCGTGGCCAGCCGCTTCGAGAGCAGCGCCTGGTCGCGATACTGTTCGAGGTTCTCCCGCTGTTTGCCCTTCAGCTCCTGCGCGTGCTCGAGGAGGTTCTCGACGCTGCCATACTGGGCAATGAGCTTGCTGGCCGTTTTCTCGCCGATGCCCGGTACGCCCGGTATGTTGTCCGAGGTGTCGCCCCACAAGCCGAGGACGTCGATCACCTGCTCGGGCCGTGCGACGCCCCATTTCTCGCAGACCTGCGCCGGGCCGAGGATCTCGATCTCGCTCCCGGAACGGCCCGGCTTGTAAAGAAGCGTGCGGTCGGTGACGAGTTGGCTGAAGTCCTTGTCCGCCGTGACCATGTAGGACTCGAAGCCCTCGGCCTCGGCCCGCTTGACGAGCGTGCCGATGACGTCGTCGGCCTCGTAGCCGTCGAGCGCGAGGGCGGGGATGTGGAAGGCCTCGACGAGGCGGCGGACGTGCGGCAGGGCTTGCAGGATGTCTTCCGGCGTTTCCTCGCGCTGGGCCTTGTAGTCCGGGAACTCGCGATGACGGGCGGTGGGCGCCGGGGTGTCGAACGCGACCGCGAGGTGCGTGGGCTGCTGGTTGGTGAGGATGTCGAGGAGCGTCTGGGTGAAGCCGAAGAGCGCGGAGGTGTTCAGGCCTTTCGAGGTGAAGATGGGCCGCCGGACGAACGCGAAATGGGCGCGATAGACCAGCGCCATGCCATCAAGGAGAAAGAGCTTCTTCGGCATGACCAGAAGCTAGCGGGTCTCCCGACGAAACCCAACCGGGAAATGCGGCACGGCCCGCTTCCCCAGTAGTCGCTCGTCCTCGCCATCGTCCTCGTCCTCGCGCTCGATTCCTGGCCCTCCCTTCCGAGGACGACGACGAGGAAGAGGACGAACCCACCGGGGAATGCGCTTGTCGGGTCCCGTTCCCTTTCCTACAGTCCGGCGCAGCACGATGAGTTCGCCTGGCGTCAGCCGAAACCGTTCGGTGGAACCACGAAATACACGAAACACACGAAAAGAAGCCCCCATGAAACCGCTCTCCCGCGTCCATTCCCAGCCCATCACCCGTCGCCAACTGCTCCAGCGTAGCGCCGGCCTGGCCGCTTTGGGTGCCGCCGCTCTGGCGCGCCCCAAACTCGCGACGGCCGCCGCGGCCCAAGGTCCCGTTGTCACCAAGGGCCGCATCAAGCAATCCCTCGTGACCTGGTGCTGGCAGGATTGCGGGGACAAATGGAGCTTCGAGAAGATCTGCCAGGTGGCCAAGGAACTCGGTTGCGTGAGCGTCGAACTGACCGGGCCGGCGAATTACCCCACGCTCAAACAACACGGCCTCACCTGCGCCATTGCCTCGGTGGACCTGAGTCCTGACCCGCCGTTCCTCAAGGGCTTCAACAACCCGGACCACTGGCCCCACGTCGTCAAAGCGACACGGGAGGCCATCGACGCTGCGGCGGCGTTCGGCTGCCCGAGCGTGATCTGCTTCACCGGCTACAGCGCGAAGGATCCTTCGGACCAGAACAGCCCGCACATTCCCAAGGACGAGGGCGCGAGGAATTGTGTCGAGGGCTTCAAGAAGGTCGTGGGTTACGCGGAGCAGAAGAAGGTCACGTTGTGCCTGGAGATGCTCAACACGCGGGACGATTCCCATCCGATGAAAGGGCATCCCGGCTACCAGGGCGACCACACGGACTACTGCGTCAACGACATCATCAAGAAAGTGGGCTCGCCGCGGCTGAAGCTGCTGTTCGACCTGTACCACGTCCAGATCATGGACGGCGACCTCATTCGCCGCATTCACGAGCACAAGGACTACATCGGCCATGTCCACGTGGCCGGGTGCCCGGGACGCGGTGAGCTCGACCGCAAACAGGAGGTCAACTTCCCGCCGATCCTGCGGGCGCTGATCGAGGTCGGCTACGCGGGCTACGTCGGCCAGGAGTTCATTCCGACGCGCGATCCCTACCAGGGCCTGCGCGAAGCCGTGGCGCTGTGCGATGTGTGAGCGGATCACCCGCCGCGCCCGCAACCTGGGATCACCGGCCATGACCCTGGACCAAGCCCAAGCCCGCCACGCCGATCTGGCCGATCAGATCCGCCAGCACGACCATGCCTACTACGTGCTCGCTCAACCGCGCATCAGTGACCGCGAGTACGACCGCCTTTATCACGAGCTGCTCGACCTGGAGAAACAATTCCCCGCCCTTGCCACGCCCGATTCCCCCAGCCAGCGTGTCGGGGGAGCACCGGTAGGAAAGTTCAAGGGGGTGCACCACGCGGTGCCGATGATGAGCCTGGACAACACGTACTCGCAGGAGGATGTCCGCAAGTTTGTCGCTCGCGTGCAGAAGCTCCTGCCTGGAGAACGGCTCGAATGGGCGGTCGAGCCTAAAATCGACGGCGTGGCGGTCAGTCTGCGATACGAGAAGGGCACGCTCGTCGTCGGCGCCACCCGCGGCACCGGCGAAATCGGTGATGACATCACGGCGAACCTCAGGACAATCGGCAGCGTGCCGCTGAAACTGCAGGGAACGCTCGGAGGTGGGAGTTCACATGAACATACCGACCTGTTCCTGCCCGCCACGGGACATCGCAAAGTCATCACGTCCGTGCCCGCCTCGATCCTGGAAGTCCGTGGCGAGGTTTTCATGACGCGGGCGGGCTTTGAGCGGTTGAACCGGGAGCGCGAAACGGCCGGCGACGAAACCTTTGCCAATCCGCGGAATGCCGCGGCAGGGTCGCTCAAGCTGCTCGACCCGCGCGTCGTCGCGCGGCGCCCGCTGGATATCGTCCTCTATGGGCTTGGCCAAGTGGAGAGTGCGGGCGACTCGTCGCCTGTGCCGGAGACGCAAGCCCAACTGCTTGCCTGGCTGCGCGGGTTGGGCTTCAAAACCCCGGAGCGTCTCTGGGTCTGCCGCTCCGAGGAGGAGCTGTTCGAGGCCATCGCCGAATTGGACCGCGTCCGCCACGAGTTCGATTACGAGACCGATGGTGCCGTCATCAAGTTGAACCCGCTCGCGCTGCGGGAACGCGTGGGCGCCCCCCCTAGCCCCAAGCCTAGGGCGCCCCGGTGGGCCATCGCGTACAAGTACGAGCCAGAACAGGCGGAGACGAAGCTCAACGCGATCACCATTCAGGTCGGACGCACCGGCGTGCTGACGCCCGTGGCCGAACTGGAGCCGGTGTTCCTCGCTGGTAGCACGATCAGCCGTGCCACTCTGCACAACGAGGAGGAGATCCGACGTAAGGACATCCGGGTGGGCGATACGGTTGTTGTTGAGAAGGCGGGCGAAGTCATCCCTGCGGTCGTTCAAGTCGTGCCGGGCAAGCGACCGACCAGGAGCAAGCCGTTCAACCTGCTTGAGCATCTCGGCGGCAGGTGTCCAGCCTGCGGCGGGCCCGTCGCGAAAGACAAAATCAAGACGCCTCGCGCCTCAGTCCCTGGCTCCCCGTCGGGTCGGGAGAGGGCAGAGGGGAGGGGAGGGACCTCTGAAGGGACCACGACCGAAGAAGTCGCTTGGCGCTGCCAGAACGTCGCCGGTTGCCCGGCCCAGAAAATCCGTCGAGTTGAGTACTTCGCCCAGCGAAGGGCGCTCGAAATCGAGTCCTTGGGCGACGTGGTCGCGGAGAAGTTGGTCGAGTCCGGCCTAGTGAGCGAGCCACTCGAACTGTTCGACATCAAAGCGGAACAGCTCGCTGAACTGAATCTGGGCACGGCCGAGGACCCTCGCGTATTCGGCGAGAAGAACGCGGCCAAGGTCATGGAGGCGCTGGAGCGGGCGCGGACCATGCCGTTGAATAGATGGCTTCTCGCGCTGGGAATTCCGGAAATCGGTGACCAGACGGCTTGGCAACTCGCGCAGCTCCACAGTTCATTGGACAAGCTCGCTGCCTCTGAGATCCTGCGCGACATCCGCGACTTAGGGGAGAAGGAGGCCGAACGCGTCGCCACCTCCCCGAAGTCCCGTAAGAACCCACCGAAGAGCGCGGAAGAGAAAGCCGGCCGGGAGAAACGCCACGCGCAACTCGCCGCAGAAATCAACGAGCTCGAGGCACGCTTGGCCAAAAGCGGAGCCAAGGATCGTCTCACGGAAGTTGGCCCGGTCGCCGCTGGGTCTGTGCTGGATTACTTCACCTCGACCAGCGGAAAGAGGGTTCTGCAGCGGCTGCGGCAACTTGGCATTACCCCGGCCAGCGGCGCGACGGGTCACCTGCCGGCGGTGGCAACTGCTGGGTCGCTTGTCGGCAAGACCTTCGTGCTGACCGGCACGCTGCCCACGCTCTCGCGCGATGAGGCGTCCAGGCTTATCCGGAAGGCGGGTGGGGACGTCACCGGTTCTGTGAGCAAGAACACGGACTACGTGCTGGCCGGCGAGACTGCCGGCTCCAAGCTCGAGAAGGCAGAGGAATTGGGAGTACGCGTTCTCTCGGAGCAGGAGTTCCTGGAGATGGTCGGAACTGAGGCGAACCAGTCTGCGTCCCGACCAAAGGGCTTGGAGCAGGGGTCGCTTCTGTGAGCGCTCCCGCGCAGGGTGAATGGCTGGTGCTGGACGAGTTTAACCAGGCACGGGGGCCGTATACCACTTCCGAAGTCTGGACGCTGATTCAGAAACGGGACTGCTTTGTGTGCAAGCAGGGGATGGCTGACTGGGCGCTGGCGCGGGCAATTCCTGCAATCCGTGACTTCCAGCCCGCAGGGAGGATTTACGAATTGCGTCTCCCCGCTCGGCCGGGCCGGGACCGCTTCACGTCGGCGATGGACGAACTCCTGCGCGTGTGCCGCGGCCTTTTGTCGGACGGCCATCTAAGTTATGACGGGATCGGCCAACTTCAACGGTGGCTCGCAGACAACGGAGAGGTTGCCACTGAATGGCCCGGCGACGTGATTGCTCAACGAGTCCGGCAAGTGCTCAGCGATGGAGTAGTCACCGAGGATGAAAGACAAGACCTACAGAAGATTCTGGAGCGCACTCTCGGTGGCAAACCAGAGGTGGGCCAAGCGATCCGGAAAGCGACACGATTGCCCATTGATGATCCGGTGCCAGACATCGCGTTCGCAAAGCGGAGCTTCTGCTTTACCGGGCAGTTCGTCTTCGGACCGCGTGCCAAGTGTGAGGAGGCGGTGTTTGACCGCGGAGGCGTTTGCTGCCAAACGCCCGGCACCACTACGGATTTCGTCTTCATCGGCACGCTCGTGAGCCAAGGATGGGCGCATGGAATCTACGGTAGGAAGATCGAAGCGGCCATGTCACTGAAACGGTCGCAGCACGACCTCAAGATTGTCGCGGAGGAACAGTGGGTTGAGTCGTTGCGAGAGACCCCTCCTGTCGATGCGCCTGCCCGTAGCCAGCGGCCTTCCCGCCTACCGAAGGTTCCACTTGTCTTGCGAGCGGGTCCCCTGGCCGGAAAGACCTTCGTGCTCACCGGCACGTTGCCCTCCATGAGCCGCGAGGCGGCGGCGGCGAAGATCGAAGCGCTCGGCGGCAAGGTCAGCGGCAGCGTGAGCAAGAAGACCAACTGCGTGATCGCGGGCGCAGACGCCGGTTCCAAGCTGACCGAGGCGCGGAAACTCGGCATCGCCGTGCTGGACGAAGCTCAATTCCTCGCCCTGCTCGGAAGCGGGGTCAGTCAATAGGATCGTGCTTTTTCCTGCCGCGACTGTCCCTTGCTAGAATTGTCAATACTAAGGACTGACCCCTGCCGGCGTGCCGGCGAAACCGCCCGCGCCAGGCAACGCGGACTGAGGCGAGGATCGTTGCGCCGGCAAAGGGGCTGTGTATGGTTCCGCTGTGACTGCGCGACTGACCAGAGAAATGCGCAAGCTGTCGGCGGCCGAGAAAACCCAGCTTGCCGAGGCGCTGCAAAGCGGTCAGTCAAGGGCAGCGTGCGTTTTTCTCGCTGCCGCGCCCCTTAACCAACACTGCCAACCCCATTGACTGTAGACCCCTTCATGGCGGTAGTGGCCGTTGCGGCAGCCGGGTGCTGGATTCTGTGGCTGCACCGGAAGGTGCGGCAGCAGGCTGCGGCGCTTCGGGACAGCGAGGAACTGCACGGGAAACTGGTGGCCACGATTCCCGACATCGTCTTGCGGACCGACCTGGCCGGGAACATCACATTCGTCAATGAGTTGGGAGTCCGCCGCGTGGGCTTCGTGAGTTCTGGGGAACTCGTCGGGAAATCCGTCTTCTCGTTCATCGCTCCTGAGGAGATGGCCCGGGCAGTCGAGAATACGCGGCTGATGCTCGAAAGACCTCTGGGCCCAAGGGAATATCGTCTGGTTCTGGGGAAGGGCGTGCGCATCGGGTGCGAAATCAACGGCGACGTCCTCCGCGATGTCAAGGGCACTGCCTACGGGATGGTCTATGTGGTCCGGGACATCACCCAGCGCAAGCGGGCGGAGGAGGCGCTGCGGACCCGCGAGGTCCAACTCGAGGAAACGCAGCGGATGGCCCAACTGGGACGCTGGGAGCTGGACATCGTTCAGAACAAGCTGGAATGGTCGGACGAGATCTTCCGCATCTTCGAGTGGGATCGGCAGCGCTTCGGAGCCACCTACGAGGCCTTCCTGCAAAGGGTGCATCCGGAAGACCGGGAACGGGTTGACCACGCGTACCGGGAATCGCTGCGCCAGCGCACTCCCTATGATCTGGTGCATCGGCTGCAGATGGCCGACGGACGCATCAAGTTCGTGCTGGAACGCTGTGAGACCTTCTACTCTCCCGAAGGAACTCCGCTGCGATCGGTGGGCCTGGTGCAGGACATCACCGAGCGCAAGCAGGCCGAGGAGGCGCTGCGCGAAAGCGAGGAGCAATACCGCAGCCTCTTTGAGAACGCGGTGGAGGGCGTCTTCCAAAGCACGCCCGAAGGGCGCTTCCTGAAGGTCAATCCCGCGATGGCACGCGTGGCTGGATTCGCTTCCCCGGAAGAAATGGTGGCGGCAGTGAGTGATATCAGCCATCAGTTGTTTGTGCATCCGGAGCAACGACGGGAGTTCACGCGGCTGCTCGAACAACACGGATTGGTCCAGGGATTCGAGTACGCGTTCAAGTGCCGGGATGGCAGCCGGCGCTGGGTCTCCGTCTATTGCCGAGCCGTCCGCGGGCCGGATGGGAAGCCCATTCGCTTCGAAGGCATCGCCGAAGACATCACCGGCCGCAAACGCACGGAATGGCTCCATGCGGCGCGCGGCCGGGCGTTCGACCTGCTCACCACCCGCGAACCGCTCTCCAACATCCTCGCCACGCTCATGACCTACGTCGAGGGCATCTGGCCCGGGCATCCGGCGTCCATTCTGTTGCTGGATGAGTCCGGCCAGCGCCTGCGCCACGGAGCCGTCACCGGTCTGCCCGAGTTCTACACTCAGGCCATCGAGGGCTGGGAGATCGGGCCAAACGCCGGTCCGGGGGGTGTGGCGGACTGCCTGAAGCGACGCGTGGTGGTAGACGATGTTCAAACCGATCCCCACTGGGCGACGGTTCGGGAGTTGACCGCCCGCGCCGGCTTGGTTGCCTGCTGGTCCGAGCCGATCCGGTCGGCCACCGGCCAGGTGTTTGGCGCGTTTGCCGTGTATGCGCATCGGCCGATGTCGCCGCGCGGGGACGATCTGCATTTCCTGGAAGAAATCGCCCGCCTGACGGGATTGGTGATTGAGCGCAACTGGGCCAAGGAGGCGCTGCGGAAGAGCGAGGAACAGTACCGGGAGCTGGTCGAGAACGCCAACTCAATCATCGTCAAGTGCGACGGGGAAGGCCGCATCACGTTCTTCAATGAATACGCGCAGCGGTTTTTCGGCTTCACCAGCGAGGAGGTCCTGGGAAAACACCTCGTCGGGACGATTGTTCCCTCGGCCGACTCCGCGGGCAAGGACCTCGCGGCACTCATGCGGGAGATCTTCGCCAACCCGGCCCGCTTCCGAGACTGCGAGAATGAGAACATCACCAAAGACGGCCGGCGCGTTGACGTGCGATGGTCCAACAAGGCGGTGCGCAATCAGGAAGGAGGGGGGATCAGCCTTCTTAGCGTCGGAACCGATGTGACCGAGCGCAAGCGGGCCGAGGCGGAATTGCAGCGGCTCTACGAGCAGACCCGACAGGATGCGCAGACCAAGATGGAGTTGCTCAACGAGATCAACCACCGGGTCAAGAACAACCTGACCGCCATCCTGGGCCTGCTCTTGAACGAACTCCGGCACACCCCGGCCGAGGCGCGGGCCTATGTCGAGCCGGTGTTGGATGGCCTGAGCCAACGCATCCAGGGACTGCTGCACGTCCACCAGATGCTATCCGATCGCCAATGGGCGCCCCTGCCATTGAGCGAGCTGGCTCAGAACCTCATCCAGACGGCGCTGGCCGCCGTGCCCGCCGACCGGCAGATCGTGTTGCGCGTGCCGCCGTCGCCCGTCCATGTCTCACCGCGCCAGGCCAGCAACCTGGCCTTGGTGCTGAATGAGCTGGCCACCAACTCGGCCAAGCACGCCCTGGCTGACCGCAAGGCCGTCGGCATCAGTGTCCGGATCACCCAGGAGCCGGAGACGCTGTGTCTGGAATACCGGGACGACGGGCCCGGCTACCCGCCGGCGATCTTGCGCGGAGAACGGCTGGGCATGGGCCTGGACCTGATCCGAAAACTGGTGACCGGCACCTTGCGCGGGACGTTGACGCTGGCCAACGACACCGGGGCCGTCGCCACCCTGCGGATCAAGACCGAAGAAGCCAGCCGCACCTGATCACCTCGCAACCAGCTATGCCCCCTAAGAAATTCTACCGCGTGCTGATCGCTGAAGATGACGTCCTGATCGGCGATGTCATCCAATCCGAACTCGAACGCATGGGCCATCAGGTGGCCGGCCGCGCCGTTGACGGGAGGCAGGCGGTGGCCTTGACCCGGTCGCTTCAGCCGGATGTGGTGTTGATGGACATCGCGATGCCGGAGCTGGATGGTCTGGAGGCCACGCGGCAGATCCAGGAGCAGTGTCCCCGGCCGGTGGTGCTGCTCACGGCGCATGACGAGACCGAATTCGTGAATCGGGCCGGCACCTTGGGCGTGGGGGCGTACCTGGTCAAGCCGCCCAACGGGCCGGAGCTGGCGCGAACGATGGCCATCGCGGAGGCGCGCTTTGCCGACCTGATGGAACTGCGGCGGCTCAACGCCGAACTGCAGGCAGCGCTGGACAAGGTGAAAGTGTTGAGCGGGTTCATTCCGATCTGTGCGGGGTGCAAAAAGATACGGGACGACGAGGGATTTTGGCAGCAGGTGGAGAACTACCTTTCGGAACATTCCGGCGCCACGTTCAGCCACGGCCTCTGTCCCAACTGCATCAAGAAGTACTTCCGCTAGCCGGAACAACTCCGGCGACGGCCGGGTCCGACCTCACGGCTTCAGGCCCCGCTGCCACAGGTCGAAGTGGTAGAGCGCGACCACGACGAGCGAGTGTTGAATGCGCTCCTCAGCCAACAGCCGAGGGAGGTCGGCGACCGGCACCAGGCGGGTGGCAAGGTCTTCGCCGTGGTCGAGTTCGACGGCGCGCTGCGGCCGGCAGTGCTCGATCAGCACGGTGAAACAGGTGTTGGTCATGATGGCCGGGTTGGCGAAGATCCGGCCGATCAGCCGGGCGTCCGCACCTTCGTAGCCGGTCTCTTCCCGTAATTCCCGCACCGCGGTGGCGACCGGCGAGGTCTCGCCGGGGTCCATCATCCCGCCCGGGATTTCGAGTTCCACCGTGCCCGAACCGTGGCGGTATTGCTCGACCATGACCAACTGCTGGTCGGGCGTGACGGCGATCACGTTCACCCAGTTGACCGAATCGAAGACGTAAAACTCGTGCTCCTCGCCGGTGCGGGGCGACACCAACCGATCCGCCCGGAGCGTGAAAACACGGAAGTCCCCGATGGGACGGGAGCCGATCTTGCGCCAGGGCTGAATCATCCTGGAATCGGCAGCCTAGCCCACGGATTCGGCCGGCACGATGCGGACACGGTTCACGCCCACGCGGGTGGTCGGCTTGCTCTGTTCACCCCCGGTGCTGCTGGCCGTGGGCGTGTCGCCGATGGCGCTGAGCACTTCATCACCTTGGATCAACTGGCCGAACGCGGTGTACTTGCCGTCCAGAAACTTCGCGTCATCGAGGCAGAGGAAGAACTGGCTCCCGGCGGAATCGGGGTGCTGCGACCGCGCCATCGAGATGACGCCGCGCACGTGCGAGTGGTTGCTGAACTCGGCCTTGATCTTGTAGCCCGGGTCGCCCGTGCCCCAGCGGTGTTCCTGCTGCGGGTCCTTCGTGAGCGGATCGCCGCCCTGGATCATGAAGCCTTTCACGATCCGATGGAACGCGGTCCCGTCGTAAAAGCCCTGGCGGGCGAGCTTCTTGAAGTTCTCGACGGTGTTGGGCGCCACGTCGGACCAGAATTCGATCACCATTTCGCCGGCGGTCGTTTCGAGGAGGGCAACTTCACTCATAGGATGGTCTCCGGGCCAGGGGTTGGGACGCGCGGTTCACTTCACGGAATCCGCCGGCACGATCTTGAGGCTGTCGAGGTTCATCCGCTTGACCGGGCGGTCCTGTGGGCGGGTGGCCGTGGTGGCGATCTTCTCCAGCACGTCGTCGCCTTTGAGCAACCTGCCAAAAGCGGTGTACTTCTGGTCCAGGAAAGCCGCGTCGCCGTGGCAGATGAAAAACTGGGAGCCGGCGCTGTCGGCAAACTGGGGCCGCGGCGGTTGGCCCATCTGCTCCTGGGGATCGCCGCTTCGCGCCATCGAGATGACGCCGCGCACGTGCTTCCGGTCGTTGAACTCCGCCTTGATCTTGTAGCCCGGATCACCGGTGCCCCAGGACGCTTCCTTGGCGGGATCCTTCGTCAACGGGTCGCCGCCCTGGATCATGAAGCCCTTGATGACCCGATGGAAACAGGTGCCGTCGTAGAATCCTTTTTTCGCCAGGGTCTTGAAGTTCTCGACCGTCTTGGGCGCCACGTCCGGCCAGAATTCGATCACCATCTCTCCCTCGCTGGTCTTGATGACTGCCACCTCTTTGGCGTCGCTCTTGGCGGCGTCCGCCTTCGCTTCGTCCTTCTTTTCTGCCTGCGCCAGCGCTGACAGACTGACCGCCACGCTGACCAGACCCGCCAGAATCAGTTTGTTCATGGCGCGGACATTTGCCACGAAGCCCCGGCAAAGTCACGATCAGAATCGTGCGCCAAGGCAAGCACGGGGCGCGGCGCAGATTGACTCAAAGA
>Ga0315286_10001419_pt1 | contig 21681 bp, 15 predicted proteins | sample YL17G10_0_MG_FD_205038 | JGI IMG/M metagenome (GOLD analysis project Ga0315286, IMG submission 205038) | Sediment microbial communities from Yellowstone Lake, YNP, Wyoming, USA - YL17G10_0 | ecosystem: Environmental > Aquatic > Freshwater > Lake > Sediment | place: USA: Wyoming | collected...
TCGCGCATCCTTCCGGACAGTTCTTCGAGTTTAATCTGAAAACGTCAAGGGCGGCTGCCTTCAAGGATACCGTGCCCGGGGAGAGAGACCGGGCCTTTCTACAGAACTACGTGCTGGAGCCGGCCGACTACCTCTGCCGCCGACTGATCGTCGACCGGAAAGGGAGAGTCTTCGGCAGCCTGCCCGTTAACCGTCTGTTCCGGTACGATCCCGATGTCAGGCGAATCAGCGTCCTGGAAGCGGAACTCCCGGAGGGATGGGGCCGTCGTGCTTTGGGTCGCGCCGACGCCTGGACCATGGCTCCCGACGGAATTCTCTATGGCGGCTGTTCCGGCGACGGCCAGCTGTTCCGCCTTGATCCCGATACCGGAAGAGTCAGCAACCTGGGAAAGCCGGCTCAAATGCCCGGCATGAAGGGACTGGCCTTCGGCGCTGACGGGCGGATTTACGGAGTGACGGGCGGTGCTCCCGGCTATTCCCATCTCTTCTGTTATGATCCGGGGGAACAGAACTTCACGGATCTGGGAAATCCCCGTTTCGAAATGAAAGGCCCCGGGATCGAGCAGGGAATTTGGTGGCGCGGCTTTCAAATCGGCACCCTGGCCGCCAGCGAGGATGGACGGCTCATCGTGATGGGTGAGGAGGAAACCCTGAGCCAGTTGATGGTGTTTCCCGCCGGTTCTGTGAAGTAACTCCTTCGTTCCGCTCGTAACACGCTGCAGCTGCAACAACGTCGACAATCACGCCCCCGACCCCTGAGGGCTCTTCTGCCCGTTCTGCCAGGGACTCCGTCGCAGTCATAATGAAGCGAAACAAGATGAATTCGCTCCATTTCGCTTGATCTCCGCAGCAAATCAGAGTCAGGTCGCCGACCGGCAGAGAGGCAGGAGATCATGTGTCCGGTGAGAGAGACAGAAAATTGCGACCGGATGACGGGTTTCCGGCCCATTTCGCGCATTAATAGGCAGGAGTGGTCAGGATCATCATTCGCGGTAATCTCGCGGCCGCCGCTCCGACAGTTTCAGGGCCCTGTGAGATGGGGTAAGCGGATCGCCGTAGACCTCGACTCGGCGTCCGCGGATGGACGGGGGAGCTGGGGACCAGCCGTTACCTGTGGGGCCGGCTTGGGGGAACGCCGACACCGCAAGTGCGCTCCCCCGTCTTTATTCCCGCCTAAGACCACGGCCTTTGGCCAGGCGACCCTGAAAGGCTCTGCCGTTCCGGCGAGCTGCAGGTGATGCGAGACTTTGCGGTCAAACGCCAAGAGTTGTCAGGGTCGGAATCGGCGTTGCTATCGGCATTCGAAATCATGATTGGCCGACAGGCATCGGGATTGAGGCTAACTCCCGGTCGATACCGACCCCGATCCCGACCCCGACGGTGCCATAGGTTCGCCCCGCTGTGCAGGGCAGGTCAAAGCCACGCCTTCTAGGCGTAGTCGATTATTTCCATGTCGGCCAAGCCTCCCACTTGCGTGTTCCGGGTTTTGTCTTTCCTGTCCCAACCCCTCGGGAATTCGTGGCCTGGTGCCGGGATTGATGTTCTAATTGATCCGTGCATGACGTGTCGCGCGCGCAGAGCAGGCTATTTCCGCTGGGAAAACGATACAACTCTTTCGGGCCATATCTGAAGGAGAGGTTTGGCTGCCGCGTCTACAAGGTCAGCGTGGATGCAGGGTTCACCTGCCCGAACCGGGATGGAACCGTAGCAACCGGAGGTTGCACCTACTGCAACAATGATTCCTTCCGTCCCCATGGGGTGGACCGTCACCTGCCCGTTGCCGGGCAGGTCGATCGCGGCATCGCGTATCTCAGAAGCCGCTACCGGGCGCACAGATTCATTGTCTACTTCCAGCCGTTCAGCAACACGCACGCCCCCGTTGAGCAGCTGGTCCCGCTGTATGAGTCGGCATTGGCCCACCCGGACGTCGTGGGGTTGTCGGTTGGCACGCGTCCGGACTGCATCGATGAGGGGAAGCTGGCGTGGTTCGAGGAAACGGCTCACCGCCGCTTCGTCATGATCGAGTACGGCTTGCAGTCGATCCACGATGCCACGTTGACGCGCATTAACCGGGGCCATGACTATCGATGCTGGCTGGAGGCCACGGCACGGAGCCGTAACCGGGGCATCTGGCTGGGCACGCACGTGATCCTCGGCTTTCCCTGGGAGACCCGCGCGCAGATGCTGCAGATGGCGGCCGCGCTCTCCGGCGCAGGACTCGACTCGATCAAACTGCACCATCTGCACATCGTCCGGGACACTGCGATGGCCAGAGAGCATGAGCAGAAGCCGTTCTCTCTTCTCGGATACGATGAGTATCTCGAACTGGTGACGGATTTCCTCGAGCGGCTGAATCCCTCGATCTGCATCGAAAGGCTCTTCGGTCATGCGCCGGACGCCCAACTCATCGGTCCGCGCTGGGGCAAGTCCGGAGCGGAGATCCGGGGGGACATTGAAGAAAGGCTCGCCGGGCGGAACACCTACCAGGGGCGCCTCTGGAATCCCGTAGAAGACGCAAACATGTCGAACGAGGGAAATCGCACGGGCCCGTGAGCCTCTTGCTTTGCAGCCGCCCAGCCCCGTCTCCTGTCCTTTGAGTCTATACATTTGAAGTGATGGAACGGGCCTACAGCCCTTGTCCTTTTTCGTTTCGGCAGTTCCTGGGGCGTTGCCCCAGGCTGATATGGTTCGCGCCTTCGGCGCTTTCGTTCGCACCTCAAGATGGGAACTGACGATTGGGTTCATCGGCGCTTTCGTCCGCCCTTTGAGATGGGGATTAACTGTTGGCGCCATTTCCGGAGGGCCGGAGGCCCGATTCATACCAGGTGTGCCGACTGGGGCAACGCCCCAGGTATGGAAACGGCAATGCTCTTGGGCTGAAGGCCCGACCCATCCAAACGGCAAGACGATATGGAGAGAATTCGGTGCCTTTATTGGAACGCTACCCCATGTCCGCTACGTTTGAAATGCATAAACTCCAGAGCCGGGATGTCAGGGTCCCGGCCTGGAGATGTAGAAGTCCCGAATCCAGCTGTCGAGAGTCGCGGCCGGATTCTGAACCACATCGGCGGTGATTTCAAACCTGCTGATGCCGCGCGCCTTCCGTATCAGGTTCAAACCATGCTCGTAGTTCTTGAATGTTTCGGAGAACACACTCTCGGGCGCCCGCTCGCTTCCCAGGGCTTTGCGGCAGAGCAGCTCGAGGGCCTCGGGCTCGAGCTGAATCTCGATCCCGTTCTGCTCAGACCACCGTTTCGCGATGGCCTCGAACGCCCCTCCGAGGAAAGCCATCTCGTCACCCTTCGCCGCCTCACGGATTCCTTCCAGCACCCCGGCCGGCGAATCGACCATGCCGGCGGTCAATTCCAGATCCCGGATGTTTGAGTGAGGCAGGTGATACTTGAAATCCCTGAAAGTCCGCTCGCAGACGCCTACCAGGGCACGCGCGCCCGTGCGCTCCTCGGCAGCCTTCTCGGCTATCCGATGCTGGCCCTCGTCGGTGAGTCGCAGCTGGATGCCGTAAGCCTCAAACGCCTGGACGTATTGATGGATGATCGAACCCTCGGAATATTTGAGGATCTGGAACAGCTCCTCGACGCCGAGTTCCCGGCAGGTGACGATGACCGGGAGGCGCCCCACAAACTCCGATTCGAAGCCGTATTCGATGAAATCGGGGCTCTTGGCTAGAACCAGAGAGTCTTCATCCTTTGGAGATACCCCCGCCCGCGCGCCACCCATGAATCCGATGGTCTTCGCGCCCAGCCGTCGGCGCACGATATCCACCAGCCCGTTGAAGGCTCCCGACACGATGAAAAGGATGTGGCGCGTGTTGATCAGCTGGCGGCTGACCTTTCCTTTGCTTTGAAACTCGAGCGCCGCCTGCAGTTGAGAGGCGAGGTCGAAGGGCGTCCGCAGGCTGACCTCAGTCTCCTCCATCAGTTTGAGCAGCCCGCGCTGGACGCCGCCTCCGCTCACGTCCCGGCCGATTATGTTGCTCGGCGTGGCGATCTTGTCGATTTCGTCGAGGTAGATGATCCCGTACTCTGCGAGCCTGACGTTTCCGTCAGCCTTGTGTACGAGCTCCCTGACCAGGTCTTCCACGTCCCCGCCGACGTAGCCTGTCTCGGAGAACTTGGTCGCATCGGCCTTGACGAATGGCACACCGATCAGGTCCGCAATCGTGCGCACCAGGTAGGTTTTACCAACCCCCGTGGGGCCAATCATGATGATGTTCTGTTTGGAATACTCCTTGCACGGACCCTTTGCTGAGCAGCGCTTGATGTGATTGTAGTGGTCGCAGATAGCCGTGGCCAGGACCTTTTTCGCGTCATCCTGCCTTATGACGTACCTGTCCAGGTAGTTCTTTATGTCCCGGGGAAGGTATTCGAACTGCAAGTCCAGGGGGGCATCCTGGGTTGGATCCCCTTCGTCCGCGGTCCGGGCCTGATCAGGCTGAGCCGACAGAACTCCAAGGCGCACCCGGTCACCGTACTTGTGCGAGAAAAACTCCTCCATGTCCTTCCGAAGTTCGTCGGGATTGGGCCAGCTGGGTTCTCTTGTCAAAGGCTCTCCTCCAGGGGATCTGCACACGGGGACTCTTGGGCCCGTTTCCGGAGTGCATCCCTGACGGAAGTATGAGTCCCGGGGAATTAAAAATCAACTTATCGGGGGTGGGCAGACCCGTGCTAGCGGCTGGCTCTTCTTGAACTTATCCGGATTTTGCGCACCAGGGGCTTGGACGCCTTGCTGGCGGATCTTGCACGGCTGGCCAGCGGCCGTCCCGGCACCTTCCGGGACGGTTTTCGAGCTGTCCTGGCCTTCGGTCTCGGCGCACGGACGTCTTTGTGTTTCCTGGACCTGCTGTCCCGCGCAACTTTACGAATCACAATGAATTCCGGCTCCTGAGCCTCTTTTTCAAAACTCTCCAGAAGGCTGGCTGCCCGTTGAATCAGAGCGGGATCTCCGCAATAGGTCTGAACGAGCCTCATTAAGCCTGTAACATGCGATTTCACAATAACATAGAAGTCGAGAGCTCGATTTGTCCAGGCAGTGCGCAGCTTGCGGATAAGGGGTGCATAGATCCCGAGCACCACTGGCTCTTCGAGCAAGAGGCTCTGACCGATTGACTCCTGAAGCGGGACGGCTTCGCACGGACGCGAATCTCCTTTGATGGGAAAGCCATTTGCCACACTTCCGAGCAACTCATTTTGACTGGCTTGGATCTCGTTCCAAAGAGCCGGAGGCAGGCCCTTAAGGCTGGAAGCTTGCCAATCCATATCCTCCGCCAGGCGTAGCCAAGCGTCACGAACGATGTGGTTCTCGTTGAAGCATTCAGCCCGTTTTTGGTAGAAAATGGAACCGGTTTTCAGAAACTTTGCAAGTGAACCTTGAAGGTTCATGGCTGATGCGCTCTCTATTTGTTGAATTGAAAAGACTTACATAATCATAGCGCGCTGATGAGCGACAATAATGAATCTGAAACCGGAAGATTAGCAGGTCCGCCGGTGTGTGTAAAGCCCACTTTATGCGCAATTTAGGATGACTGAGATGGGGTCGGTGGGCCTGGAGATGTGCTGCTACCCGGAAATCACTGCGGATTCAAGGAACTGGATCGACTTCTGGTCTGCATCCAGACGAACCCGGATGCCGAGCGGCAATGCCCAGTCTTCCATTCCGTGACCACCGGGAAAATTTGCCAGCACCGGCACGCCGATTTCGCTCAGGAGATCGCGCAGGACCTCGCTGCTGGAATAGCCGCCTTCCTCCGGCTCGCAATCCCGGAAGCGCCCGAGCAGAACACCAGCGATCCCGTCCAATTTGCCCGCCAGTTGAAGCTGCGTGATCATACGGTCGAGCCGGTAAGGGGCTTCGCCCAGATCTTCGAGGAAGAGGATTTTCCCCTCGCTCTTGAACTCGTAACTCGTTCCAAGGCTTGCGGTGAGGATCGACAGGCATCCCCCGATGAGTCGTCCCTCGGCAGATCCCGGAATCCATGATTCGAGTTGCGCGAAGCTCAGAGTCGGGAGATACTTCGCATCGGTCCACAAGGAGAGCAGGTGTTTCTCAGCTTCGGGGGAGAGACTGTCGCGGCTCATCGTGGTCGCCATGGGCCCGTGGATCGTAACCCAGCCGAAACGTCGACGAAAATACATGTGCAGCGTCGTCAGGTCGCTGAAGCCCATAAACAGTTTGCAGTTGTGCCGGAGCCGGCGCTCATCCAGGAGGCGTATCAGCCGGGCACAACCCGAACCGCCCCGTAATGCGATGATGCCCTGAATTGAAGGGTCCTCGAAGCAGCGCATCAACTCTTCCGCCCGGGCGGCATCATGGCCTGCGAGGTAGCGGAATGAATCGAAGATGCGGCTGTCGAATCGCACCTGGAAGCCCCAGCTTTCCAGCATTGCGAGCGCCGGGTTGACGGCGTCACGTCCCTGAACCGGGCCTGCCGGGGCTATGATCCCGATGGTGTCGCCCGGGCGCAAGGCTTGGGGGAAAAGTGTAGGAATGTCCATTCCGGGGCCTGTTTCCGGCGGGCCGTCCGGCCTCAGCCGCCGCGGCTGAGGCCGGAGGTACGCCAACTCCCCGCAGGGAGGCGTCTTATGCTCAACTACATCTGGTTCGGACTGATCATTGTTGCCGTCCTGCTCGGAGGAATCAACGGCAAAATCGAAGAGGTCACCAAAGCCGGCCTCGATTCCGCCGGGACTGCCGTGACCATCGCCATCGGCCTGATCGGGGTTATGGCGCTGTGGCTCGGGATTGTAAAGATCGCCGACGAGGCAGGCTTGATGAAGTTGCTGGCCAGGCTGATTGCTCCTGTCCTGCGGAGGGTGTTTCCCGAAGTGCCGCGTGATCATCCTGCGATGGCGAGCATGATGATGAACATCGCCGCCAACATGCTGGGCCTCAGCAATGCCGCCACTCCCCTCGGCCTCAAGGCGATGGAGGATCTGCAGGCGCTCAACCGGAACCCGGGCGTCGCCACCAACTCGATGTGCACGTTTCTGGCCGTCAACACCGCGGGCCTGCAACTCATCCCCGCCTCCATGATCAGCCTGATGGCCTCCGCGGGTTCGAAAGAACCCACTGCAATCATCGGAACCACGATCGCCGCTTCCACTGCGGCCGTGGTTGCCGGTGTCGCCGCGGCGAAGTTGCTCGAACGGCTCCCGTTTTTTGCGGCCCGCCGCACGGAAGGGCAAGGGGCCTCGTCATGATTCAGAACGTCATTCACCTGGTTTCGGTCTGGGCGATACCCCTGTTCCTGGTCGGGATTCCGCTGTACGGGCTGCTGCGGGGTGTCAAGGTGTATGAGTGCTTCGTGGAGGGTGCGAAAGAGGGCTTCCAGGTTGCGGTGCGGATCATTCCCTACCTCGTTGCGATACTGGTGGCGGTGGGCATGCTGCGCGGCGCCGGGGCCATCGACCTGCTCGCGCGCTGGCTCGACCCGCTCCTGAAAGCGGTGCGGGTGCCGGCTGAAATCCTGCCACTCGCGATCATGAGACCGCTATCCGGCAGTGGATCCATGGGGATCGTAACCGAGCTGATCAAGACGCACGGCCCCGATTCGTTCATCGCGCGGCTTGCCGCGACGGCCTACGGAAGCACGGAAACCACATTCTATGTCCTGGCTGTCTATTTCGGCTCCGTCGGAATCAGGAAAACCAGGCATGCGGTCCTCGCCGGCCTGAGCGCGGACATTGCGAGCCTTGCGGCTTCGATCATCGTCTGCCGCCTCGTCTTTCGCCCTTGATGCTTGCGTTTTCCGTTCCCATTCCCGGGCCTTCAAGGGTATAATACGCGGTTTTTTGAGAGGGGTCAGAGGAAGCGTGTGATGGCTTCATCCGGTGGCACAGTTCCTTCTGGCCGGGAGCGCTCCGGTTTGCGCAGCCGGGTCTGGCTGATGTGGCTTCAGCAGGCGCCCTCGCTGATTTATCTGGTGGCCGGAGTTTTCCTTGTCTGCCTGTACTGGAAACGCCTGCACCGCCAGAGCGTTCTGGTGTGCGGTATTCTGTTCATGCTTTACAGCATTTATCGCTTCTTCCTTGTGCGACGAAGCTTTAGGAGGTCAGGCTCGGACGACTGAGCGCGAGCAAAGTCGGGCCCGTATGAACGCCTGGCCGTCAAGAGGAGACATATCCAGATGACATTTCCGCCAAGATCCGTTTATTCCCGGCCATGCCGGCTGAGCCTTCGTCTTGTCTCGGGGGCTCTCCTGTTGGTTGCCTTGAGTTTGATGATTCCGCTCGCCGCGGTTGCGCAGGTTCCCGATACGGCGCAGCAGGCCCAGCCCGCTGCCGCGCATCGTGCCGGCGGGGAAGCCAGCCTGGTGCTTCCCGAACTGAGCCAGGTATCCTTTGGGGGCATCAATGCCCGGACGCTCCTTCTCGCAGGGCTCGGTGTCTGCCTGGTGGGATTCCTTTTCGGGCTTGTAATCTACGTCGAGCTGAAGAAACTGCCGGTTCACCGCTCGATGCGCGAGATCTCCGACCTCATCTACGAGACCTGCAAGACCTACCTGATTCAACAGGGCAAGCTGCTTCTGATCCTGGAGGTTTTCATCGGCATAATCATCGCCGTCTACTTCGGGTTCCTGCAGCGCTTCGAGCCTGTAAAAGTCGTGATCATCCTGGTGTTCAGTCTCATCGGCATCGGCGGCAGTTACGGCGTGGCGTGGTTCGGCATAAGGATCAACACCTTCGCCAACTCCCGAACGGCGCACGCCAGCCTCGCGGGCAAGCCGTACCCCATCTCCGTCATCCCGCTCAAGGCCGGTATGAGCATCGGGATGCTTCTCATCAGCGTTGAGTTGTTCATGATGCTCTGCATCCTCCTGTTCATTCCGGGAGATTATGCCGGCCCTTGTTTCATTGGCTTCGCCATCGGTGAATCCCTGGGTGCGGCAGCCCTCCGAATCGCCGGCGGCATCTTCACCAAGATCGCCGACATCGGCTCGGACCTGATGAAGATCGTCTTCAAGATCAAGGAAGACGATGCGCGCAACCCGGGCGTGATCGCCGACTGCACGGGCGACAATGCCGGCGACTCCGTCGGCCCCAGCGCCGACGGCTTTGAGACCTACGGCGTGACCGGCGTCGCGCTGATCTCCTTCATTATTCTGGCCGTGCCCCAGCAGGTCACCCAGGTACAGCTCCTGGTCTGGATCTTTGTGATGCGCGTCATGATGATCATCGCGAGCGGCCTCGCCTACCTGTTGAACAGCATGATCAGCAAGATGCGTTTCGCGCGCGCCGAGAAGATGAATTTTGAGAGCCCGCTGACCAGCCTGGTCTGGATCACCTCTTTCGTTTCCGTTGGTCTGACCTACCTGGTTTCCTACCTGCTGATCAACGGTCTCGGCGACGGAACGCTCTGGTGGAAACTGTCCACCGTGATCACCTGCGGCACCCTGGCAGGCGCGATCATTCCGGAGCTTGTGAAGATCTTTACCTCTACCGAATCCGCCCACGTGCGCGAGGTCGTGACTTCGGCGCGGGAGGGCGGCGCTTCGCTCGACATCCTCTCAGGATTGGTGGCCGGCAACTTCAGCGCCTACTGGATCGGGATGGCCATCATGGCGCTCATGACAATCGCGTACCTGGTGAGCACACAGGGGCTCGGCAGCCTGATGCTGGCCCCGGCCGTTTTCGCGTTCGGCCTCGTGGCATTCGGTTTCCTGGGCATGGGCCCGGTCACCATCGCCGTCGACTCCTATGGCCCGGTGACGGACAACGCTCAGTCCGTGTACGAGCTTTCGGTCATAGAGCAAATCCCGGGTGTCGAGAAGGAGATCAAGAAGGAGTTTGGCACCAACGTCAACTTCGCCCGCGCAAAGCAGCTGCTCGAGGAAAACGACGGCGCAGGCAACACATTCAAGGCTACGGCAAAGCCGGTTCTCATCGGAACGGCAGTCGTCGGCTCCACCACGATGATCTTCTCCATCATCGTGCTGCTGACGTCGGGCCTAAGGGAGAACCTGGACAAGCTGTCGCTGCTCCATCCTCCGTTCCTGCTCGGCATGATCATGGGCGGCGCGATGATCTACTGGTTCACCGGGGCTGCAATCCAGGCCGTAACAACCGGCGCCTACCGCGCCGTGGAGTTCATCAAGGCGAACATCAAGCTGGAAGGCGTGGAGAAGGCCTCGGTGGCGGACAGCAAGAAGGTAGTCGAGATCTGCACCCAGTACGCGCAGAAGGGGATGTTCAACATCTTCCTGACTGTTTTCTTCTCGACCCTGGCCTTCGCGTTCGTCGAGCCCTACTTCTTCATCGGCTATCTGATCTCGATCGCGCTCTTCGGACTCTTCCAGGCGATCTTCATGGCAAACGCCGGCGGCGCCTGGGACAACGCGAAGAAGGTGGTTGAAGTCGACCTGAAGGAGAAGGGAACCGCGCTTCACGCGGCTACGGTGATAGGCGATACCGTCGGCGATCCGTTCAAGGACACTTCGTCGGTTGCGATGAACCCGGTCATCAAGTTCACGACGCTCTTCGGGCTGCTCGCCGTGGAGCTGGCTGTGAAGATGACTGCGGACGCCGGCCCGGTGACGACCCACGTGCTCGCGGCCGTCTTCTTCCTGATAGGCGTCACCTTCCTGCGGCGCTCGTTCTACAACATGCGCATCAAGTCGGGCACATGACGCAAGGGTTTATGGGCAGACAACAGAAAAGGGTTCACGTCATTCCTTTTTGATGCGACTGCCCGGGTCCCCGAGTGCATCGCCTTTCGCGGGATGCACTCGAGGACGCTACTTCCGCTCTTCCATCAACCGCAGGGCAATGGCGAAAAGCAGAAAACCCACGGCGCCACGCCAGAACCCCGGCGGTTGCAGCAAGAACGTCTTGCCGGTGAACGCCAGAATCGCCCCGACGGCGAAGGCGAGCGCTGCCAGCACGATCAACAGCCAGCACAAGTTTTTCATAGTAACTCTCTCCTCAACGCAGTGGCCAGTCAGGCTGTGGCCTCCTGGCGCACGAATTCCAGAATGGACTCGATCTTCCGCGCCAGCTCCGGCCGGCGCTGCTCTATGGCACGGTGAGTTGCGGCGCTCCGGGCGCGCAACGGCGGGCCCATTTCGAAGCCCCGGATTTCCAGCAGTACTTTCAGCCCTTCAGGAAACGGGATCTCTTCCGCCAGCTCCAGGAGCTCCAGGAACATGTATTGCATCCTGCGTGCGAGGTCGTGGTTGCCGGCGCGAAACGCGCCCATCAACAGCCTTACTGCCTCGGGCATGACCCCCGTCAATCCCGACATCGCCCCGGCGGCCCCCAGCTCGAGCCCTGTGAGAAGGAGCTCGTCCGGGCCGACGAGGTAGGCGACAGTGCCGTCCTTCAGCCTGCGGAGCAGCGCCATCATCTCCATGACATCAGGGCTGCTGTTCTTCAGCGCGACCGGCCCGCAGCTTTCCACCACCCGGAGCATGGTTTCCACGGTCATGCGGCTGGAGCATTGCGGGATGTGGTAGAGCGCGAACGGCATGTCGATCGAATCGGCGATCGCGCTGTAGTGTGCGAAGATGTCTTCCTGGCGCATCGGGAAGTAGTACGGAGGCCCGATCACAGCCGCCGACGCCCCGGAAAGCCTGAACTCCCGGCAATGTCCGAGGACGCGCCGCGGCGTGGTGTCGGTGGCTCCTGCAAAGACGGGAACGCGGCCTTCGGCGTACTCAACGACCAGGGCAACAAGCTCGTGACGCTGGCGGCTGCCCAGGTGGATGAACTCGCCCACGGTGCTGGCGGCAAAAATGCCGTCGACCCCGCGTTCGATGACAAAGTCCACCATCTGCCGCAAAGTCGACCTTAGGATTGCCGAATCCGGCGTGAACGGTGTCGCGAGTGCGACCAGCGCGCCCTCAGGCCTCATCTGGGACCTCCCGCATTGAGACTATCCGCCTCCACAGTCAGCAACCTGCCGGCATAGAGTATGGCGCTACTCTCTCACGATGCCCGCACGCCTGGCAAGATCCCGGGCCATTAATATTGCTTCTATGTTATAAGGAACGCTTTGGCGGAGCCCCGTCCATATGAGCTTCAGGAAAGCCCTCGGAGTGTCGTTGCTGCTTGTTCTCCCGCTTGCCGCCTCGTGCAGAAGGAAGGACAGGTTGGTCATTGCCGTAGTGCCGAAATCGCAGGCACTCATATTCTGGCAGACCGTGCATGCCGGCGCTGTCGCCGCTGGCCGTGAGTACGGAGTCGAAATCCGCTGGAACGGCCCGGCCTCCGAAATCGACTTCACGCGCCAGATCAACATTGTGGACGACTTCGTCAACCAGCACGTCAATGGAATCGTCCTGGCACCAACGAATGGGGACTCGCTGGTCCCCATTGTTGAACGGGCTGCCCAGGAGAACATTCCGGTGACCATTTTCGATTCCGGCATCAATACCGACAGGTACCTGTCCTACGTTTCCACGGACAACTACAAGGGAGGCGTGCTCGCCGCCGAACGCCTTGGTGCCATCCTTCCCACGGGCGGGGAGATCGCCATGATCGGAACCATTCCCGGGAGCGTATCCACTACCGAGCGCGAAAATGGTTTCCGCGACACCGTCGGCCGCAAATTTCCTGAATTGAAGATCGTGGCCTTCCAATACGGCATGGCCGACAGGGCAAAGTCCCTGGCGGTGGCCGAGGATATTCTGACTGCGCATCCCGACCTCGTTGGAATCTTCTGCAGCAACGAGTCGGGAACGGTCGGTGCCGTGCAGGGGGCCAAGTCCAAGGGCGTCATCGGCAGAGTCAAGATCGTAGGCTTCGATACCTCCCCCCCTCTGATCGAAGACCTGCGGGCGGGCAATATCGATTCCCTGGTCCTCCAGAACCCCTTTCGCATGGGCTATCTGAGCGTCCGGACGATCATCGACCGCCTTCATGGCAAGATCCCCCAGAAGCGCATCGACACGGGGGCCACCGTAGTCAACGCAGCCAACATCAACGAGCCGGCAATCCAGGAACTGGTGAACCCACCCATCGACGAGTACCTCAGATAGAGCCGCAATGCCGGAACCCCTCCTGGGTCACGTCCCAACTCCCGTTTGACACTTCTATTTGTTTGCATCCAATGTCATTACTCACAGCGCACGCCTGGTCGCCCGGCTCACGGGCTGAAGCCCGTGACACAGGCGTTGAGAGGCCGTGACAGAGAATCTTGTGCCCCGAGCTTCAGCTCGGGGAGGTTTCCCCTATCAGAGGGGCTCGAATCTGTACCGGCCGAGCGGGAGCGGCACGGGCTGAAAGCTGATAGCTGATGACTGATAGCTGAATCGATTGACTGGTAGCAGCGACCGTGCGACCTTAGGCGCCGGGACAACCGCAGCGTCCCATTCCAAATTGTGAAGGAGGGCGGGATATGCTCAAGGAGTTCAAAGAGTTCGCAATGAAGGGGAACGTGCTTGACATGGCCATCGGCATCATCATCGGAGCAGCCTTCGGCAAGATCATCAGTTCCTTTGTCAGTGACGTGCTGATGCCTCCGATCGGATTGTTGCTCGGGAAGATGGACTTCTCGAGCCTGTTTCTCAACCTCTCGGACAAGCCTTACGCGGTGCTGGCAGAGGCCAAGGCGGCCGGCGCCCCGACGCTCAACTACGGCGTCTTTATCAACACGGTGCTCGATTTTCTCATCGTGGCGTTCGTAATCTTCCTGCTCGTCAAGCAGGTCAACCGCATGAAGGCGCAGCAGGCGGCTCCCCCGGCCGCGCCGACCACGAAAGACTGCCCGTTCTGCGCAACCGCGATTCCGATCAAGGCGGCTCGCTGCCCGAACTGCACGTCCGAGCTGAAGGCTGCCTGACCCGCCTTACCAGAGCGGCTGAATACCGCCGGCGGGATCCTGGGCAAACGGAATCCAGAGTATTCCTCCAGCCCGCAGGAGTATGTCCGTTTTCGAGGGGCGAACGATGACGCTCTGCAGAGTCTCCGTTTGAGGGTCGAAAGCTCGCGCCAGTCCGTCCGCCTCCCGCTGCATCTCCTGCTCCAGGGCCTGAAGCTGCTGCTGCGCTGCCAGGCGGTCTTCCTTTGCCCTTTCGACATCTCCCTGCTCCTGCAGGATGCGCGAGGCCTGGCGCGTCGCGGTCGTGGCGCGGCCGAAGGTTGAGGCGCTGATTGCCTTGCGGCCGAGCAGAGCTCCGAAGATGGTGGCTCCGACGGAGATCGCGGCCTGGACTTTCTGCTGGCCATACTGTTCCGTTTCCCGGGCGATGCGCTGATCGGCGCGGCTCAGCCGCATCTGGAGCGCTCCGATCTTCGTCGCGTATTTCCTGCGGAGCTTCTCTATCTCGAAGTCGCGCCGCTCGCGGGCCGCCTGCTGAAGCCGCAGGCGGAAATCGCGCTCCGACTCTCCCGGCTGCGATGTGGCCTTGAAAAGGCTGCTCTTCCAAAGTGTCACCTGGGCCTGCCGGTAGACAAAGTCGAGGTAACCCTTCTGCGCCTTGTCGAGCCTTGCGGCCTGGAGGATCGTCGTAGGAACGGGCGAAAAGCCGGCCCCCTGGGGGGCCTGTCTGCTCAGCTCTTCGATGCGACCTTCGAACGGTCCTGATTCGTCCCAGGGAGCGCTGGTCATGTTCTCCCTCAGCGGCAGGACGTGGCTGGTGGCCTGCGAGTAGCTCATGCCCAGCTTGTTGTCGACTATCTGGTAGGAGGCGGCGGCATAGAGATGCGGCTGATAAATGACGCGCGCTCCTGGCGGCTGGGCCTTTCTCATGGGGGCGAAATACTGCGGGATGCCGGCCGGGACCTGCGGCCGGTCCTCCAGTGGGCCCGCACCGGGAGCAACCGGGGCCGCCGGCGCCGCAGCTGCCTGAGTCACGGAGGGGACCGGCGCGGCCGGTCTCCTGTCCTGCATCAGTTGCTTGATCTGCGCCCTTGTCAGCGGTCCCGCCAGGTAGGACAGAGCCCAGCGCGAATTGAACAGCGCAGGCTTATCCTCGTGAATGTCATGCATCAGGAACTGGCGCTGCTTCAGGCCGGAGACGGTCGACGCCAGCTGATCGCGCTCCATGGCCAGTGCCGAGGCCGCAGCCATGCCATCGAGCAGGCGCTCGCGATCCCGCTCCGTTTGAAGCTTGCCGATGAACCAGGTGCCGGTATTGGCCAGACCCTTGTAGTCCAGGTCCACGGGATTCTGTGTTGCCAGGACCACGCCGAGGCCGTAGGCGCGCGCCTGCTTCAGCAGGGTAAGCAACGGCCTCTTGGAAGGAGGTTCGGAGATCGGCGGGAAGAACCCGAAGATTTCGTCCATGTACAGAATCGCACGCAGGCTGCTCGTCCCCGGCTGGGAGCGCATCCACGCCAGCATCTGGTTCAGCAGCATCGTGACGAAGAACATCCTTTCGGCGTCAGCCAGGTGTGCGATCGAGAAGATGCTCATGCGCGGCCTGCCTTCCGCGGAGTACAGCATACGGCTGATGTCGAGCGGCTCTCCTTCGAGCCAGGTGGCGAAGCCAGGAGCCGCGAGCAGATTGTTCAAGGACATGGCGAGCTGGAGCCGTTCCTGCGCCGGGAAAAAGGTCTCGAGGTCGAAGACCCCGATGCGCGCGAGGGGAGGGGATTGAATCATCTGGATCAGCGACCCGAGTGTCGTGTCCCTGCCGCCCGCCCACGCCTGCTCGAGAAGATTCGAGAGAAGTATGTGTTCCCGGCTCTTCAGTGGATCGGCTTGGATGCCGAGCAGGCCGAGAAGCCCCGAGGCGGTCGAGGCGATCCGGTCTTTCAGCAATTCCGGGTCGGCGAGGTACTCCTTCGGCGGAGCGGCAAAGGAGGCTGTGATCGATACAGGGATGCCCGAGGTGCTGCCGGGTGTATAAATTGAAAAATCCGCTGCCGATCGAAGCCGGCCGATCCGCTCGGCGTCCTGGTCCCAGTCCGCCAGCCCCTTGCGCCAGCGCTCGGCTTCCGCCGCCGCAAATTCTTCCGGAGAGAGATTTTGCTTGCGGGCTTCCTCCTCATTGATCCAGGGACGAAATTCCTGCGGGCTCAAGCCAGGGAAGGCGAGCAACAGGTTTCCCAGATCTCCTTTTGGATCGATGATGATAGCCGGCACATCGTCGATAGCAGCTTCTTCCAGCAGTGTGATGCAAAGGCCCGTCTTCCCGCTGCCAGTCATCCCGACGCACACGGCATGAGTGACCAGGTCGCGCGCGTCGTACAGGAAGTACTCCGTGCTCAGGGCCGCCGACTGCGGGTCGACGGTCTTGCCGAGATAAAACAACCCGAGTTTCTCAAACGCCTGAGTGGTCATATCGAACTCCGATGGAAAAAGTATTTGCGGCCGTCGAACGCGCTCCCACACCGATAGCTGGGCCCGTCTGTACTATGGCAGGCGGTGGAATTCAGCTATCCGTGCCTCCTGTCCCAGCGCGCCAGCGTGTATTTCAAAACCGGAGGCGTGCAGAGCGTCGTCAGCATGACCATCATGACGACGGCCGAGAAGGTTCCGTCGTCGATGACCTTCAGCTCTCTGCCGATGCCGGCGAAAATCAGGCCGACCTCGCCGCGCGGGATCATGCCCACCCCTATGCTCAGGCGATCGAGCCCTTTGTCGATCACACCGAGACCGCAGACCTGTTTTCCCAGGATGGCCGCTACTGTGAGGCCGGCCGCAAGGCCGATGACGCCCATGTTGGAAAATGTCTCCAGGCGCACCCCTATTCCCATAAGGACAAAAAAGATGGGGACGAGCATTGTAGCAATCGGGTGGAGCAGCTTTTCTATCGTGATCGCATCGCGGAAGCCTCGGAAATGGCTCTCTTCCAGAATCAATCCTGCGGCAAATGCCCCGACAATGGGCGCCAGGCCAACGATGGCTGCGACATAAGAGAGGCCGAAAGCGAGTAGAAGCGCGGAGATGAGCATGACCCCTGATGTGCGGAGCTTGGCCAGGCGGCTCATGATGCGCGGGACTACTGCGACACCCAACGCCAGTGATCCTCCAAGGAAAACCACGGCTGCCACAGCCAACTTCACGACCGCAACGACCTCGAGGGGCTGTCCTGATTCGGCAGCGGCGATTACGCCTGCGATGACCGCCAGGATGAGCAGGCCGAGCACATCATCGATGACGGCAGCCCCGAGGATGATCTGCGATTCCTTGCGCTGCATCTTCCCGAGGTCCTTGAGGACGCGTGCAGTGATTCCAACGCTGGTTGCGCAGAGAACCGCGCCGATGAAGAGATGAACGTAGTGCAGGCTGAAGCCGGGAGGCACGATCGGGACAAGGCCGGCCGGAAGCTCGCGGATCATGAGCCAGCTGATACCGTAGCCGAGCCCGAAGGGGGCGATTACTCCCACCGCTGCCACAAGGAAGGACGAGCCTCCGACCTTGAGCATGCCCTGTATGGTGGACTCCAGGCCGACCTCGAAAAGCAGGATGACAACTCCGATGCGGGCAAGCTGGTCGACGACAACCGCCCATTCGGGAGCGCCAGAAGTCATCCGCAGCGGTTCAAAGAAGTTCCAGGAAGGATGGATGAGGACGAGGTTTCCCAGCACAACCCCGGCCAGCAGTTCCCCCAGCACTGCCGGCTGATTCAGCCTTTCAAAGAGCTCGCTGCCGATCTTGGCGGCCGCCAGTATGAGAACCAGCGCGATGAGTGTCGGGGCGATGGGGTCTTTATGCCCTGAGCCGGCGGCCCATGCCGAGGGGGCTGCAAGAGTGACAAAGAGCACAGTCCAAAGGATTTTGTGCATGCCGTTAAGCCAGCGGGAATCCGGTTCTGTCAGACAACAGTCACGCACAGTCTCCGGAACCGTTCCCAGCGCGAACGTTGCAACAAGCCACAGTTGCGATGTGCCGAGGGCGCGGATCCGATTGTCGGCCTTCAGATGTCAAGTATCCGATTCGCTCGCAGGCCCCCGGGCCGGCTGGATGTCATTCGCGCGAGCCCCTTCGCCCGTGCGGATGCTACATCCCCGCGCGTCTCGACGCCTTCCGCGTGCGCTCCTTCGCGACTGCTTTAAGGAACTCCTCGCGCAGCTTGGCTCCCTCGGGCGCGCGCATTTCCTCTCTGAAGTGGCGCAGGGCGAACGAGACAACGTCGCGGTGATGCAGATCCGATTCCGGCATCTTTTCAGTTATCTCGAGCCAGATAGCGTGCGTCAGCTCGATATCCTCGGGAGCGAGTTCGGGCACGTGCGCTCCGATCTGCACGTGCTGGACTCTCCCTTTTTCCGGGACGATGACCAGTTCGAACTGGGTCTTGTCGGGATCGTCAATCTCCTCCCAACCTTCTCCGACCAGCCTCGCCTGGGTGCTTGTCGAGAGCTTTTCGGACGCCCCCAGATAGACCCGGCTGCAGCCGAGTCGGATCGCCACGTTTACGATCGCGGATACCGGGTTGTTCGACGGAACGACCAGGAGTTTGAGGGGCTTCCCGCACCGCTCGGAAAGTGCGACCACCTGCGTGAACAGCAGCTGTTCGTACTCGGTGAACAGGTGTTCCTCGAATATCTGTTCGTATCCTGCCGCAGTTCCCTGCATGATCCTGGCGGTCATGACGACCACATCGGACTTGGCCGTGTCGGTTTCGGAGAGCGCGAGATCGAGATGTTTCAACACCTTCGCATCCCGTACGGCGACAAGGATTGGCGCGGCACGCACGCCGACCGTATCGAGGTCGATGGCCGCCTGCCGGATGAGGTTGAACTGGTCGGCTGGCGCGGCGGCCCGCCGCCTCTGAATCCTGCTCTCCGAGGCGGAGAACAGCATGACCATTGCGACCGTGAAAACGGTACCGCTTATCGTGCCTGCCTTCATCGTGAGCAGGTTAGCCAGAGCGACGGAGAGCAGCACTCCGAGAACGAGCAGGATCCCTAGCGGCACTTCCCGGCGCCCCTCTCCGATGTTGAGCGGAACCCGCCATTCCCTGTGCTCCCGCTTCTTCCTGCGAAGCTTGTAGATGGACGTTGTGTTCAGCAGGAACGTCCAGGCGACTCCGAATGCGTAAGCGTTGCCGAGAAGGTAGATATCGCCTCGGCTCAACACGATGGCGGCGATCTGCAGGACTGCAACCATGTTTATGATCCGGTAGGACGTGCCGTACCTGTGGTGCGGCTCGCGAAACCAGCCGAAAAGCAGGCCGTCCTCCGAAACGCGATTCAGAACACCCGTTGCGCCGACGATCGAAGCGTTCATGGCTGCATTCAGGATCAGGAGCCCCGCACCAGCTACCAGCGCATGGAGCAGGAGCCGGAAGGCATAGGGGCCGTCCACGCTCATTGCCAGCCCGCTGACCAGGTTGTCGAAGAACCTGGGTCGTTCGGCGTCGGGTATGATCATCACCGGAAGGAAGCAGAGCAGTGATGTGAAGACCAGGCTGAATAGGAATACCACCAGCCCGGCTCGTCGGAGGTTTGCGACCTTCGGGTGCGCAATCTCGCGGTTCACCTGGGCGATGGTTTCCAGCCCGCCGATTGCCAGAATGGAATGTCCAAAGGCAAGGAGCAGGCCAAGCAGCCCGATCGTCCTGACCCATTTGGTGCCTTCCAGCCAGCCAAGCGCGGGGGCGGAGAAAACCAGGTTTGAGGGTTCCGGGCCCGGGGGCAAGGCCGCAGCCCGGTGCAGCAACGTCCAGCCGCAGGCGAGAAAAAGGACGATCCCTGTTGCTGCAGTGATCTGCATGACCCTCATCGCCCGGTCGCTGCTGTCCTGGATCCCCCGGGTATTTCTCCACCACAGCAGCAGCGTCCACAGCGTGGCGAGCGCGACCACAGCCCCGCCGCGCGGGATCTGCCAGGGGTTTCCGGCCGCACTGAGTATTTCGTTCAGGAATCCGATCAGGTAGTGCGCGCCCGCGACGCCGCTGATCGGGCCTGCCAGGGCGTAGTTGAAGATGAGCACCGAGACACTGCTCTTGGCGAGCGTGTTCCCAAGAGCCGTGCGCACCAGCTGGTAGACCCCACCACGCACGAACATCACACTGGCTTCGATGTAGACAGCGCGGACCGCATAGGAGAAGCAGAGCGTGGCCAGCACGAACCAGGGCGCGGCACGCCCGATCGCCCTCTCGGTGATTCCACCGACATAGAAGGCCGAGGAGCCCAGGTCGCAGAGCACGATCGCGGCAGCCCGCCAGAGGGAAATGAACGTAAGCATCACCGAGGTACCGACAACTATCGGGACCTGCAGGGACGACGCGGGGCTGCCGTTGCCCTCCCGAGGCGGCATCTTGTTTTCCATTTTTGCGTCCGCAAAGAGAAGTTGCCTGGCACCGCTGCCAAGCCGGGTGATTATACTCCCGTTCGGCTACGACCAGGCACTTTGCGCACACGATTTCGCGCGGCACCAGTCTCGAAGGCGCAGCGCTGCGGTTCGGTGCTAGAATACTACTCCAATGAGGACGCGCCTTTACTACAACACGACTACCGTGGCAGTCGCGATTGCGGTCATCGTGATCTCGACGGCAACCCTGAGCTATCTCAGCTACAGGTACACCGTGGGTCGTGAAAACCTGGTCGAGACTTCGCTGGTCCAGAGCAACATGAAACTGGCGACCCAGACGATTGACCGCATCGAGCAGAAGATCATCGATAACGATCGAGTGCTCTCGGAGATGGTGGACGTCGCTGAACCATCAAGATGGCCCGAGCAGGTGGAAGCGATCAAGCAGGCAGACTTGAATGTCGAGCAGGTCTATTTCCTGCGGCTCGACAGCAACACTCCGATCTACCCTCCGTACTCGGAAAAGATCAGGGCCTCCCTGGCCGCTTTTCGCTCCAGCTTCCGATTTTCCGATCTCAACCTCGACCAGCTGGCCATCGACCAGACGCATCATCTCCACAAGGAGCGGGTGCACAACTACTTCTTTGCCTCCTATGTTCTCAAGCAGGACCGCAAGGGCGAGAAGTACCTGATCTGCTTCCAGATGAATGTCGACAAACTTATCAACCAGCTCGACAAGTACCTGCGCCCCCTCCAGGCGGATTTCTACGTGAGTGTGGTCGATTTCGACAACAACGGCGTCTATAGCCAGCCGCTTTCCAAGGCGGGCAAGTACTACTACGAAACGCGCTTTCCCAGCACCCTCTACAAGTGGATCCTCCAGGTCGTCCCGCGCAACTACACGGAGATCGAGCAGGATGTGACAAAACAGCGCCGGACGAACCTGTTTTTCATCATCCTCAGCATGTTTCTGACCCTCCTGAGCCTGGCGGTGATCTCGCTGGCCGCATACCGGGAACAGCAGCTCAGGAAGCTGAAGGAGGATTTTATCGGCAACGTCAGCCACGAGCTGAAAACACCGATCTCCCTGATCCGGATGTTCAGCGAGATGCTCGTCACCGGGCGCGTCAAGTCCGAAGGCGCGCGGAACGAGTACCACCAGGTGATATTCAACGAGAGCGACCGGATGAGCCGCCTGGTGAACAACCTCCTCGATTTTGCGAACCTGGAACGCGGGGCTGGAAAGCGGAGCTTCGAGAAAGTGGATATTGCCGGACTGCTTGCGAAGGAACTGGAGGCCTACCGTTACCAGGTCCAGAAAGAGGGTTTCCAGATGATTGTCGATGTGGAGCCTGTGCCGGAGACCTATGCCGATCCCAATGCCGTGACCATGGCCTTCTTTAACCTGCTCGACAACTCCGTCAAATATTCGGGAGACAGGAAGTTCATCGAGGTGAAGGTCAGGCAGACAAACGGTTTCATCGACCTGTCGGTGGAGGACGCCGGCCTTGGGATAGAGGCCGC
>Ga0315286_10001420_pt1 | contig 21681 bp, 20 predicted proteins | sample YL17G10_0_MG_FD_205038 | JGI IMG/M metagenome (GOLD analysis project Ga0315286, IMG submission 205038) | Sediment microbial communities from Yellowstone Lake, YNP, Wyoming, USA - YL17G10_0 | ecosystem: Environmental > Aquatic > Freshwater > Lake > Sediment | place: USA: Wyoming | collected...
GGAGGCCGAGCGTGTAGATGCCGCCGCCGTCGCCCAGGCGGTTCATCACGTCATAGATATGATTGTACTCGATGAGGTTGTTCTTGACGGGCGTGGCCTGCGGGTTCCACTGCCACCCGACCGAGATGCCTGTGTAGGGCAGGTCGTGCACGAGGTTGTGCGACACGACGATACCCTCGGCGTACCCGACCCAGATGCCGACCGCGCCGGCGTAGTCCATGCCGCAGGCGTGCACGTGGTTGTTGGCCACGCGGACGGCCCGGGGCACCTCGGCCTCGTCCTTGGGTCCGCCGACCTGGACGCCGTTGCCGCTGACGTCGGTGATGCGGTTGCCTTGGATGGCGACGCCCCGGCAACGGTTGGCCACCTCGATGCCGCACCCGCCGACGCGGGCGACCGCGCCGTCCTCGACGCTGCACGCCTCGGCGCACTCGAACCGTAGGGCCGCTTCGATGAAACCCCAGACCTTGTCGTAGTGCGTCTCGGTATACGTGCTGCCCGTCACGAAGTGGCATGCCTGGATGCCGAGGTATCCGCCGGGCGGGGGCGTCCAGTCGGCGTGCTCGAACGAGAGGCCACGCAGGTGCAGGTTGCGGACGGGCGAGTCGGGCTTGCCCCTCACATCCACGATGCGCGTGAGTCTCGCGGCGACCGCGCCGGCCTTCGCCATGTCCTGGCCCGCGAGAGGCCGGTACGCCAGCATGCCTGTCGAGCGGTCTAGGTACCACTCGCCGGGCCGGTCGAGCATCTCTGCGGCATTCTCAAGGTAGAACCACCGGCCGCCGGCCGGCATCATCGCCTCGTGCGGCACGGCGTGCGGGCCGGCCATTTGGGCGACGCCCGCGGCGGGGTCGACCGCCTGGAACCGCTTGCGGGTGATCTCCCAGTTGCCGAAGACGACTGCCTCGACGTCGCCGAGATTCCGCCACGCCTTGAGTTGCCCGGGGGCGAACTGGTACGTGTGCTGCTTCAAGTCCTTCGAGAGCGCGGCGCCCTTGAGTTCGAGGCATGGGGGGTCGTCGTCCTTGTTGGGCGTTCGCGCCCTGACGGCCCGGCGGCCGTCGACGAAGAGTTGGTGAAAGTACCACTTGCCATCCTTCACGCCGGGCACGTCGGCGACCCAGCGTTCGCCGTCGCCGCGGCGCCAGCCGGTGATTCGTCGGCCGCCGCTCACGATGACCTTCTCGCCCGGGGCCGCCGCGTAGGTGACCGAGTGCTGCTCGGTGCCGGAGTCTGCGGGGCCGAAGGCGAGCGTCTCGGCGAGTTCGTACGTGCCGCCGCGAATGAGGACGAGCACGTCGCCCTTGAGGCCGGCGGCCACGCGCTCGCGCACGGCCTGGCGCGCCCGGGTGAGCGTGGCGAAGGGCTTCTCGGGCGTTCCGGGGTTAGAGTCGGTGCCCGTCGGCGCGACCGAGAAGTCCGGCTTTGCGGCAGGTTCAGCCGCGAGGGTAAGCGAGGACGCGGCCAGAAGCACGACGACGGCGAGGGCGGTTCGGGTCATGGCCTGTAACCCTTGAATGGTTGATATGAGAGCGCCACCTCGCGCGGCGGCCAGTCTTGCCCACCGCGCTTCAACTTCACCGCCCCTCAACAGCACCCTACTTCTTCGGCGCGGCCCAAAGGACGGCGTTGTGCAGCACCAGCCGCACGTTCGGGTCCTGGTACACCGGGTACGTCTCGTGGCCGGGCTGGAAGTAGAAGACCTTGCCCTTGCCGACCGTCCAGCACAGGCCCTGCCGAGACTGCTCCTTGGTGCCGTCGGGCAGCGTGTACTCGCCATCGAGCGGCACGGCCTCGGGTTCCGGCACCTCGAACGGCTCGCTGTACCGTTCGGTGTGCGGCTGCTCGAAGGTCTTGACGCCTTTCGAGATGGGGTGATTGGGTTCTTTGACGATGACCTTCAAGGCGCTCCCGTCGGCCACGTACGCCTTGAAGCCGCAGTTCGTGCCCAAGACGCTCTTCAGGGGCTTCGAGTAGTGCGAGGAGTGCAGGGCAATGAAGCCCATGCCGTCCTCTTTGATGCGCCGGACGATCTCGGCCACGTTCTCGTCTTTGACGTTGCCGTGCCGCTGGTGGCCCCACCAGATGAGGACGTCGGTCTTCTTCATCGATTCCGGCGAGCACCCCTGGTCGGGGTCGCTCAGGTTCCCCAGGACGACGTCCCAGCCCTTGAGCGACGCCTTGAGCCCCTCCGCCACGACCGTGTTGATGTCGTTGGGGTAGACGTTCTTCGGGGCCGTGCCTTCGGACCAGACCAGGGCGCGCCGGTTGGGTGCGGCGGCCAGGACCTTCCGGCCCAAGAGCAGCCCGCCCGCCGTCATGGCCCCGAGGGCCAGAACCTTGCGCCTGGAAATGCCTTCGCTCATCTTCAACTCCTTTTATTGGATAGAGTTACCGTTCTGACGACGGACCATGGTACTCGCATGCCCGACGGCTTGCCAAGAGGAATCAGGCGAGTGTCACTTGCCCGCGCGGCCGGCCCACTTCCTCCACAGGTCCTTGTCGCAGAGCATCTTGACGAACACGCCGCCAACGACCGACCGGGCCTGGAAGCCTTCGCGGCGGGCGTCGGTGGTCCAGTACCAGTCGGTCATCGGCACCCGCTGGGGCGTGGCGCTCAGGAAGCGGTACGCGGGGCCCAGAAGGGCCTCGAAGTCGGCCGGCGACTCGGCCAGCGACGCCGTCCATACTTCCCAGTCGATCTTCGTGTAGTCCTTGCGGTTGTCGAGCGGCAGGCCGAACGGCTTCAGCATCTTCCTGTAGAACGCGATCTCCTTGCGCGTGACCTGGGGCGGGAAGAGGTTCAGCCCGAGGACCCGGTCCCACACCAGGTTGTACTTCTGGCTCCACGTGCCGGGCTTGTCGAAGGCGAGGCGAAAGTGGTCGCCGTCGTCGGCCATCCGACCCCACTTCTTCGCGAAGTCTTCGGCGGTCTTGCGATAGGCCGCCGCCTCGTCCTTGTGCCCCGTCATGCCGGCAAGCATGGCGTACGCCCCGAGGGCGACAATGGCCTTCGCCGAGAGGTTCACATTGTGGGCCAGGTGCCCCGCGAAGTCATCGGTGCACAACTGGTTCTCCGGGTCCAGGCCTTTGCCCTTGAGGTACTCGGCCCACCGGGCCAGGAGCGGCCAGTACCTGGCGGCATAGTCGGCGCTGCCCTCGGCCTGGGCGAGCGCCGCCACCAGCAGGATCATGTTGCCCGATTCCTCGACGGGCATCTGGTTGTCCTCGGTCTTCTCGCCGCCGCCGTAGACCTGCCCGTTCGCGTGCGGGTACTGGCCGAGGTCGTGCGGCGCGAACGGGAACTTCCACCGTGCCCCGGCGGCATAGTCCATGAGGGGAGCGAGCATCGCCCGGGTCAGGGCGGGGCTCATCAAGAGAAAGAGCGGCCCCTGAGGGTAAAGCACGTCGACCGTGGCGATGCAGCCGTTCGAGAAGTTCTCCTTCGGGAAGAGCATCGGCTCGCCCTTGGGCCCGGCGGCCAGTTTGTTGGCCGCGAGGCACTGCCGGTATGCCAGCGCGCAGAGCCGCGCGTACTCCTGGCCGCCGGCCTTCGTAAGGTCGGCCATCAACTCCTCGTCGAACGCCTTGCACCTGGCGGCGACGGCGGCGTAGTCGCGGGCGGCGGCCTTCAGGAGGTCCGGCGCCTCGGCGCCGCCGCGCCGCCAGTACGGCCGCAGGTTCTCGCCCATGTACTGGATCGAGAAGAGGTCGTCGTAGGCCAGCATGAGCCAGCGCGTGGCGGGCGGCGCGCCGACCGTGCCGACGTCGAACGTAAACGCCGTCACCGGCCAGTCGTCCTGGGCCGGGCGGGGCATCCGGTCGTCGTCGCGGTCGGGCAGGGCCTTGCCCGCGGCAAAGCCTTCGCGGGCCGCCTTGTGCGACGCGACGGCGCACCGCGTGGTCGCGGCCTCGGGCGCGGCCACGTAGAGATAACCCCAGTCGATCCGCAGGTCGTCGCCGCGCTTCGCCAGGACCGGCTGGTCCTTCGATCCCATTCGGAGCACGCTCAGCCCCTCCATTTTCTCGCGCGCCCAGGCGACCTGCTGGTCCGGAGTGTTCACGACCGGCTCGGCGCTGCTATCGTAGTAGAGCGCCACCGCGTGCGGGTTGCCGTCGGTGGCGCGGAACTCCCACGTCAGGTACGTCACCGGCCGGGCAAGGACATCGAGGTCCTGCGGCAGCGAGGCCGTCATGAACGCGAGCACGAGGCGCACCCCGCCGGCCTCGAACCGGTAGATCGTTCGCGTGGGCAGCACTTCGAGGCCGACCTGCGGCATCGCGGGCACGTCGGCGGGTTGGATACCCATCACGCGGTACGGCTTGCCGTCGATCCGGACCAGGCTAACCAGCGCGTGCACCTTGCCGGTCCAGTGGACGCTCCAGGCGTCGGTCAGCCGGTCGGCCGGGCACCAGATGCTGAAGTACGGGTCGCACGCCACCAGGGGCACCGAGGGCGGGCGAAACGCCTTGGCGGGGCCGGCCTCGGCTGCCGCAGCGCACGTCGCAGCAAGCAAGGCGAGGGTCAGGGCAACCACTCCCATCGATGGCGTCACATGCGGCTCCCTTCATGATTGAGGGCGGCACGGCCTCGCGCCGTCGTTGCCTTCATGGCCACGCAAAGGCGCCCGCCGCGGCGGGCAGGCTGTGGCCATGCCACCCGTCTTAAACGTCGCCCGGCTGGGCGGGGGCTGCACTCTACGCGGGGGCCGGCGGCAATTCAAGGACAACGCGAACGTAGACCGAAGCACAGGCGTGCCGGGTCGCCGCTACGCCTGGGCCATCAGTTTCTTCGGTAGGTGGATGACGAAGGCGGCGCCTTCGCCGGGGGTCGAGTTCATCGTCAGGCGGCCGCCGTGTTCCTGGACGATCTTCTGGGCGGCCGCCAGCCCCAGGCCGGTCCCCTTCTGGCCCTTGGTCGAGTAGAAGGCCTGGAAGATATTCGGCTGTTCCTCGGGCGGGATGCCGGGCCCGTTGTCGGCCACGGTGATCCAGACCTCGCTGGCGTGGGGCGAGAGGCGCGTGGCGATCTCCACGCGGCCGGTCACGGGCGCGACCGCCTCGATGGCGTTGTTCAGGAGGTTCAGGCACGCGTGGTGGATGCCGTCGACGTCCACGCCGATCTCGGGCAGCGTGGTGTCGAGTTTCGTGACCAGCGTGACCCGCTTTTCCGCGGCGGCGGTGCTGCCGAGTTCGGCGACCTCGCGGACGATGGCATTGACCGACGTGCGTACGAGGTTCGGCGCCGACTGCCGACTGTACGAGAGCATGTCGAGCACGAGGTTGTTGATGCGGCCGAGGTTGCGGCTGACGATCTCCCAGCCCTTGTCGACCGTCTCAAGTTCCCGGCGATTGATGCCGCTCTCGACCGCGTGCGACCCCCCCTGGATGCCCTGGAGGAGGTTCTTGATGTAATGCGACAGGCTGGCGATGGCCTGGCCGACGGCCGCCAGCCGCTCCTGCTGTACCTGGCTGGCCATCAGGTTGGCGTTCTCGACGGCCAGGCCCGTCTGGCACCCGATGGCCGCCATCAACTTCAGGTCTTCCGACGAGAACTGGCCCTGGCTGACGTGCGTGTCGACGTGGATGATGCCGAGGATCTCGTTGCGGCTCTTGATGGGCACGGCGATGGCGCTTCGGATGCCGAAGTCCTGGACGCTCTCGCCCTGCTCGAACCGCTGGTCCTGCATGGCGTTGGTCGTAAGGACCCCTTCCCCGCGCTTCATCACGTAGTTGATGATGGTCCGCGAGACGCAGATGGGGGCCTGCTTCTCTCCCGACGGCAGGCGAGCCGTCGGCGCGGGCGTCGCGGCGGCCTCCTGGGGCGCCGTCGACGGCACCGCCGTGTCCTCCGGCGACCCGTCGGCCTGCTCGCGGCGGATCTGCTCCAGGAGTTCCTCGCGATACCGGACGGCCTTGGCCACCATGTTGCCCGTGCGGTTGTCCTTGAGGAGGATGAACCCGCGGTCGGCGTCGACGACGTCGAAAATGAGGTCCATGACGCCCGCCAGCAGCCGGTCGATGTCGTAGCCGTGGGCGAGCATCTCGGCGATGCGGTACAGAGCCCGCAGGCCGATGATGCTGGCGCGCATCTCGGCCAGGTCCTCGCCGCCGGCGAACGCCAGGTGCGGGTCGCCGCTGGCGCTGGTCGTGGCCATGATGGAACTGTCGACCCGCCCCTCGGTATCCACCTGGATCGGCAAGCCCCGGTGGTCGACCTGGGCGCCGTCGGCCAGCGGCCGGCCCATCGTTAGCAGCGTGTTCCCGACGCGGATCTGGTCGCCCGGCTGGATGTTCGACTCCACGACACGGACGCCGTTGACGAACGTGCCGTTCGAGGAGTTCAGGTCCCTCAGTATGTGGCGGTCGCCCTGGAGGTCGAGACGGGCGTGATGGCGGCTGACGCCCGGGTCGCGCAGCGGCACCTCGCTCGCCGGATCGCGCCCGATGATCGACGAAGCACTGTCGACGTCGAACGTCCGCCCGTGGTCCGGTCCCTGGATGACCGTCAGTGTGGGCATACGGTTGCTGCCAACGGTTCTAAGAGGTGCCTTGCAAGCCTGGGGAGAGACCCTCCCCCCATGTATACGGACCGACAGCCCCTGAAGTTGCCGGAAAATCTCCTTCCGGCGCCGCCGCCCTGGCGCCGACGCACCCCCATTTTGGACTTGGCCCTTGCCAATCTACACGCATCGCCGCCGGAAGTCAAGAAGGCCGTGTCAGCGGTCTTGGCCCTGGGCGCTCGTGCGGCCGTCGGACAAGCCGTCGGCCAGCCCCTGGCCCAAGTTGAGGCTCGCCACGATGCCGGCGATGAAGCCGCCGACCCACTTCACCGTCTCCAGGTCCCTCCCGGCCAACACGAGGCCGACGACGGCCGCCAGGCCCGCCAGGCTCAGGATCATCTTCTTGCTCTTGAACAGTTCAGACATGGCTGATTTCTCCTTTACAGATGCAGGCCGCGGCAACGCCGCGGCAATCGAGTTCCGAGACCGGCCGGAGGGCTGCGGCGTTGCCGCAGCCTGCCACTATCACCGCGCGGCGGCCTTTCCAGGCCGCCGTGGAATGCCCGGAGTAGTACAGCGTGGCGGCCTGGGAAGGCCACCACGCGGAACAACCCTCAGATGCCCTTCAGCGCCGCCGCCACCTGCCGGGCCAGGTCCACGAGTTGGAGGATCGTCTGGGGCACGAGTTGTTCCTGCTCCAGGCGGGTCTTCAGTTCCTCAAACTCCGCCGGGCTGATGGCGGGCTGGAGGTCGCCGAGGCTGAAGACGCCGGTGGCAACGCCGTCAAGGGGATCGGCGCTCGGCTGGGCGGCCTTGGCGGTCACAGCCTGGGCCGCCTCGAGAAACTCAACGGCCGCCTGCTTCAGGTTCGCTTGGGCTTCCTGCATCGCTGGGGCTCCTTTCCGTTTCGTAGGTCTTGACGACCTCCTGTGTTTCAACCTCGCGGACGAACAGGCTGCGCACGAGCGAACCCAGCCGTCCGTAGTTGGTGATGAGGCCGAGGGTCCCGCGCGCCAGTTCGATCGCCCGCCCGATGGCGGCCTGCCGCTCGGCGAACTCGCTGTCCAGGCGCGCGAGGTTCGCGCGGAACTCATCTTCCAGTGCGAGCCGCTTGGCCACCTTCTCGGCGGTCACGGCCGTGGGCACGCGGCCCTCGGCGTCAGCCGCCTGGGCGAGCGAGGCCGCCAGGGCTACGTCCAACTCGCGGCGCTTGTCGGCGGCCAGTTGGGCCCTGACCTTCTCGTGGTAGGCGGCCATTTCGTCGCGGTACTGGGCCATGGCCACCAACTGCAACTGCTGGCTTCGCTCGACGGCCGGCGGGGCGCCGCAGCCTGCGGCCGCAACCGCCGCCAGCACGGCGGCCACCAGAACGCGAATCTTCAGGGACGGATTCATCGGTAATCTCCTTCCTCGGCTTGACCAGGGGCCGGCGCCCGGTCCGGCGCCGAGCGCGGCGCGCTCGGCCGCGCCAGGACCGACGCCACCAGATCGTTCATTTCGCGGCGCAGGTCGCGCAGGTCCTCCCGCGTCTCGGTCCGCACGGCGGCCATCATCTGGACCGTCGCCGTGTGCGGCTGGGCGGCGTGCTGCTGAAGCCAGTACGCGAACCCCGCCAGGTTCACCCCGCCGCTGAAAAGTTGGCCGCCCACCACGAGCACGATGACGAGGCGCCGCAGCGTGCGGATTTCATCCCACGTGCGGGCGTTGGCCTCGCGCTGCTCTGTGTGGATGGTCTCGCACACGTCGCGAGTCACGTAAGGCCCTCTCGCCGCGGGCAGGTCAGGCGTGGTACTCAAAGTCCACCTCCACGATGAGCCGGACCGGGCCGGCCACGGCCAGGCCTTCCCGGTAGGAACTGGTGTAGTTGGGCCCCGCGGGCGTCCATGCCGGGCGGTCGGCGGTGTCGGCCCGCGTCGAGCGGATCGCGAGCGTCGTGTCGCCGCCCGTGTGCACCGACCCGGCCGGGACCTCGATGCGCTTCGCCCCGTAGGCCGCCGACCCGAACGAGCCGAGCGGCCGCCCTTCGCCGTCGGCCACCTCGGCCGTGAACGTGTCGGAAAAGTCCGCCGAGCCCTCGGGCGCCTCGGTCGTAAAGTCGAGCCAGGCCCGGCGGACCGTGTAACCGGCCAGCGCCCCCGTGGCGAACGTCATGTTGAACTCGCGCGAGTCCAGCGCCCACTGCTGGGTCGTGCCGTCGTCGAGGACCTCGCCGCCCATGCCCACGTCGTAGGCGAGGCCGGCGGCGGCGCCGTCGTCGAGGCCGTCGAACAAGGCGAAGGTTGCGGCCCGCTCGTCGGCCCAGTTGCCGATGCCGAACGTGAGGCGCGAGACGCTGTCGCGCCGCCGCGACTCCGAGATCGCCGGCAGGATCTGCACCCGGTCCAGGCGGTTGATCGCCCCGTAGAGTTCCCCGAAGATGGCCGCGTAGGGGGGCGTCCACCGGTTGGCGGGCAGACCTTCGCCGTCCTCGGCCGTCAGGTCGTAGGTCCACGTGTCCTGCCCGAACGCGTCCTGGCAGAGGTTCGCGAGCGTATACAGGCACTCCCGGTTCGGGTCCCACCAACGCAGCGGCCAGACGAGGTCCAGCATCTTCTGGACCTCGTGCTGGAAGTTCGCGACCGTCGGGAAGGGCTCGGCGCCGCGCCCCTTGGGCGTGCCGCGAAGGGGATCCCAACGTCCGAACTCGCCGGGCACGAACAGGGCCTGGACAAGATGGTCGCGCTCCTCGAGCGCCTCGCGGACCTCGTTGATCGCCAGGTCGGTGTCGACGCTTTCGCCCGCTTCGGGGGGCCATCGCTCGGTTGTCCAGGGCATTGGTCAAACCTTTGACAGCAGGGACTTGGGACCAGGGACTGGGGACTAGGGACTGGGGGAAGCACAGCCGCCGCGTCCGTTGTTGTCTCTTTCCGTTTCCAGTCCCAAGTGCCCGTCCGTTTCACACCATCCGCGGCGGATGGAGAACCATGGTCCATCCCGCGGGCGTCCAGAAAATGCCGACGTACCGGTCGAAGGCGGCCGGGCCCGCCAGGTACCCCGCCTCGTCTTCCCAGAGTTCGCCGAGGTTCTTGACGCCGGCGATCTCGGGCCCGTCGGCGGCGAAGCCGCCCGACTCTCGCCGCACCGGCTGCACCGTGTAGGCGCCGGCGTCGTACGCGACGATTCGCGCGAGGCGCTCCGGCGGCACGGGCACGTCGGCCAGGTACAGCAGGGCGGGCGGGCCGGAGCGGTCCATCCGCTCTTCGGCGCGGATCACCGTGCCCGGGGCCAGCAGGTGTGTTCCCGCACGGGCCTCGGCGGCGTTGTGCACCACGACCTGCTCGAGGCCGCCGGGCGCCGCCTCCCACTCCAGGTGCCCGCCGCCGTCGACGCCGGTCGGCCGCACCTCGTCGGCGTAGTACCGCTCGTCGGGCGGGTCGCCGGGGGCGCCGTCGGCGAGGCGAAGCCACAGGTGCCGGTACGGCGGCCCGCCGGGGCTGACCTCAGTCCAGCGGTCGCTCGGCCGGGCGGCCTCCAGTTGCCGCTCGTCGCCCCTGTCGAGGGCCGACGCGGCCCCGTAGACTTTCAGTCGGTCGGTGTCCATCGAGGTCCTCTCACTCCAGTTCGAGTTCCGTCTGAGGTGCCGGGGCGAAGGTGTAGGCGACGCGGCGCACGACCGGGGCCGTCTCGTAGCCGGCGTGCTTCCGCGCCAGGTCCAGTCGCCGGCCCCGGATGCCGAGGATTCTCTCGCCGGGGCGATGGCCCAGGGCGAGGTACGGAATTTCGATGCGTGTCGGCGCCGGGATTCGCCGGTCGGCCTCGTAGGCGGCGGCCACGAGTTCCTCGAGTCGCGCCGTGTCGTCGGCCTCGTCGGCCCCGGCCTGGCCGTGGAAGCGGCTGGTCGCGGCCACGCGGCGGAAGCGGTAGCCCGCGGGCACGGCGAGGTGCCGCGTCCGGCCCGGCAGGTCGGCCGGCCCTTCCTCGGCGTACTCGGCCGACAGACGCGAGTCGCTCTCGACGGTGGCTGTCACGCGGACGCGGGCCTGGCCGCGCATCACCGCCATGAGGTATCGCGGCGGCAGCGGGTCGTCCGTCAGGTACACGCCGCACTCGGCGGCGAGGACCCGCGCCGCCAGGTTCAGGCGCTCCCACGCGGCGCCGCCATCGAGCGAGACTTCCACGTAGACGCCGTGGCTGCGGCCCAGGGCGTCGCGCGAGAGGCACGGCAGGAACCGCCGGCGGCGGCTGACGTACGGGTCGCCATCAAAGAGGGCCGAGAGGTCCGGCGCGGGGCCCCGGCTGTACGGGGCGGCGGCGTAGTCGCCCGCTTCGTTGAGCACCCACTTGCGGAAGACGTCGCGGACGGCCGCGAAGTCTGGGTTGGCGCTCGGGCTGAAGTCTTCGGGCACGTACGTCGCCAGCGCGTCGTTCCATCCGCGCACGAGGTCGAAGGTCGACTCGTACAGTCTGCGGTCGCCGCGGGCGACGTACCGCCGCGGGGCCGCATCGAAGTGCATCCGCACCGCCACTGCCGCCAGCGTGGTCGCGCCGGAATCGTACCGGGTGCCCGGCCGCTGATGGGCCAGCCACCCCGCCGGCGCACGCCGGGGGTACCAGATCTCCAGTCGCCGGCTGACGCCCCCGTCGCCCGGCTCCACGGTCACGACGATCTGCGCGCCCGCCAACTCCAGCAGGGCATCGAGCGCCTCTCCAAGCGTGCGGCCCTCCAGGGCCACGTCGCGAATCACCAGCGCATCAACCACCGAGCGGACCTCATCTGGCGAGGGCACGTCCACGTGGTCCGACTGGCCGTGCTCCGCGAGGAGGTACGCGACGGCTACATCGAGCGTCCACGCGGCCGCCGCCGTCGCCGAGTCGGGGGCGAAGATGGTGTACGCCCGGCCGTCGCCGGGATCGTAGAGTTGGGCGGCGGCATTGGGCCGGCCGTCCGGGTTGAAGACGAGCGGCAGGCCTTCGACGCGGTCGGCGTCTCCGGCGGCGGTCCAGGCGCGGCGTCCGCCGGTGCGCCGGCGGAGCACCTCGCCCGCGGGGTCTTCCGCCTCGAAGCGGAGTTCCTCGCCATCGCTTTCGAGACGCATCTCGATCGGTCCGACGCGGCCCTCGAAGACGACCAGGTCTCCGCGGCCCGCCCCCGGGATGGCGCCGCCCCTGAGGAGCGTGGCGGCGACCTCCTGGCCCGGCCGGAGGCGCGGGGCCATCTGCTCGAGGCGCAGGTCGTCGCCCGTCTCGGCGCTCTGCCCGAACCCGGCCGAGAACCAGGCCCGCGGCGCGCCGCCCATCCGCATCTCCAGCCGGTCCAGCCGCAGGCGCGGCTCCGGCCGCCCGTCCACCCGGATCTCGACCTGCGGCGCCTGGACCACCGGCGCACCCCTCGACGTGCCGAAGTGCACCGCGGTGTTCGTGGGGACCGTCATAGGACCGTCTCCGCTCTCAGGGCGTCCACGGCGGCGGGGGGCGTCGAGTCGGGCGTCACGCGCGCCACGGCCGGCTGCTCGTCCCAGAGGTCGTCGGCCGTCACGGCGCGAACCGCCAACTGGTGTTCCACGCCTGCCGCCAGCGGACCGCTCGTCCACGTGTACCAGAGTTGTCTTTCGCGGCAGGGCACTTCGCCGAGGGCCGCCGCGTAGTTGATGTTGCCGGTCCCGCCGTCGCCGAAAATCCTGAAGGTCTGCGGCACGACGCCGCCCTGGCCGACGCGATAGCGCCACCGGAGCAGCGCCGTGCCGTGAGTCGCGGGCCGGGCGCTGGCCGCCAGCGCGCCGGCGGGCCGCGGCATGACCGCGTCGCCCGCCGCGTCCAACTCCAGGCGCGCCTCCTGTTGGACCGTCGGGGTCTCCCTCTCCCTGGCGTCCACCGGCCGGATGCCGAACCAGTGGACCGCGCCCGCCTCGAGCGGTCCCACGTCGGCCAGGAAGATGTCCGGCCCGACGCGGGCGAACGGCTCGGCGTACTCCAGCGACTCCGGTCCGGGACCCGTGCCGTGATAGATGTTGTACCCCCTGTCGCTGGCCTGGGCCTCGGTGCATTCGATGACCGGTGTGGCAAGGCGGCCGTTGGCCGCTGGGAGCGTGGCGCGCCACTGGAAGTAGCGTCCGATGGGCAGGGCGGCCGGGTCTCCGAGGTACGTCCCCCAGAAGCCCGCCGGCTGGCCGCCCGGGTCCAGTTGGTCGGCGGCGCGGACCTCCCAGGTGATGCTGCACCCGGGCGGGACGGTTGCCGTGCGGAGGAAATCAGCCCACCGGGCACGCGTCCGGAGGCAATCGAGGGCCGGCGAGGTGTAGACGCCGGAAGCCAGGAGGCGGTGGGGCGTGAACACGCCCACGTAGCGCGCGCTCGACGACAGCCGCACTTCGTCGAGGACGGCCGAACAGTTGTCCGATCCGGCCGAGTCGCTCAGTTCGAGAACGTAGGCACCCGGCGGGAGCGCCTGCACGTTGATGGCGCTCGTGGCCGCCCACGCCCCGTTGACGAAGAGACGCACCACCGTCGGCGCGTCGAGAACCGCTGCCACGTGCCAGGGCAATGCAGAGGCCAGGAGGACGTCGACCGGGGTCCCTTGCCACATGGCGGTGGCCACGAAACTGCCCACGACGAGCCGGGCCACGATGAAACTATCGACCGGCGAGGCCGCCCGCCGCGCGCGGATCGCCAGGTAGTTGGCCGTGCTGATCATGTACCGGGCGATCACGCGGCTCGTATCGTCGCCGACGGTTCCCCAGCCGCGCACCCACGCCTCGAGCGTGACGCGGGGCTGGGTGCCGGTGAAGGTCCCGACGGCGGCGCGCATGTAATCGCCCTCGGGACGCACGAACTGATAGCCGTCCTCGACGCTCGCGGCCCCGTGGTTCTGGAGGTCGCGCCCGTGGCCGGAGGCGTCTTGGAGACCCGCCCCTTCGCCCTGGCAGCCGCCGTCATGCAGGTGCCATAGGCCGAGCGTGTCGGAGTCGGGGGATAACTCGCTAAAGTCGACCTTGACGCCGGCGCTGGGCACGATCCGCGTGCCGCTCCGCGTTCCCTGGATGAAGTTGGTGATGTCGGTTCGAAGTGTGCGCATGGCTGTCTCCACACTCTCGCTGCCGTGTCGCGGTCCCGACTACACGGCCGCGAGGTCGACCTTGTACGTGGTCGAGCCGACCCGGACGCGCAGTTGGCCGAGGTCCGACCGGATCCACTGCTGGCCGGTGGCAGGCGAGGCCGGGTCGCTCGTCCGCACCGGCACTTTCCATGCGGCCGCGTCGATGGCCTCGAAGTTGGCGTTGAGAACGGCGTCCCAGTCGCCCACGCGATCGCCGTGCGCGGGCTTCTCGAGGTTCAGGTTCGGCGTAAAGGTCGAGGCCATGTCGGTGTCCTCCGGGCAAGAGACAGCCGTTCGCTCGCTACACGTCGGGGCTCGGCTGCCACTCCAAAGTGGCCATCCGGGATTCCAGCTCGTACGACGCCACGCAGAAGCCCAACGCGGGCCGCGGCGCCGGGGCGACGACGGCAGCCGTCTCGGCGGCCGTCTCGAGCCGGTTCCCCGCCGCGTCGACCGCCACCACGGCAAACCGCCACGATCCCGGTTCCAGCGTCGCCGTGGTCCACTCGTACGGGCCGGCCGACCGCCCGTAGCCGCCTATGCCGTATCCTCCGGCGCCGTAGCCCCACGGCGCCTGCCCGCCCGGGCGCGCGGGAATCGGCGTCTCGTTGAGCGGGGCCGCGTAGTCGATGGTGCCCGTGCGGCCGTCGCCGAAGACGTCGAACGATTCCAGGCCGGGGTCGAGGTACTCGCCCGCCTGCCACGAGAGCCGCACCTGCGTGCCGTCGGCTTGCGGGAAGCCGGCGAGTTGGCCCGCCAGGTCGGTCCATCGGTCGGCGGCGTCGACGGCGACGACCTCCACCGCGAGCGCGCCGGCCGGCCCGTCGCTCCCGACCGGGGCACAGATCACCAGCCGCCGGTCCGACGGTCGGGCCGTCACGCCGGCCAGGCACCCGTTGACGTAGACCTGGTGCCAACGGCCCTCCTGGCTGGAGTTCCAGGCAACCTCGACCGCTCCCGGCGGCGCCACAGCCTCGCCCCCGGCAACGTCGAGCGCCAGCGGGGCAAGGCGCACGCGAGTGATTCCTTCGGTTGCGTAGGACATGATCATCTCGCCGTTTGTCGATACGTAATGCGATAGGGCTGGTGCCACGAGGCGCCGACCTGCGGCGGGCCGACGCGGTCGAACCGCTCAAGGCGGCAGAGCGGCAACTCCGCGCCCTGGGGCGTCGCCAGCGTGTAGGTCCGGCCGTCGATGAATGCCTCGATCGCCGCTTCGGCCAGCGCCAGGTCGGAGGCCGAGGCCGCCGACAGGACGCCCGCCTGGCGGATCTCGCGCGGCCCGTCGCCCAGGTCCAGGGCCAGGCCGCCCGCAAGACCGTTGAACGCCTGGTCCTTGAGGCGGCGCACGGGGGTGCCGATCGCGACGACGTGCGGGCCCGAGGAGAACAGCGGCTCGCCATCGAGCGTGGCGGCGCCGGTCATCGCCTCGGCCCAGTAGCCGGACGCGCCGGCCACGACGACCGAGGTCGGGCGACCGGCCTCGGCACGGGCGAGTTGGGTCGGACCGAGCCGCGTGGCGCCTACGGCCGGCGACAGGGCCGCCTCGTGCGCCGACGGCGGACCGTCGGCCGCAAGGTCGCCGCGGCTGAGGTCCGCGGCGATCGCTTCGCGGCAATCCCCGGCCAGGGCGACGAGCGATTCGAAGGCCCGCGTGCCCGGCACGGCGCGGTCCAGCACCGCCGCTCGCCAGTGCAGGAGCGCGTAGCGGCCCGCCGGGACCTCGGGCCACGCCAGCGACTCGGCGCCCGCGGGTTCGAGCACGGCGGCCGGCAGGCGGCTCAAGGGAACCTCAACCGGTTCGTTCTGGCGCGCGAGGCGAACCATCCTCAGGCCGTGCACGGAGGCGAGCGTCTTGCGAAGCGCTTCCAGGATATCCATGTCGGTGACGGTCATCGGCAACTCCTCGGTTTCCTGCACCGGTCCAGTGGACCGCCGCGCGGGATCTCCCGCCGCTTCCGCGGCGGGGTCGAAGGACTCTAATCGCGGCGGAGGCGGTGGCTCGCCAGGGTCCGCACGTCGTCGGGCCGGCCGTCGGCGTCGCGGTCGAGGACCAGGCGCGCCTTGGCCACCTCGTCCTCGTAAAGACGGGCATAGTGATCGGCCTTGCGGGCAAGGCCGCCGGCCTCGCTGCCGGCCGCCTGGCCGCGATAAAGCATGGCGAGGACCATCGCGACGCTGGCCCGGCGAAGCGCCCGATGCTCGGCGATCCATCGTTCGAGGTCCGCGCCGTCCGCCGCAGCATCGGCCTCCAGGCCGAACCGGGCCAGGAGCGCCCACCGGGCCTCCTCATGCTGCGGGTCGAAGGTGTGGATGGCGAAGTCGAGGTCCGTGGCCGGGGGCAGCGGCACGGACTCATCGCCGCGGCTGCCCACGAGGCCCGCCAGCAGTTCCGTCTCGCTCTCGACGCTCAGGACCTCATAGAAGCCGTCGACGCCCTGGTCGGCGTTGGCGAGGTGGATGACGTGGCCGGGCCGGACCTTGGCGGTCACGAAGTTGCCGCTTTCCGCCGTGACCGAGAACGCGGCACTCGTGGCCCCGGCGCCCCGCGTGAGGCACTGGTGGTCGAGCACGATCTCCCGCGCGAGGGCGGGCTCCCATTTCAGGAGGTCGGCATCGGTCGAGAAGTTGGTCATGGCACATCTCCTTCTTGCCGCTCGCCCAGCGAACGCGGCCAGGTTGCCCTTCCGCGTCCCCCGCGCCGCCGCGCGGGGGACGCGGGAGGGGTCGGCCCTGGAGGCGGGCCGACCCGGTTCCCGAGGGGGTTACGCCACCGCGAGGCCGCGGATGACGCCGTGGGCCGACTCGTTCCTCAGTTCGAGCGTGTACTCGCCGAGGACCTGGCCCTTCTCGAAGTCGCCCGTGGCCGCCAGCGGCCGGTACTGGAAACTGCGCCCGGCCAGCGGCGGCACCTGGAGGCGGCTGGAGTCGAGCAGGACGACGGCGTCGCGCGGCACCCACCGCGACAAGACGACGCGCTGCACGCCGAAGTCGCTCTCGTACACCGCCACCTGGCTGGTGTACCGCGGGTCGTCGGGCGCGTAGGCGCGCGACCCGGCCCCGAACTGGCTGATGACGCGCTTCTGGTACCCGTTGACCACGATGAGGTCGATCTGGCCGCTCGACTTCTCCCAGATGAAGCGCAGGGCGGTGTTGAGTTTCGTCTCGTCCAGGCCCGTGCCGCTCGGGAACCCGTTCTGGCCGGGGACGAACCGGTTGGTGGCCAGTTGCGGCAGGATGCCGTTCATGGTCCGGCGCACGGTGTCGGAGCCGATCGGGTCGGCCGCCGGCGCCACGCCGTTGAGGACTGTGTTCTCGAGGTCCCTCAGGAGTTCCCTCAGGGCCTTGGTCCGCTGGAAGTCCAGTTCGTCGGCCACGCCGAGGTGCCGGACCGCCAGTTCGCTCCCCGAGACCACGACGGTCTTCGAGAAGATCTGCGTCCAGTTGCCGCGACGCGAGCGGAGGGTGAAGCGGGCCGCATCGGCGTCCTGACCTTCGAGCGACGCGTTGCCCAGGATGCAGAGCGTGTCGCCGGCGGCGATGGCCTCGGCCGTGGTGCCGCCGTACCCGCGCGTCACCGTGATGGTGGTCGAGCCGACGGCCTTCACGAGGAGGAGTTCCTCGGAGTCCTTGCACCGCACCTGGTCGCCGACGCGGAAACGGTCGGGGTTGTTCACCTCCAGTTGCTCATCCGTCAGTGGGTGCGCCGGCGTGGTCTTGACCAGGTCGGAGTTCGGCAGCAGCGTGTCTTCGAGCCACTCGTGGTGGGTCGAGCGGGCCTCGGCCTGCGGGTCGCCGAGGGCGTCGAGCAGGGGCGTCTCGAACGGGCTGACGATGGCCACGAGGTCCGACACGTCTTCCGCGATCTCCGGCAGGCTCGCGCCGGCGGAGTACGTCGCTTTTCCGGTAAACGCCATGGTGTGCTCCTTTCGAGGATTGTTGATTTTTCTTTGTTTGACGTCTCCCGCCGCTTCCGCGGCGGGCGCGAACTGCAACTGCCCTGCGGCGGGCTCGAATGACTACGGCCGCACGCCGCGGCGGAGACGCATGTAAGCCGCCAGGTCGCGCGGGCTGCCGGTCTGGCGTGCCCGGTCGGCCAGGCGCTCGGCGGCCCGGCGCGGGGCACCGTCGCCGGCAGGTTTGGGGCCGGCCGTCGGCGGCGGCAGGGACGGACCGCCGCGGGCCGAGCCGTCGCCGCGAAGGTGCGGTTTCTCTTCCAGGAGGCCCCGAACGAAGGCCGCCAGGTCCTCCGGCGGGTCGCCGCCGGAGAGCCGCTCGTGCGCCAAGGCCAGGGCCGTCTCGGTGTCCGGGCACCCGGCGCGGACGAGTTCGCGCTCGATCGCCCGGTCGCGCTCGAGGCCTTCAAGGCGGCCCCGGAGCGTGTCGGCCTCGGCCCGGGCCTGGGCGAGTTCGGCCTCGACGGCGCCCGCGCGGCCCTCCTGGGTCTCGCGCAAACCGGCCAGTTCGGTTTCGAGGGCCTCGGCCCGGCGCTCGGCCTCCTGGGCCCGGCGGCGGTACTTGATGCTCTCCTGAATGAGCGTCTGAGGGCTCTCGCGAGGCGAGAGCGCGGGGGCGTTCTGCCCGTCCTGGGTGGTCTGACCCGCCTGGGGTCGCACGTCCGTTGACATCGGGTCCTCCTTTCGGTGCGTGTCGCACATTCACAAACACGAGCCCCGGTAAGCGGGGCGGCTAGACGGTGTCGGGTTGAGCGGCACCGGATTCGTTGATGTCGATCGGCAGCGGGCTGGGCCAGCGGAGGCGCGTCGCGCGGTCGGCGGGGTCGGTCCGCAGGATGCCGAACCGGTCGAGCGCATCAAGGACAAGGCGGTTGGCCTCGGTGAGGCCTGCGCCGTATGTGATGCGCTTGCGCTCGACCCGGGCGAGTGTTCCCATGAGGACCACCTTGAGGGCGGTGGCGCTCGTGAGGTTCCCCAGTTGGTCTTTGAGGAGCCCCGCCGCCAGTGGCGTGACGCCGCTCGTCTTGTCGAGGGCCTCGCGCAACTGGTCGATGTGGCGGTCTTCGCTGGGGCACTCGGCGTCGCCGCCGAACTCCTCGATCGAGGCATCGGGGTTGTCGGTGGCCCACATGCGGCCGGGAGCGACGGGCCGGTCCTCGAAACCGTCGATGCCCCTGCCGAGGTACATCTTGAAACTCTGGAAGGTCACGCGGTTGGCCCGGTCCGACAGGCGCGTGTTGAGTTCGTCCTGGAGGGCGATGAGCGGCTCGACCTCGCTGGCCCCCTCGTAGTGCATCGGGCTGGTGAAGTTCTGGACGTGGACGACGGGGATGCGGCCGAAGGGGTTCTCGCCCTCGGCGGCCAGGCGGCCGTCCTCGTAGTGTTGCCACCAGGCGGGGCCGAGGATTTCGACCACCTCGACGTCGCCGGCGCGGCGCGCGGGCCGACCCAGGAGGCGGCCCACGAGTCCACGTGGGGCGAGGTCGCTCACCTGCCGGCGGAACACCTGGACCCAGTAGCGCAGGCGCCGGTAGTCGCGCTCGTGGAGGATCGGCAGGATCCTCGGCGCCTCGATGGCCTCCAGCGAGACGGTGCGGTCGGCATGGAGGGCGGCCGTCCCGTCGGGGACGCCGCCCTCGCCGCCGGGGGCCTCGGCTACGTCGCCGCTCTGCGGGCGCACGCGGATCACGAGGTCCACGAAGCCGTAGACCGCGCCGAGAAGCGCGATCTCTTCCATCAGGGCCTGCCCGCCGCTGGCCTGCCACACCGCCGCCAGGGCGGCCTCGATCTGCCGGGCATCCTCGGGTCGGCGCGCGAGGCTCTCGATCGCGGGGGGTCTCCCGACCAGGAAATGCACGCCCGTGTCGATGCGCCACCCGATGTCGTTCTCGATGACGACTTCCTTGCGGGCGATGGCGGGCTGCGGCACGCCGGCGCCGCCGTAGCCGAGGTGAGAACGTCCGGTGATCCGCGCCGGCAGCCCGAACTCCTGGGCCTGGTAGTACGGTCGGGCCGACGCCAGCCAGTCGGCCGAGCGCTCGGCCTCGGGCAGCCCCAGGCCCAGCGGCGTCAGGTCGTTCTTGTAGTAGGACCACAGGCGCGCGAAGTGCAGGGCCCGGTCGCGCGACTCCTCGCTGATGAGGTACTCGACGAACGATTCATCGAGCGTGGGATCGGCGAAGTTTGTGAAGTCGAGTTCCATCATGGTTGGCACCTCGGTTCATTGCCCTTTCACAAAAGGGCGGCGCGCTCCGATTTTTGCGCAGTTATGCGGTGGGGTCTATATGAAATTGCGGCCTAATCGCCGGTGGACCAGGGCGTTATGATTTTTTAGAAAAACCCCGATTGTCGCCGAGGGTGATACGGGTTTGGGACAACATGCCCCTGGCGCCAGCGCCAGGGCGTTGCTGCGAAGGCCGGTTTGCGATACGCGTCTCGGTTAAGGGGCGATTCATGACTGCGCGTGCCGCCCGGCGGCCTTCCCAAGCCGCCGCGCTCGCGCATCGTGCGCCCACCAAGGTGGGCGGCGAACTCGGGAACATCGCCACTCGGAGACCTCGCCCATTGACCCCCTTGACCGGCGGCGATACCATGTGGAAGTCGTTGTCGCGTCGGCACTTGGGGTGTTACGGTGGGCGAAACGGCAGCCAGTGCGGGCGGGGGTCAGGCGGGGGCGGCGCCGGTGGGCGGCGCGCCGGACCTTGCGGCGCGCCCCCGGTGGCCGCAGGCGGAACTCGGCGAACGCATCCTCCAGGTGGCCGTGGCGGGCGTGTGTGCCGCCGCCCTGGTGCTGGGAGTGATCCTCACGCCATCGCGCATGGGTACCGGCACCCACACGGTGTTCGGTCTGCCGCCATGCGGCATGCTGCTGATGACCGGCCGGCCGTGCCCGACATGCGGCGTAACGACGTCGTACGTTCTGGCGGCCCACGGACGGTTCTACGATTCACTGGTCAACCAACCGTTCGGCCTTGCGGTTTTTCTGGGGGTGGTGGCGGGCCTCGCGGGGGCGATCGGGTCGCTTGCGACCGGCCGCAGTTGGTGGCCGCTGGCGCGGCCCTCGATTGTGATTTCGGCGGCCAGCGCCATGCTGGCGCTCCTGCTGGCCTCGTGGGCCTACAAGTGGGCGACGCTGTGAGAAGTTGGGGTGCGGAATGAACAGATACGGTTGGCGGCGAATCACGATGCTCCTCGTCCTGGCGGCCTTGGCGGCCAGCGCGGGCGGATGCCAGTGGCTCATTCCGTGGGCCATTGCCGACCGCCATCCCAAGGAGAACGTGAAGGCCGAGTACAACCTCGAGGCCGAGCGCCTGGTCATCGTCCCCTACGCGGGCACCGAGATCCTCTTCAACGACCCGATGGTGCCCCTGGAAGTCAGCAAGGACATCGTCAACCAGATCGGCCTGCACCTGAAGTCGCGCGTAAAGACGATGGTTCACCCGGTGGCGGTCGTCCAGTGGCAGGAGTCGACCCTTGAGTGGCCCAACATGGCCCTGGTGGACATCGCGAAGGCGTTCCAGGCCGACACGCTCCTGTACGTGGAGTTGGAGCGCTACACGATGATCGAGGAACGGTCGGCGAACCTCTTCCGCGGTCGCGTCCGGGCCCGCATCCAGGTCGCCAAGGCTGATTCGCCGCGCAACCCCGTCTACGACACGACCGTCGAAATCGTCTTCCCCGAAGACCAGCCGGTCGGCGTCATCGGCACGAGCGAGCGCGTCATCCGGGCCCACACGAACCTGGCGTTCGCCGAGGCCGTCGTGAAGAAGTTCTACGAGTACCAGGTCGAGATCAAGGGAGGCAAGCCGTGAGCGCACTGGCGTGGCGCCTGGGGGCCGTGTTCCTGGCAGCCGCGGCGGCCCTTGCGGCCGGCGGATGCCAGGGCTTCGCGTGGGTCCTCGTCCAGACGGTCGGCCCGTTCGTGCCCGAAGACACCGTCGAGGCGGAGTTCAAATTCGAGGGCAAGAGCGTCCTCATCCTCGTGGACGCGAAGGACCCGTCGCTGGCGTCGGAGCACCCGCGCCTGGAGTCGAACCTCACCGACCAGATTGCCAAGGCCCTGAAGGAGAAGAACGCGTGCGGCCCGGTCGTTCCCGCCCTGAACGTGCGCAAGGCCCGCCAGGCCGAACCGGAGTTCCAGCACTGGTCG